>Ga0310812_10000906_pt1 | contig 10351 bp, 10 predicted proteins | sample NN3metagenome_FD_205747 | JGI IMG/M metagenome (GOLD analysis project Ga0310812, IMG submission 205747) | Soil microbial communities from experimental microcosm in Duke University, North Carolina, United States - NN3 | ecosystem: Engineered > Artificial ecosystem > Soil microcosm > Unclassified...
ACCCGCCCGGACGTCCGATCATGACGCGATGTTCCAGCCGTTCGACGAGCCGACGCGCGCCGGGCGTATTTGATGACGCGTAACCGCGGACGCCGCCGATCGGGTCGCTCAGCGTGAGGTTGAAGGGAACGCGCTGCCTCCACCCGCCGCTGAACTCGAGCGATGCGAGCGTCGTATTTCGGAAATCGAGCTTGAAGTATTGCAGCGCGTGCGCGACGCCGAGGATGCCATCCCAAAAGCCTGTCCCGTTGTCTCGTCGCGCTTCCCAGGCGGACTGCATGCGCAGCGCGTTGTTCGTTCCTACCGCGCCCAGATACACATCGCCCGCGACGAAGATGTCGTCGTCGCGCGCTCCAAGGACGCTCAGGCTTCGCCCGAACATGGTACCAAGCTGGAATCCGACGGGCATGTCCTGCGTCGCGGTCAACGCGTCGAACCCGCGCATCTGAGCGAACCCGATGTCGCGAACTCCCCATAGCGCGTTGATGCGCGCCGTGCGGTGATCCTCGAAGCGGTTGAGGAGAAGGCTCCCGGAATCGGGCGCGAATCCCTGATTCGTGATCAGTACGGGAATGGCTCCCGGCCGATCGTCATCGCCGGACACTGAGGCGCCGAAGAGGCTGAGCCGGCCCGGCGTGCCGACGCGCACAATCCCCCCGATGTCGAAGTAATTCCGGATCAGCCGAAGCGCGTGACTCGAGTTGAGGTCGTTCGGAAACTGGACGTAATCGTCGCGCGCGCCGACACGCGCCTGCCAGGCGATGCGCTGGATGTCCGTGTAGAACGGGTGATCGGACGCGATCTCCCAGAAGTCGCCGAGCGGGGCCCGCAGCGCCTGGACGGAGAAGGTGTAGGGCTTCCCGAGAAATTGATTGTCGGTGAACGCGCCGCCATAACCGTTGCGGTACGGTGTGCCGGACCGCCACTCGCCACCGAGAAACAACCCCTGTCCACTGAGATTGAGGTCACCGAGACGGAGCAGCCTCACGAACGGGCTACCGGTGCCGATAGCGGCGCCAAGCGCGATCGCTACTTCGTCCGTGGTGGTGACGATGATGTCTACGCCGCCATCCTGTGTGCCGAACGCCTCGACCGTCGCGTCGGCGATGAACGGTTGGGCGCGCAGAATACGCTCCGACTCCGTGCGCCGCAGCTCATTGCATCGATCACCCGGCTTTAGCAGCACGAACCGCGTAATGATGCGTTCGTGCGTCGTGACGTGGACCGCCGCCGCCAGCTTCTCCAACACGGGCACCCGCCGGAGCGCAGCCGCCGTCGGCGCTGAGGCCCGCACGATCACGTGTCGAACCGGCTGTCCGATACATGGGATGGACAGGATCTGCTGCTGTTGCGCCCAACCGAGTGTCGGGACGGCGACGCACGCGAGCGATGCCGCCGTGAGTGCTCCAGCGACGCGAATGATTACTTCCCCATTCGGCGTTTGAGCTCTTCGAGCCGGCGATCGGCCTCGGCGTCGCGATCCTGCCGCGCGCGTGCCCGGCTCAGCGAATCGATCTCATCGCGCAATGTCGGGTCGTTGGAGAGTCCGAGATCCGCGTCAGTCGGTGGAGGCACGTTGGGCATCGGCGCGCCCGCCAGCACTTGACGTAGCTCGGTGCTCATCGAGCCGACCTCACGCTCGGCTAGCGTGAGCTCCGCCTCTTGAGCCTCCACTTTCCGCTTCATCACCTCGACGCGCTCGGTGTGCATTTGCTCGTACTTCACCGCGAGATCAACGGTCTCCTTATCGTTGATCCCTTCAGCGAGCTGCTTGCGCCGGCGCACTGTCTCCAGCTCCCGCGTTTCGGCGGCGAGCTGTTGTCGCGCTTTTTCGAGGCCGGAGCGCATGTCGTCGAGGCCCAGGCGCGCCTGAATCAGCGTGTCCTTCATGCGCGCGGCAATCGCGCGCCGCTCCTCGGGTTTGGTCGCGCGGCTGATCAATTCGTCGAACGACCGCCGCAAGTTGTCGAAGACCATGGTCCCTGTTGGCTGGTAAGGAGCGTGTGGTGTACGATACAGACCGTGTCACGAGACCCGCAACCGCGCAGCCACGCGCCCCGCGTCCTCGTTACCGCGACGACCGAAGTCGTTCGCGGCCGGCCACGCGTGCGCGTAAACGAAGCGTACACCGACGCCCTCGTCGCGGCGGGAATGACGCCATTCGTTCTCCCTCCCATCGCCCCCGAAGCGGCCGTAACGGCCCTCGACGGCGTCGACGGGCTGCTCCTCACCGGCGGCGAGGACATCGATCCCAAGCACTTCGATCAACCCGTGCACGAGAAGACGGGCGAAGCAAACGCCGCGCGCGACGCCTGCGAGCTCGCCCTCGCCCGCGCTGCTCGCGACCGGAACACGCCGACATTCGCCATCTGTCGCGGCGCGCAACTGATGAATGTCGCGCTCGGGGGTTCCCTCATTCAGGATATCGGTTCGCAGCGCACGACCGAGACGAACCACGATCAATCCGCCCGACGAACCGAGCGCGTTCACGCCATATCGGTTGATGAGGGATCACTGCTGTCGCGCATCGTGGGCGCGGCGGAGATCACCGTGAACTCGTCCCACCACCAGTCCGTCGACCAGGTCGCGCCCGGCCTCCGCGTGACGGCGACGGCAAGCGACGGAATCATCGAAGCCGTCGAGTCCGTGGATCCGGCGTGGTGGATGCTGGCGGTGCAGTGGCACCCGGAGGAGTTGGTGTCCACGCCGGAGGCATGGGATCGCAGACTTTTTGAGGCCTTCGCTCGGGCCGCCGGGCTGAGCTAACGGGTCAGTTCTGCCACCGCCACCGCGCCTCATCGCGCACCTGTCGCATGAGCCGCTCGGGGGTCTGAATGCCCGGAAAAAACAGTGCGTCACTGAAGCTGTTCAGCGCCCCTCGCAGAATGCCGAAGCGTTCGGCGGCGGTGGCATAGAGCGTCGCTAGTCCATGCTCGTCGGCGAGGCGGTGATCCGCGGCCAGCTGAAAGCCTCGCCGGCCCATTTCCTCGTAGTACTCGAGATCGGGACCGCCGCGCCGCCACCGTCGTTGTTCGATGTGATCGGGAAAGATTCCGCTCAGCCAGAGCGCGTAGTTGCCGAGGTGCGTCCGGACGAAGAAGCTGCGACGGCCGTCGGGATCGTTCACCTCGTCGCACAGCTGCCAAAGCGCGTCGTAGACCTGGTCGTCTGATTCCGCGATCCGGTGCGCGCGGTCGCGGAGACCGAAATGCAGCACGATCGCGCTCACATAGTCGGCCAGTCCGCGATCGCTCTCGCCGGCCTGCCGCAGCGCGTGGCGAATCATCACGTACGCGAAGAGCGTGAACGACGCATGCGCGCCCTGCGGATGTCTGAGCAACGCGCCCGGTAACGCGGGGTCGTCGAGGATGGCGTCGATGCCTTCGTCGGACAGACGCCCCTCGATCATTGCCACGTCCTGACCGGCTTCGCGCGCAACCAGGCGCGCGGCCAGTTGCGCGTCGTCACGCGTCAGTCGATGGCGTGTATCGGCGAGAATCACTGCATCCTCCCTGTCGGCGCACGACGCTGTCCCGACCCGGCACAGTTCGTCGCGCATAGCCTTCCCTCTACGATGCTCGCAAAGCAGCAATTGTTCCGGCCGTCCGGCCGAGCGTCCGGCCGAGCCTGTATTATTCTGACGGTGGAATCGGGGCGCTGGTTACGGCCCGGGCGGGGTCGTGGCCGGGCAGCAGGGGACTCGTGCCCCGGCGCCCCTGCCCGTCCCCACCGCCCACCGTCCGAACGTCCCCCCAAAAACAGTGTATTGAATCAGGTGTCTCGCCGTCCCTAGCTTTCGCTCGGCGTATCCCCCCGCCGCTCCCCTGAGGTCACCAGGTGCTGTACATCTGCATCCCCGCGTACAACGAAGCTCAGACCATCGGCGTCCTGCTCTGGCGCATCCGCAAGGTGTTCCAGGAGTACTCGCGCGAGTACGAGATCCTCGTGTATGACGACGGCAGCTCCGATGCAACGGTCGAGACCCTCCAGCCCTACGGCGAGGTCCTTCCGCTCACGGTCCTGAGCGGGAATCAGCACCGCGGCTACGCGGCGGCGCTCGACCAGCTCTGTCGAGCGGTGTCGTCGCGTACGCGCTATCCGCGGCGCGACGCGATGATCACGATGCAGGCCGACTTCACGGACCAGCCGGAGCATTTGCCGGAGCTCATCAAGCGCTTCGAGGGCGGTGCTGATCTGGTCGTGGCTGAGCGAACGCTGTCGCCGACGACACCGGCACCGGTGCGTCGTTTACGCTGGATCGGATCGATGGCAACGCGTCTCATCGGCTCCGTGCCAGGCGTGACGGATCCGTTCGCCTCGATGCGGCTTTACCGGATCTCCCTGATCCGCGATCTGATCAAGGAATCCGGCGACCGGCCGGTCGTGGAGGGCGAAGGGTGGGCCGCCAACCTGTCGCTGCTGCGACGCGCCGCCGCGCAGGCGAGGCGGCTGGAGACCGTTCCACTCGATCCGCGCTACGACGTTCGGGCTCGAGAGACGCGCATTCGCCCCTGGTCGGACGGCATCACACTGCTCCGGTCGCCGCGAACCCCGCAACGTCCGTCTCCATCCGCCTCTCCTTCAACAGCCCAACGCAGCGGACAATGATCCGGGGTTGGGTGCGATTCGCCACGAGCGCGCTCCTCCTCGCATTCCCCGTGAGCGCGCAGGAATCGACGCGGCCGACCGCCGCGCCGATGCGCGTCCCGTTCGGCGTCGGCGAGACACTCGAATACGACGTGCGCTTCAAGGGCGGGCTCATTCCGAAAGAGATCCACGTCGGGAACGGCACCATGGAAGTGCTGCCGATGGACACCGTCCGGGGGCGCGACACCTGGCACACCGTGTTTCGCATCAGCGGCGGGATTCCGATGTACCGGGTCAATGACCGGTACGAGGACTGGCTCGACATCTATTCGCTCGCGTCTCTACGCTACTGGCAGGATATCGACGAGGGGAGCTACGAGCCGAAGCGTCGCTACGAGATCTTCCCCGAGCGGCTGGAGTACGTCGAGAACGACAAGGCCCCACGTCCGAGCGTGGCCAATCCGCTCGCCGACATTTCATTCATCTACCTGCTTCGAACGATTCCGCTTCGCGTCGGGCTCGATACGTCGTTCAGCAACTACTTCATGGCGGACCGAAATCCCGTCCACCTGAAAGTGGTGCGACGCGATACGATCGAGATTCGCGGTGACCATTACGCAACGATCGTGGTTCAGCCGACCTTCGTCTCGAAGGGACTCTTCGCCGAAGGTGGGCATGCGGAGGTCTGGCTTTCCGACGACGAGAACCACATCCTCCTGCAGATGAAGTCGAAGGTGAAGTTCGGGTCGCTCAATCTCTACATCAAATCGTACCGGCCATCCCCGACGACCAATCTGTCTCTGCCGCGAGTGACGAAGCCCGACCGCTAGCGACTCGCGAGGCGGATCTCGCGGCTGTCCGAACGGTTCCAGTCTCCCGGCGCCCGAACAAAGTCAGCGCGGCCGAATTCGCGCATCCCCCCGGCGATGACCGGTCGTTTCGCGCGTTCCTCGACGCGCTCCCGAACGCGGTCGTCGACGCGATCGCCGCGGCGGCGAGCCGAGAACGGGGCGTCGTCGTCATGCTTGGCGGTCACGTCGTGAAGACAGGCCTCGCGCCCTTGCTCATCGACCTGATGCGTCGCCGGGTCATCACGCATCTCGCGATGAACGGCTCGGCGGCGATTCATGATTACGAGGTCGCCCGCTTCGGCGCGACATCGGAAGACGTCGCCGCCGGTCTTCGCGACGGCACCTTCGGCATGGCCGACGAAACCGGTCGCGAGATGAACGACGCCTTCGTCCGGGGCATGCAAAACGGTCAGGGGATGGGCGAGTCGCTCGGACGCGCCCTCGACGCAGAATCCACGCTGTCGAACCCCGAGCTCTCGCTTCTCCTCAACGCGCACCGGCTCGGTGTACCCGCGACGGTGCACGCTGCACTCGGCGCCGAGATCATCCATCAACACCCGGCGGCCAACGGCGCGGCGATCGGCGACACGAGCCACCGCGACTTCCGCCGCCTCGCCGCCTCATTGTCGCGGATCGATGACGGCGGTGTCGTGCTCAACCTCGGCAGTGCCGTGATCATGCCCGAGGTTTTTCTCAAAGCGCTGACGATCGCCCGCAATCTCGACGCGGGAAAACCCAAGAACTTCGTGACGGTCGATCTGGACATGCAACGCCATTATCGCCCCCGCATGAACGTCGTCCAGCGCCCGACGTTGGAGGGCGGCAAGGGGTACGAGATCACGGGGCACCATGAGATCATGGTTCCGTTGTTGGTCTGGGCTGTTTTGGAGAGACTGTGAGTTATGCTCGCTGGCGCTCGCCGTGTGTGCGCTCGCTGGCGCTCGCGGTGTGTGTACGGGCGCTTCGCGCCCTGTGAGTACGGGCGCCATGCGCCCTGTGAGTACGCGCGGCTCGCGCCGCGCTGTGAGAGGAACGGCTGCGGAAAAGGAAAGGGGCGCCGACAGGCGCCCCTTTGTTGTTATTCAAAGCGAGCGAAGCGAGCGTCCTCACAGGCCGCGTAAGCGGCCCTACTCACCGCGAGCGCCAGCGAGCCTACTCACCGCGAGTTCAGCGAGCCCACTCACATCACGCCGTGCCCGACCACTTCTCGCGCAACCGACGCGCCGTATCCGGACTGACAATCCGAATGATGAAATAGAGTACCAGGCCAACGATCGCGATCTTCACGGCCAGGACCAGCAGCCACATGAAGAGGCCGACCGCAAAACCGAAAATGCCGAAGATGAACTTGAGGGCGATCAGACCGAGAATCGCGAACAGTCCAATCGAGAAAATGGTGCGCAGCATACAGGGTCCCCAAATCGAAGGTTCTCGCTAGTCGACCTTACGCCGCGGCCGGGAAGCTAGTTTCAACCGCATCCAAGCTTTTTGGCCCGGTGTCCGCGCCTACGACAGCCCCCACTTTCAGTCACCGAACGACGCCGGATGCCGTGGTAATCGGCGACGGCGTGGTCGGTCTGTCAACCGCGCTGCAGCTCGCCCGGTCGGGACTCCGTTGCCACATCCTCGGCACACGCCAACCCGGCGCCGCCTCGTCTGCCGCTGCGGGACTTCTCGCCCCCAACATCGGTAACCTCGCACCGGACGTTCGCGCGCTCTTCCGCGCCAGCCTGACCCTGTATCCGCAGTACCTCGCCCCGCTGCAAGCACTCGACCCCGGCCTAGCCCTGCTCTCTGGATTGATCGAGGTCCTCGATCAGCACGGACCGTTCGACGCGCACCACCTGCACCTCGAACAACAGACGCTCGACACCCTACAGCCGGGCGTTGTCGCGCCCTACGGTGCGGTGCTCCATGAGACCGACGCCGCGATCGACAACGTACGACTCGTCGCGGCTCTTCGGCGCGCCGTCGAGCTCGAGCACCGCCTCTCGTACGCCGACGACCCCGTGGTGGGTATCGCCGCCCGACCCGATGGCGCCACGGTCACGACGAAATCCGGAACCTCGCTGGAATGTTCGCGACTCGTCGTCGCCGCCGGCGCGTGGACGCCCGGGATCGAAGGCCTTCCCTATCCATTGCCTGTTCGGCCGCTCAAGGGCCAAATGCTGTCGCTTGGGGCGGTCGCCCTGACCCGCCCGGTCATGGCCGGCCACGTGTACCTGGTGCCCCGCGGCGGCGAGACCGTCGTCGGTGCGACGTCCGAGGAAGCCGGCTTTGACATGACCGTGGACCATGAAACGATCGACGGCCTGCATCGAGCCGCCGCCGCCCTCGTCCCTGCCCTGCTTTCGGCTCCCATTGCCCGAAGCTGGGCCGGAATCCGGCCGACGACCCCGGACATGCTTCCCATCCTCGACCGGGATCCAGAAATGCCGTCTGTGGTCTATGCCGTGGGACATTCCCGCAACGGGATCTTGCTCGCCCCATTGACGGCTATCGTCGTCGTGCAGCTCATTCTGGGCGAGCGACCTACCTTCGATTTGGGTCCCTTCTCGCTCGGTCGATTTCCGCGAGACAAGCACACATAACCTTCGAAAAAGCGCTTAAAGGTTATCATCCTACCCGGTATTTCCCGGGGTTGGTACATTACGCCAGATCAACGGTTTCCGGCCGCTCTGGCCGGTTGCGGCCCGATTTAGGCGCCCAACCAGAAGCCTACCGACGTCAGACCAATGGGCGACACCCTTTACCAGATCAACGGACGCCACCGCGTAGCTCCGTTGCCGGATAGAAAGCCGTCTTGGCTCAAAGTTCGCGCGCCGGGCGGGCAAAATTATATCCACCTCAAGCAGCTGATGCGGGAGCTCGATCTTCACACTGTCTGTGAGGAAGCTCACTGCCCCAACGTGGGTGAGTGCTGGGAGCACGGCACCGCCACCTTCATGATCCTGGGCGACGTCTGTACGCGGAACTGCGCCTACTGTGCGGTCGCCCATGGTCGGCCGCCCAAGTACGACATCGAGGAGCCGGCCCGCGTCGCCACCGCGATCGCCGAGATGAACCTCCGGCATGCGGTGATTACGTCGGTCGACCGCGACGACCTTCCCGACTTCGGCGCCTACATCTTCGCCGAGACGATCCGTCAGATCAAACAGCGCCTACCCGACTGCTCCGTCGAAGTCCTCGTCCCGGACTTCCAGGGCAACGAAGACTCGATCCGCGCGGTGCTCGAGGCGGGTCCAGACATCTACAATCACAACACTGAAACAGTCCCGCGCCTCTACAAGCGCTGCCGCCCCGGCGGCCGCTATGAGCGCGTGATGAACATTTTCCGGACGGCCAAGCGCATCGCGCCCCACATCCCTACCAAGACGGGGATCATTCTCGGCATGGGCGAGACGCTCGAGGAAGTCGAGATCGTGATGCGCGACCTGCGCGCCGTGGACGTCGACATCCTCACGCTCGGCCACGCCTGGGAGCAGGTCCAGGCGGCGGGCGTTTAGCTGTCATCCTGGGGAGCGTAGCGACGAAGGGCCTACTCTCCCGAACTAGAGCGAAGGACGCAGGTCCTTGGCGCGCTCCGCTGCGGGCCGAAAATGCAAACCGACACTATGGCGAAAAAGAAAACCGAGACCGTGGCCACCAAAGAATCAGACGTAGCTCTGAATCAGGAGCTGCTTCACTCGATGCTCTTGCAGCGTCGCTTCGAGGAGCGCTGCGCCGAAGCATATGCGCTCGGCAAGATCGGCGGCTTTTGCCACCTCTACATCGGACAGGAAGCCGTGAGCACAGGCGTGCTCTCCCTGTTGCGGCCCGACGACTACATCATCACGACCTATCGCGATCACGGCCAGGCGCTCGCCCGCGGCATGACGCCGCGCGCCGTGATGTCCGAGCTGTTTGGCCGCATCGACGGCTGCGCGCGCGGGAAGGGCGGCTCGATGCACATGTTCGACAAGAGCCTCAACTTCCTCGGGGGCCACGGCATCGTCGGCGCGAACGTGCCGCTGGCGACCGGCGTCGGATTCGCGATCAAGTATCGCGGCGGCGACCAGGTATGCATTTGCTTCATGGGAGAATCCGTCGTCAACACAGGCGCGTTTCATGAGGCGCTCAACATGGCCGGCCTCTGGAAGCTCCCGATCGTGTACGTGATCGAGAACAACCGCTACGGCATGGGCACCGCCCTCGAGCGCGCGTCGGCCATCCACGACATTTATGAGCGCGGAGCGTCGTACAACATTCCGCGCGCGATGTGCGACGGTCAGGACGTGTTCGCCGTCCGCGCCGCCGCCGAGGAAGCGATCGACCGCGCCCGCCGCGAATCGCTCCCCACTCTGCTCGAGGTGCGCACGTACCGCTTCATGGGCCACTCGATGTCCGACGCCGTGAGCGGCACCTATCGCACGAAGGCGGAGCTCGACGAATACATGAAGCGCGACCCGATCGTGCTGCTGCGCATGCATATGCAGGAAAACGGCGAGCTCGACGACGACGCGCTCCACAAGCTCGACGACGAGATGAAGGCGATCGTCCAGGACGCTTGGGATTTCGCCGACAAGAGCCCCGAGCCGCCGCTCGAAGCTCTGTACGAGGACGTGTTGGTCGATACCACCAGCGACGCGATCGCCGAACCCGCACTGTCATCCTGAGGAGCGCAGCGACGAAGGACCTTTGTCCTTGACCGGCAACCAACTAGGGCGAGTAGGTCCTTCGCTCGCGTTGCTCGCTCAGGATGACGTCACCGCCCGAACAACATGCCAGTAATCACTTACCGAGACGCCCTCAACCAGGCGCTGCGCGAGGAAATGCAGCGCGACGATCGCGTCTTCCTCATGGGAGAGGAAGTCGCCGTCTACCAAGGCGCATATAAAGTTTCTAATGGCCTGCTCCAGGAATTCGGCGAGATG
>Ga0310812_10000909_pt1 | contig 10330 bp, 12 predicted proteins | sample NN3metagenome_FD_205747 | JGI IMG/M metagenome (GOLD analysis project Ga0310812, IMG submission 205747) | Soil microbial communities from experimental microcosm in Duke University, North Carolina, United States - NN3 | ecosystem: Engineered > Artificial ecosystem > Soil microcosm > Unclassified...
ATCGTCGTATCAGCCTGCGATGGTCGAATCGTCCAATAGTGATACTTGGCTTCGAAGCACGCGATCTCCGCATCCACCGCACTGGCATTCAAAACTGCGAGCACACGGGCACCATCAGCGTCGGACAAGCCATGTTGCCGAATCTCGTCGGATGCTTTGTCGTTCCACACTACAAACGGGTCACCGGAATCCCATTTCTGCGCGATCGCAGTTTGCTCACCAGTTCTCCCTCGAGCGACGCGTTTGACTTCGTCGATTGCAGCGTTCCATTCGGGCGAGCCGAATTTCGGAGGCGGCGCAGGTCGAAATTGAGACGCCGAGTCGAGAGTCCATCCGTGCGAGTTGATAATCGCGATTCCGAGCGGAGGCAGGCCGGGAGCGCTGTACCACATTCCCGGACCCGTCGGAACGGTCCCGTTCCACGGCGCAACAAAATTCATCTTCGGCGCAACTGCCAGCACCCGGCGCGCGACATCTTCCCCGAGTTTTCTTCCTGCAAGGGCGGGCTCTGATGTGCCGGATTTTGCAGTCGCGCGCGCAATGTCGAGGTCGAGCTCGCGCGCAATCGAAGCGCGCGCTGTCGAGTCAGCGAACATCGCGGTAAGCACGGCGGCCGACGCGCTCGCGACCGCGGCGTCCGCCGAAACGTTCCTGTTCTCTCTCGCAGAATTCACCGCAGCGTACTGTGCTACGCTGAGCGGCGTGTACACGAGGAATGTGAGTGGCGGCTGAGTCATCGCGATTCTTCGGAGAGCAACGGAGTCGTGCGCAGCCGCGGCAGTGGCCCTTGCCGCACGGCGACTTGCACTTGCGTCGGCGTAGAATTGAGCGACAAGCCGATTCCAGCGATTACTCATGGTGAAATCGTTGGTTTGCGCCTGGAATGTCGCCGGCATCGCAACGGCGATCGCCATTGGGAGCACGAGCAGTCTGGTGTGATATCGCATGAGTATCTCGGTGTGAGGATGAAAGCCTGGAGATTCGACCCGATGTGGCCGCGTCTCTACCGCATCGCTCCTCATTACGAGATATGTTATAACTTAGTTTCTAGTTATTCTGCCCCACCCCTTGGGATGGCCGCGCGCTCGTGAACGATCAATCAGTCCGAAGGGCGAGTTTAATGGGGGCTACGGCTGGCGGAATTTGGACCGCCAGTTTCCCCGTTGAGAAACGGAAACGCCGTCGAGATCAACGCCGGGCAATCACCCATCTCGTAATGCGTCACGTTCGGAAGAATGGCGAGACGATTCTTCGACATGTTCTCGCGCATCCACCCGGCATCCTTGAGCCCGCCGCCGAGTAGATGATAGAACCTCACGATGTGCTCGAGACGGAACATGTCGCTGTCACCGTAGACGAGCATCACCGGCATGTCGAGTTTCTTTACATCATCAGACCATTCATACTGTCTGCGCATCCACTCGCCCATTTTGTCTAAGAGCTTCGGAAAATCCTCGACCTTGGGCGCAATGCGCGCGTACGTCTCATAAATCGGCGTCTGCTTCATCTGGTCCGCCATTGCTGCCCCAACCTGCGCCTGCATCGGCAGCATTTCCGGATAGAAGCCATCCTGTGAATACGACGCGGAAACGAGCACCAATCGGCGCACCATCTCCGGGTGCTGCACCGCAAGACGAAACGCGATGCCGCCCCCCATCGAGTAGCCGAGCACATCCAGTTTCTTATATCCGAGCTGCTTCAATAGAATCGCGAGATCGTCGGCGATATCGATGTAATCGATCGGTCTATCAGTGAGCTCGGTTCGGCCGTGGCCGTAAAGATCCACGGCAATTACTTCGCGCTGCTTGGCAAACTCTGTTAAACCGGGAGTAAATAATTCGATGGACCCGAGCCCGCCGTGAAGCAGCAGCAGCGGCTCGCCGCGGCCGTGCACTTCATAGTAGTAGTTTACTCCATTGGCTAGAGCAGTTCCTGAACCTGGCATCGATGGGCGCCTCACTTTTAGGACATCGTTAACTCGGGAATTTGCGAACAACTACGCGGGACAGTACCATATTCCCGACTCACACGCACCCGCATAATGTCGACCTTCGAGCAACAACTAAAAAACGCCCTTTCCAACGCCTACGACATCGAGCGAGAGCTCGGCGGCGGAGGCATGAGCCGCGTGTACGTGGCGACCGACAGATTGCTCGGCCGAAAGATTGTCATCAAGCTGCTCTCGCCGGAGCTCACCGCAGAAGTTAACCGCGGACGATTCCGCCGAGAGATCCAGGTCGCCGCGCAGCTTCAGCATCCGCACATCGTCACGCTGCTCTCTGCCGGCGAAGACGGCGACATTGTGTACTACACGATGCCTTTCATCAAGGGAGAATCACTCAAGTCCGCGCTCGAGAAAGACGGAGCGATGTCCGTGAGCGAGGTTCTGCGAATTCTCTACGACGTGGTCGATGCGATCGGCTACGCACACGAGAACGGCGTCGTACACCGGGACATCAAGCCGGCCAACATTCTCAGGTCAGGCGCGCATTCACTCGTCACCGATTTCGGCGTGGCGAAAGCACTCAACGCCGCCATGCCGTCGGGTGGAATGACTTCGACGGGAATGGCAATCGGGACGCCGGCATACATGGCGCCGGAGCAGCTCGCCGGTGAGCCGACGGCTGACCATCGCATCGACATCTACGCAGTGGGCCTCCTCGCGTACGAGCTTCTTGTCGGAAAGTCTCCATTTGCGGCGGAATCTCCGCGAGCAGTTCTTGCCGCGGTTCTGTCACGCGATCCGCAGCCCCTTCACGAGGCGCGTCCCGATGTTCCGCGACCGCTCTCGGACATGGTCATGAGCTGCCTCGCGAAAGAAAAAGAAATGCGCCCGTCGTCAGCGAATGAGCTCCTGTCGGCGCTACAGATGTTCTCGATGTCGTCCGGCGAAATCAGAACGCATGAGCACGTTGTCCCGAGACTCGCGACGACAGGTCAGGCAACTCCCACCACTCCATCGTGGGCAGTTCCTGCAGTGTCAGCCAGCACGCCGTCTGGCAGTACTCCAGCCGTTACCGCCGATGATGCATCCTCCGGCATTTCCAGCGGGGGGACGGTCCTCATCGAGGGAGCGTCTCTCGTTCCGGATGCCACTCCTCCGGATCTGGCTCCGACGTACGAGCCGAGTGGTCCGAAGAAGAGTCGGAACAAATTGGTGTTGGGCGTTGTGACATTGCTGGTTGCCGCCATCGCGATTGCGTTTTTACTGTCGCAACGTGGCGGTAGCGCAGCTCCAGTTGTCGTCACTCCCCCTGCTCCAGTGAGCCCTGTTGTGACCGACACGACTTTGCCGCCACAGACTGCACCGGGCGCAATTCTGCCGGGTGCACCAGGGGCAACAGGTGTCGCCGCCGTATCGGATTCGCAGGCACGGGCAGATTCGGTAAAGGCGAAAGCCGCGCGCGTCGCAAAGGCCAAGGCTGATTCTCTCAAAAAACTTGCTGCGGCGGCAAAGGCTGATTCAGCGAAGGCGAAACCGGCAGCGAACGCGGCGGAGCCGACCAGGATTGTACGGTCTGCACGATGGGCGGCAGGTGCGATGCTTGCCGACGCGAATGCGCGTGCAGCATTCGAGAAGGGAGCCAGTAAGTCCCGGAAGAAGGGAGACCTACAGACGCAGATCGATGCGCTTCAGCCTTTCCTGGCGAGATACGCACTGACGTACGATGGGTTCAAGCAGATCGTCAAAGACGCCGGGTTCAACATCTTCGATCAGTTTGGCCGCATGATTCCCTCGGAGATGCAGCGCTTCGCAGCATCCCAATGACCTGACGTGCCACCAAAGTCATCCTCCGGTTTCTCTGCGGAAGAACGCGCGGCGATGCGCGAGCACGTGCGGGAAATGAAAGCGGAAGCTGCAAAGGAGAACGACGAAAGTGCAGTCCTAGCAAAGATCGCAGAAATGCCGCAGTCGGATCGTGTGATCGCCGAGCGCATTCATGCAATCATCAGGAAAAACGCGCCGGCGCTTTCACCAAAGCTCTGGTACGGAATGCCCGCCTATGCGAAAGACGGCAACGTCGTCTGCTTCTTCCAGAATTCAAGCAAATTCAAGGCGCGATACTCGACCCTCGGCTTCAACGACAGAGCAAAACTGGACGACGGCAACATGTGGCCGACGGCCTTCGCCCTAAAAACGCTCACCGCCGCGGAGGAGACGACGATCAGCGCGCTCGTGAAGAAAGCCGTCAGCGGCTAGCGCCAGATCGATGACGATGTAGCAGCTGCCATTTCATACCATTTGCGCTCGTCGACACCGCGAATGAGAAACCAGCCGATCTGGGCAAAACATCCGATCAACGCAAACAGTGCAACGGGCGTGAAGAGTTTGCTGCCAAGTGGCGGATACACCCAGGTAAGCCAGCCGAAGCCTGCGACGAGGCTGAGAATGCCCAACACACGCGGAAGAAACGTTGCACGAATCATCAGAAGTCCGAGCAACACCGTGTTGACGCCGAAGAAAATCAACGCGATTCCCGCTCCCTGATTGTTGAGACGAATCAGCAGATACGAAATTGCGTCGAGCTGTTTCGGATCGAACGCGGATAGATACGAAGAGCCGCCGAGCACCAGAAGCGGACCGTAGAAAAAGACGCGCGACATTGTCTTGATTCCCGAAGCGACATATCCAAACGCCGCGGAAGCTCTTGCAAGGCTGCGATCGACAGGCATGAGCAGGTCATACATCACCGCTGTCGTTCCAACCTGACACGACATCTCGATCATGAGAATCATGAACGCGATGCGAAGGATCGACTGATTCGCCGCGATGTTGTGTGCAGTCGCGGCTGCGTTTCCCGGAACGACGAGGAGCACGTCGCTCAAGTAACCCTGCGCGAAAATTCCAGCGACGATCGTTACAAGGAACAATGCGCCGGCAAGCCTGGCTTTTGTTTTCGGTGACATCTCTTTCGTCAGAGTCACATCTCCCGGTTGGTCGTACGTTAAGACTTTCGCGATGGTGGACATGTCGCTCTCCCTGTAGTTATGCGGCAGTAGGCTGGTGACCGGATTGTTCATGAGCGCGATCGACGTCATCGCGCTTGCGAAACTCGAGTAGATCTCCCGGCTGGCACTGCAGCGCTTCGCAGATCGCGTCGAGCGTTGAGAAGCGAATCGCACGCGCCTTTCCAGTTTTGAGAATCGACAGGTTGGCCAGTGTGATGTCGATTTTTTCAGACAGCTCGGTGAGTGTCATTCTTCGCGCATAGAGCATGTCGTCCAGCTTGACGATGATTGCCATGGCTACACCGTCCCTTCGAGATCTTCGCGCATTCGCGCACCGTGATTGAACACGCCCGCAAGCACGAACAAGAGAAGCACCGCGAGCCACGGTGTGACTGAAAGATTGTAGTTGAGATGAATTGGGCGAGCGGCCGTCGATACGCTCTTCGCAACTCCAACGATCAGGAGTCTGACGATCTCGAGCGTGAGCACCGACCATGCAATTGTCTGCAATCGATCGGCGTTTTCGGTGACAAACGGATCGCCTGCGCGAACCGTGTCGACGATCGACAGCAGTCGCGAGAACACAAGATTTCCAATTGGAACCGCGAGAACCGCGATCACCATGATCATGCGCATGCCGAGGAGCAGACGCGCATCGCCGTCAGCGCCGATTGCGCGCGAGATCCAGTCTTCGGCGGCAAGAGTCCCGATAAAAAGAGCGAGTACCGCAGCACCGAACATCCAGTTCAGCGTGATGAGCGCTCGCAGAAGCTTGCGGGACAATGAGAGAGCGTCGGGATACGGTTGGGTCATCGAAAAGAATCTCCGCTTGAATTTCTCGATAAACGATAAATGATATATCGATTATCGTCAATAGGATGATTGATATTCGATGAACTGCCCGGATTTCGCCTCGCCCACTACTTATAGTATGGATCCGCCATGGCTAAAATATTTTCGCTGATTTGCCTTCTCTTTCTTGCCGCTCCGCGAAGCTCACGCGGACAAGCGGTGATTTTCCAGGACTCCGCTGGGCATCGGCTGAACTCGTGGACGGCGAGAGCAAACAACGGTCACAGCTTCATGGGCACCTGGACCGCTGTGCCCGACTCCGCGGATGGATCGGTGAAAGGAACGTGGACTCTCGTTGACGGTCAGGGAAGAACTCTGGGTGCAGGAACGTGGACTGCTGCAAAATCCGTTGATGGATGGACAGGATCGTGGAGAGCTCGCGCCGAGCAACGTGCGGGAGAATACGGCGGAACGTGGAGCACGAAAATAAAATTGGATCCGCGCGCGCAGATCAATGAAATGTTCGAGCTTGCGCTGAAATCAGCCGTCGGTGGAAGCTGGTGGTTCGGTAATTACACCGGGTCGTGGGCGATTCACGCGTACAGATGAAGATGCTTCTTGCGGCATCGGGACTCGCCAGACAAAATCGACGATTGCACGTTGGATTGTTCGCAAGCGGCGGCGTGTGTCTCGCCGCCACGATGTTTTTCCGTTAACAGGGACATCACATGGCAAAGAGCGATTGGCGCAGTGTCACACTCGAGAAGATTAGGAAACTCATCAAGCAGGCGGATCCACAAGTCGTCGAAGAGAGAAAATGGAAAAAGGCGTCAAACCCCGATGGCGTTCCTGTCTGGTCCCACGATGGAATGATCTGCACGGGCGAGACGTACAAGACTCACGTGAAGCTGACGTTCGCCAAAGGCGCACAGCTGAAAGATCCAAAGCGATTGTTCAACTCGTGGCTTGATGGCGGCACTCGTCGTGCGATCGATCTCGAGGAAGGCGACAAGATCGACGAGACTGCATTCAAAGCTTTGATTCGCGAAGCAGTCGCGCTGAACCAATCCTGAGCCCTGATATGCGATGGCAAAGCTGATTTGCTTCGGAAACGCGTCTCTCAACGGTTACATCAACGACGATCGCGGCAAATTCGATTTCAGTGAGCCCGATGAAGAGGTTCATCAGTTCGTCAACGACACACTGAGGAACGTCGGCACTCATCTATATGGACGCCGCAATTATGAAACGATGATGGCGTGGGAGACCGACCCGGATCTCGCTAACATTTCACCGATCACGCGAGACTTCGCGCAGATCTGGGCCGGAGCTGATAAGGTCGTTTACTCCACGACACTGCCGGCTGTGCAGACAAAGAAGACTCGCCTCGAAAGAAATTTTGATGGAGAGGCCGTCAGGAAAATGCTTGCATCGAGCCCGCGCGACATGCTCATCGCCGGACCCACTCTCGCAGCGCACGCATTCCGCGCGGGATTGGTGGATGAGGTTCACGTCATGTTGGTTCCGATCATCGTTCCTGCAGGAACCCGATTCCTTCCGGACGATGTCCGTCTCGAGCTTCAGCTCATAAGCGAGCGTCGCTTCACGAATGGCACGGTGTATCTCAGGTACCGAGCGAAGCGATAGTGCCCGCCACGCCCCGCTTCAACCCGAAGCCCAATATCCTCGTAACAAGGTCGCCGTAGTTCATCCCGGCTAATGCTGCCGCCGACGCGATCTCCTCACCATCGGAGATATCAGGATTCGGATTTGCGTCGAGAAAGTACGGCACATTGTCGCCGCTCAATCTGAAATCGATTCGCGCATAACCATCCAGCTCCAGCGTTTTGTAAATGCGCTTTGCGAGCCGTCCGATTTTTTCCTTTACCTCCGGCTCCAATCCCTTTGCCGCAGCGAGCGCGATCCCGCGCTTCGCCTGATAGGCAACGTCGTGCTTCACTTTCGCAGTTGCGATCAGCGCCGCGTTTGCCGGCATGTTCTCGAAAACAAGCTCGATCGGCGGGAGCGCTACAAGCCTGTCGTTACCGAGTACCCCGACATAGATCTCGCGCCCCTCGATGAAGCGCTCCGCGATTGCAGCCGTCCCAATGCTGTCGTGAACGAATGCGACACGCTCAGCGAGATGTTCATCGTCTTCGACCAGTGACGCCTGCGCGATTCCAAACGACGCATGCTCCAGAAGACTCTTCACGATCAAAGGAAATTCGAGCTTCTTTGGACGGCGCGTGCGATGCCCGCGCGGAATGACGAGAAAATCGGGAACCGGAATCCGATGATACGCGAGAAGCTTTTTGCCGAGTGACTTGCTGCGCGCGAGTACGAGTCCGCGAGGATTGCAACCGGTGTACGGAACACGCAGCAGCTCGAGCAGGCTCACGACATTCTGATCGAAGAGCATGTTGCTGTGAAACTCCTCGAGCAGATTGAACACAACGTGCGGCTTGAACTCTTCGACCGCATCTCGAATGGGAAGAAACTCATCCTGCACCCCAAGTGCGCGTGGCTCGTGGCCGAGTTTGCGAAGACACTGCACGATGTCGAATTCAGCTTTGAGCGCGAGCGCTTCCTGCGGCGTGAGCCCGTCGAGTGACTCAGGTGGAACGTGATCGGGGTGCATGAGCACCAGCACGCGCAGCTTCTTCACAGCGCGATCCAGTCTCTGCGTCTTTCGCTGTAGAGTGTGTGCATCGTTTGCACAGTAAGCAGAACGGCGAAATCAATCGTCAGCTGACGATCACCGCCGACAGCACGCAAGCGAAGCTCACGCGCTCGGCGAACCATCTGGCCGAGAACGACGTCGAGCGCAAACTCGTACTCGCCGGTCCACTTGGCGACCATCCTTCTAATCTCCGTTCGATTCCGCCGGAGAAATGCCGACGCGAGCGGCTGATTGCGATGCGCAGGTGAATCGGAAAAGATGCGTCGCAGATCCCGATCGTAAATGTCCGGCAGCGCTTCAGTATACTTCGCCTTACGCTCGGCGTAATGTTGCGCGAGCGTTTTCGTGAGCCTGCTCACCGGATCCATTCGTTCACGTGTGCGGACGAGCGGACGTGCATCACAGATCTCGCTCATCAGCTCGTCGACGTACTCGAGTTTCTTAAGTGCGGGCCATCCCGCATATCGTCTACGCCATTCGCCGCGTGGTCGAAGCCACACCGCGAACGTCTCGGCGAAATCTTCATCGGGGTGGCTTTGTGCGTACCAGAGTCTCAAGTGCTGGACGTAGCGCTTGCTTCCGGGATTCGGGCGGTAGTAGTCTGGATAACGCAGCGATGATTTGCCGAAGAGGCGCTGCCATTCACGCCGTCGCTGCAATCGATAAGCGTGTTGAATTGCGTGTCCCGTCTCGTGACGCATGATGCGCGTAAACTCCTCGCGCGTTCCGCCTTCGACGTCGAGCATTTGACTGCGCTCGAGTCGCATGAGGCGTGGGTGCGCGAGGTAGAATGGAATCGCAAACCCGGGCACGCCGAGCGGTGAGAACCATTCCTCGGAGAGCCAGATGTGTGGGCGAAGGCGGAAGCCGCGACGCTCGAGTGTCTCGTACAGCGCGTCGATGCGCGGCTCGAGCCAGGTTCCTTCGAGAGTGAGGCCGAGGTCCTTGATGCGAAGCTGGAGCAGTCGCTCATTGGACCATGTTGCCCACGGGAATCGTCGTGACATTCTCCATATACTATAGGATCGTGAGCCGCCCTGTTCCTATTCGCCTGATTTCGGTTCTCCTCGTCGCGGGTGTTATCGGCTGTTCCGACAAAACCCCTGCGGGAATTGCCCTGTCGTCGGATACAGTGATCGTCAATACGACGATGATCGGCGGGCTTGGTGCTCAGGTTGTCAATCGAGACGGTGTTGTTCTTCCTCGAATACCGATTCGGTACTCGACGACCACTCCTGATTCAATTGCAGTTGTGTACGAAAACGGGGTCCAGTGCCGACACGATGGGGTTACGAGAGTGATCCTTTCTGCCGGTAGACTCACTTCCCCGGCGATGGTGCGATGTCGCATCATCGAGAAGCTCGTGGCTGAGGGCGTCGTGTGTACACGCTTGGGGGATCCTCCGGTGCCTATGTCTGTTGCGGCTTTCGATCATGGCGGCAACGAGATCCCCGCGCCGCGCATCTACATCAAGAGCGATTCGACTTTCGTGCGAGTCGCGAACGGATTCATTACTCCATTGAAGGCGGGTGACGGCGATATCGATTACACGAGTGGTCGCCGCCGTGCGGTGACGTTGCTGAGGGTTATCGATACGGCAGCGGTCGTGGATTCCTCGAGGGTGAGGATCATAAAGGCGCGCGACGAAATGTTCGAGCAGGTCTGTGCGCGGCTGAGATGAACAGCTTGGCACAGACGTCTTTCAAGCCATCTCCCCGCCGTCCTGGGCGGAACATCGCTCGCTCTCTGACACTACAATAGAAAGGACACATATGCGAGTTGAGCCGCGCAATGCGCGTGAATCTTATTCGACCGGTGCTCGCCGGATTTGCAGCACTGGCATCAACAATTCCAATCTCCCGGGCAACCGCTCAACGAATTTCGTCAGCGTCTGACATTCGCGCAGCG
>Ga0310812_10000914_pt1 | contig 10292 bp, 12 predicted proteins | sample NN3metagenome_FD_205747 | JGI IMG/M metagenome (GOLD analysis project Ga0310812, IMG submission 205747) | Soil microbial communities from experimental microcosm in Duke University, North Carolina, United States - NN3 | ecosystem: Engineered > Artificial ecosystem > Soil microcosm > Unclassified...
TATTGCCGCCGACGATCATGATGGCGCCGACTTCGGCGCTGGCGCGCCCCAAACCGGCGAGCACCGCCGTGGCGAGCGAGAAGCGCGTGTCCCAGAGGAGGGTCGGGATCGAGCGCCGCGGCGTGGCGCCGAGCGAGCGCATCTGCTCCTCGTATTCGTGCCAGGCGTCTTCGACGGTCTGGCGCGCGAGCGCGGCGATGATCGGCACGATGAGGATCGTCTGCGCGATCACCATGGCCCCCGGCGTGAACAGGATGCCGAGATCGCCAAGCGGCCCCGCGCGCGAGAGCAGCAGATAGACGACGAGGCCCACGACGACCGGCGGCAGGCCCATCATGCCGTTGAAGAGCGTCACCAGCGCGCCGCGTCCCGGAAAGCGGAAGAGGGCCAGCGCCGCGCCGACCGGGAGGCCGATCAGCGCCGCGAGCGCCACGGCCGAGAGGCTGACGGCCAGCGAAAGGCCAACAATGCTCCAGAGCGCGGGATCGGCTCCCGCGATGAGCGCCAGGGCGGTGGAAAGGGCGTTGCTCTGTTCGGGCATGATCGCGGCCTTTCCCTAAGGCCCGCGATGCCAGGAAGGTGAAACGGGGAAGATTTTGCAGTCTTTTGCAGGTAATTGCACATCAAATGCGGCAGTCAAAACGCCGGCGCGCGGTGGTGGGCGGCCTGGTCAAGGCGTTCAAGGACTACGAGCAGAAGAACGAAGCGGCCTGGCACGGATGAGCCGGCGTTCAGCCCGCCGGCTGGAACAGCTCGACCAGATTGCCGGCCGGGTCCTCGAGCAGGATTTGCGCTCCGCCCGGTCCCTTCACGATGTCGTTGCGGAACTTGAGCCCGGCGGCGCGCAGGCGCGCGACCTCGGCGGCGAGATCGCCGAAGATCAACTGAATGCGGTTCCAGCCGCCGGCCTCGGGCCGTTTGCCGTCGGGCATGGCCCGTCCGGCGGAACTCGTGGGCCCGCTCAGCAGCAGGCGCAGCGCGCCGTGCGTCACCGACGCGAAGGCCGGCCGCATATCGGCCTGGACCGCGAAGCCGAGATGTCGGGTGTAGAAATCGAGCGCGGCGGCGACGTCGCCGACCATGTAGCGGACATTGACGCTGGGTGATTCGGGCATATGCGCCTCGCCAAGTGATATTGCGCAATAGGTCGGCAAGAATCTCAAGAATCTAATGCCATTTCGCGTGGCCGGCAACCGATTCATGTGGCCGGCCACATAATTGTGAAAGCCGGGGCTCAGCCGCTTTCGGGCTTGAGCCGCGCCTCGACCGAACGCAGCAGGGCGAGCAGCGCCGTCCGTTCGCCGGCGCTCAGATGTGCGACGGTGAGCTGCTCCATCTGCTGCCAGATGCGCTCGATCGCGCGCCGGAGCCGCCGGCCGGCCGCGGTCAGCCGCACCACGCCCGCGCGCCGATCCGCGGCCGAGGCGCCGCGCGCGACGACGCCCGCGGCCTCCATGCGCTGCAGCATCTTGCTCACGGTCGAATGGTCGATTCCGAGCGCCGCGATGAGCTCGCTCTGCGGCCGCGCGGCGCGCTCGTCCAGCTGCATCAGCAGCAGCTCCTGCCCGGCGAAGAGGCCGAGCGGGCGCAAGAGTGCGCCGACCATGGCGCGGTTCTTGCGCGATATGCGGAAGATCGTGTGGACGATGGGGCCGTGCGCGTCGGCGAGCGGCGAACTTTCGGGCCACGTGCCGGCGCGCGGCTGGGCCGGGCTCCGGCGCGCGGCCTTGCGCTTCGGCGCCATCGCCGCGCGGCCCGGCCTTAGGTCAGCGCGGCGGCGTCTTGGCGCAGCGCGTTGCGCGCCCACCACGCGAAGGTGGCGCCGACGATGGCGGGCTTGCGCATGAAATCGTGCGCCTGCCGCCCGAATTCGGGGCGGATCGGCTTCACCGTGCCCGCGGCCTCGGCATCGAGCTGGAGCTTGGCGGCGAGCTCCATCGCCATCGCGAGATAGGTCGCCTCGGCGATGTCGGCGCCGGTGGTGAGAATGCCGTGATGCGCGAGCAGGATCGAGCGCTTGGCGCCGAGCGCCGCGGAGATGATGCGGCCCTCCTCGTCGGCCACCGGCACGCCGGGCCATTCGGGCAGGAACGCCACGTCGTCGTAGAGCATGGCCGTATCCATGTGCGAGACCACGAGCGGGCGGCCGATCATCGCCAGCGCCGAGGCCTTGGGTGGATGGGTGTGCACGATCGCCATCGCATCGGGGCGCTTCCTGTAGATCCAGAGATGGAAGCGCACCGCGGGGTTGGGGATGCCCTTGCCCTCGACGACGTTCAGGTTCTCGTCGACGCGCAGCAGGTTCGCGGGCCGCGCCTCGTCGAAGCCGATGCCGAGCGGAAGGGTGCGGATGGTTCCGTCGCCAAGGCGCTGTGTCAGCTGCCCGGCCAGGCCCGAGCAATGGCCCGCCGCCGCCAGAATGCGCGCGGCCAGGATCAGCTTCTCGGCATCCGACCAGGCGCTGGGCAAAAGATGCGCATCGAGATCGCGGTCGACCCTGGCGTGTATCGCATCGCGCGTGCCGTCCATTGCAGTATCTCCTTAGTCGCCGCCTTCGAACGGAGCGTTGAAGGCCGCGTTGAGGTCATTTAAGGTCTCGGCATCGCGGTGCGTCAAACCCAAATAGAGCGCCGCCATGTAGGGAGGAATAACATGAAGCGCGTACTTTTGCTGGCCGGCGCGGCTGCGATTGCGTGCGGGATGGCACCCGGCGCTGGAGCCCAAACCACGCTCACGATCTCGTCCTGGGTCCCGCCGACCCATTCGCTGACCAAGAACGTGATGATGGTCTGGGCGGCGAACGTGGAGAAGGCCACGAACGGGCGCATCAAGTTCAATGTCCTGCCGAAGCATCCGTCAGCACCTCCGGGCACCTTCGACGCCGTGCGCGACGGCCTCGTCGACGTCTCCTACGTCACGGCGAGCTACACGCCCGCGCGCCACGTCCTCACCATTCTTCCGGAGCTGCCGGGCGCCGGCAAAACGGCGCTGATCAACTCCGTCGCCTACAACCGCATCCACTGGAAGTATCTCGACAAGGCGGGCGAGTATAAGGGCGTCAAGCTGCTCGGCGTCTTCACCCACGGCCCGGGCCAGATGTTCAACACCAAGCGCGCCATCAACAGCGTCGCCGACATCAAAGGGCTCAAGATCCGCACCGGCGGCGGCGTCGCCGATCTGATGGCCAAGGAGCTCGGCGCTTCCGCGTTCGTGAAGCCGGCGCCGGAATCCTATGAGCTGCTGTCGTCCGGGGTCGCCGACGGCGTGTTCTTCCCGGCGGAGTCGATCGCCTCGTTCAAGCTCGACTCGGTCATCAAATACGCAACGATCTTTCCGGGCGGGTTCTATAGCTCGGCCTTCGGCTGGTTCATGAACCAGGACAAGTGGAACAAGCTCTCGAAGCAGGATCAGGACATCGTCATGGCCGAATCCGGCGAAAAGCTCGCGCGCATCGCCGGCAAATCGTGGGACGATGCGGATGAGGTCGGCACGGCCGCGATGAAGAAAGCCGGCGTCCAGATCACTCCGGCGAGCGCCACGCTGATCAAGGACGTGGAGGTCGCGCAGAAGAAGCTCGAGGCGCAATGGGTCAAGGACGCCAATGCCAAGGGCGTCGACGGGGCGGCGGCGCTGGCGGCATTCCGTGCCGAGCTGAAGCGCGTCGAGGCGGAGAAATAAAGCCGGGAACCGGCTTGCTCCAGGGACCGGGCGCGGCGGCAACGTCGCGCTCGGCCCGGGCCGCGACGCCGGCGGCTGACCGCTCGTCCGTCGTTCGGCCCTTTGTTTCGCCGCCAAACGCGCCGAAGTTCTCGGCACGTTTGGTGCATCGATTGCCACGACCCGTACGGCGGTGGCATCGCATAGAACGGGCGGGAACACTGCAACTTCAAACCAAACCGAGACAGCCATGACATCCATGCGGATATCGGTCCTTGCCATCCTGTCGGCGGCGCTCCTCGCCGCGCCCGCCGGCGCGGAGACGAAGCTCACGATTTCCTCGTGGGCGCCGCCCAAGCATCCGTTGACGACGGACGTCATCTTCGCTTGGGCCCAGAACGTGGAAAAAGCCAGCCAGGGCCGAATCAAGTTTCAGATCCTGCCCAAACACCCGTCTTCGCCGCCCGGCACCATCGACGCGGTGCATGACGGGCTGGTCGACGTGTCGTTCATCACCGCGGGTTACCTGCCCGCCCGTTTCGTGCTGACGCTGCTGCCGGAACTGCCGGGCGGCGGAATGAATTCGCTCGTGAACTCGGTGGCCTACAACCGCATTCATTGGAAGTATCTGCAGCAAGCCGACGAGTACAAGGGCGTGAAACTGCTGGCGGTCTTCACGCACGGCCCCGGCCAGATGTTCAACACCAAGAAGGTGATCGCCAGCGTCGCCGATCTCGGCGGCCTCAAGTTCCGTGTCGGCGGCGGCATGGCGGAGAAGATGGCCACGGCGCTCGGCGCATCGGCCTTCGTCAAGCCCGCGCCGGAATCCTACGAACTCCTTTCATCGGGCGTGGCGGACGGAATCTTCTTTCCGATCGAGTCGGTGCCCGGATTCAAGCTCGAGAGCGTCATCAAATACGCCACCATTTTCCCGGGCGGCTTTTACAGCTCGGCGTTCGGCTTCTTCATGAACGAAGACAAGTGGAACAAGCTTGCCAAGCAGGACCAGGACGTGATCATGGCCGAGTCCGGCGAGAAATTCGCGCGCCTCGCCGGCAAGGTGTGGGACGAGAGCGATCGCAGGGCCTACGACATCCTGCGCAAAACCGGCGTCAACTTCACCGAGGCCAGCCCGGAATTCGTCAAAGAGGTTCGGACCAGGGCGGCGAAGATCGAGCAGGAATGGATCGCGGCGGCCAAAGCCAAAGGGGTCGACGGGGCGAAGGTGCTGGACGAGTTCCATGCCGAGCTGAAGAAGGTGGCCGCGGAAAAATAGCGGGGGGCGCGCCGCGGTTCCTGGACCTCATTGCGGTTTCAGGCTAACGCTGGTATCGCGAACGGGGAAGCCGCGGGGGAGGGGGATGACGTCGGTCCGCCAGCAGGAATGGGGCGCGTACATCGAGTCGGTGCTCGGCATCGCCTCGTCGGTGATTCTCGTCATTCTCATGCTGCTGACGGTCGTGGACGTCATCTCGCGCTACCTCTTCAATTGGCCGTTGCGCGGCGCCTTCGAAATCACCGAGCTCATGTTGCTGGTGCTGATCTTCGCCGGCCTGCCTCTGGTTTCGCATGCCGACGAGCACGTGACGATGGATTTCATCGATCATTTCCTCGGTCCGGGCGGGCGCTCTTCGCTCATACGCCTCGTCCACGCCGTCACGGCGGGGGTGATGGCGCTGCTGGCTTGGCTGACGTGGCGCAAGGCCGTGGCGATCAGCGGATATGGCGACACCACCGACGTGCTGAAGATCATGGTCGCGCCTTTCGTGTATTTCATGGCGGTGATGATCGCCGTGACCGGCCTCGTCCATGCCTACAAGATATTCAGGCCCGGCGCCGCTCGCGGAAGCCAAGTAACGAGCTGAGCGAAAGGATTCGCCAGGGTGACCGAAGCGCTGATCGGCCTAGGCCTGATGCTCGTGCTCGCCTTCTTGCGCGTGCCCATCTGGCTGTCGATGGCGATCGTCGGGATCGTCGGCTACGCCTACATGCGCGATTGGAGTTGGGCCGCCGCCTTGGCGACGGCGCAAACGAAGGTATACGAGACCGGCCGCAACTACACTCTCTCCGTGGTGCCGCTTTTCATCCTGATGGGCGCGTTCGTCACGCGTGCCGGCATGTCCCAGGAGCTGTTCCGAACGGCCTACGCCTTCATCGGGCACCGACGAGGCGGATTGGCAATGGCGGCAATCATGGCCTGCGCGGGCTTCGGCGCCATCTGCGGTTCGTCGATCGCGACGACCGCGACGATGGCCAAGGTCGCCTATCCGTCGATGAAGAAGTTCGGCTATGCCGACTATCTCTCCACCGGAGCCATCGCTGCCGGCGGCACGCTCGGCATCCTGATTCCGCCGTCGACGATCATGGTCATCTACGGGATCATGACCGAAACCAATATCGGCAAGCTGTTCGCGGCTGGCATCCTGCCGGGAATTCTGGCGACCGTGCTGCTGTGCGTCGCCGTGGCGTTCATGACCTGGCGCGATCCCAAAGCGGGGCCGCGCGGCGAGCGGACGTCCTGGCGCCAGCGATTGGCGACCCTCGACGGCGTGTTCTGGTTTCTCGGCTTCGCCGCCGGACTGATCGTGGCGACGCAACTGGATTGGCTCGACGGGAGCTACGCGGGCCTCATGGGCGCCGCCGGCGTCATCGTCCTCGCCCTGATCTATCGGGGCGTCGTCAGCGTCATCGCCCTGTTCGTGCTGGTCATGGGCGGCATCTACGGCGGCGTCTTCACCGCGACCGAAGGGGCGGCGGTCGGTGCCTTCTGCGCGCTCGTCTTTGCGCTGTCGAGGAAAGCGCTCTCCTGGAAGGGGCTCTACGCGGCCCTCGTCGAGTGCGCGCGCACCACGAGCATGATCTTCATGATCCTGATCGGCGCGCTGATGTTCGCCGAATTCGTGAACATCACGTCGATGCCGGCGGAGCTCAAGGGACTGGTTACCCGCTTCGGCGTGCACCCGATCCAGGTCATAATCGCGATCTGCGTCATCTACGTGATCCTCGGGACCGCGATGGAGGAGTTGTCGATGATACTGCTCACCGTCCCGGTGTTCTTCCCGATCGTCAAGGATCTGGGCTTCGACCCGATCTGGTTCGGCATCCTCATCGTGGTGGTGGTCGAAATTGGCATGATCAGCCCGCCGGTCGGCGCCAACATGTTCGTGCTCAACACGCTCATTCCCGAAGTGTCGATGCGCACGATTTTCCGCGGCGTCATGCCGTTCATGTTCGCCGATTGCGTCCGGCTTGCGATCCTGATCGCGTTCCCGATCATCTCGCTCTGGCTGCCGATGCAGATGAAATGAGCGCCGTTTGCACCGTTCGGTAACGATCGCGTACCGGGAAAAACCGAGCCCGTACCAATCTCCGCTCCGGCAATTCGGGCCGGGACGCAGCCCCCTCCATATCTCCGCCGCTTTTCCGCCACGGTCTCGCCGTCAGCGGATCGTCTCTATCGTCGCACGTCCGATGCGGGGCCGCTCGCGGCGGTCGGGCGCCTGACTCCCCCCAACTTCCCCAACAATTGAACAAGGCTGAGGTTCTCCATCATGAAACACATCCGTCATCTTCTCGTCGCCGGCGCTGCCGCCGCCGCCCTCGCGGTTTCGGCCATTCCCGCCAACGCGCAGACCCGCGTCTCCGCGGGCACGCTTTCCTGCAGCGTGGCGCCGGGCGTGAGCTTCGTCTTCGGCTCGACGCGCGAGGTGAACTGCATCTACTACGGCAGCAACGGCATCGCCGAACGCTATGTCGGCCAGATCGACCGCTGGGGCGTCGACCTCGGCTTCACCAATGCCGCGACCATGATGTGGGCGGTGTTGGCGCCGACCTCGACCATTCCGCCCGGCACGCTCGCCGGCAACTACGCGGGCGTGTCGGCGGCCGTGACGCCGGGCATCGGCGGCGCCGCCAACGTGCTGGTCGGCGGCAGCGGCCGCACCGTCTCGCTGCAGCCGGTGAGCGTCGAAGGCAACACCGGTCTCAATCTCGCGGCCGGCATCGGCGCGCTGATTCTGCGCCGGCCGTAAAGAGCGGGTCGCGCGTTCCCTCGGCCGCGCACGAACGGACGGCGAGAGGAGCGGACAATTCGAAGGGAACGGGGCAGGCCCACGGGTCTGCCCCGTTTTCGTTCGCGCCCGCTCCAGAGTTTATCCGAAACAAGAATCGGAACGACGCGCGCAATCCTCTGCGCCATATCGGTGTCTCGACGATGCGCAGAGGAGATACACCCATGGCCTATCGCTGCATCCCGATCGACACCGTTGCCGCCGAGCGCTTCCGCGCGACCGGGCGAGACGACGCCGGCGGCACGCTGCGCCGCGTCACCGTCAAGCGCGTGCCGGGCGGCGGCACCTATCCCTGCCGCCATTGCCTGGCGCCTGCCGAAGACGGCAGCGAAGTGCTGCTGGGCTCGTTCAGCCTCGCGCGCCCCAAGGGCGCCTATTGGACGCCGAGCCCCGTCTTCGTGCACGCCGATGCGTGCCCGCGCTTCGACGAGAGCGGCGCCTTGCCCGCCTTCATGCGCCGCATCCCGCTCTCGATCCGCGCCTACGACGCCGCCGACCAGATGCTCTACGATCTCAGCGACGCGATCCCCGGCGCAGAGGCCGATGCGCTGATCGAGCGCGCGCTCGGCGATGCGCGCACGCAATACGCCAACATCCACACCGCGCGCTTCGGCTGCTATCTCTGCCGCGTCGAGCGCGCCTCCTGATATTTCGCGTGGCGAGGCCCCGGCCGCGTGGGGCTTTGCCCACGGTCGGCTCCACGGTCTAATCTCCGCCCCGTTTTGGGAGGGAGGACCCGATGGCGCCCGACGATTCTCGTCGCGACGATCGCCGCCGCAACCGGCCGAAGCTGCGCTCGCGCATCGCCGTCGACGGGCTCGACCGCACGCCGCATCGCGCGTTCCTGCGCGCGACCGGCCTCGGCGACGAGGCGATCGCGCAGCCGATGATCGGCGTCGCCACGACCGAAGGCGAGATGACGCCCTGCAACATGGGCCTGCGCGAGCAGGCGCAGTGGGCCAAGGAGGGCATCGCCGAGGCCGGCGGCACGCCGCGCGAGTTCACCACCATCGGCGTCTCCGACGGCGTCTCGATGAACCACCAGGGCATGAAATTCTCGCTGATCTCGCGCGAGATCATCGCCGATTCGGTCGAGGCCGTCGTGCGCGCGCACGTCTATGACGGCATCGTCGGCATGGGCGGGTGCGACAAGACGCTGCCGGGCATGATGATGGGCATCGTGCGCGTCAACGTGCCCGGCGCGTTCCTCTACGGCGGCGCGCACCTCCCCGGACGCTGGCGCGGACAAGACGTGACCGAGCTCACCGCCTACGAGGGCGTCGGCAAGGTGCAGGCCGGCACGATGAGCGCGGCCGAGCTCGCCGATCTCGAGCGCTGGTGCATGCCGACGATCGGCGCCTGCGCGGGTCAGTTCACGGCCAACACAATGGGCATGGTGTCCGAGGCGCTCGGCTTGGCGCCGCTGGGCTCGGCGATGATCCCGGCCGTGTTCAGCGAGCGGAAGGCGGTGGCGCGCCGGGTCGGCCAGCTCGTGATGAAGGCGCTCGAGGCGGGCGGGCCGCTGCCGCGCGATCTCGTGACGAAGAATAGCCTCGAGAACGCGTCGGCCGTGGTCGCCGCCACCGGCGGCTCGACCAACGCCGCGATGCACATTCCCGCGATCGCGCACGAAGCCGGCCTCCGCTTCACGATGGACGACGTCGCCGCGGTCTTCGACCGCACGCCGCTGATCGCCGATCTCCAGCCCGGCGGGCGCTTCCTCGCCAAGGACGTGCACGCGATCGGCGGCGCGCCGGTCGTGATGAAGGCGCTGTTGGCGCTCGGGCGCTTCCACGGCGATGCGCTGACGCTCAGCGGCGAGACGATGGCGAAGGCCCTCGCCGCGTTTCCCGATCCCGACGGCGAGGTCGTACGCAAGAAGGAGAAGCCGATCACCGCCGATGGCGGCGTCGTCGTGCTGAAAGGCAATCTCTGCCCCGACGGCGCCCTCTTGAAAGTCGCCGGGCTGAAGTCGCTCGAATTTCGCGGTCCCGCGCTGGTGTTCGACGACGAGGAAAGCTGCACCGCGGCCGTGCGCGAGCGGCGCTATCCCGAAGGCTGCGTGATCGTCATCCGCTACGAAGGGCCGAAAGGCGGGCCGGGCATGCGCGAGATGCTCGGCACCACGGCGCTCATCTACGGCCAGGGCATGGGCGAGAAGGTGGCGCTCATCACCGACGGCCGCTTCTCGGGCGCGACGCGCGGCATGTGCATCGGCTACGCGAGCCCCGAAGCGGCCGGCGGCGGCCCGCTCGCGCTGATCAAGAACGGCGACGTGATCCGCATCGATGCGAAGAAGCGCAGCATCGAGGTCGAGCTCTCCGCCGACGAGCTCGCGCGGCGCCGCGCCGCGTGGAAGCCGCCCGCGCGTCGGCGCATAGCCGGCACGCTCGAGAAATACGCAACCCTCGTCGGCCCCGCCAATCTCGGCGCCGTCACGCACAGCGGCGGCGTGGTGTGGGACGTGGAGGAGTGAAGTAGCGGAACAGAAGGCGCAAAGCCGCAGAGAAGAAATCTAGGCGGCGCTCTCGGAGCGCGGTTTTTCCTTCTCCGCGTCTCTGCGTC
>Ga0310812_10000916_pt1 | contig 10284 bp, 5 predicted proteins | sample NN3metagenome_FD_205747 | JGI IMG/M metagenome (GOLD analysis project Ga0310812, IMG submission 205747) | Soil microbial communities from experimental microcosm in Duke University, North Carolina, United States - NN3 | ecosystem: Engineered > Artificial ecosystem > Soil microcosm > Unclassified ...
AGCAGGGCATCGATGCCTACCGCCGCGGACAGCGCGAAGTGGCCGTGAGCGCCTTCGGCCGCGCGGCGCGCGAGAATCCGAAGTCAGCGCTGCCGCATGTCTATCTCGCGCGTATGGCGCGTGAGGTCGGCAACTTCACCGTCGCCAACCAGGAACTTGGACTGGCCCTCCAGGCCGATCCCAACAACGCGATCGCGCTTCGTGAGATGGGCGCGAACCTGCTCACACAGGGCAATTTCGAGTTGGCGCGGCGCTTCTACGTTCGCGCGGTCCAAGCGGACCCCACCGACAAGAATGCCCAGGGCTATCTCGGCTGCACGCTGATGCGGCTCGGACGCACCACCGAGGCGACGAATTTCCTGAATCGCGCTGGACCAGGTGCGTGGACCAACTGCACCCCGGCCCAAACGCCGTCCAACGGACAAGCCGCCGGCAATCTTCCGCCGATCCCATAACAATCGTCGTGTTTCCAACTATTGACGCCGCGTCCGTCGTGCGCACGCGGTTGCCGAACGGTCTCACCGTTCTCATTCGGCAGGACCGATCGGCGCCCGTAGTCGCCATCGTCACGTACGTCTGCGCGGGCTACTTCGACGAGACCGACGACATCGTCGGTATCGCGCACGTGCTCGAGCACATGTACTTCAAGGGCACGCCGTCGCGTGGCGTCGGTGAGATCGCGAAAGAGACGAAGGCCGTCGGCGGCTACCTGAATGCCGCGACGATCTACGATCACACGGTCTACTACACCGTGCTGCCGTCGTCGGGATTCGTGCAGGGGCTCGACGTACAAGCCGACGCTTACGCCCGCTCGCAGATCGACGCCGGCGAGCTGGGACGCGAGCTCGAAGTCATCATCCAGGAAGCGAAGCGCAAGGCAGACAATCCCGGCGCGGTCTCCACGGAGACGCTGTACGAGCTCCTCCACGACCGACACCGGATTCGGCGTTGGCGCATCGGGCGCGAGCCCGGTTTGCGCGCGCTCTCTCGCGACGCGCTCGTCGGTTTCTATCGGAACTTCTATCACCCCGGCAACACCATTCTCTCGATCGTCGGCGACGTCGATCCGATGGAGGCACTCGCCGAGGTCGAACGGAAGTACGGCTCGTTGCCGGAGGGTCACCCATCGCGCAATCGCGGTCCGACGGAGGAGGGAACCGCGGGCTTTCGATATCGCGAGTGGACGGGAGATATCGGCCAAACGCAGCTCGCCTTCGGTTGGCGAACGCCCGGAAGCACGCATCCCGACACGCCCGCGCTGGACATGCTCGCCACCGTGATGGGTGGCGGCCGCGCATCGCGACTCTACCGCGCAGTGCGTGAGCGTCGCCTCGCGTCCTCCGTCTCGGCGTACAACTACACGCCGACGGAGATCGGCGTGTTCGTCGCGCACGCCGAGACGCCGCCCGAGCACGCGGCCGACGCGGCACGCGGCATCTGGGATCAGATTCGCACGATTCGCGACGGCGACCTTGGAGAATTCGAGCTCGAGCGCGCGAAACGAATTCAAGAGTCGCACTGGCTCCGCCGCCTCGAGGACATGGAGGGCCAAGCCAATTATCTCGCCGAGTGGGAAGCCCTTGGTGATTGGCGGATGGGTGGGCGCTATCTCGAGCGGATGCTGACGATGACCCGCGCCGATGTCATCGAGGCGGCCGTTCGGCACCTCGGCCCCGACAACGCGTCCGTAGTGGTGTATCGCCCGACGACATCGGGGCAGGTTGTCGCTTCGCGCGATGAGATGCGAGCGCTGCTCGAGCGCGAGCCGCGCCCAGAGGCGCTCGCGGCACCGGCGCCGTATCGCGCGCGCGCGCTCGGCGCCGCCGCTCGACCCGAGTTCGTTCGCGAGGAAGCGGGCGTGCGTGTTTATCGATCGCCATTCGGCGTGCCGATCCTCGTCCGACGTAAGCCTGGCGCGCCGCTCGTGCACTTCGGCGTGTACGGGGCCGGCGGCTCGTGCGACGAGGCTCCGTCGGTCGGCGGGCTGACGACGCTCACCGTTCGTTCCGCATTGAAGAAGACGTCAACGCGCTCGGCGCTACAGATCGCCGAAGAGGGCGAGATGCTCGGCGGGAGCGTGACCGGTCTCGCCGCTCCCGAGAGTTTCGGATGGACGATTTCGGTGCCGGCGCGCCACGCGTCGTCCGCCGTGGAGCTGCTGAGCGATGTCGTGCAGCGCCCGACGTTCGATGAAGACGTGCTCGAGACCGAGCGCGCCATCGCTATCGCCGATGTCGTCGCCGCGCGCGACGACATGTACCGATATCCGATGCGCCTCGCGATTCAGGCGGCGTTCGCCGGCCACTCGTACGGAATGCCGTCGAGTGGAACGGAGGAAACTCTGCGTGGCATTACGCGCGACCAGGTTCGTGAGTGGCACGCGTCCGAGGCCCTGCTCTCGGCGTCGCTGATCGCGATCGTCGGCGACGCCGATCCGGACGAGCTCGCGGCGATGGCCGCCCGTGGGTTCACCGAATTGCGCCACCGCGAGCCACGAGCGCTTGCGACGCCCTCCTGGCCGCGCACGATCACGATTGCCGCGGAGCCGCGCGACCGAGCGCAAACCGCGCTGGTCGTCCTGTTTCCAAGTCCAGCACGCAATAATCCCGATCGCTTCTCCGCCGACATGATCGCAACGGTAGCGAGTGGGCTCGGCGGTCGCTTCTTCGACGAGTTGCGTGACAAGCGCTCGCTCTGCTACACGGTGGCCGCGTTCGCAAACGACCGTCGCCTCGCGGGAACCTTCGCTTCGTACATCGCCACGTCGCCGCAACAGGAAGAGGCCGCGCGAGAAGGACTTCTTGCGGAGTTCCGCCGCTTGCGCGACGAATCGGTCACCGACGAAGAGCTGACCCGTTCGCAGACGTACACGATCGGCGCGCACGCCATCCGTCAGCAAAACGGCGGTGCAGTGCTCGGCGAAATGGTCGACGCGTATCTCTTCGGTTCGCTCAGCGAGTTGTTGGAGCACGACGAGCAAGTTCGTGCCGTGACCGCCGAATCGATGCAGCGGGTTGCGGAGAAGTACTTTGATCAGAGCCTGCGAGTGGAAGGGGTCGTGCGCGGGACGGGCAAGCAGGTCTGAATCGGGCAACGGTCGCGTTGTCATCCTGAGGAGTGCAGCGACGAAGGATCTACTATCCCCGTCTGGTAACTAATTTCGGAGAGTAGATCCTTCACTCGCTCAGGATGACATCATCGCCTGTCGCCTGTCGCCCATAGCTCACCGCCCATCAATGCTCCGTCTCGACAAGATCGTTCTCCGCGAGATTTCGCTTCCGCTCAAGGAACCGTTTCGGATCTCTTCCGGCGTCGAAACCGTTCGCCGGATTCTCCTGCTCGAGATATTCGACCACGATGGTGCTCACGTCTGGGCGGAGTGCGTGGCCGGTGCTTTTCCGAATTACACGTCAGAAACAATCGACACGGCCTGGCTCGCCCTCCGCGAATGGCTCGCGCCGCGCCTCTTGGGCCATACGGTCGATCACGCCGCCGACGTCCACGCCCGCCTCGCCACCAACATCCGCGGCCATGCGATGGCCAAAGCCGCCCTCGAGATGGGCGCCTGGGCCCTGGAAGCCGTCCAACTCGGCCGGCCGCTCTCCCGGCACTTGGGCGGCGATCGCACGGGCCTGCGGAGCGCGGTGCCGACCGGAATCTCCTTGGGGCTCCAGACCACGCCCCACGCCCTGGTCGAGCGCGCCCAGGCCGCCGTCGCCGCGGGCTATCAGAAGGTGAAGCTCAAGATCGAGCCCGGGCGCGATGTCGCGTTCGTCGAAGCGGTGCGCGCGGCGGTGGGGCCGGACATCGAGCTCATGGCGGACGCCAACGCCGCCTACACGCTCGAGGACCCGGCGCACCACGCCGCCCTCCGGGCGCTCGACGCGTTCGATTTGTTGATGCTCGAGCAGCCGTTGGGGGCCGACGACCTGTTGGCGCTGGCCACGCTCCAGGCGGAGCTCAAGACGTCACTGTGCTTGGATGAGTCGATCACCGACCGGAGCCGGGCGAAGGCGATGCTGGCCTTGCAGAGCGGGCGGATCATCAACATCAAGCCGGGGCGGGTGGGCGGATTCACCGAGTCGTTGGCGATCCACGATCTGTGCGCCGCGGCAGTTCCCCGTGTGCCGGTGTGGTGCGGGGGGATGCTGGAGAGCGGGATCGGGCGGGCGTACAACGTGGCGTTGGCGTCGTTGCCGAATTTCAGTTTGCCGGGGGATTTGAGTCCGAGCGCGCGGTACTGGGCGCGGGACGTGGTGACGCCGGCCTGGACGATGAACGCCGACGGACTGGTGCCGGTGCCGACGACCGCGCCCGGGTTGGGCGTCGAGATCGACAGGGACTTCATTGATTCGATCACCACACGACTCGAAGTGGTATCGAAGCGATGCAGCGGGGTGGCCGTCGCATGAGCGCCACCGGCGGTGGATCGCTTCGTCGCACGCTCGGCTTCAGTGACCTCGTCCTGCTCACGCTCGGCACGGTCATCGGCTCGGGAATCTTTCTCGTGCCCGGCGTCGTGCTGAAGCAGACAGACGGACGGCTTGGACTCGCGCTGCTCGTCTGGATTGTCGGTGGGGTGTTGTCGTTCCTCGGCGCGCTCACCTATGCCGAGCTCGGCGCCTCGAGGCCTGATGCCGGCGGCCTTTACACCTACATTCGCGACGCGTTCGGTCCGCTGCCCGCCTTCCTCTATGGTTGGGCGAGCTTTCTCGTCATTGCCAGCGGATCCGTGGCCACGCTCGCCGTGGCGTTTTCGTCGTATCTCGGTCAGCTCGTTCCGCTCAGTCCCGCCGCGGCAAAGGCGATCTCGCTGGCGATGATTCTGGTCATCGCCGCCGTCAACATCCGCGGTACGCGTGAGAGCGCGTCGATGGAGAATGTCGCCACCGCGATGAAAGTGGGCGCGTTGCTCCTCATGAGCGTGGCGCTCATCGCCGTCGGCAAAGGCTGGCACAACGTCGGACCGGTTTGGCCGGACACGTGGAATGGATCGGTATTCGTCGCCGCGGGCACGGCGATGATTGGGATTCTGTGGGCATACGAAGGGTGGCAGTACGTCACCTTTTCCGCGGGCGAGACGCGCGATCCGCAGCGCGTCTTTCCGCGCGCGATTGCCGTCGCGACGTTCGCGCTGGTGCTGCTTTATGTGATCGCCAACGTCGGCTACATCGCGGCGCTGGGACCGGCGGCCGCCGCGCGCAGCGACCACGTTGCCGCCGATGCCATGGCTGCGATCCTCGGGAGCGCGTCCGGCAAGCTGCTCAGCGCTCTCGTTCTCGTCTCGATCTTCAGCGCGACGAACGGGTTGATGCTCACCGCGCCGCGTTTGTACTTCGCGATGGCCCGTGACGGCGTGTTCTTCAAGCAACTGGCGCGCGTCAGCGAGCGTCGTGGAACACCGGTCGCGGCGATCGTATCGCTCGCCGTCTGGTCGGCGGTGCTCGCGCTGAGCGGGACGTTCGAGCAGCTGCTCACCTACGTCGTGTTCGCGGGTTGGATTTTCTACGGCCTCGGGGCGCTCGCGGTCTTTCCGCTTCGGAAGCGCGTCGCCGCGGCGGACCGGCCGTACAGCACGCCCGGCTATCCCGTCACACCGCTGCTGTTCGCGGCGTCCGCCGCGTTGCTCGTGCTCAACACGCTCCGAGAGCGACCCACGCAAGCGCTGGCCGGCTTGGGCGTGGTGATCCTCGGGACTCCTGCGTTTTACCTGTGGCGCGCGCGCTCGACTGCGCGCCCATCGGCGTTGGCCATTTCCAATCAACCGGAGGATTAGGATGCACACGCTCGTCGATCAGCACCTGCGGCGCAGGTGGTTGATCCTGGCCTGTTCGATCATGACGCTGGGCGGCCTCGCGGTCCCCTTTAGTGCGTCAGCGCAGGCTGGGCAGGGCGGAACCATCGTCGGGCGCGTCACCGACGCGCGGACGAACACCGGGATTCAGAGCGCCACGGTACAGGTCGAGGCGACGCGTCTCGCCGCCACGACCGGCAGCGACGGCCGCTTCCGCATCGCCAACGTTCCCGCGGGCGCGCACAACGTCATCGTGTTGCGACTGGGCTTCGCGTCGGGAAAGCGCGCGGTCACCGTCATGGCGGGGCAAGAGGCTTCGGTCGAATTCACGCTGCAGCAGAGCGCGGTGGAGCTCGACCAGGTCGTCGTGACCGGAACGGCGGGCGGCGAAGCGCGGCGTTCGATCGGCAACGCCGTCTCGCGCATCGACGTCGGCGACGAGCTGGCGAAATCGGCGGCGACCAACCTTACGAGTTTGCTCAACGCGCGCTCACCCGGCGTGAGCATCCAGTCGACGACCGGTCGCGTCGGCGCTGGCCCGTCGATTCAGATCCGCGGCCGCAGCAGCCTCGGGCTGTCCAACGCACCGCTGATTTACGTCGACGGCATTCGCGTGAACAACGCGTCCGCGACGGGTCCCTCCTCGGGCAGCTTCGCCGGGCAGGGTGCGCGAGTCGGCGGGCGTTTGAACGACATCAACCCCGATGACATCGAGAGCATCGAGGTCATCAGCGGGCCTGCCGCGGCGACGATCTACGGCACGGAGGCCGCGAGCGGCGTCATCCAGATCATCACGAAGCGCGGACGCGCGGACAAGCCGGAGCTGGCGTTCCGCTCGGAAATCGGCTCCCTCTACTTCAAGGACGCCGCCACCCGCATTCCGACGAACTACGCGAAGGACAAGTCCGGCGCCATTGTGCCGTGGAACGGCGTCCAGCAGGAGGCCGATAGCGGACGGCCGATCTTCAAGACCGGCATGACGCGCCAGTACAACGCCTCGCTGTCCGGTGGTCATGAAGCCACCCGCTACTACTTCGCGGCCGGCTACGAGAACGACTACGGCATCGAACCGAACAACTCGATGCGGCAGTTCACGTCCCATCTCAACATCAGCACGCCGATCGCGCAGTCGAGTGACATCGCGGCCAGCTTCAACTTCGTCAATCAATCGGCGCATCTGGGCGTCGATGTCGGCGCGTCGCCGTTGATCGGCGCCGAAGTCGGACATCCGCTTGTCTTCCCGACGTCGCGCGGTTTCTACCCCGGATGGCCGCCCGAGCTGGAACAGCAGCTGTGGGACAACGCCTCGGGCATCAACCGGTTCACCGGAAGCGCCACGCTGAACAACAGGCCGTTGAGCTGGTTCACGCAGCGCGCGGTATTGGGCATCGACTATTCCGGTGAAGACGCGCGCGGCATCGAGCGCTTCGCACCGCCTCAGTTTGCATCATTGTTGTCGGCCGCGCAGGCGTCGGGGCGAATCGGACAGACGTTGAGGCACACGTCGATCATTACCGGCGACTATAGCGGCACGGCGAAGTTCGATCTCACGAAGTCGCTGCAGTCGTCGACGTCCATCGGCGGGCAGTACTACAACACCGAAGCCGACACGAGCTTCCTTGGCGGCACCGGCTTTCCGGCCGCGGGCGTCGAGCTCGTGTCGGCGACTTCGGCGGCGCTTCCGTCCGGTCAGGGTCAAATCATCAACACGACGATCGGTGGCTACGGTCAGCAGCAGTTCGCGTGGCGCGATCGGGTGTTCGTCACCGCGGGTCTCCGCGTCGACAACAACAGCGCGTTCGGCCAGGACTTCAAGTGGGTGACGTATCCGAAGGTGAGCGCATCGTGGGTGCTCAGCGACGAGCCGTTCTGGCGCTGGGCGAGCAGCATCAACACGCTGCGCCTGCGCGCTGCGTACGGTGAGTCCGGACGTCAGCCGGCGGCGTTTTCGGCGCTCCGCACGTTCACGCCGGTCACCGGTTTTAACGGCGGCAACGGCGTCACGCCCGGCACGTTGGGCAATCCCAACCTCAAGCCGGAACGCGGGAAGGAAACGGAGCTCGGCTTCGAGGCGAACGCGTTCAATCGCCTCTCGCTGAACTTCACGTACTTCAATAAGCACACCTACGACGAGATCGTCAGCCAGGCGGTCGCGCCATCGGCTGGTTTCCCGGGGTCGCGCTTCCTGAACCTCGGCAAAGTCGACAACTCGGGTGTCGAGTTCCAGGGCACCTTCCAGGCCATCACGCGCCGCAACCTGTCGTGGGAAATCGGTGGCAATGTCGCCACGAACAAGGATGTGATTCGCGACTTGGGTGGCTTGCCGACGCTCATCACCGCGGCCGGCGGCGCGAACAAGGTCGGGTATCCCATCGGCGGCTATTTCTCGCGCGTCATCGCCTCGGCGGACCGCGATGCCAACGGGTTCGCGACGAACGTCCTCTGCCGCGACACGACGGCCGGTCATCCGACCACCGCGTGCGCGACGGCGCCCTTCATTTACCTCGGTACGCCGACGCCGCGCGTCACGGGTTCGGTCTCGAATACCCTGATGATCGGTAACCGGCTGCGCCTCTTCGGTCTCGTCGACTTCAAGCGCGGCCACCAAGTCGTGAGCAACATCGATCAAATCCGTTGCTCGGGAGCGCTCGGAGTCAGCCTCTGCCGCATCAACTTCTACCCGAACGAATTCCCGGTCACGCAGGTGGCCGAGGCGACGGTCACGGCGCTCTCGCAGCAGTACATCGACACGTACTTCACGAGCGGATCGTTCGCGAAGCTGCGCGAGCTCTCCGCGACCTACCTCATTCCCGAGAAGTGGCTGCGCGGCATCAACGGCGCGTCGTTCACTCTCGCGGCGCGTGAGCTTCACACCTGGACGGACTACAAGGGAATCGATCCCGAAGCGTTCGTCGCCGGATCGGACCAGGCCGTGACGCCGCCGCTCAATCGTATCATCGCGACCTTCAACCTCCGGTGGTAATCATGCGACCCAACTTCCGGCGCCTGACGCTCCTGTCAGTTCTGTCGCTCGTCGGCATCGCCTGCCGCGAGGTGACGACGCTCGAGCAATCGAATCCAGGATCGCTCTCCGCTTCATCGCTGTATACGCCGACGAACGCGCAGGTGCTCGTCAACGGCGCTATCGGCGATTTTGAGTGCGCGTTCTCGCGTTACGTCTCCGGCTCCGGGCTCTTTACTGACGAGCTCCAGGCCGCCATCTCGAACTCGGCGAATCTCGACTACGACCGCCGCACCTTTACGTCTGCCGCGGCTTATGGAACGGGGTCCTGCAATAGCACCCAGGTTCCCCCGATCTATACCACCTTGTCCACCGCTCGCGGCTCGACCGACACGGTGCTCGCGAAGCTTCGCGGATGGACCGACGCCGAGATGCCCACGGGCATCAATCGCACGAAGCTCATTGGCCAGGTTGCGGCATATGCCGGTTACAGTCTCGTCTTGATGGGCGAGGGCATGTGCTCGGCGGCGATCAACCTCAGTGGCGAGCTCACGCCGGCGCAGCTCTTCAACGAAGCGAAGATCAGGTTCGATTCTGCCATCGTGGCCGCGACCGCGGCGAGCGATCAGACGACCGTGAACCTCGCTACGCTCGGCCGGGCACGTACACTCCTCGACCTCGGTGATGCCGCCAACGCCGAGAAGGACGCGCTGAAAATCCCGGCGAGCTTCGTCGTGAACATGTCGACGGATGCCACCAACCCTCGGCGCCAGAACAACATCTTCGTCACGGTCAACAACAGCAGTTTGGCGACGGTCGACCCAACGTATCGCGGTCTTACGATCAACGGCGCGCCCGATCCGCGCGTCGCTGTGACGAACACCGGCAAGGCGGGTGCGGCGCAGGGAACGGTCATCTGGACGGTGGACAAGTACGGTTCGTTCACCGCCGCAATGCCGGTCGCGCGCTACGCTGAGGCGCAGTACATCATTGCCGAAGCGCGCGTCGCCGCGAACGATCTTGCGGGCGCCGCGGCGGCGATCAACGCCGTGCGCGCGACTCGCGCGGGCCTGCCCACGTTTTCGGCGACCGGTCTCACTGCCGCGGACGTGAAGGCACAGATCGTCGAGGAGCGTCGTCGCGAGCTGTATCTCGAGGGACACCGGCTGGGCGACCTGCGCCGTCTCAACATCGCGTTGACGCCGGCGACCGGCTCGGCGTATCCCGGTGGCGGCGCCTACGGCTCGTTGAGCTGCTTCCCGCTGCCCGACGTCGAACGGATCAACAACCCCAACATCACCTCCAAGTGATGCGAATCCATCGCCCGCGCACCACGGTTGTGCGGCTCCGACAACTCACGTGCGCGGCGCTGATCGCGCTTCCGCTGGGCGCGCTGCGCCCAGCGAAGGCCCGCGCGCAGGAGCCATATCCTGGATTGGACGCGTACATCGAAAAGACCGTCCAGACCTGGAAGGTCCCTGGGCTCAGCGTGGCTATTGTGCGCAATGACTCGGTGATCTACGCGAAA
>Ga0310812_10000918_pt1 | contig 10274 bp, 7 predicted proteins | sample NN3metagenome_FD_205747 | JGI IMG/M metagenome (GOLD analysis project Ga0310812, IMG submission 205747) | Soil microbial communities from experimental microcosm in Duke University, North Carolina, United States - NN3 | ecosystem: Engineered > Artificial ecosystem > Soil microcosm > Unclassified ...
TTCGCACCACCCTCAATCCGGTATGGCCAGGCACGGCGGCCGCAGCTCTGCCCGGTCACTAGACAGGAAATTCTCGCTGCAGCGCAAAAATACCCGCCAGATTCCTGCCTGGCGGGTACAGTCTGCGGACGAGCTGTTTCTACGCTGCTTTCTTCATCTGCCTTACCTTGGCCCAACGTGCCCTCTGGGCGGCCGCAATCTTCCGGCGCGCCGCCACCGAGAGCCGCCTCCGCCTCGGCTTGGTATAAGAACGTCCGTTATTCAGCTTACCCAGGACCGAAAGAGCGGCATCAACGTGTCTTAGTTGATCGAGCAGACTCGTTCGTTCCACTCTCAGTTGCGAGACTACAGACTCCAACCCCCTCAGATTTGCCATGAATCCCCCCTCGGCCACCGATCTTAGCAAAACCTCCTCAATCGCGCCGCCGATCGGACCGATTTAACGGGACTTCCTGACGTGGCGCACACTATGACCCTCGACCAGATGGAAGAGTTCTTCCGCCAGATTCTTGGTGTGATCGCCAGCGCGTTCAAATGCCTGCGCCATGAAGAGCAGGTTGGTCACCTCGTAGCTCCTGCGTCCCGCCCCCTTTTCCAGGTACTGACGGAACACGGAATGACACACTTGATCCATGTCGTAGTCCATCTTAATCACCGATTCAGCCAGTCCCAGATCGCGCGCCACAAATCCCTGATAGACCCTCGCCAGCATTTCCTGCAAAACCTGGGCCATCTCGATCAGAGACGCGGACTCTTTGGAGTTTAGCGGTGCCGGCAGGCCGTGAATTCGCTGTACCACCGACCAGATCAGGTCGCCAACGCGCTCGAGATCGATTGTGAATTTCAGACAGGCGAGCAGTTCACGCGCCTCCGCCTCGGGTACCTGGGTGACGGCCGCGGGCGTGGCATCATCCACCTGCCGTTCGATCTGGTCCAGTTCCTTTTCGCACTGTCGCACCGCCAGAAAAGCGATTCGCGAGCCGGTCACAATGTAATCGCGGGCATTGAACGCAGCATCCTTGGCAATCAGGCAGGCTCGCAGCGTGGTGTCGATCGCCTGCTTGCTCGCTTCTGACTTCTCTTTGCGTGATCTTTTCATGGCTGGCGGTGAGGAATTCAGGCTAGCAGAGTCGGCGCATCCGGGCCAGTCCGCCCCGCAACTGGGAACCGGCAACTGGAAACTGCAAACTGGTTTTTATCTGACTTGCTTCTGCCAGAGTGTCGCAGTGTGAAGCAATTAGAAACCTTTATCCGCGCCTGCGCCGCGTCTGCATCCACCAACGTGGCCTAGGATGTATCAATCCACCATTTTCCGCCACACGGCCAGAGTCAAAAACCGCGGGCGGGGGCGCCCGCGCCACACCAACCCGGCTGACTTATACTTGCCGCTGGGCAACCGGCCCGCTACGGAGATTCCGGGACGATGGTGACTGGCAACGTCCAGGCGGTGGAGCTGGTCTTCCTGCTGCTGTTGCTATTCGTGGTGGCCTTCGGAACCCTGGCGCGGAAGCTTCAGGTTCCATACCCCATCGTGCTCGTGATTGCGGGAGGGCTGCTCGGCTTCATTCCCGGAATTCCAAGAATCACGCTCAACCCCGACCTCATCTTCTTCGTGATTCTTCCGCCTCTTCTTTATTCCGCCGCCTGGGTCACCTCCTGGCGGGAGTTCTCTTACAACCTGGTCAGTATCCTGCTTCTGGCTTTTGGCCTGGTTATTTTCACCGTTATCGGAGTGGCGGAAAGCGCGCACTGGTTATTTTCTGGCTTCGACTGGAAACTCGGTCTCGTCCTGGGCGCCGTCATCGCACCCACCGATGCCATCGCCGCCACGTCGATTGCCGAGCGCGTTGGCATCCCCAGGAGAATCATCGACCTGATCGAGGGCGAGAGTCTGGTCAACGATGCCACCGGCCTCCTGGCCCTGGAATTCGGCATCGCCATCGTGCTGCGTAACGAAACTCCGACGGTCGCGGGCGGTATCAGTCGCCTGGCTTACCTGATTATTGCCGGTGTGGGCGTCGGTCTGATTACAGGCTGGATCGTGAACTGGATCGAAGTTCGTATTGACGATGGTCCGATCGAAATCGCCATCAGCATATTGGTTCCCTACGCCGCCTACCTGACAGCGGACAGACTGCGTGCCTCCGGCGTGCTCGCGGTAGTGGTCTGCGGACTTTATCTCAGCCGCCGAAGTTCCGGCTTCTTCTCTCCGCAAGTGCGCCTGCAGGCCTGGGCGGTGTGGGAGGCCCTTGATTTTATCCTCAATGGCCTGGTTTTTGTGTTGATCGGTCTGCAACTGCCTTACGTCCTGGCCGGAATTCGCAATTACAGCCACGCTACGCTTTTCCTCTACGGAGCTCTGTTCAGCGCGCTGGTTATTGCCTTGCGAGTAGTCTGGGTGTTTCCCGGCGCCTACATCGCCTACTGGACTCGGACCCGCCTGCTGCATCAGAAGCTGAAATGCCCAACCGTGCAGGGCATTCTGGTTCTGGGCTGGACTGGCATGCGAGGAGTGATCGCGCTCGCCGCCGCCATCGCGCTGCCCCAGGCCCTGGCCGACGGCAGCCCGTTTCCGCAGCGCAACCTGATTGTCTTTCTGGCGTTCTGCGTAATTCTGGTGACCCTGGTGCTCCAGGGACTCACGCTTCCCTGGGTGGTCCGGATTCTGGGCATCGCCGATCCCCCGGGCTCCAACCTGGAAGAGGAAACTGCACGAAGGGAAATACTCGAGACCGCGCTCGCTTTCCTGGATGAATCCCGCCAGAAGAGCGGGGCTGAATTCGACGCCATTTACCAGGACCTTACCACCCACTATCGCCATCGTCTCTCCGACGTCAGCGGGAAAGAAGACAGCGAGAACAGCGTCAGCCCCGAACACCACGAACGCTTAACCCGTATTTCTCGCGAACTGCTTCGGCTGGAACGGCAAACCGCGGTCCGCCTGCGCAACCAAGGCCGCATCAACGACGAGACACTGCGGCGGTTGGAGCATGAACTCGACCTGCGCGAGGCCGGCCCCAGTCACGTCTGAGGCGTGCTTCTACACTGGCTTTTCGACCAGCGGAAGAAATACCTGGAAGCGGGTGTCTCCGGGCTTCGAATTGACCTGGATTGTGCCGCGATGCTTTTTCACGATGCGCTGCACCGTGTCGAGACCCAACCCGGTTCCCTCGCCGACTCCCTTGGTGGTGAAGAAAGGCTCGAAGATGTGCGCCTTTACCTCGGGCAAAATTCCGGGACCATTGTCGGCGATTTCGACCACAACGCATGTGTCATCGCGGTAGGTGCGCACTCGCAGCTCGCCTTTTCCACCCATGGCATCAATCGCGTTGTCAATGATGTTGGTCCATACCTGGTTGAGCTCACTGCCGAATGAATTCACCAGCAGCGGGACCTTTTCATACTCACGCCTCACCGTAACTCCGCGCTTGAGTTTGTGATGCAGGATGGTGAGAGTGTTCTCCAGGCCCTTGACCACGTCCACACTCTGCGCCGGTGTCTGGTCCATGTAGGTGTATTCCTTGACCGCCCGCACCAGGTCTGAGATACGCGATGTGCTGCTCTCGATTTCGTTCAACAGGTTTGCAATCTCAACCGAGGCCGCGATTCGGACCAGCGCGGCCCGGGCGACCTCAGCGTCCAGGGTCGCGAACAGCGACTCCAGCACCTCCGGCTTCACCCCCCGGTGCGCCAGATCGGAGGCCAGTTGCCACAGGTCGCTTTGTCCGTGACTGCGTAACAAGGAATCAATCTGATCTTCCAGGTCGCTGATGGCCAGGGTGTCGAGCGGGTCCTGGGCAGGTTGCAGGAACGAAGCTTCCAGCCTTTCGATTTCTGATTTCTGGGTCGCCGTAAGCTGGTGTTTTCCCAGTTCCTGTACCGCGTCCTTGATTCGCTTGAACGCGTCGCGCAGAAGGCTGGTCGCGCGTTTGGCGGCCGAGGCGGGGTTATTGAGTTCATGGGCCAGGCCCGCGGAAAGTTTCCCCAGACCTGCCAACCGGTCGCGCTGCTGCTCCACCCGGGTGACCTCGCGGATCCGGTCGGCCATGACGCCCACCAGCCGCTGGGTCAACTCCGGCATTTTCTGTATCAGTTCCGGAAAGCGTGACGAGGGAAATTTCAGGATGCGGGATTCGGTGAGCGCTCGCCCGGTTACTACCGACTTCTTCATTCGGGAAAAAGGCAGCACTCCGGTGACGCTGCCGGCCGCGAACGGAATTACAAAAGTTTCGCCGTTGATGTCGCCGCGCGCCTGAAGTTCTCCTTCGAGAATCACCACCATCGAGCTCGCGAGATCCCCCAGTTGCAAGTACACATCTCCCGGCTTCAGCCTTATCTCCTCGGTCTGGCTGATGAACCAATCCAGTTGATCATCAGGCAAACCCTCAAACGTCGGAATACGCCGCAATTCTGATTTGTCGATCATTCTTCCTTACACCTTGCTCAGATACTGATGAATAAACTGCACCGCCACCGATCCTTCACCCACTCCAGAGGCCACCCGCTTGACCGAGCCATGGCGCACGTCGCCGACCGCAAAAATGCCGGGCACATTGGTCTCCAGGAGAAAAGGGTCCCGCTCCAGCCCCCAGCCTTTGGGGCGTTGCCCGTCGCGGATGAGGTCCGGGCCGGTCAGGATAAAACCGCGTTCGTCGCGCTCGATCAGGCCCGCCAGCCAGTCCGTCCGCGGCAAAGCCCCGATAAAGATGAACATCGAACTGGCCGGCACGCGCTCGAGTTTGTTGGTGTCCGAGCACAGCACCGAAATCTCTTCCAGGTGAGTGGCACCGTGAGCCTCGACCACGCTGGCGTGAGCCCAAATCTGTATGTTTGGAGTTTCCTTGATCTGGTCGATGAGATACTGCGACATGGTGCTGGCCAGCGAATCCCCGCGCACCAGGATGACCACGCGCTCCGCATACCTGGCGAAGTTCATGGCCGCCTGGCCCGCCGAATTTGCGCCGCCTACCACATACACAATCTCACCCTTGCAGGACAGAGCTTCGGTGGCGCCACCGCCATAGTAGATTCCCGCACCCTGAAGGCGGTCGATACCCTCCGCCTCAAGCTTGCGCCACTGCACTCCGGTCGAGATCATCAAGGCGTGGCACGAAATTTCGTTTCCGTCCGCCAGCTTGATGATCCGGTAAGATCCTTCGGTGCGAGCGTTGACAGCTTCCAGCGGCGACAGGATTTCCACGCCGAAACGCTGGGCCTGCACGACTGCCCGCCGCGCCAGATCGTTGCCGCTGAGCCCAGCCGGAAATCCCAGATAATTCTCGATACGTGAACTCATTCCCGCCTGGCCGCCGGGCGCCTCCCGCTCGACCATCACCGTGTGCAGCCCCTCGGACGCACCATAGACCGCAGCCGCCAGGCCAGCCGGCCCTCCTCCCACGATGGCCAGATCATAAAAATTTGTCTGCGCCCGGGTCCGCAACCCTACCTTCTTGGCAACATCCGCCGGAAGGCTTTCCAGAAGTTTGGTTCCGTCCGGAAACAGCACCACCGGAAGCTCAGACGCCTCCGGTCCGAGCGCCTCCAGCAGCCGCTTGGTTTCCGGATCGTTGGCGGAAATCTCGACGTCGATCCACTGGTAGGGAACGTGATTTCGCGCCAGAAAGTCCCGCAAATCATACGAGCGCGGCGACCAGCGTGTGCCCAGTACACGGATTCCATCGTAGGCTGGCCGGTAGGTGGCCTGCCAGTCATCCAGCATGTCATCGAGCTGCGGATACAAGTGCTCGTCCGGAGGATCCCAGGGTTTCAGAAAAAAATAATTGATGTTGGCCTGGTTGATGGCGCTGATGGCGGCATTCATGTCGGCGTAGGCGGTCAGCAATGCCCGCTTCGCTTTGGGAAAAATCCGCATTCCCTGCTGCAGAAATTCCACGCCATCCATGCGCGGCATGCGCTGGTCGGCCAGCAGCAGGGCCACGCTGTCATTGCGCACCTTCAACTGTTTGAGGAGATCCAGCGCCCCTTCCGGAGAGTCGCTTCCAATCACCCGGTATTCCGCGCCATACTTCGACCGCAAATCGCGCTCGATCGACCGCAAGACGTCAGAGTCGTCATCCACACTCAATAAAATCGGCTTCGCCATGATTCAATCTCAGCTTTAATAATGGAGGTAATTCTAGACTTCCGAAGACTTGGATGTCCTATAGATGCGGGAAACCTCTGCTCGGCACCACAGTTTTCTTCCTCCGCAGCCCACGTAGGGGCGGGTCTCCTGACCCGCTCTGGCCGAGCGCAGCTCGGCAATGCGGCTTCGGGAGAGTGGATCACGAAAATCGATTGTACAAATCCCGCGAGCACTCACCGCAAGCGCCATTCTGCTTCAAGTTGGCGCCCCTCCTCAGCAATAGCAGAAACCAGCGCTTCCATCTGCGCCTCTGTGACCGCCGGATTCATGCAAGTGAGCTTGAGACACTGCCGGCCGCGGACCCGGGTATGACCGATGACTGCAACCCCGCGATCAAACAGGCTCTGCCGCAGCGCTGCGTTAAAGCCGTCTTCATCGGCCCTTCGACCCACGGGAACATAACGGAAAACCACCGTGCTGAGACTGGCTCCGTGGACGAGCTGCAGTGCCGGCGTACGACCCACCGCACCCGCGGCATGAACCGCCAGTTCCATGGTGCGGTCGATCATCCCACTCAACTTCCGGCGTCCCAGCATCTGAAAAGCAAGCCACAACTTGAGCACATCGAAGCGGCGGGTGGTGAGCAGCGAATTCGTCACCAGGTTGGGGATGCCTTGTTCTTCATGGGTCTCTGGATTCAGGTAGTCAGCGTGCAGTTCGATGAGCTCGAAGTGACGAGCGTCGCGCACCAGGAAAGCGCTGGCCGGGATGGGCTGCCAGAAGAGCTTGTGAAAGTCGATGCCCATGGAGTCCGCCGATGCCACTCCTTCCAATTTTGCCCGGTGGCATTGCGAAAACAGCAGCGCGCCGCCGTAGGCGGCATCGACGTGCAGCCAGGCCCCGGTGGAGTGGGCGAGATCGACAATCTCCGGCAGCGGATCCACGGAGCCAAAGTCCGTGGTCCCGGCCGTGGCCACGATAGCAAACGGAAGCAGGTTCCTGTCCCGCATGCCGTCCAGCGCGGCGCGCAGACTCTCCGGCCGCATTCGGAATTCGTCGTCCACTGCTACCCGGACAACAGCGTCAGTCCCAAGCCCAAGCTGCACGGCCGATTTTTCGACGGTAAAGTGGGCCACCTCGGAACAGAGAATTCGCATGCGCGCCGCTTCGGGCGGCAAACCCCGTTTCTGTGCCGGCCACTGAAACCGCGACTTCAGAAATGCATCGCGGGCCAGAAGCAAGCCCATGTAGTTGGATTGTGTCCCTCCCGCGGTAAAGGTGCCGCCCGCGCCGGCGGGGAATCCCGCCTCGGCAGTGAGCCACTGGACAAACTTTTGCTCCAGGAGCGTGGCCATGGGCGCCTGGTCAAAAGAATCCATCGATTGATTTAAAGCGCTGATCACCGCTTCCGCAGCCAGCGCCGCCAATAGCGGCGGACAATGCAGATGGGCCGCGGTATTCGGATGGCTCACCACCACTGAGTTAGAGATGATGGTTCCCAGTTGGTCGAACACTGCCTCAGGCGCCGCGCCTGCATCAGGAAGAAATTCGGGATCGATCAAGGCAGACAGCGCGGAGGGACTCTTCCCCCTATAACAATGATCGGGCAGTGACGAGCAGAGCAGTTCAGCAACCCGCGCCATCTGCTCCCTGTACAAGTTCTTGCTCGCCGGCGTGGCGGTCAGAAAGTCGGATTCAAACAAGTCAGCGCCTCAACGGGATATTTCGACAGTTGATCTATATCTACAGGAAAGGCCCGAATGTCGAAAGCAGTTGAGCCGGAAAATTTATGAGTCCGTGATTATTTCTCTCCGAAGCGGAAGATCACGCCTGCGCTGAGGCGCAAATTGTTTTGCCGGTCGTTCAATCCATTGGTGAACTGCGTGCGGTAATAGTCCGCTTCCAGTGCGCGGACGGCAAAGTGCCGTGTAATTCCTATGTCCAGGCCGCCGCCCGCGATCACGGCGAAAGCATTGGACGAGCCCGCAAATCCCGAACTGTCCGAGGCAAAGCTTCCGCTGGCATGCGCCCCGCCCAGCAGGACCTGAGCGAAGGGCGCAAAATGCCCGGACTTGTGCCAACTGTAGCGCGGCCCAAACAGGTAGGAGGTGAGGGTCAGGTCCTGGCCCGAGCCTCCGATGTCTGATGCCCGCTGGCTGCTGACTTCCGCCACCACGGCGAAGGAGTGGGTGAAGTTATAGGCAAACCACGCGTTCGCGCCATGCATGGAAAAGCATCCGCATCCGTCCGGCGGTGCGTTGGCGCGAACGTAGTTGTAGTCTGCTCCCAGTTCCGCGACCGGCGCGCCCTGCGCCAACGCTGTCACCACGGAGAGCAAGCTCAATCCCAAAACGAGTCCGTGCCGCACGGTCCGCCGAAGTAGATATCGAATTAGACTAAGCATCTTGATTTGTCCTTGTCTGCCACGTGCCGCGTCGTTATTTGTTCCTGCCAGCATTTGAGAATGACTGTCCCCTCACTTCACAATCAGGGTGAACGTGGTGGAGACATGCTGCGACCCGCTGGTGCCGGTGACCGTAATGGAGACGCTCTGGGCTGGCCCCGAGAACCCCCCGTTGCAACCGGTCAACATGAACGTCGCCCCCGCCAGGGTCGCGATCATCAGCAGAATCGGCAGGGACCGGACGAGGCGTTTCCGCCGTCCGGCCATCACACACAAGCCGGCCGCCAGGCTGATCGGTACGAACGGGAAGCGCTGCTGGTGTCCGGGGATGCCGGCTGTGTGCGCCGCCGTCTGAATGGTCAGCACCGTAGTCGCGCCGGATGCGCCCGGAACCACCGTGGGCGGAGTGAAAGTCGCAGTGGCCCCCGCGGGCAGACCCGAGGCCGACATGATCACCACACTGTCAAAGGGGCCGCCCAGCGGCGGCACCATAATATTGATGTCCACCGCTTCCCCCGCCTTGACCGTGAAGGGAGTTGACGGAGCGGTCACGCCAAACGTCGTAGCCACCTCCAGCCCCATTTCGCCCGAAGTCGAAGCCGAAGCCGCCGCGTTGCCCGAATAGACCGCGGTAATCGAGAGTTCACCGGCCGAAAGACTGGTGCTGGTGAACGTCGCCACTCCGGACGAGTTCACGTCGCCGGTCCCGAGCAGGGTGCTGCCGCTGTAGAAGCTGACCGTTCCCCGCGGGGTGCCCGTGGGTGCAGGCGTCACCGTTGCGGTGAAGGTGATGCTTTGTCCGAAAACGGCTGGATTGGGCGCAGCCGCCAGCGCCGTGCTGGTGGCCACTATGGCCGTTACTCCTACTGCGGAAGACGTGGAAGCCGCAAACGCGGTGTTGCCGGAATACTCTGCCGTAATCGAGTTCATGCCGGGCGAGAGACTGGAAGTGATCAGAGTCGCCACCCCGGACGAATTAACCTTCGCCGTACCCAGCAGTGTGCTGCCGCTAAAAAAGCTGACCGTTCCCGCCGGCGTCCCCGTGGGCGCGGGCGTGACCGTAGCTGTGAGTGTGACCGGTTGTCCCACGGTGGATGGATTGGGCAAGGCTGCGAGCGCGGTCGCAGTGACGGTCTGAGGATTGATGGTCACACTCTGGGCGGTCGAAGTCGAACCTACCGACCCGGTGTTGCCGGAATAAACCGCTGTCAGGCTCGACGTCCCCAGAGGCAGGCTGCTGGTGCTGAAGCTGGCGATTCCTGAAGAATCGACCGTCCCGGTTCCCAGCAACGTGGCCCCATTGAAAAAGCTCACCGTGCCGGCAGGCGTCTGGGCCGGTGCGGGCACTACGGTGGCTGTAAGCGTAACGGGCTGTCCGGCGAAGGCCGGGTTGGGCGAAGCCAGCAGAGTGGTCGCGGTAACGACCTGAGGAATCGTTGCCAACAGCACCGAGTCCGACTCGCTGGCCGCCCGGTCCGTGTCGCCGGGATAACTGGCGATCACTTCGTGGCTGCCGGTCCCAAATACCGCCTGGCCGGTTGCGGTAGCGGTCTCGGTCTGCGCCGACAGCAAAATGGAAGCCGTGGTAACGCTCGAATTGGCCACCACTATGTCGGGAAGTCCGTCCCCGTTCAGGTCTCCCACGCCGATTCCGAAGGGTCTGGTCCCGACGGGAAAAGTGAGTTGGGGTTTGAACGTGCCGTCGCCCTGGCCCAGCAATACGCCAACCGAGTTGCTGCCGTTGTTCGAGACCACCAGGTCCATGTTTCCGTCCCCGTTGAAGTC
>Ga0310812_10000923_pt1 | contig 10256 bp, 9 predicted proteins | sample NN3metagenome_FD_205747 | JGI IMG/M metagenome (GOLD analysis project Ga0310812, IMG submission 205747) | Soil microbial communities from experimental microcosm in Duke University, North Carolina, United States - NN3 | ecosystem: Engineered > Artificial ecosystem > Soil microcosm > Unclassified ...
TCAGCGCGTCGACGAGGGCGACGGGGACGGTCGCCGCGCTCATGTTGCCGTACTTATGGACGGTGACCATCACCTTGTCCATGGGAATGCCGGCGTATTTGGCGACCGCGTCGATAATGCGCAGGTTGGCTTGGTGCGGAACGACAAGATCGATGTCATCCGGTGAAACGCCGCATCGCCGCATCACGCGCTCGGAGGCGTCGCACATGCCCTTCACGGCGCGCTTGAAGATCGCCTGCCCGTCGAAGTCCCAGATGGTGTCGCCGAGTGTCACGTCGAGATTCGCGTAGCCACAGCCGATACCGCGCACGCGGAGCGTTTGCCGCGCTTCGGCGTCGCAACCGAGAACGCTGCCGATGACGCCTTCTTCCGTCTCCGACTGCTGGAGAACGACGGCCGCCGCGCCGTCGCCGAACAGGACGGCGACGTTGCGGTTGCTCCAGTCCATGTAGTGCGTGATCAGCTCGACGCCAATGATGACGGCGTTCCGGACGACGCCCGTCTGGATCATCGCCGTCGCGGTGGAGAGGCCGTAGAGGAAACTGGTGCAAGCGGTGTTGAGATCCATCGCCGCGGCGTGCGTCGCGCCGATCTCGACCTGAACACCGGATGCGCTGTTGGGCACCGCCTCGTCGTTGCTGCACCCGCCGTATATGATGAGGTCGAGATTCGCCGCATCGAGTCCGGCGCAGGCTAAGGCGCGCTTTGCGGCGACGCTCGCCATCTCGATGGCCGAGACGTGCGACACGCGCCGTTCCTTCATGCCCGTGCGCGACGTGATCCACTCGTCCGACGTGTCGAGGAACGTCGACAGGTCTTGATTGGTCAGCACGGCGGGCGGCATGCCGTGGCCCCATCCGGTTATCGCCGCGTATGGCATTCGATCAAGTTGGCCTGTGACGCGGACTACGCTTGGTATTTCGTTTCGCCGCCGACCACCGTGCTGACGATCTTGATGTCCTTGATCTTGTCGGGGCTGACCGTGTGCGGATCATCGGCGAGAACGACAAAGTCGGCGAGCTTGCCGGCGGTGATCGATCCCTTGATCGCTTCCTCGTGCGACGCCCACGCCCCGTTGATCGTGTTGACCCGGATCGCCTCGTCGACGGTGATGCGCTGGTTGGCGCCCCACGTCGTGCCATCCCAACCGGTGCGCGTCACCATTCCCTGAATGCCCATGAGCGCCGCGAATGGTCCGGGGCTGAAATCCGAACCGGCGGCGGCGTGAATGCCGGCGTCGAGCATCGTGCGATACGCCATGCTCCGCTTCATCAACTCTTCGCCGTAGAAGGGGAACTTGTCGGTATTGTAGTACGCGTACGTCGTGAACATCGCCGGCACGGCGCCGAGGGCCTTCATGCGGCGGACGATGTCGTCGTTGATCAGCGTGCAGTGTGTGATCTTGGGGCGCGCGTCGGCTCGCGGAAATGCTTTCTGGGCGCGCTCGAACGCGGTGAGGTAGCTGTCGATCGCGACGTCGCCGTTGGCGTGGCAGTTCACCTGGATGCCGGCACGGTGCACCTTCTCGACCCACGCGTTCAGATCGTCTTGCGTCTCGGTCACGTTCCCCTTGTATCCGTTCTGGCCAATGTAGGGAACGCTCATCGCCATCGTGCGCTCCGAAAACGAGCCGTCCACGGTGTGTTCCGACGTCGCGCCGAACTTGATCCACTCGTCGCCGAAGCCGCTCATGATGCCACCAGCGATCATCGAATCGAGGACGCGGCCGCTCGCCTCGTAGCTCACGCGATGGAGCAAGTCGCCGCGCGCTCGAACTTCCTGGATCGCGGTGAGGTCGCCGCCCTCGTGGTGAACGCTGGTCAGACCGTAGCGCACGAACTGCTTGGAGATGTGCGCGATGCCGTCGCGGTCGCGCTGAGCAAGTTGTTCGGGCGTGTACGACGGACGCTTGCCGGCGCGATTCAGCGCGTTTCGCGCGCGGTCGGTGACGCGACCGTTGAGCGCACCGCTCTCGTCCTTGTCGAAGGTGCCGCCCGGCGGATTCGGCGTGTTGGCGGTGATCCCGGCGAGCTCGAACGCCTTGCTGTTATAGAAGGACGTGTGTCCGCCGCGGTGATGCACGGCGACGGGATGATCCTTGGAAACCTGATCCAGATCGTGCGTGTTGAGCGGTCGCTTGTCCTTGAGCTTCGTGTCGTCGTGGAAGTAGCCCTCGACCCACGTGCCGGCCGGCAGTTGCTGTGCTTTGGCGCGAAGCTTTTCAATGATGCTGGCGATCGTCACGAACTCGACTTCGAACGGGTTGCCGACCAGCACCTCGTAGAGGAGCGTCGTGCCACCCGCGTGGTTATGGGTGTCGGTGAAACCCGGCACGATCGTCATCTGCTTCGCGTCGAGCGTTCGCGTTCGCTTGGTAGCGAGCGACTTGATGTCGGCACTCTTCCCGACCGCGATGATCCGGCTCCCGCTCACGGCGAATGCCTCGGCGCGCGCCAGCGCCGGGTCCATCGTGTAGACCTTCGCGTTGAGGACGACGAGATCGGGATCGGAGCGTTGGGAGAGGAGGAAGCGCAGCGCGGTCGATGCGTTGCCGAAGCGGGGCATGGCGGCGGCGCCGGCAAGGCCGAACGCGGTCATTCCCATGAACTCCCTGCGGCTCTGTCGGTCCGTCATCGTTCCTCCAATCCGGCGGGCTAGGTAGGCGGGGTGGGCTCTAACGTACGCGCGGCACCGACGGCGGCAACCATCCGCCGCTCAGCCACGATGCTGAGATAGACGAACGAAAGAATCGCCGTGATGGCGATGATCTTTTGCGCGGTGACCTGCGTGACCAGGCCACCCGGCGCGCTCACCCGCGGCCCGAAGTCCAACACCCAGACATAGCCGGCAAGCATCACGGTAAGGAACAGCCACGCCGACCGAACGCCGCTCGCAACGTCGCCGCGAAGCGACGCGACGAACAGCAAGAGCGGGACGAGCACGAAGAGTCGCCAGGCCGACCTGGTAAAAAAAATGTGCAGCCCAAGTAGGCGATTCTCCGGCGTGAGCGCGACGCCGGCGAAGAAGATGCAAACGACCAACCCGACGACGCCCGCCAGACGCGCGAATGGCCGGCTCTGGGGAGTCGCCGAGTGAAGACGAACGAAGCCGACAAGTGAGCCGCCAAGACCAACGACCAGCACGAGAAGCGCGATCACGAAGAGAATTGCGCCGATGCGATTGGCCTCACCGTTGTGCGCGACCGTCATTCCCAGATCGCTCAGGAAATTCTCAAAGAACCGATAGCCGTGCGTCGTGTGATCCTGGAACGTTCCGCCCGGATAACGAAGCCCCGCGATGACCGCGAGCACCGTCGCAATGCCGGCTGCCCAGCGGACGCGCCTGAAAACTCCGGAGCCTGGCATCGCTGACTCGCTACGCCTGCGCCGGTCGTCGCAACAGACTGATCGCCCAGCCCGACAGCGCCGCCGCAATGACGGTGATGATCAAGAACCACGGATCCCGCGCGAGCGAGCTTCGCTCTTCGAACACGCGCCACAAATGCAGTACGGCGATGAGGGCAAAGAGAGTCGCGGTCGTCACCAGGTACGCCTTCATCGAATCCTCCGGAAAGGTTCCGTCAGTGTTTGGCGCGAATCGACAGCGGGACCACCGTTTTTCCCCAGCGAAGTTCCAGTCGCGCCGAATCGGCGTCGACGACGGGGAACGTGAACATCAGCGTCTCCACGTGCTCGCCTGTTCCGGGCGTCGCGCGGACGCGCAATACGTCGCGTCCTTCCGGATAGCGAAGGTGGAAGACTTCAGGGACGCTATTGAAGACAATCGTCCACGAAGACGAATCGGGAATCGCCCACACGCTGTAGCTGCCGGCCGGGAGGTCGGAGCCATTGATCTGCAATGGCCCCGACGTCGTCAGTCTTGCCGCGGTGTCGGCGCTCGGGGTCCACACGCGTCCCCACGCGACGAGCGATCCAAAGAGATCGCGCCCACGGGCGACCGGCCGCCGATACATGATCTCGACGCGCGTTCCCGCGATAGTCTGCGACACGACGCCGAGCTGGCTGCGCGTGTTCTGCGCTTGGCCGACGCAGGCGCCGAGCAGCGTGAGCAGAACTACGACCGCGCTTGCCCGCCGATTCTTCATCTCACCACTCCGCCGTTTCTCACAACCGATACAGCTTCCGCGCGTTCTCGCCCATGATCTTCTTTCGCTCGTCTTCCGAGACGCGCAGCTCGGCGAGGCTCGACTTCATTTTCGCAATGCTGCCAATCTGATGCGGGTAGTCGCTCGCCGCTAACACGTGATCGGCGCCCGCAAAGTCGACCGCGAGACGCACGGCCGTAGGATCGAAGTTTACGCCATCGTAGTAAAAGTGACGCAAATATTCGGTCGGCCGCCTTTGGATGTCGGCGCGGCAATCAGGAAAAGCTTCCCAACCGCGATCGAGACGCTCGGCGAGATACGGAATCGCGCCGCCGAGATGGCCGAGCACCCACTTGATGTTCGGATAGCGCTCGGGCACGCCGGCGAACACGAGCTTGGCCGCGGCGAGCGTGGTGTCGGCGAGGAATCCGACGAGCGGCATCAACCAGTAGTCGGTCATCGCCTCGACGCCGACGGGGTCCGTCGGGTGGATGTGGATGATCGCCTCGAGACGATTTGCCTCGGCCCACAGCGGCTCATATCGCTTATCGGCGAGCGCGACGCCGTTCACGTTGCTGAAGACCATCGCGCCGGGGAGATGGAGGTCGGTCATCGCCCGCTTCAGCTCGGCGACCGACGCCTGGACGTCGTTGAGCGGCAGCGTGGCGAGCGCCGCGAAACGCGGCGAACGCTCGGCGATGACGCGGGCGAAGGCGTCGTTCACCAGGCGGGCGAGTCGCGCGGCCGTCGCCGGCGTTTCGACGTGTGTCCCGGGCGTCGTCAGCGTGACGACTTGTGTGTCGACGCCTTCTTTCTCGAGCACACTCTGACGGTACGCGATGTCGCGGTGTCCGCGCACGGCGACGTTGTAGTCGCCGGGGTAGTGGATGCAGGGATTGCCCTCCGCGTCGATCGTGACTTTGACGGCGCTATCGCCTGATTCGAGAGCAGCGAGGTATTCGGGTGGATAGAAATGATTGTGAACGTCAATCAGCATGCTGTGTCGTGGGGATAGGGGATTTACGAACGAACAGCCAATACACCGGCAGACCGGCGGCAACGAACGCCAAGCCCGTCAGACTCTGCGCGGGCTCGGCGACGATCTGATTGCCGACGATGTAGGCGGAGGAGAGAATGAAGATGATGGGGACGACGGGATAACCCCAGACACGATACGCCGGGTGATAATCGGCGCGCGCGCGCAGCCGAAACACCCCGGCAGCCATCAGCGCGAAGAAGAGCCACTCGGTGTAGACGACGCGCGTGAACAACGCGCGATAGGTGCCGGTGGAGACGAGGATCACGGCCCACAGTCCTTGCAGCAGAATCGCGCGATGTGGCGTCTGGAATCGCGGATGAATCGCGGCGGCCCACGAGACGAGCAAGCGGTCGCGCGCCATAGCCAAGTAGGCCCGAGGACCGGACAAGATGACGCCGTTCAACGCGCCGAAGGTCGACACGGCGACGATGAGCGACATGACCGCCGCCCCGCCTGTACCGAGCAGCGCGTCGGCCGCGTCCGCGGCGACGCGCGTCGAGGACGCGATTTGGTCGGGTCGCAGGACGTGAAAGTAGGCGGCGTTGAGCGCGATGTAGCAGAGCGTCACGATCGCGACCCCGATCACCAGGGCGCGGGGGATCGTCCTTTCCGGATCGCGCGTCTCCTCGGCCGCGTACGTCACCATGTGCCAGCCGCCGAAGGCGAACAATCCGGCGACGACGGCGAGCGGAACCTTGGATGCGGTGAAAACCGCCCTCGTGTCGCACGGATGCGCGAAGCCGAGTGACGGAACGACGCACGGGTCGGAGCGCCGGAAGGCAAAGGCCGCGACGATGATCGCCGCGATGGCGACGAGCTTGAGCGCGGTGAACGTCGTTTGAACCAGGCTGCCCTGGCGGACGCCGGCGTAGTTGACGGCCGTCAGGATCACAACGGCTGAGGCAGCGATTGCCCGGAGTCCGACGTCGCCTACTGGGAAAAAGAAGCCGACATAGCGCGCGAATACGGTGGCGATCGCGGCAATGATGCCGGTGTGCATCGTCCAGAACATCGCCCAGCCCCAGAGGAATCCGACCGCGGGCGAGTAGGCCTCACGGAGAAATACATAGACACCGCCCGCCTGCGGATAGGCCGACGCGAGCTCGGCGGCGATGAGCGCCCCGAACAGGGTGAGCACGCCCGAGATCGCCCAAACGCTGTACACGCCGGCGACGGTCGGAACCGTTCCGGTGATGACCGACGGCTGCACGAAGATCGATGCGCCGACGATGATGCCGACGACGAGGGCCGTCGCATGAACCGTGGTGATCGAGCGGGAGAGCATCGCGCGGGAAGATACACGAATCGAAGCTCAGCCGTTGTCCACTGGAGCCCTCGAAAAGTGTCCGATACAACGGACGGTTTTGGGCCGAATCCAGGGCCGTGGCGTAAAGATGTTTGACGGCCCGATCCACCGGTCGCGGCTCGCAAGTGCCCGTGCAGGCTCGGCTTCGGCCGTCGAGCCCGAAGATTGGACTTTAGGGGCATGCGTGGGCACGGTCGGTGCCTTTCCAAAGGCTCGCAGACGGGTCGCGCGGGGCGCGATCGATTCTTCAAGGAGCAGGGATATGAAAAGCCAAATGTGGGTGGTGCGAGTGGTTCCCGTGGCGTCGGCGATGATGCTGGCAGCGGCGCCGGTCGCCTTCGCACAGTTCGGAGGGGTCGGGAACGGGCGGTCGGGCAATGAGCTTTTCGAGTGGGCGGGCCGCGTGGACCGTGAAGTTCAGGTCGTGATGCGCGGCGGACGGATCTGGACGAACGACATCGGCCGCACGGAGCCGGGACGTGAGCGTTCGCGGGTGATGGATAATTTGCCGCGACGCGACGGTCAGGTTTCGATTCAGGTCCTCAACGGCCGCGGCGACGTGGAAGTGATTCAGCAGCCGTCGGCGCAGAACAACTTCACGACGATCGTGCGGATTCAGGATCCGCGAAGCGGGTCCGACAACTACCGTCTGACCGCGTACTGGCAGGCGTACTCGAACGGCGACGTCTACGGACGGAACCGTGGCCGGGACCGCGATGACATCTATCGCGGACGGGACCGCGGCAATGGCAACGCGCAGGGCAATTATCCGTCGAACGGCAACTACTACCCGGGCGGCGTCAACGGAAACAACTCCATGATGCACTGGAGCGGCAACGTCGATGACGACCTGGAGATTCGCATTCAGAATGGACGCTTGTTCTATCGCGTGTTGAGCGGCAAGGATCCGTCGAGCATTCGCGCCGACCAGGCGAACTTGAACATCCCCAGCGGCGCGCGCGGCGTGTCGGTCGTGCAGAACCAGGGGCGTGGTACGGTGGTGGTGACACAACAGCCGTCCTCGTGGAACGGATACACGACGGTGATTCGCATCCGTGATCCGCAAGGTGGCTATGGGTTCTACGACTTTAGTCTGATGTGGCAGTAAGCCGTTTCGAGTGAATCGTGACGCGCGGTCGGCACTGATGCCGGCCGCGCGTTCGCGTTGTCGGACTACCGTCGACGGGACGCCATCGGCATTCTTCGATTCGAACATTCACGGGTTCTTCGATGCTCGTCCTCCGAACGTTCGCTCCGCGTCTCCGGCGCACCGTTGTCGCCGGATTGTTTTCATTCGCCGTCGTCGCGCGCATCGACGCGCAAACGCAGTCGGCACAGAGCACCGCGCCGCAAGCAATTCCCACGAAGCTGAGCGACAGCGCGTTCTGGAGATTGGTGACCGATTTTTCCGAGTCCAATGGATTCTTTCGCTCGGACAACTTCGTCTCCAACGAAAGCTCCTATCAGTGGGTGATTCCCGATCTGGTGCGTACGACGAAGCCGAGCGGCGTGTACCTCGGCGTGGGACCGGATCAGAACTTCACGTATCTGGTCGCGCTCCGGCCGAAGATCGCGTTCATCTTCGACATCCGCCGGCAAAACATGTTGACGCAGTTGATGTACAAGGCGTTGATCGAGCAGTCGACCGACCGGGCGGACTTCGTCGCGCATCTCTTCGCCCGCGCCCGCCCGGCGCACCTCGACACCGCATCCTCACCGGAATCGCTGTTCGTGCGCTTTCAGGCGACGGCGCCGGACAGCGTCGCGTCGAAGAAAAACCTTGCCGTGCTCCTCGAGCGCCTGACGAAGCAGCACGGGTTCAAGCTCAGTGAGGAGGACACGGCGACGATCGGCTACGTGTATCGGTCGTTCGTGGCCGCGGGCCCGGATATCACGTACAACTTCAATCAGGGCCGCCCCGCATACGCGCGCGGCCGCATGCCGAGCTACGCCGAGTTGCAGCTCGAGAGCGACAGCGCCGGCGTCAAGCGCGGGTACATGGCGACGGAGGCCAACTTCCGCGCCCTCCGCGCGCTCGAGCTGAACAACCTCGTCGTCCCGCTCGTCGGAGATTTCGCCGGCGCGAAGGCGATTCATGCCGTGGCCGACTTCCTCAAGGAACGCAACGCCACGGTCACGGCGTTTTATCTCTCGAACGTCGAGCAGTACCTCTTCCAGTCGGAAGACGAGTGGCGCCGGTTCTACTCGAACGTCGGCGCGCTGCCGCTCGACAGCTCGAGCACCTTCATCCGATCGGTATTCGACGGCATGGGCTATTCGCGGGCGCCGGCGGCGTACAACTCCTACATGCGTTCGCGACAGCTGCTCGCGTCGATGCTCGATCAGCTCCGGCTATTCAACGATGGAAAGCTGACGTCGTACTCGGACGTGATTCAAACGAGCCGAGAGTAACTCGGCGACTCGGCGACTCGGCGACTCGGCGCTAGGGTAGCAGCTTGTCGGCCGCGAGGACAGATCTCAGAAGGACGTTGGCGCCATTCGTGATGTCGGCGGGGCGGGAAAACTCTTTCGGCGAGTGACTGATTCCGCCGACGCTCGGGATGAAGATCATTCCCATCGGGCCAAGGGTGGCCATCGCCTGGGCGTCGTGGCCGGCGCCGCTCGGCATGAGGCGTTTGGTGAGGCCGAGACCCGCGGCGGCGTCGCTGATGATCTTGCGCATGCGGGGGTCGCTCGGAGCGGCGACGTTCACGTGAAGCTCGGCGAAGGCGAACTGGGTTTGATTCAGGTCCCCAATGGCCTTCGCTTCGCGCTGAATTCGCGCGAACATCGAATCGATCTTCGTATCATCGAGGTCGCGCAGCTCGAGCGTGCAAATGACCTTTCCCGGGATCACGTTCGGCGCCCCGGGGAAGGCTTGGATGCGGCCGACGGTGCCCACCTGTCTGCCTGAAATGCCACGAACGACGCGGTTCACCATCTCGACGAGGCGCGCAGCCGAGAGGAGCGCGTCGTGCCGGTCGGCCATCGCCGTGGTGCCGGCGTGATTCTGGAAGCCGGTGACCGTCACCTCCCACTGCTTGATGCCGACGATGCCTTCGACAACACCGATGTTCTCTTTGCTGTTGTCGAGCACCCCGCCCTGTTCGATGTGGAGCTCGAAATAGCCGGCGATGTCGCCCTTGGCGCGCTTCACACGATCGAGCTTCGTCGGGTCACCGCCGATGAAGGCGATCCCCTGCTCCACCGTCTTGCCGCTGCTCGACACGGTCTGCAATTCGGCCGGCTTGAGCTGGCCGCTCACCGCGCGACTGCCGAATAGGCCGCCTTCCTCGTTCTGCCAAATCACGATCTCGAGCGGATGGCGCGTGACGATGCCGTGTTCGGCGAACGTCTGCGCCACTTCGATGGCGGACAGCGAGCCGACGTCGCCGTCGTAATTGCCACCGCCGGGCACGGAGTCGAGGTGTGACCCGAAGAGCAGCGGCTTCCGCGAAGCGTCAGTGCCGGCGCGGCGCGCGATGATATTCCCGGCCGCGTCGATCACCGGATCGAGCTTGGCGGCCTTCATCCAGTCCATGACTGCCGCTCGTCCCGCACGATCGGCGTCGCTATAGGCCACGCGCGAGACGCCGCCCTCGGGATTCTTCCCGAACTCGGACAGCGCCTTGAGGTGCGCATTGATGCGGTCGCCGTTGACCTTGACGTCCGCCTGCGCAAGCGACGCTCGCGGACGGAGCGCCAAACCGGCGAGTCCGCCGATCGTCATCGAAGTAAAGTCGCGTCTGTTCATGGCGTGAAACTGCGACGGTATGGTGTGGCGTCAAGCGGGACGCCGGGCGCGG
>Ga0310812_10000927_pt1 | contig 10245 bp, 13 predicted proteins | sample NN3metagenome_FD_205747 | JGI IMG/M metagenome (GOLD analysis project Ga0310812, IMG submission 205747) | Soil microbial communities from experimental microcosm in Duke University, North Carolina, United States - NN3 | ecosystem: Engineered > Artificial ecosystem > Soil microcosm > Unclassified...
GTCAGCCATGAGCAGAATCTCGTCTTGCCGCATGTCAAGAAGCGCGACTTGCCCGCGATCTTCGCCAAGCTGAGCGAGCTTGGCCTGGCGACGCCGAATGCCGGCCTCATCACCGACATCATCGCCTGCCCCGGACTCGATTATTGCGATCTCGCCAATGCGCGTTCGATTCCGATCGCGCAGGACATCGCCAAGCGCTTTGCCGATCTCGATCGCCAGCACGAGATCGGCGAGCTCAAGATCAAGATTTCGGGCTGCATCAACGCCTGCGGCCATCATCACGCCGGTCACATCGGCATCTTGGGCGTCGACAAGAAGGGCGTCGAATATTACCAGCTCCAGCTCGGTGGCTCAGGCGCCGAGGATGCGAGCATCGGCGACATCATGGGACCGGGCTTCGGCGAGCACGAGATCGGCCCCGCGGTGGAGCGTGTCGTGAAGGCCTATCTGACGTTGCGAAAGGACGGCGAACGTTTCCTCGACACCTATCGCCGCGTCGGCATGGAGCCGTTCAAGAACATGGCCTATCTGGATCAGCTCTATGCCGCTCATTAAGTTGGGCGCGCCTCAACACGACACGTTGGGCGCGGCGGCGCACGACGCCGCGATCATCGCCGATCCGTTCACGACTCTCACCGACGACCAGCCGCTGCCGGCGGAGGGCGGCGCCATCGTCTCGCTCACCCGTTTCCGGAAAGATCGCGACGCGCTCCTGGCGCGCAATGCGCCCATCGGGGTCTTGCTCACGGCGGACGAATCGCCCGAGCAACTCGGCGACGACGTCCATCGTCTTTCGGTCGTGGTGATCCAATTTCCCAAGTTCCGCGATGGCCGCGGTTTTTCCTGGGCGCGCATGCTCAGAACGCGGCTCAACTTCACCGGCGAAGTACGCGCCTCCGGCGATTTCCTCTACGACCAGATAAATTATCTCCTGCGCACCGGCTTCGACGCGTTCGACAGCAACTTCACGCTCGAAGACCTCAATCGCGCGCGCTCGGAGATGAGCTTCGCCTATCAGCCGAGCGCCGACGGCAAGAAAACCATCCGCGATCTGCGCAGCGGAAAATAGGCCAGCTAACCGACCGCGAGGGACGGCGCGGCAGGGCCTCCTATGGGCTCGCCTTGCGACATTGCGGACGGCGCAAGCAGCTCCTTTATGCGCAGTCGCACAAGAGAAAAGTCGTCGGCGGGAAGGACTTCCAGATAACCGACGCCGGCCCTGCGCAAGGCTTCTTTCTTGATTGCGTCGCGCGCGGGCGCTGTTCCCCGGTAGTGGCCGGCTCCCTGGTACTCGACCGCGAGAACAGGCCGACCGCCCCTGTCGACAATAAGAGCGTCCACTCTCTTGCTGTTTATCGATCGAAAGGCGTTCTCGCTGGGCGACTCCAGCACGGCGCCCAGACTCGTTTGCGCGAAGACGCGGTGCCCCTGCCGCAGCGAAGCGATCTCGTCTTCGATAAGCTTGAACACCTGATATTCGCCCGCATTCATGACGCGCCGTGTCCTGAACGGTGCACCCATGACGGCCTGCAACTGCTGACTGACATCCAAGGGATTGAACTTCGGTGCAGGCATGGCGCGAAGATTCGGATGGCTCGAACGATAGCGCTGCCGAGGGGAGCCGGATCGGGTCGCGTATCTCACGAAGGCCACGAAGACCACGAACCCAATCAGCGTGACGAGCGCCGCAGATTGCAAGTCGGCCAACGACTCAGGCATGTCGCGATCTCCCAGCAGTTCGGTGAGATACCGATTGGTCGTTCAAGGTTAGTGCGTCGCGATTAAGGGAGGGTTAGTGAAATCGCTGGAATCCCAGGCGGTCGCGGCGCGCCTCACGACGGCGCTGGGGTCGCCGCCGCTACCGCCGCCCGGTCCTCATTGTCGCGAGATCACAATGCTGATAGTATTACCTGCAGTTTACTAGGTATTACTTTCATGACCACCACGACCGTTACCAGCAAGGGCCAGGTCACCATTCCCAAGCGCGTGCGCGATGCCGCCGGATTGAAGCCGGGGACGAAAGTGACGGTCGAGTTCGACCATGGCGCTGCCGTCGTCAGCCCGGTGAAGAAAGTCCCGGACAGAGAATTTGAAAAGCGGCTCCGCCGGGCGCGCGCGAAGTTCGACATTGGCGGAATGACGACGGATGAGTTCATGAAGCTGATGCGCGGTGACGAATGATACTCGTCGATACCAACATCCTGATCGATATCTTTGCCGAGGACCCAATCTGGAAGGACCGTTCGCTTGTCGCGTTGCGTCTTGCAAAGGCGCGCGACGCACTTTCCGTCAACGAGGTCGTCTATGCAGAGCTGGCGCCTGGCTTTCCAAATGTCCTTGAACTGGACTTGGCACTCGATGCTCTGGCCGTTGCGACTGCGCCATCGCCAAAATCAGCGCTGTTTCTGGCCGGACACGCGTTTCGGCGATATCGCCGACAAAGCGGCACAAAAACCGGCGTTCTGCCGGACTTCTTCATCGGTGCCCATGCGGTTGTAGAAGACGCGCAACTTCTCACGCGCGATGCTCGGCGCATCCAAACCTATTTTCCGACGGTCGGCATCATTTCGCCCTGAAGCATGGCGGCACGGGATAGGCTTTGGTTCAGGTTTGCGCTACGTCTTCGCCACGCAACGGGGGAGATGGCGATGGATGCAGAAAGCCTGAAGACAAACATCAAGCGCTGGACATTGTTTCTCGGAGTCCTGCAGATCACGGTCGGCTGCGCCGTCGGATTCATTCCGCCCGCCGCCGTCGAATGGTTCCGCGGCATCGTCATGGCGCATATCGAGTTCACCGCCAATGGCGTCTTGATGATGGCGTTCGGCTTCCTCGTCGCCCAGCTGGCGCTGGGGCGTGCGCTGTTGTGGGTGTGGTTCGTCCTGTTGCAGATCGGAACCTGGACCAATGGCGCCGCGGGCGTCGCTGCGGCGTTCATTGGCGCATCCTCCAAGTTGATGCCCACGCTCAACGAGAAGTTTCCGCCGCCCAACGGCACCGACAATCCGCTGGTCTCCGGCCTGTTGCAGCTTTGCGGCGTCACCATCATGGTGGCGCTTCTCATCACACTCTACGGACTGCTGCGTGCGAAACCTGCCAACGCATGATGGTCGCACCATGAGATTTTGGGCGACGCTCCTCGTCTCATTCGCCCTAACGGCAGCGCCATGCTCAGCGGAAACCACGCCGCTGAAGGCGCACCCGGCGCTGTGGACCGTGCACGGCAAGTCGAGCACGGTCTATCTCTTCGGCTCGATCCACTTGCTGCCGCCCAATCTCGCGTGGCGCGACGAGCGGATCGACAAGGCGATCCGCGCCGCCGATACCTTTGTCTTCGAAACCGCGCTCGATTCCGATGCGGCCAAGAAATATTTTGAAGCCCATGGGTCCTTGCCGGCCGGCCAGTCGCTGAAGGCAATGTTGCCGGGCACATCGCAAGACGATCTCGAGGCCGATATGGCCTCGGTCAATCTTCCCGAGGCGCGCTTCGACACGCGCCGACCCTGGGTGGTGAGTGTCGTGCTCGAAACGGTCCGCGCGACCGAGATGGGTGCGTCGCCGACGTCGGGAGTCGATTTCACCATCGTGGCGGACGCTCAGGCGCACGGCAAACCCATCCGCTATTTCGAAACCTTTGAACAACAGATGGCACTGCTCGCACCTGCGGACCCCGCGCTCGAGCTGAAGACCTTCGAAGCGTTCCTCAAGGACTTCCGCAACGAAGGCCACATGTTTCCCGACATTGTCCGCGCCTGGTCGGCCGGCGACCAGGACAAGCTGTCTGCGCTGACGATCGAAAGCATGGCGTCGGATCCGGAGACTCGAAAACGGCTGGTCGATGATCGCAACAAGGCCTGGATCGCACCGATCACGCACATGCTGGACAGCGAAAGCGGGACCTTCCTGGTCACGGTCGGTGCGCTGCACATGCTCGGTCCTGAAGGCGTTCCGGCGCTCCTTCGCCAACGTGGCTACAAGGTGGACGGGCCGCAGTAGCGGTCACCTTGCGAATAATCCGGATTATTCGTATTATTCAGATAATCCGGAGAATGTTCATGGTCACGACGACTGCGCAGGACTTTCAGCGCCACATCGGCGAATACCAGCACCGCGCGCAAAGCGAGCCCGTCGAGATCACGCGGCATGGGCGGCGGGAATTCGTCATGATGTCGGCGGAGCGCTACGACTGGCTGATGGCGGCGGTCAAGCGTGTTCATCGGACAGAAGATCTGCCGGAAACCATCGTCAAGGCGATCCGGAAGGCTAAAATGCACTCCCGCCACAAGCATCTGGATAAACTCCTCAAGCAAAAATGAGCTATCCCAAGCCCGAACCGGGTCTTGTGTTTCGTTACGACTACCTCTGGCAACGCGAAGCAAAGGCGGGAAGGTCCACGAGCAAGGATCGCCCTGCGTGCCTGGTTGTCGTCACCGACTCGTCGTCGATCCGCGCGTCGTGGTCATTCTGCCGATCACACACAGTCGTCCATTTGGCGGAAGCGTCGGCGTCGAAATACCTCCCGTGGTGCGGCGCAATCTTGATCTCGACGACCAGAAGTGCTGGATCGTCGTCTCAGAAGCCAATGTTGATAAATGGCCTAATGCCGGGATTACTCGAATTCCGAATTCCCATGCGGCGTTCTCCTATGGCTTCTTGCCGCCGGGTCTATTCGCCGAGATCAAGAAAGCCATGCTCCGGCACCTGGACCTGCGCCGAAGCGTTCGTCGCTAACAGACGCACTTGCTTAACGACCAAGACCGCTTGACCCCCCGCCCCCTTTGCCGCAAAGAGACGCCGTCACTCACGAGGTGTCTTCGCTTGAACGCACCCACGCGCATCGACGCCATCCCGCGCTTCGCCTCGGTCGAGAAGGCGATTGCAACGCTGAAGCCCGGCGAGCCGCTTTATTGCATCTTTCCGGAGAAATTCGGCGCGGCCGCCAAACGATTCCTCGACGGGTTTCCCGGCGATCCGCTCTATGCGATCAAGGCCAATCCGGCGCCGCATGTGCTCGAACAGGTGTGGGCGGCGGGCATCCGCCATTTCGACACCGCTTCGGTGCCGGAAATCGAACTCGTCAAGAGCCGCTTTCCCGACGCGCATTGCCACTTCATGGCGCCGGTGCGCGCGGTCGGCGCCGCCAAGCTCGCCTTCGAGAAATATGGCGTGAACGACTATGTCGTCGACTGCGACTATGAACTCGACAAGCTCATCGCCGAAACCAGGCAGCCAAAGAAGCTGCGCATCTTTGTGCGCATTGCAACGCCGCTCGGCGGCGCCGTGCTCGAGCTGTCGAGCAAGTTCGGCACCACGCCGGCGGAGGCGGCGAAGCTTCTGAAACGTGTCGCGGAATTCGGGGCGCAGCCCTGCATCACCTTCCATGTCGGCTCGCAGTGCCTGTCGCCTTTTTCCTATGCCCAGGCGATCGAGATGGCGCGGCGCACGGCGCTGCTCGCCAAAGTCGAGATCGCGGCGCTCGATATCGGCGGCGGCTTTCCCGGACCGTATCAGGGCGACGACGTGCCGCCCTATCACTGGTACTTCGACACCATCAAGGAAGCGCTCGAGACGCTGCCCAATCCGAAGATTCCGGTGATCTGCGAGCCGGGGCGCGCGCTGATCGCCGAAGGCATGTCGCTGATCACGCAGGTCATCCTGAGAAAGGGCGACCGGCTCTACATCAACGACGGCGTCTATGGCAGTTTCGACGAGCTGACGCTGCCCGGCTGGAATGCCGACTATCCGGTGCGCGTCTTCACGCTCGACGCCAAGGGGCGCGCGTTGCCGCTGCCGGGCGCGACGATTCCCTTCCGCGTCTATGGCCCGACCTGCGATACGCTCGACGTGTTGCCGCGGCCGTTGATGCTGCCGGCGAATATCGGCCCCGGCGACTTCGTCGTCTTCGACGCGATGGGCGCCTATTCGGTGGCGGTGCGCACCAGCTTCAACGGATTTTTCCCCGACAGCTGGGCGATGATCGGCAACTGACGAGAACGAAGCGATGAGCGACGCCGTCGAACCCTTGATCCTCGATCTCCTGGAATGGGTCGCAGGCGGCGAGCGCGGCTATCTGGAGACGATGGATGCCTGGCGCACCTCGTGCCCGAGACTGCCGGTATGGGAAGACGCCAATGCGCGCGGCCTCGTCACGCGCATTGTCCGGCGCGGGACACCCTTTGTCGCCATCACGCCCGCCGGCCGCGCCCTCCTCGTGCGCGCGAAGCGACGCCCGGCGTTAAGCTCTTCTTAGCAACCGGCAACTCAAGGCAAACGAGACGTTAAGAGCTCGGCGCTAGCATGGCTCCTGTCTTTGGAGACGCGCATGCGCACGGCGAAAGAACGCCTCAGCCATCTTCTGGAATTGGCCGCCAAGGGCACGGCCGAGCGCGCTGCACTTGCCGGCGAAGTCGCCGACTTGCTGCACGATTGGCCTTCGGCGTATCCGGCTCAGATGCGCGCCGGCTTCGAGGCCTTGCTGGAAAAGATCGCGCGCGAAGTCGACGAGCCCGCCAGACGCGCGCTTGCGAGACGGTTCGAGCAGAGCGGCGATGCGCCGCTTTCGCTGCTCAACGAACTCTTCCTGGCCTCCTCCGCCACGATGCAGGACGACATCCTTCGTCGCAACGACGCGCATGCGGCGGGCGTGCTCGCCACCATCGACGGCGCGATGCTTGTGTCGGCGGCCCGCAAGCGTGGCGACTTTCCCGCCGCCCTCGCGCGCGCCGCCCGCTTGTCGCGTGCCATGGCCGGTGAGATCATGCGCGACGCGTCTGGCCGCGCGCTCGCCGTCGTCGCAAAGGGCGGCGGGCTGGAGCGTCCGCTCCATTCGGCCATCTGCATCTTGATGCTGCCCGCGCCCAATATCTTTGCGGCGCTCACCATGTTCGATCGCGTACCGCAGAACGGCGCGGCCCATTTGCTCAGCGCCTGGCGGATCAGGCTCGACGCCTCGCTTGCCGCATGACGCGACGACGTAATCGCCCCGCCGTAATAATATATCGTATAAAATACTTGATCCTCCATAGTAAAACTACAGAATAACACTCGAATAATATTGGATTTCCATACATAAAGACTCTGTAACGTAAATCTATATTTACATTATATTTGATTGCTCCCAAGCTCTCTCAAAGGGCGGGGGCTCACATGAAATCCATCTGTTTCACGGTAATGGTGTTGCTCATTGCGGTCGGCGACGCCGGCTGTGCATTGTTCAGTGGCTATCCTGCCGATCCGCAGCCATCGACGGCGCTGGACGACTTGCGAAGCAAATATTTTTCGCAAAACGTCGAGGATTGCTACAACGCCGGTGCCTGCGCGAGCCTTCCGCATCTTGCCGGAAAACAGGCAATCCGCGACGACGTCGTTCTCACGCGCATGCACATCTACGACATGGAATTCACGCTCTTCGCGCGCGAACTCAGCGGCGGCAACAATACGATCTCGCTTGGCGGCGATCTGACGGCCCTGGCGTTGAACGGGCTGGGCGCGACGACCGGCAGCAGCGCAACCAAGGCTGCCCTTGCCGCGGCGTCCGGCGGTATCATCGCAGCCAACGGCGCGGTCAATAAGGATCTATTCTATCAAAAGACCATTCCCGCGATCGTCACGCAGATGGAAGCGGACCGGGAAAAGGTGGAAGCGGTCATCTTCGCCGGCCTGAAACAACCCGATGACAAATATCCGCTTCAGCGCGCGGTCATCGACCTCGATGCCCTCAACAATGCCGGAAGCATAAACGGCGCAGTCGCCAACATTACGCAACAAGCTACGGGAGCAAAGGTTGATTCACAAAAATCCATCGATGACCTGCGCCTCGGCAAATTTTCCATCAGTGCCTCCTCGTCAACGATCCGCACATGGGTGAAAGCAAGCAAAACCAATCTCGAAGCGCTCAAGACATGGTGGAAGAGCAATGCGCCGCGGGATTACGTTTCCGCTTTGCCGTTCCCCGAGCAGTTAGAAAACAACGATGACGAGTTTTTTGAGGCCTTGCGACAAAAGGCGATCGGCGATCTTTCGATAAAATAGGAGACCACTCATGGTGTGCGGCACGTTCACACGGACAAAAGTCCCGGCGGCAGACGTTCAGAACGTCATCGACGCGTATAAGGAAAATGATCCGCCACCAACAAGCGTGATATCCAAGGCAGACGGGGCGGGCACATTCACAGTTGTTGCGACTTGGCCCGACTGCCCTGCCAATACGACTCACTCACTCGCGGGCAGCAAAGCGCGCTGATGCGGACTTCGCTGATCTCAGGCATGCACGTCGTGGCGTTCGCGCGTCTTGGCGAAGGCGATCTTGGGAAACTTCTCGGCGACATAGCCGAGCTCCCAGTTGCTCTTGGCAAGGAACACGGGCGCGCCGTCGCGGTCCGTCGCCATGCCGCCGCGGTTGGCGGCGGCGAACCTTTCAAGTTCGGCATCGGCGCCTGAGAGCCAGCGCGCAGCTTCGTATGGCGCGGCTTCGAGATCGGCGTCGAGGCCGTATTCGCTGCTGAGCCGCGACTTCAACACGTCGAGCTGCAACGGTCCGACCACGCCGACGATCCATTGCGCGCCGATTTGGGGCTTGAAGACCTGCGTCACGCCTTCTTCGGCGAGGCTCTCGAGCGCGCGCGTCAGATGCTTCTGCTTCATCGGATCGCCGAGACGCACGCGGCGCAGGATTTCCGGCGCGAAGTTGGGAATGCCGGTGAACACGATCTCGCCGGTCTCGGACAAGCTGTCGCCGACCCGCAGCACACCGTGATTGGGGATGCCGATGATGTCGCCGGGAAAAGCCTCGTCGAGCGTCTCGCGCTCCTGCGCGAAGAACAGGATCGGATTGTGGATGCCGATCGCCTTCTTCGTGCCGGACTGCACGAGCTTCATGCCGCGGCGAAAACGCCCCGAGGCCAAGCGCAGGAAGGCGACGCGGTCGCGATGATTGGGATCCATGTTGGCCTGGACCTTGAACACGAAGCCGGTGACTTCGTCGTCGTGCGGCTCGACCGTCCGCCCGCGGGTCGGCGCCGGTCCCGGCGGCGGCGCATTCGTGGCGAGCGCCGAAAGCAGCGTGCGCACGCCGAAATTCTTCAAGGCCGAGCCGAAATAGACCGGCGTCTGATGGCCTTCGCGATAGGTGCCGTGATCGAAGCGCGGCAGGCCGGAGCGCGCGAGCTCGACATCCTCATCGAGCTTGTCTTTCTCGTCCGCACTGAGCAGCGCGGCCAGCGCGTTGGCGCCGAGCGTCTCGCCCGAACCAAATTGCGTGAATTCCTCCGTATAAAGATCGATCGTACCCTTGAAGTTCAACCCCATGCCGACCGGCCACACCATCGGCGCGCATTCGAGCTGGAGGGAATCGGAAATCTCGTCGATGAGTTCCAACGGGTCGCGGGCCTCGCGGTCCATCTTGTTGACGAAGGTCATGATCGGAATGTCGCGCAACCGGCAGACTTCGAAGAGCTTGCGCGTCTGCGCCTCGATACCCTTGGCCGCATCGATCACCATCACCGCGGAATCCGCCGCCGTCAGCGTGCGATAGGTGTCTTCCGAGAAATCCTCGTGCCCCGGCGTATCCAGCAGATTGAAGACCGCATCCTCATACTCGAACGTCATGACGGCGGAGGTGACAGAGATGCCGCGCTCCTGCTCGATGCGCATCCAGTCGGACTTGGCGCGCCTGGCCTCGCCGCGCGCCTTGACGCGGCCGGCGGCATGGATCGCGCCGCCGAGCAGGAGCAGATGCTCGGTCAGCGTGGTCTTGCCGGCGTCGGGATGGGAGATGATCGCGAAGGTCCGCCGCCGGGCCGCCTGGGATTTCAGCGCTTCCGTCATGGCGGCGGGGGATACAGGAAGCGGCCCTGCTTGTCATCCCTACAATCCACAATGTTAGGATGAGCAACCACTTTCGCGATCACGCCGACGGATATCGCCGCCATTCCGACACCGCTCAAGATTGCTCCATTTGTTCTCGCGCTCTGCTTTCTGACTTGCCCGGCGCTGGCAAGCTCTTCGGTACAACAATGCCTTCAGTCCTTCGTCGCCAAAGCGAACGGCGAAGTTGCACGGCTGAGGACCGACTATGCGAAAATCGCGCCGCCCGACACAGAACGATCGACCGATCTCAAGCGCCTGGCGCTGCTGCGCGCGACCGATCAGGCGATCCGTGAGCCGTTCTTGCATCGCTGCGGCGCCGCCTTGAACAGTCCGGCACTCAAACCAGCCGCCATGGCGATGATTGCCGCCGATCAGTGG
>Ga0310812_10000935_pt1 | contig 10209 bp, 10 predicted proteins | sample NN3metagenome_FD_205747 | JGI IMG/M metagenome (GOLD analysis project Ga0310812, IMG submission 205747) | Soil microbial communities from experimental microcosm in Duke University, North Carolina, United States - NN3 | ecosystem: Engineered > Artificial ecosystem > Soil microcosm > Unclassified...
CGATCGACCGGCACGCCGTTGGACCCTGAGAAAGCTGGATCGCCGAGGGCGTCCATCGCAATTCTCCCAAACTCTAGGAAACCAGCCTAACTCAAAGGGGTAAAAGGCTGTTTAACGAGAAGCGGTCGCAGGCCTAATCCGACAGTGCGCAGGTTGCTGATTTAGGTTATGCTTCATCCGGGGCGGGAATGAAGGGGATCTCGTGATGACAGGTTTCGCGAAACTTCTGACGGCCACGGTGTTCGCGGCGTGCCTCGGCGCTCCCGCTACGGCGCAATATCCCTATCCGTATCCGGGCCAGCCGTACCCGGGACAGCAATATCCCGGCCAACCCTATCCCGGGCAGCCTTATCCCGGACAGCCATATCCGGGTCAGGCTTATCCAACCTACCCCTATTCAGGTCAGGGCTACGGGTACGGCAACCAGGGCGTCCTTGGGAACATCATCGACGGGCTGATCGGCAACCGATATGGCGTCAACGATCGTCAGGCGATCCGCCAATGCGCTTCCGCCGCCGTGCAGCGCGCCGAAAACCAGTATCGGCCCTATTTCAACCGAAACATGCCCTATGCCTATCAGGGCTATAGCGGTTATGTCCGGGTAACGGCGATCACCGATGTGCAGCGCCGCTCGAACGGACGCGTTCGCGTTCGCGGGCTGCTCGACACGGCACGCGGCGGGTATGGCCGCTACGGCTCCGACCTCAAGTTCCGCTGCGATGTCGATTACCGCGGGTACATCGTCGATGTGAGCCTGGATCGTAACGACAGTTATCGCCGCTACTGACGAGCGGGTGCCTTCGCTGCGTTGCCGGCGTGGCGAAGATGCTCATCGGCCTCGTCGATCGCTCGGATAAGCTCGTCGAATTCAGGGACTTCCTCGACGGGCCAGGCCCATTTGAACGCTGGTCCGAGCACAGTGAGATCATGCTCGGTCAGGAGGCCGATTGCGACAATGCGCTCCTGATCCATGTTATTTCAACGCTTGTCGCGCCTTGGAGTGCCTAAAATTCTGGTGCCGTAACGCCGCCGCTGCCGGCATGCTATAAGCTCGGCCATGGGCTATCTCATCCTGAAGGCGTTGATCTCGGGCTTCCTCGTCGCCATCGCATCGGAGGTGGCGCGGCGCTGGCCCGGCTGGGGCGCGCTGATCGTTTCGCTGCCGCTCGTTTCGTTGCTCACCTTCATCTGGCTGTGGATCGACACCCGCGAACCGACCCGCATCGCGGAGCTCTCGCAGAGCACCTTCTGGTTCTTCCTTCCGTCGATGCCTTTGTTCCTGGTGCTTCCCGCGATGCTTCGTTCGGGGATCAGCTTCTGGATCGCGCTGCTCGTCTCATGCGCGCTGACGATCGCTCTTTACTGGGGGATGACGTTGATCGGGCCGAGGCTCGGCCTTCGGCTCTAGCGGAGCTCCGGGGTCGGCGTGATCACGGCGCAGGCGATGCGCGCGCCGCTGTTTCCGCTCGGGTCTGTCACATAATCGTCCGCGTTCGCGTGAATCACGAGCGAGGCCCCGTCGCCGTCGATTAGCACCCCGGCTGGACCAGGTCCCGTCAGGCTCGCGCCCGTCAACGTGACCGTTTCGCCAAGCACGCCATTTGCAGCGACTGTGACATTCGGAAGGTCGCCGGCGTGCGGTCCGGCCGGATTGTTCATCCCATGCTTGCGCGCAGCCGGGTTCCAGTGCGGCCCCGCGCTCGCGAAGTCGGGTCCGTCGCAGCGGCCGACCGAGTGGACGTGGATACCATGCACGCCATGTGGCAGTCCGGTTGCATAGATACGGAACGTCACTCCGCCCGTTGTCTGCCAAGCGCGAACGCTTCCGATCGTCTGGCCGCTTCCATTCACGAGCGGCATTGGCGGGCCGCCTTGCGGCTCGACTGCAGCGCAGCCGGGCAAAATCAGCGGCGCCGCGAGCATTGCGGCGAAAGCGACGGTCAGCGGCAATGTGCCCCGCATGCGGGCATAACCCATCACTGCGCGGATGGTTCAGGCTCGACTTTGATCAGCACCAGACCTTCGCTGACCTGTTGGCCGGCCGAGGCGTTGAGCTCGACGACCGTCCCGTCGAACGGGGCGGTCAGAGCATGCTCCATCTTCATCGCTTCCAGGGTGAGCAAGCGTTGTCCCTTGGCAATTTTTTGACCAGCCGAAACATCGATCGCGGTCACCTTCCCGGGCATCGGAGCTTCGATTTCGCCGTCGTGCGCGCCATGCCCCGCGACCGTGCCGCGCGCCGCCAGCTCGAACTCGTAGGCCTGGCCTTCGTAGAAAACGACGACACGCTCGTCGTCGGCAAAGCCCGTGACCGCCGCGATTTCGCCGTCGTCGGGCGAAACTGCGCGGATATCGCCCTTCCGCCCCAGCCTCACCTGTCGCCGTTCTGGTGCGTTGAGCCTGAACCCTGCGGGATAGCTCTCATCCTGCTCGGATTCCGCCAAGGCGACCATCGCCGCGCCCCGCCAGAGATATTCATCGGGTTCCGGGTCGGGCACCAGATCATCGAGGTTGCGCTCGATGAAAGCGGTATCGATCTTGGCCGTGCCGAACCCTGGATAGAGCAGCGCATTGAAAAGGAAGCCGGCATTCGTCCTCACCGGCCAGACTTCAACGCCATCGAGGATCGCGGCCAGTCCGCTGATTGCCGCGTCGCGATTCTCGCCGGTTGCGATCAGCTTCGCGATCATTGGATCGTAGAAGGGCGAAATCGCGTCGCCTTCCTGGACGCCGGTCTCGATCCGGCCCTCCTCGCCCAGATCGAAATGCTCGAGCCTGCCGACGCTCGGCAGGAAGCCTTTCGCCGGGTCCTCGGCGTAAAGGCGCGCCTCGATCGCGTGGCCGGTGATGCTCAGCTCTGACTGTTTTTTGGGCAGCTTCTCGCCTGACGCGACGCGGAGCTGCCATTCGACCAAATCCTGCCCCGTGATCTCCTCCGTCACCGGATGCTCGACCTGCAGCCGCGTGTTCATCTCCATGAACCAGATACGGTCGGAGCGGAGACCCTCGGACGCGTCGGCAATGAACTCGACCGTCCCCGCGCCTTCGTAATTGACCGCCTTCGCGGCAAGCACTGCAGCGTGGCAGACAGCCTCGCGCGTCGCCTCGTCCATGCCCGGCGCAGGCGCCTCCTCGATAACCTTCTGATGGCGGCGCTGGAGCGAGCAGTCGCGCTCGAACAAATGAACGACGTTGCCGTGGCTGTCGCCAAACACCTGCACTTCGATATGGCGCGGCGAGAGGATATATTTCTCGATCAGCACGCGATCGTCGCCGAACGCGCTCGCGGCCTCGCGCTTGGCGCTTTCGAGCGCATCGTCGAAGTCCTTGGCGGCATCGACGCGGCGCATGCCCTTGCCGCCGCCGCCCGCAACGGCCTTGATCAGCACCGGATAGCCGATCGCGTCAGCTTCCTTCTTCAGTTGCTTCGGCTGCTGGTCCTCGCCCAGATAGCCGGGAGTCACCGGCACGCCCGCTTCGGCCATCAATTTCTTCGCGGCGTCCTTGAGACCCATGGCGCGGATGCTGGCGGGCTTCGGCCCGACCCAGATCAGCCCGGCCTTAATCACGGCTTCGGCGAAGTCGGCATTCTCGCTGAGGAAGCCGTAGCCGGGGTGGATCGCCTCGGCCTTGGTGGCCTTGGCTGCCTCGATGATCTTCTCACCGACAAGATAGCTTTCGCGCGCCGGGCTTGGCCCGATGTGCACGGCCTCGTCCGCCATGCGCACGTGCAACGCCTTGGCATCGGCGTCGGAATAGACGGCGACCGTGCGGATCCCGAGCTGACGCGCGGTGCGGATGACCCGGCACGCAATCTCCCCGCGATTGGCGATGAGTAGGGAGGCGATCATGAATCTTCCCCCACCCGTCCGTCAGCCCTGCGGGCTGCCACCTCCCCGTTCCGGGAAGGATTTGATGCGGCCACACTCTCCATAGTCACATCCGGAACACGCCGAACTGCGGCCGATCGGGGATCGGCGCGTTCAGCGTCGCGGCGAAGGCGAGGCCGAGAACGTCGCGGGTCTGGGCCGGGTCTATGATCCCGTCATCCCACAGCCGCGCCGTTGCGTGCCAGGGATTGCCCTGCGCCTCATAATCCTCGCGGATCGGCTGCTTGAACTTCTCCGCCTGCGCCGGAGTCCATTTGTCGGCGTCGCGGTGGACGGTGGCCAACACCGAAGCCGCCTGCTCGCCGCCCATCACGCTGATGCGCGAGTTGGGCCAGGTGAACAGGAAGCGCGGCGAATAAGCGCGACCGGACATGCCGTAATTCCCGGCGCCGAAGCTGCCGCCAATCAGCACTGTAACCTTGGGCACGCTCGCGGTAGCGACCGCGGTCACCAGTTTCGCGCCATGCTTGGCGATGCCCTCGGCCTCATATTTCCCGCCGACCATGAAGCCCGAGATGTTCTGCAGGAACAGCAGCGGAATGCGCCGCTGGCAGGCAAGCTCGATGAAATGCGCGCCCTTGAGCGCGCTCTCGCTGAACAGGATTCCGTTGTTCGCGAGGATCGCGACCGGGATTCCCCAGATGTGCGCGAAGCCGCAGACGAGCGTCGAGCCGTAAAGCGCCTTGAATTCGTGCAGCTCGGAGCCGTCGACGATGCGTGCGATCACTTCGTGCACGTCATATGGCGCCCGCACATCCTCGGGGATGATGCCGTACAGCTCCTCCGTGTCGAACGCGGGCGGACGCGGCTCGCGCAGCTCGAGCGATGAGGATTGCGGCTCCAGCGTCGAGACGATGTCGCGAACGATCGTCAGCGCGTGCTCGTCATTCTCGGCGAGATGATCGACAACGCCGGACTTGCGGGCGTGCAGGTCGCCGCCGCCCAGATCCTCGGCGCTGATCTCCTCGCCGGTCGCCGCCTTCACCAGCGGCGGGCCGCCCAGGAAGATCGTGCCCTGGTTGCGAACGATCACGCTCTCGTCGCTCATCGCCGGGACGTAGGCGCCGCCGGCGGTGCAGCTGCCCATGACGCAGGCGATTTGCGGGATGCCCTTCGATGACATCTGCGCCTGGTTGAAGAAGATTCGGCCGAAATGATCGCGGTCGGGGAAGACCTCGGCCTGGTGCGGCAGGTTCGCGCCGCCGCTGTCGACCAGATAGATGCACGGCAAGCGGTTCTGCTCGGCGATCTCCTGTGCGCGGAGATGCTTCTTCACCGTCATCGGATAGTAGGTTCCGCCTTTGACGGTAGCGTCGTTGCAAACGATCATCACCTGGCGACCCGAAACGCGTCCGATGCCGGCGATTATTCCTGCTCCGGGCACCTCGCCCTCATACATGTCGCAGGCCGCTAGCTGGCCGACCTCGAGGAACGGCGAACCGGGATCCAGCAGCCGCTCGACGCGGTCGCGCGGAAGCAGCTTGCCGCGTTCGACATGGCGCTGGCGGTGCTTTTCCGGCCCGCCCTTCGCGGCTTCGGCGACGTCGGCGCGCAATTTCTCCGCAAGCGCGCGGTTATGATCCTTGCGCGAGCGGAACTCTTCACCGTCTGTCGCGATTTTGCTCTCGATCCGCGGCGCGCTCATGACCCTCCGGCAATCCGTTCGTCGAATGGACGTGCCGCTCGCCTAGCCGGTGCTTGCAGCCATTGCAAAGAGGGGGCTTGAGCGGTCGCGATAAGGTCCACGGGAGAGAGATCCGTCATGAAACAGCCCATTCTTCTGCTTTTCGCGTCTGCGCTCGCGCTCAGCGCCTGCAATGCGCAAAAGGGCAACAATGCCGGAAAGCCGGGAACGGAATTGGGCATCATCCCCGAATGGATGGACAAAACAGCGGTCCCCGGTGACGATTTCTACGCTTACGCTGACGGCAGCTGGCAGAAGAACACGCCCATTCCGGCGGACCGATCGAACATCGGTGGCTTCTACATCGCCGACCAGGAACGCGAGAAGAATACGGTCGATCTCTTCAACTCGATCGTCAATTCAAACCCGGGCAGCGGCACCGACGCGCTCATCGCCAATTATTACAAGGCCTATCTCAACACCGACGCGATCGACCGCGCCGGCCTTGCGCCAGCCAAGGCAGACCTCGATGCGATCGCCGGGATCACCAACAAGCAGCAGCTGAGCGCTGCGATCGGAAGCACGCTCCGCGCCGATACCGATCCGCTCAACGCGACCAATTTCCACACTGAAAATCTCTTTGGCGTCTTCGTGACGCAGGGCCTTGCCACGCCCGGCGAGCAGCTGCCCTATCTGATGCAGGGCGGCCTCGGCCTTCCGGAGCGCGAATATTATCTCTCCGCCGATCCGAAGATGGCGGAGCTGAGGAACAAATATCACTCCTATGTCGCGCAAATCCTGCAGCTTGCCGGTCACCCCGACCCGCAGGGCGCCGCGAGCCGCATCACGGCCTTGGAGACAAAGATCGCACAGGCGCATGAAACACGCGAGGAGAGCGATGACCTTCCCAAGGCCTCGCAAGTCTGGACCCGCGCCGACCTCGAAAAGAATGCGCCCGGGATCGACTGGGGCGCGCTTCTGAACGCAGCGCAGCTCGGTTCGGTGCAGAAGTTCGAGCCCTATCACGCTGCGTCGATTCCGAAGCTGGCGGCGCTGGTCGGTTCGGAGCCGCTCGATGCGTGGAAGGATTGGCTCGAGTTCCACTTGCTCAACCAACAAGCCAATGTCCTTCCGAAAGCGTTCCGTGACGCGAGCTTCGCTTTCAACGGAACTGCGCTGGCGGGCACTCCGCAACAGCGGCCGCGCGACAAGCAGGCGCTGAACGCGACCAGCAACTCGCTTCAGGATGCTGTCGGCAAGGCCTATGTCGACAAATATTTCCCGGCGTCGGCCAAGGCGCAGATCCAGCAGATGGTCGACGGCATCAAGGCGGCCTTCGCCAAGCGCGTGCAGGCGATCGGCTGGATGGCGCCATCGACCAAGGAAGAAGCGCTGAAGAAGGTCCGTGGGATCGTCGTCGGCGTCGGTTATCCCGACACGTGGCGCGATTATTCCGGCCTGCAGATCAGCGCCGATAACGCCTACGCGAACCAGCGCGCTGTCGGCGTCTGGGAATATCATCACCAGATTTCGAAAATCGGCCAGGCGATGGACCGCAACGAATGGTGGATGCCGCCGCAACTCGTGAACGCGGTGAACCTGCCGGTGCAGAATGCGCTGAACTTCCCGGCCGCGATCCTCGTTCGGCCGTTTTTCGACCCGAACGCCGACCCTGCCGCCAATTATGGAGGAATTGGAGCGACGATCGGGCACGAGATCAGCCACAGCTTCGACAACAGCGGCGCCTTGTTCGATGCGACCGGCAAGCTACGCAACTGGTGGACTCCGGCGGACTTCAAGCGCTTCCAGGCCGCTGGGGACGCGCTCGCCAAGCAATATGACGCCTATGAGGCGCTGCCTGGCTTGCACGTCAACGGCAAGCTGACGCTGGGCGAGAATATCGCGGACGTCGCCGGTCTCGCGGCTTCTTACGATGCGTACAAGGCTTCGCTGAACGGCAAGCCAGCCCCCACGATCGGCGGCTTCACCGGCGACCAGCGCTTCTTCATCGCGTTCGCACAATCCTGGGCGACGAAGATGCGTGAGGAAACGCTGCGCAACCGGATCGCGACCGACGGCCACTCGCCGGGCAATTTCCGTGCGCTGACGGTGCGCAACATAGACGCCTGGTACCCGGCCTTCAACGTGAAGGCAGGGCAGAAGCTTTATCTGCCGCCGGAGCAGCGCGTCCGAATCTGGGGTTAGCCTGGACTCTGCATCCGATTGGCGCGCGCAAGGATGTAACCGACGATCGCCTGGCGCTCGCGCGGGGTCAGGTGAGAAAAATGATCACGGCCCATGCCGGACATGACGCCGAGGTTCTTCTTGGTCTTGCCTTCACCGGTCGTGAGAAGACGCGTGAGCTCGGCCTTTGAATAGGTGCCGGCGATGTCGAGGTTGGGCGTGAAGTTCGGCCAGCCTTGCAGCGCATTATTGTGGCAGGCCGTGCAGGTCGTCCTCACCATGTAGCGACCCCAGGCGTGCTGGGGGCCCATGTCGACCGGCTGATTGTCTCGAAACTTGCGGATCTGCGCCTGGGCGTCTCCCAGGGCGCCCTGCTGGACGTCCTTGATTTCCACCTTGTTGAACTTGAACGGCGGCTTCGGCGTGCCTGCCGGCTTCAGCGACCGCAGATAGGCGACCAGGTCGTTGAGATCCGGATCGCTGAGGAACTGATAGCTCTCGACCTGCATGAACCAGAACCTGCGTCCATCGCGCGGCACGCCGTGGCGGATCAGGCGGTCGAGCTGGGCGTCAGTGTAGGTCGGAACCTTCAGCGTGACGTTCGGCGAATACATCGCGCCGTCTTCCGGCTTGTCGGCCATGTCCTTGCCCTGAAGATTCTCGCCGTGGCAGCCCGTGCAATCGAGGATTTCGGTCAGCCTTTTGCCGTGCGCGATCCTTGCCGCTTGCGCACTGGCGTCGGCGCCTTCGTACGTGAGCTGCGACGGTGTTCGCTGACAAGCCGCAACGGCAAGCAGAATGAAGGCGCCCCACACCCGCATCGGCTTTCCTCCCCATCCGCAAGTTACTCCAGTTCCACCCCCGCTTCTACAGGCTTGATCCGCGTGCTACTCGGGCCGCGCAAAGGAGGTCGAGCGAATGACCTACTGGGAATTCAAGGGCCGCGAGCTCGTCAACTGCACCTGCGAATATGGCTGCAACTGCCAGTTCAATGCACTTCCCGACAAAGGGCATTGCCACGCTGTGGCGTCGATCCAGATCGACCAGGGCTTCCATGGCGATACCCCGCTAGGCGGGTTGCGCATTGTCGGCGTGTTCAAATGGCCGGGTCCGATTCACGAAGGCCACGGAGAGGCGATGCCGATTGTCGACGAGCGTGCCGATCCGGCCCAGCGTGAGGCTTTGCTCAAGATCATGAGCGGCCAGGATACTGACCCATTCGCGACCGTCTTCGCAGTATTCGCGACGACGATCGAAACGATGCACGAACCCGTATTCGCGCCGATCGATTTCGAGGTTGACGTCGAGGGCCGGCGAGGTCGCCTGCTGGTTCCAGGCTATGTCGAGACGACCGGCGAACCGATCCGCAATCCAGTGACCGGAGCGGAATCGCGCGCACAGATCCGGTTGCCCGACGGGTTCGAATACGAAGTTGCGGAAATCGGCAGCGCGTCGAGCCGTACGCTTGGCGGACCCATGAACATCGAGATCGCGAGCAAGTACGCGCAATTCGCTCATCTCCATCTCGATTCACATGGCGTCGTCCGCGCCTGACCTGACCAGCCGTATCCTGCGTCACGAACGGTGGGTCGTCGCCGGCAGCATCGCGCTGCTCATCGCTCTTAGCTGGTGGTTCCTGGCGAGCGGCGCGGGAATGGGCGACGCCGTGGCGATGCCCGGCATGCAGCCGCCACTAACGGCGCTCATGCTGATGTGGTGGCTGATGATGCTGGCCATGATGCTGCCGTCCGCCGCGCCGGCCATCCTGCTCTACAGCCGCGTGCGCCAGGTCCGGGGGGACGATCCCCAGATCGCACCGACCTGGCTGTTCCTCGCCGCCTATCTCTTCGTCTGGCTTCTGTTTTCGGTCGGCGCCGCATCGCTCCAGCATGTGCTGGCCGGGCCATCGATGGCGCTGGAGCAGCGCAGCGCCGCGGCGATCCTGCTCATCGCGGCCGGAGCGTACCAACTCTCGCCGCTAAAGGCCGCCTGTCTTCGCGAGTGCCGCAGTCCTGCACAATTCATCAGCCGTCACTGGCAGCCCGGCATCCGCGGTGCGCTGCGGCTCGGCAGCCTACACGGCGCTTACTGCCTCGGTTGTTGCTGGGCGCTGATGGCTTTGCTTTTCGTCGGCGGAGTGATGAACTTCGCCTGGATTGCCGGACTGACCGTGATCGTCGGGGTCGAGAAGCTCGCCTCGCGCGGCGACCTCATCGGACGCGCAGTCGGCGCAGGCCTTATCGTCTGGGGCGGCGCACTCCTGCTGAGCTAGGCCCCGACAAGCTCCCGGCCGATCAGCATCCGCCGGATCTCGTTTGTCCCCGCCCCGATGTCGAGCAGCTTGGCGTCGCGATAATAGCGTTCGACCGGCCAGTCCTTGGTGTAGCCCGCACCGCCCAACGCCTGCACCGCTTCATTGGCGACCCTCACGGCATTTTCCGAGGCAAGGAGGATCGCGCCGGCCGCATCGTGCCGCGTCGTCTTGCCCTCATCGCAAGCCCTGGCGACCGC
>Ga0310812_10000939_pt1 | contig 10191 bp, 11 predicted proteins | sample NN3metagenome_FD_205747 | JGI IMG/M metagenome (GOLD analysis project Ga0310812, IMG submission 205747) | Soil microbial communities from experimental microcosm in Duke University, North Carolina, United States - NN3 | ecosystem: Engineered > Artificial ecosystem > Soil microcosm > Unclassified...
CCATCGCCAAGGATCTCGGTCTTTCGCTTACCGGTGGAAAGGAGGTTCTCGAGTTGCGACCGCCGGTCGAAATCGACAAGGGAACGGCGGCGATTCTAGTCGCCGAGGAGCTTGGCGCATTGTCGGAGAACGCATCGATCTTGTGCGCGGGCGACGACCGGACGGACGAGGACATGTTCCGGGCATTTCGATCGAGACGGCCGGATGCGGTCACCGTGTGGGTCGGGCCGGAATCCGCGGTGGACCGGACGATGGCGCAATTCCACGTCCCCGACACGGCGGCAATGTGCGAGCTGCTCGAAGCGGTGTTGGCTCTCCGCCGCGCCCTCGCCTGAGCGCTACTTCTTCTTCTTCGGCGCCTTCGCTGGCTTGCTTGCCTTGGCGCTCGGAGCCTTTGCCGGCTTGGCCGACTTCCCGGGCTTCACCGGTTTCGCCGGCGCCTTTTGAGGCGCCGCCTTCTTCTCCGCCGGCCTCGCGTGACCAACGGGTTCGGATTTGGCGGGAACGCGATGCGCGTTGTTGGAGGGAGCGGGCGGTTGAGGCACCGGACGCGCCGGGGGCATTCGCGGCGGAAACGCAGCGAGTTGGGCCGCGGCGCGCGCCGCCGCCTCGGCCTTTGCCGCGGCTGCGCGATCCGCGGCAATCTTCGTCGCGGTTGGTCGCGCTTTTTCACTCGCCGGGCGCTTGCCGTGCGCCGCCTCGGCTTCGCGGATGAGTTTTTCACCTTCTTCGGGTGTCATCTGGCCGCGGCGAACCATGTACTGAATGAGATCGCGCGCGCTTTCGATGGCGAATCCGGTGATACCGGCGGCAGCGCTGACGACGTCCTTCATCGCCGCCGCGACTTTGCTTCCTGCTTCTTGGCTGATGAGCTGCGCCCGTTCCGCCAGCTCGGCAACCGTATCCCGCATGTCGGCACTTCGATGACCTGGCGGTCGGCGCGGCGGTGCCGCCGTCTCCGAACCCTCAGCGGACGTCGGAGCGGGGCTGGGGATGGGAGAGCCGGGTGAAGAAGCGGGCTTGTCGGCCATTACGTTGAACCTGCGCGACGGTTTGAGCTTCGCGGTGCAAGCCGTCAGCGTCGTTGTCGGGCACGGATGGGCGCGCTATCTTCGCGCGGCCGGCGGTCGGATGGCGGAAGTATATGATTCGCCAGCAGCTACGCAAGCCGGGCTGGAGAACGTCTGAGGCCGGGCTATTGGAGTGCCAATGCCAACCAAAACAATAGCATAATGGCGATGTAATGGCGCCATCAACGGATCAGCTGTTGCTGTCCGGCGTCCGGATCCTCGATCTTTCGAGAGTTCTCGCCGGACCCCTGTGCACGATGATACTCGGTGATCTTGGTGCCGATGTCATCAAGGTCGAGCGGCCCGGAGCCGGTGACGACACCCGCGGCTGGGGGCCGCCGTTCGATGCTTCAGGCCGCAGCGCCTACTATTTGAGCATCAATCGCAACAAGCTCGGGATCGCGGCCGACCTGGATTCCGTGGACGACCGGCAGGTCATCGAGGCGTTGCTCGGCGAGGCGGACGTGGTGGTCGACAACTTCCGTCCGGGGACGTTGGAGCGTCGCGGCCTGTCTCCCGATCGATGGTGTGCCGGCCGGCCGGACTTGATTTGGTGCACGATCACCGGCTTCGGGCTGTCGAGCGATCGGCCGGGCTATGACTTCGTCGCGCAAGCCGAGTGTGGATGGATGGCGATCACCGGCGAGCCCTCGGGCGATCCAATGAAAGCCGGCGTTGCCCTCGCCGACATCCTCGCCGGAAAGGACGCGGTGATCGCCGTGCTCGGAGCGCTCATCAGAAAGGAACGAACGGGCGTGGGTGGCCGGTTCTCGGTTTCACTTGCCGACAGTGCCCGCGCGGCGTTGGTGAACGTGGCGCAGAACGCGCTCGTCAGCGGTCGCGACGCCCGGCGGTGGGGGAACGCGCACCCGAATCTCGTTCCATATGAGATGTTTCATGCGGCCGATCGCGGGATCGTGATTGCCGTGGGGAGCGATGCGCAGTGGCTGGCCTGCTGCCGCGCGCTCGGCCTCGACGAGCTGGCCGACGACGCAACGCTCGCGACGAACACCGCGCGACTCGCCCAGCGCACCCGGATTGTGCGCGCGATGACAGAGCGTGTTGCCGAAAGACCGGCCGCGTACTGGGCGGAGCGCCTCGCGCGCGCCGGCGTGCCGAACGGTCTCGTTCAAACAGTGCTCGAGGCGCTTCGCGACACCGGGGCCTCGCCCGTCACGGGCATTCCGCCCAGTGTCCCGGGCACCATTCGTTTCGAGCCGCCGAACCTCGACGAACACGGGTCACAAATTCGATCCGAGGGTTGGGGCGCGTTTCGAGGGCTGTAGCCCCGAGTTACCCGGCAGCGATTGCCGGTGTGACAACGGTGTTACCTCAAATGCACGCGGTCGTCTTCACCACGTGGCGACCCTTCTCGATGAACGACGCGGCTCCATCACCGCCCTGTCCGGAGAAAAGGAAGTGGGTTACTCTGTTGTCGTGAAGACGACTGAGCAGGCTCCGCGGACAGATCCGATGATCGCTGATCCGGAAAACAGCGATCAGATGATCATTCAACGCGTATTGAGCGGGAATCGCGACGCATTCAAGACGCTGATCTCCCGCTACAGCGATCCTCTCTATCGACATGCGCTCTGCATGACCGGTAGTCCGGACGTCGCGGAAGACATCCTGCAACTCAGTTTCATCAAGGCCTATCAGCACCTCGCCGAGGTGCGTGGGCGGTTCGATGCGTGGGTCTTCAGAATCGTTGCGAACGGCTGCAAGGATTGGCTGAAGAACATTCGACGGTCTCATCTGAGCTACGACGAAGATGATCAACCGTCAGCCTATGCAACCCCGGACGAAGAGCTGGACCGGACGGAGTTGCGCAGTGATCTCGACCGCGCGCTCGCGACGCTTCCGGCGTCACTGCGAGAGGCGTTCGTGATGAAGCACGTGGAAGGCCGCTCATATGAAGAGATGGCCGATTTGCTCGGTACTACGGTCGGAGCGTTGAAGATGCGCGTACACCGCGCGCGTGAAGCGCTCCAAGCACTCTTAGAGGAAAAGTACGCATAATGGTTGACGATCTCCGCTCCGACGACGGCCTTAGCGGATTCGACGGCCACCGCGATCGCGTGTCGCGTCGCTCCGAGCAGGAGCGGCCCCTCGCCGATCGAGAGGTGCCGCTTGGCCACCAGGAACCCGAAGCCCGCGTGCTCTCGCCGCTCGTGCATGCGTGGCTGGACGGGGAACTCCCCGAAGCGAGCGTCCGCAAGGGCGATACGGCTCGCGACGTCGAGTTCTGGAAGCAAATCAACGTCGAGGTAGAGACGCGCCGCCGCATGCGGACTCCCGTCTTTGTCGAGACGAAGATCATGAACGCGCTGCCGCAGACGGCGCCGGTCGCGATCAGCCCATGGTGGCGCCGTGAGTTCGTCGTGCGGCCGACCTATGCGCTGGCTGTCGCCGCCGCACTGATCGTGGCCGCGTCCGCGGTCACGGCAACTCTCATCGTGACGATGCGATAACGCTGTTCGAGAAGTGAAAGGGCCGGCCCAAACGGGCCGGCCCTTTCACTTTATGCGGCGAAAGCCCCTATCGGACTGAGCCTACGGAACGCAGTTTGCTTCGCCGGGCTCAGCGCCGAGCAGTTGGTCGTGTGATCGCCAGCGTAAGGGGGCGCATGTCACAGACGGAACGGTTCGAGCATCTGCTCCATGAATTCGAGCGGGTTGGGGTAGATCCGAACACCATCAGTGCCGGTCTCGCGGTGCGCGAGGACGACGTGCTCCGTGTCCTCGCCGCGTTGCCTGATGGAGCCGGTCCCGAGGCATTCCTTTCCAAGCTTCGCCTCGTGATGACGGAGGCGGCGAAATCGTAGTCGTGTGAGACGCGCGTTCGTGGGCATTTCCGGCTACGACTATCGCGGCTGGAAGGACGCCTTCTATCCGCCGGGCGTCCCCCGACGATCGTGGCTCGCCTTCGCCAGCCGCGTTTTCAACTCGATCGAGCTGAACGGCACGTTTTACAGTCTCAAGTCGCCCGCGACCTTCGCTCGGTGGGCCGGCGACGCACCCGATGATGGATTCGTGTTCGCCATCAAGGGCGGGCGGTACATCACGCACAATCTCAAGCTCCGAAACTGCGAAACCGCCCTCGGCAACTTCTTCGCGAGTGGCGTTCTCGCGCTTGGGCGAAAGACCGGACCATTCCTCTGGCAGCTTCCCGCGACCTATCGCTTCGAGGCGGCGCGACTCGACGATTTCATTCGCGCTCTCCCGAAAGACTCGCGCGACGCGGAGCGTGTCGCGAACGGCCACGATCACCGGCTGCGCCGCGGCGCCATGCTTCGAAGCGACGTGCGTGTCGTCTACCGACATGCGTTCGAGGTCCGGCACCCGTCGTATTTCTGCGACGAGTTCTACGACTTGCTTCGGCGCCACAAATGTGGATTCGTCATCGCCGACACCGCCGGCACGTTCTCCTATGCCGAGCAGGTGACCGCCGACTTCGTATACGTCCGGCTCCACGGCTCGAGCGCGCTGTACGCGAGCGACTACACCGACGAGGAGCTCGCCGGATGGGCGGCAAAGGTGCGCGACTGGACTGATCGCGGGCGTGACGCATACGTATACTTCGACAACGACGCGAAAGTCCACGCGCCGTACAACGCGATGCAACTGGCCGATCTGCTGACGTGACACACGCCTTCCGTCCCTCCGCCTTCACTTCGCTCCGACCCGTCATTCTGCTCGCCGCGCTGGCGACGGCGCTGGCGAGTCCCTCCTGCGCGCAGGAGCGCCCGTCATCCGACTCGTCCTTTGCGGGCCTCGTCGCGCGACTGTCGGAGACGGGCGGCTATTTCGATTCTGACAACATCATCTCGAACGAGTCGTCATACCTCCAGGTGGCGAGCCAATTCGCCAAGGCCGGTACGCACGGCGGGGTCTATATCGGCGTCGGCCCCGACCAGAACTTCTCGTACATCGCGCTCGTCCGTCCGTCGATCGCCTTCATGCTCGACATTCGGCGCGACAACATGCTCGAGCACTTGCTGTTCAAGTCGATTTTCGCGCAGTCGCGCAACCGGGTCGAGTATCTCTGCCGCCTCTTCGGCAAACCGATTCCCGCCGATGTCGAGTCCTGGAACAGTCGCTCGGTCGGCCTGATCATCGCTTATCTCCAGCAAACGCCGACCGATTCGGCGAGCGTTCAGGCCTATCGTCGCGCGAGCAATGATCGCATCACCGGATTCCGCGTCGCGCTCGACACGCGCGACCGGACCGTCATCGACCGCTACCGCGCCGAGTTCGTCGCCGACGGTCTCGACACGCGATACTCGAGTCTCGGCCGCAACAACCGGATGGATTATCCGACATTCGGCCAGCTCATGCTCGCGACCGATCGCGCCGGGAAGCTGATCGGCTACCTGGCCGACGAAGAGGCTTTTCAGTTTGTCCGGTCGATGCAATTGCATGACCGAATTGTGCCGGTGGTCGGCAACGTCGCCGGCGACAAGGCGGTCAAAGCGATCGGCGCCTACGCGAGAGAGCACGGACTCAAGGTCTCCGGCTTTTATCTGTCGAACGTCGAGCAGTACCTTCTCACGCGCGACGGTGGCTTCGACGAGTACGCGGCCAATGTGAAGACGCTGCCGCACGACAGCACCGGCGTGATCATCCGCAGTTATTTCGGTCGCTTTGGTATGTCGCATCCGCTCTTCACGCCAAACCGCGGGACGATCAGCGCATCGATGATCGAGCGCTTCGACTCGTTTCTCAAGCGCGTTCAGGCGGGAGAGATCCGCACGTATCCCGATCTGGTGTTCAGCGGCTTCGTCCAACCGTGATCGCGCAGGGGGGGGGACCTCCCGCGGCCGCCGCCGAGATTCGCATCCTCGCGCTTGGCGACTCGTACACCATTGGCGAGGGCGTCGCCGAGGCGGATCGGTGGCCGGTTCGACTCGCCGCGATGCTGCGCGCGCGCGGGAAGGCCGTCGCCGCTCCAAAAATCATCGCCCGCACCGGCTGGACGACCGACGAGCTGTCCGCCGGCATCGACGCCGCGAAACCGGATTCGGCCTATAGTCTCGTCACGCTGCTCATCGGCGTGAACAACCAGTATCGCGACCGGAGCGAAGAAGATTATCGCGCGCAGTTTCGAACGCTGCTGGCCCGCGCCATCGCGTTCGCGGGTGGAAAGGCGACGCGCGTCATGGTCGTGTCGATTCCTGATTGGGGCGTAACACCGTTCGCCAATGGCCGCGATGGGCGCGCCGTCGGGCGAGCAATCGATCGATTCAACGCGATCAATCGCGAAGAGGCTAGCCATGCCGGCGCGCGTTACGCCGACATCACGCCCGTGTCGCGTCGCGTGGCGGGCAACGCATCGTTCGTCGCCGCGGACGGCCTGCATCCGTCGGCATCGATGTACGCCGCCTGGCTCGACGTGATTCTCCCGATTGCGCTGGAGATCGTGCCGTAAGGGTTTTCAAACCTTGGTCCGCGTCGCATCTTCCGAGGCGGCGCTCGAAAAGACGCGCGGCGCCCGCCATCGTGATGAGGCTTCTATGAAACATCTCTTGCTGCTGGTGTTCGTTGCCGCCTGCGCCAGCTCGGGTACCACGGCCGAGAATACGACCCCGAAGCAGGCCGCCATTTTCCAGAGCGCCGAGACCGGGACGCTGCTCACGGAACGTCCCCGTGCCTCGGTCATAACCGTCGCCGCGCCGCCGTCGAACGCCTGGTTGGCCGTCAAAGCCGTTTATGCCGAGATGGAAATACCGCTCACGGTGGACAACGCGGGAACACGTCAGCTCGGCAATCAGAATTTCTTCAAGACACGCGTCCTTGCCGGGCAGCCAATGGCGAATTTCGTCGACTGCGGCTCGGGGATGACCGGCCCGAAGGCGTCGACATACCGCATCTATATCTCGCTGCTCACACAGGTGACGCCAAACCCCGACGGCACGACGACAGTGCAAACGACGTTCGTGCCGATGGGTCAGGACGTGAGCGCGGGCAGCTCGGACCGGATCCCCTGCGGCTCAACGGGGCGCTTCGAGCAATTGTTCCTCGATCGAGTCAAAGCGACGCTTGGTAAGCCGTGACACAACACACGAGATGAGATCAAGCAGGCGGTCGGTAGCCGGGGCCGCGAAGCGCGCGTCCTGGCCGGGCGCCAGTGTGCTTTCCGTCGCGGAGAACCTGGACGCCGTTCACCCAGACGTCGCGTACGCCGACCGATAACTGCTTCGGCTGCTCGTACGTCGCGCGATCGGCGATCGTCTTCGGATCGAAGATGACGACGTCGGCGAACATTCCCGGCTTGAGCAATCCGCGATCATTCAGCGACAGTCGCGTCGCCACCGCCGACGTCATCTTCCGCACCGCATCCTCCAGCGGAATTACCTGCTCGTCACGCACGTACTTGCCGAGGATGCGCGGGTAGTTGCCGAAAGTGCGGGGATGGACCAACGCGCGCACGCTGTCCGGATCGGGGCCGCCGGCGTCGGTGCCGATCTTCATCCACGGTTGCTTGAGCTGGAGCTTGACGTTGTCTTCGCTCATCAGGAAGTACGTCGTCTCGACGCGACTGCGCTCGCTGAGGATGAGGTCCATCGCCGCCTCGAGATAATCGACATTCTTCATCTGGGCGATCTCCGACAATCGCTTGCCGACAAATTGTTGGTTCTGCGACTGCCGCAGGTTCGTAATGAGCACGCCGGCCGGCGACGCGAGCTCGCAGAGGTTCTCCCACTCGCTCGTCGGATGCTCCACCTCCTGTCTGATCTTCGCGCGAATCTCCTTGCTCGCGAGATTGTCGAAGAGTTTTCCCTCGGCGGAGTACTCGGGCGGTAGACAGGAGGTGAGTCCCGTCGCGCCCGCGGTGTAGGGATACATGTTGGCCTGAATGTCGATCCCCGCCGCGCGCGCCGAGTCGATCTTGGCGATGACTTGGGCTTCCTTGGGCCAGTTGCGCGTTCCCGCCGCCTTGAGGTGATAGATCTCGCCGGGAACCCCGGCCTCCTTGGCGATGCGAATCACCTCATCAATCGCCTCGAGGATACGATCCGCCTCGGAGCGCATGTGTGTGATGTAGACACCGCCATAGGGCGCCATCGCCTTCGCTTCTTCGACCAGCTCTTCCGTCGTCGCGAACGTGTTCGGCGGGTAGATCAACGCGCTGGCCATTCCGAACGCGCCGTCTTCCATGGCGCGACGCACCGCATCGCGCATCGAGTCGAGGACCGCACCACGCGCGGCGCCCATGTGCTCGGCCATGCCATACACGCGAATCGTTCCCGCGCCGACGAACGACCCGACGTTCTGCGAGATGCCGTGCGCTTCCATCGCGCGCAGCCACAAGTCGAACCCATGGGGCTCGGCGAAGCGCTTTTGCAATTCGTTCGCGCTCGCCCAAAGACTCGCCGGGTTGAGCGGCGCCGGCGTTGCACCCTCGCCGAGGATTCCAGTCGTCACGCCCTGCGTGATCTTGCCGAGCTGGCGGCCGTCGCCGAGGAGTAGTTGGCCGCCGGATTGATCCTGGATGTCGATGAAGCCGGGAGCGACGACGAGATCCCGCGCGTCGATACGCGTTGTCGCGGCGGCGGACCGGAGTGTCCCGCGCGGCGCGACGGCCGCGATGCGATCGCCGCGAATCGCCAGGTCGCCGTAGAACCAAGCCGCTCCGGTTCCGTCGACGATCCGGCCGTTTTCGATGATGACGTCGTATGGGCCGACACCCAGAGCGGGCGCGGGGGAGGTGGCGGGTGTCGAGCGGCCGCAGGCGAGCGCGGCCGCGCCGGCGAGCAAAAGCGCGGAGAGAGTGGTGGGGGCGGGTCGCATCGTAACCTGTTCGCGGAGAACGCCGCGACAGGATGGCCGATCGATGGCACCGGCGCCAGTGTCGGGCCGTAGACAGAGCATGCCGCGCTGCACAGACTTCGAGTCTCCCCCCAAATGTCGCAGGAGAACGGCTATGCGTTTCCGTCCCACCGCCGCCGCGTTGATCGTCGGTCTGGCTTCGATCGCGAGCGCTCAGGGCGCCGTCGCCAAGCGGCCAGTCCGCGTCGGCGACATGTATCGCGTCAAGAACGTGAACGACCCGCAGCTTTCACCGGATGGGAAGTGGGTCGCGTATACGGTAACCACGACCGATTCGGCGAAGGACAAGAGCGACACGGACATTTGGATGACGTCGTGGGACGGCAGTCAAACCATTCAGGTGACGTCGTCGCCCGATGGCGAGAGCAGTCCGCGTTGGAGTCCGGACGGGCGATATCTGGCGTTCATTTCGTCGCGACAGGCGGGGAAGGGCGGTCAGCTCTGGCTGCTCGACCGGCGGGGCGGTGAGGCGAAGCGGGTCACGGAGCTGAAGACTGGTATTCGCCAATACGAGTGGTCGCCGGACAGCAAGCGTCTCGCGCTCGTGATGAGCGATGTCGCGCCCGACGCGGACACGACGAACAAGAAGCCGAAACCGATCGTCGTCGATCGTCTCCACTTCAAGAGCGACGCCGGCGGCTACCTCGATTCCACGCACACGCACATCTACCTGTTCGATCTCGAGACGCGGCAGACGACAAACCTGATTCCGGGTCTCTATGACGAGGGCGAGCCGACCTGGTCGCCGGACGGGAAGTGGATTGCGTTCGAGAGCAAACGAGTTGCGGGGGATCTCGATCGATCGAACAACTCCGACGTCTACGTCATCGAAGCGCGGGCCGGCGCGACGCCGAAGCAGCTCACGAACTTCGATGGTCCGGATGGCGGCCCACTGGCGTGGAGTCCGGACGGGTCGCTGCTTGCCTATTTGCGGGGGAGCGACGCGAAGTTCAGCGCCTACAACGAGGACAGACTCGCCGTCATTCCGGCGACCGGCGGCACGCCGCGCGTTCTAACGGAATCGCTCGATCGTCCGGTGCGCGATCCGCAATTCACCGCCGACGGAAAATCGATCGTTTTCATGTATACCGACGACCGCGCGCAGTACATCGGCAGGATTCCCGTCGCCGGCGGCGCAGTGCAGAAGTTGGTCGATGGGCGCCGGGTTCTCGGTGCCTACTCGATGATCGCCGACGGAAAGGTCGTGGTGCTCAACGGCACCGCCAACGCGCCCTCCGAGGTTTTCGCGTTGGAAAACGGCGCGCTGCGGCAGCTGTCCCATCAGAACGACG
>Ga0310812_10000943_pt1 | contig 10145 bp, 3 predicted proteins | sample NN3metagenome_FD_205747 | JGI IMG/M metagenome (GOLD analysis project Ga0310812, IMG submission 205747) | Soil microbial communities from experimental microcosm in Duke University, North Carolina, United States - NN3 | ecosystem: Engineered > Artificial ecosystem > Soil microcosm > Unclassified ...
GAGCCTCAACCGGTCTCCACACTTCTCGAAGCCGAGTATCCCTTCCAGCGCCACGCGATAGCTCCAGCTGGCCGCGCCCGTGTACCAGGACCAGCCGCCGCGCCCTTCGTGGCCCGGGGCAGCGTACACGTCGCCGGCGACCACATACGGCTCGGTCGCGTATCGGCGCGCGCCGGCCGGCGTTTGCGTTCGCGAGAGCGGGTTGAGCATTCTCATAAGCGCGATGGCTCGATCGCCATCGCCGAGCCGCGCCATCGCGAGCGCGGTCCACATCGCGGCGTGCGTATACTGCGCGCCGTTCTCGCGAACGCCGGGTAGATAGCCCTTGATGTAACCTGGATCCCGCGGCGAGCGGTCGAACGGCGGTGCAAGCAGCAAGAGAAGTCCAGTATCGTCGCGGATCAAATGCTGGTTCACCGACTGCATGGCGACCAGCGCTCGTTCGAGATCCGCGGCGCCGGACAACACGGCCCAACTCTGCGCGACGGCGTCGATCCGGCACTCCTCATCGGCGGAAGTGCCGAGCGGCGTACCGTCGTCGTAGAACGCCCGGCGATACCAGGCGCCGTCCCACGCATTTCGCTCGGCCCCGGCGGCGTAGGCGTCGGCGCGTGCACGCCAGCGCACGGCGAGGTCGACGTCGCCGCGCGTTTCCGCGTGAACGGCGAACGCGCGCAGTGTCGCGGTGAGGAACCACGCCAGCCACACGCTCTCGCCCTTCCCCTGCGCCCCGACGCGGTTCATGCCGTCGTTCCAATCCCCTGACCCGATGAGCGGGAGCCCGTGATCGCCGACGGTACAGGCTCGGTCGAGCGCCCGGACACAATGCTCGTAGAGAGATCCGGCACTGTCGCTGACGACCGGAAGATCGTACGCCTCCTGCTCGCCCGCCGCGAGCTGGCGCATGTCCAGATATCCCGCGGATTCATCGAGCACGCCGCCGTCGCCGGTGACGCGCACGTAGTGCTCAGTGACGAACGGCAACCAGGCGAGATCGTCGGAGAACCGCGTTCGCACGCCGCGTCCGGACGGCTCGTGCCACCAATGCTGGACGTCGCCTTCGACGAACTGCCGACTCGCCGCGCGCAGCAGATGCGCGCGCGCGATCGCCGGCTCGGCGTAGACGAGAGCCATCGAGTCCTGGAGCTGGTCGCGAAAGCCGTAGGCTCCACTCGATTGATACAGCGCCGACCGGGCCCACATGCGGCAGGACAGCGCCTGGTACAACGACCATCGATTCACCATCACGTCGAATTCGGGTTCGGGCGTTCGCGCCGTGATAACCGACAGCCGGTCATTCCACGCTTCGGCGGCGGCGCGAATCGCGCCCGCCGCGACGTCGGGCGACGCGTAGCGCGCGATCAAGTCGCGGGCCGCGTCGTCGCTCTCCGCGACGCCGAGTAGCACGACGACATCGTGCGTCGCGCCGGCCTCGAGCGTGATCGAACAGTTGATGGCCGCGCACGGATCGTAGCCCGCGCCGCTTGCGCCAGAGAGCCTCGGCGCCGTCAAACCGGCCGGCGACACGAGGTCGCCATTCCGCCCAATGAAATGATCGCGTCGCGCCGTATGGCTGGCGACGCGTTCGCTGATCCAGGAGAACGCCACCCGATTCGTGAAATCGGGCGCGAAGAAGTTCTGCGCGAGTACGGCGCCGGAGCTCGCGTCATGTCGCGTATGAAGCTGGTGCCTCGTATGCTCGCGCTCCGAACCGAGCACCCACTCGACATAGCTCGTGAGCGAGAGGCGCCGAGGTCTGTCGGAGCGATTGACGATCCGTAGATGCCCGATTTTGACGGCGTCGGCGCGCGGCACACCGATCGTCAGCTCGGTCGCGATGTCGTCGCGCGTGTGCGAGAAGCGCGTCACTCCGGGGGCATGCGTCACCAGGTATCGGGGCGACTGTGATTCGGCGCCGATGGCGCCGGCCGGCCCGGGCGTCGGAGTCCACGTCGCGCCGGTGTCAACGTCGCGGAGATAGAGCACCTCGCCGCATGGATCCGAGACTGGATCGTTCGACCACGGCGTCAACCGAAAGAAGTGACTGTTCTCGGCCCACGAGAAGCCACCGCCACGCTCGGTGACACAAAAGCCGATGGCCGGATTCGCGATGATGTTCGCCCACGGCGCCGGTGGGCATCGCTCTCCGGCGACATCGACGGCGTAATCGCCGTCGGCGGTCAGGCCGCCATAGCCGTTCGCGGGCGGCGGGGGGGATGGCACAGCGATGACGGGCGCCGGCCGAGCAGCGCTGTCGCCGGCAGCCGCGCTCGCAGGATCAGCGAGGGCGCGCGTGGCGTGGCTCAGAAGATTGGCCGCAACGATCTCGCCCAGCCCGACCCCGTCGCATGAGACATGAATGCGTGCCACGGCGCGGAGCAACGCGGCGTCGTCTGGCGACAGCTGGTCGGCGCGGCGAACGAACACGCCGCCCGGTCGCTCGAGCACGCCGCCCTCGCCGGACGACATCGCGACGGTCATCAGTTGATCGTGCAGCTCCTGCGCGTACGAATGCGTCTTCGTGTTGAGAATCACGAGGTCGCACCGAATTCCCTTCATGCGCCAATAGCGGTGCGCCACGAGGAGCTGCCGCACGCTCGCCACGCCGGTCGATGCGCGGATCGTGGCGAGGACGATCGGCCAATCGCCGGAGATTCCTTGTGCCCACAACGCGGTCTGCCCGCGCGTCACGCTCGCCCGCTCGGACGCCGACGCGCGCAGCGCCTCGTGCGGGTAGATGAGCGCGCCGGCGAACTCCTGAAAGAGGGCGAGGTCTGCCGGTGCAATGTCGAGATCGCGCAGCTCGACTTCCGCCTCCGTTCGCGCCAGGCTCGACGCGCGATCGGCAGCGGCGCTGTCGCGATAGCGGTCGGCGACTTGAAGCGCGGCCTCCCGAGTCGACGCGACCGCCGTCGTGAACGCGACTACCGCCGCGCGTCCTGGCTCAACCCGAACGCGTACACGGAGCGCCACGATCGGATCGAGCACGGCACCGACCGTCCCCGACAGCGCGCCATCGCGATCGAGCGCGAGCGGCGCACGAGCCGTTCTGCCACGTCCGAGGAAGCGTGCCCGATCGGTTTCGCAGGTGATGTCGCCGAGCCGCTCGGGACCCGCCGCGACCACATGGACGCACCACGGCCACTTCTCCTCGGCCGAGCGTGGCCGGCGGCTGGCGATCAGCGCGCCGTCCTGCACGCGTTCGGTCTCCACGAAGAGTTTTTGAAACGCCGGGTGAGCGCGATCCGCGTTGGGGGGACAGAGCACCACCTCGCCGTAGCTCGTCAGCTCCACGTCGCGCGTCGCGCGCGAGCGGTTGACGAGCATCACGCGGCGAACTTCGGCCTGCTCGCTGGCAACGACCACGACCTCGGTATGCGTCTCCACGGCCCCGTCGCGCCGCGCGAAGACGACGCGATCGGCCGCGAACGTCGCGCGATACGACTCGGCCGTCGCGCAGGTCGGGTGATGCGCCGCCGACCATAACCGCTCCGCGGTGAGGTCCTTGATGTAGATCCACTGGCCGGTGTCATCGCGCGTGCCGTCCGCGCGCCACCGCAGCACGTCGATGTCGTCCGCTCTGCTGTAGCCACTACCCGCGTTCGTCAGCAGCACGCTGTAGCCGTTGCCGCCGAGCAGCGCGACGTGCGGTTCGGGCGTGTGCGGCGTGCTGACCTCGTGCACGGCGATCCGCGTCGCCGACGCGGCGGGTGGCATCGCCTCCGGCGCGTTGGACTGCGCGGGCCGCGGAACGTACCGGCGCGGAATGCGCTCGTCGAGCAAGAGCTCCGTCGATCGCACCGCCGCATCGGCCGTGAACCGTCGTTGCCAGATTCCCTCGCTCAGCGCGGCGCCGACGCTGAGCGCGTTGTCCAACGCGACGAGACTCATCGCGATGTGGTGGGCCATGTGCGTCCGCACGACCACGACCTGCTGATCGTCATCGCGCCGCGTGTAGTCGAGCGCGTCGTAGAAACCGTACGGGCCGAGCGCCCCCTGCCGTTCGAGCACGGCGAGGTTGTCCAACGCCTCGTGGGCATCGACGGTGAGCGCCAGCGCCGTCGCGTATGGCGCGACGACGAGGTCCGAGGCCAGACCGCGCTTGAGCGCGAGGTCGGGCACACCGAAGGCGCGATACTGATACGTCCCGTGGCGATCGCGAAGATTGTACGCGGCCTCGGAGATCCCCCACGGCACTCCGCGAGTGTCGCCGTACGCGATTTGTCGCCGCACCGCCGATTCACAGGTTTGATCGAGCAGCGAGAAGGGCCGATTCGGCATGACGAGCAGCGGCATGAGATACTCGAACATCGTGCCGCTCCACGACACGAGCGCCGTCGCGCCCTCGGCGACGGTCAGCGATCGGCCGAGATGGAACCAATGTTCGACGGGCACGTCGTCCTTCGCGATCGCCATGAAGCTGGCAAGTCGCGACTCCGACGCGAGCAGATCATACAATGCCTCGTCACGCATCCCGGACCGGGCATCGTAGCCGATCGAGAACAACCGGCGCCGTTCGTCATAGACGAGACGGAAGTCCATGGCCATCGCCATCTCGCGCGCCCGGACGGCGAGGGCGTCGAGTCGCGCGACGAGCGCCGCGGCGGCCGCCGACGCCGCAGCGATCTCGCGAAGCGCAACCGACGCATCGCACTCCGGGTCGAGCTGGAGGCTCGACAGCTCGTCCGCGGTCGCTTGCAGGCGCTGACGCACCCACAGCTTCGCCGCCGCACCGTCGGCATCGGCCGGCGCCGTTCGGCGGCGCAGCTCGAGAATGGCCGACTGATAGGCGAGCAGCCGCTCGCCGATCCAGGTACCGTCCAGTTCCGGGCGATGAACCCCGTGAGCGTCGACCGCGATCCACACACGTTCGTCGTCGAGCGGCGCGAGCGCCATCTCCAAGCATCCCTGCGCCAGCGCGACGAGATGTCCCGCGAGATTGCCCGAGTCGACGGTCGAGACGTACGGAGGATCGAGCACGGCGAGATCCGACAGCCCGTACCAGTTATAGAAGTGGCCGTGGATTCGTGGCATCCGGTCCATGGCGTCGAACGCGCGCTCGAGCCGCTCGATCATCTCGCCGCGCGTCAGAAATCCGAGATCGAACGCCGACGCCGTCGCCAGTAGTTGGAGGCCGATGTTCGTCGGCGAGGTGCGCGACGCGATCACCGGTTCCGGCGTCTCCTGGAAGTTGTCCGGCGCGAGCCAGTGCGTTTCCTCCGTGACGAACCGATCGAAGTATCTCCAGTGATACAGCGCGTATCGCAAAGCTGCCTCGCGCTCGCCGACATCGAGTACGAGGGACCGCCGACGAACGGTGACGCTCAAAGCCAGCGCCGTTTCGGGCGCCAGCAGCCACGCCATTGCCAACGCCGTCCATGCACCGGCGACCGACCACCACACGAGGTCGCGCGCCATCGGATCGGCGAGCGCGCGCCACGCGACGACGGTCATGATGCTCGCGCCGAGCAGAGCCGCCGGCCACATGCGGTGCCACACCGATCGCCGGTCTTGTCCGGTCGTCTGTTCGGCGTGGGAGGCCGTTTGCCACTCGAGCATGCGCCGCCGCGTCCAACGCACGCGGATCAACGTCCGCAGGATCGCGTCGATGGCCAGCAACGCCTGGTCGGGCAGGAGCACGACGGCCAATGCGAGCTGCTGGAGCGCGCGCGACCCATCGCGCGCGACCGCCGCGTAGTACGGACGCCATGCATTGTCGCGCGGTGGGCGCGCCGCCGCGAACACGAGCGGCGCGATCCACGGCGTCGCGAAGGCCGCCAACACCGCCACCGTCCACGCGAGCCACGATCCAGGGAGGATGGTCAGTCCGGCGGCAAGCCAGAGCAGCGTCGCGATCGGCGTTGTGCTACGGCGCAGATTGTCGGCGATCTTCCACCGCGACAGCGCCGAAAGCGGATGGCGGTTGGCGCCGGCGTGGCCGGGCACGCGCGTCGTCAGCCAACGAAGCAGCTGCCAATCTCCGCGTATCCATCGGTGCGCGCGTCGCGTCGACGTGAGATACCGCGACGGATAGTCGTCGAACACTTCGATATCAGTCACCAGTCCGGCGCGCGCGAACGTCCCCTCGAGCAGATCGTGGCTGAGCAGGCTGTTCTCGGGAAATCGTCCGTCGGTGGCCCGTCGGATGATGTCGACGTCGTATATCCCCTTCCCCGTGAACGTGCCCTCGCCGAACAGATCCTGATACACATCCGACACGGCGGTCGTGTACGGATCGACGCCGGGATGGCCGGCATAGATCGCGGCGAATCGCGATTCGCTGGCGCTCGGCAGCGACACACTCACTCGGGGCTGCAGGATTCCGTAGCCGCGAACGACACGGCCGCGCGCCGCGTCGTACACGGCACGATTCAGCGGATGCGCGATCGTGCCGATCAACGCCGCCGCGGCGGATCGCGGCAGCACCGTGTCGGCGTCGAGGGTGATGACGTAGCGCACGGTCCGCAGCCAGGCGAGATCGCCTTCGGCGATCGGGAACGCGTCGTCGGCCGCGCCGCGAATGAACTCGTTGAACTCGACGAGCTTGCCGCGCTTCCGCTCCCAACCCATCCAGATCGCGTCGGCCGGGTTCCACTTCCGCGTCCGATGCAGCATGTAGAACGGCGCGTCGAGCTCGCCGCCCTCTCCCTCGACGCGATAGGCGTCGTTCAGCAATCGAATGCCGGCGACCGCGGCGTCGATGATGGCTGCGTCCCCCGCGGTATGCTCGGTTGCGGCATCGAGAAAGTCGCCCAGCAGCGCGAAGCGCACCTCGCGGTCGCGATTGGCGAGGAACTGCACTTCGATGTGATCGAGCGCTCGCGTCACCGCGTCGGAGCTCCCCAGCAGCAACGGGACGACGACGATCGTGCGATGGCGTCCAGGAACGGCGTCCGCGTAATCGAGACGCGGAAGCCGGGATGCGGGAATGATGAGGTTCACGAGCTGGTGCACGATGGCGACCGCCGCGTCGGCCGCCGGCAGGCATGCGAATACGACCGCCCCGACGAGCCAGGCCAAACGGCCGGCCGGCACGACGAGCAGCAGCGGCAACAGCAGAACGCCAAGCGTCGCCGCGAAGGCGATCGCCAGGGCGCCGAAGTACGACGCGGCCGGATGACCGAGAATGGCTTCCCGAATACGCGTTGTGGCGCCGCCGCGAAATCCACAGCTTCGCTCGAACGCGCGCCGGCCATCACCGATCAGATAGTGGCCGACGTGGTGGCGCCGCGGGTCGACCCCGTCCGCGATCGCCGCGGTGCGCGCGGCACGAATGGCTTCGGCGGCGACGCCGTGCTCGTCGAGAGTCGAGCCTTTGGCGATTCGCTCGACCGCGTGCCGATATTGATCGCGCGTCGCGCGCGTCATATCAGAGTACGCACGCGTTGGATCCTCGCGCAGCGTCGCCTCGACGATGCTCACCGCCTCGACGAGCGTCGTCCAGTCGATATTGGCGACGTGGCGCAGACTGGCGATGGAGTTCGCCATCACGAGCTGAGTCAGCGCCAGCTCTTGCACCGAGCGCTGCGCCGCGTCCTCGACGGTCATGACGTCTTCGGCGAGCCACTGCTCGAGCCAGAGCAGCGGCATGAAGTCGGCCCGCCGGCTGCGAATCTGCTGAAGGAATCTCGTGAGAAACGCCGGTGTCAGGTGCGGACCGCCATGCACGAACGCGGCGAGGTCATCACCATCGGCTGGACTCGTGGCGATGAGACGCGACACCCATGCATCGGCGGACGCACGGTCGTCGACGTCGCTCGACGCGCGGAGCGCCATCCGACGGACGTTCTCGAGATATCCGATCCGCAGCATCGCCGGAATGGCCCACAACTCTCCCAGCGTGAGCGCGCTCACCCGTTGGTATTCGGTGAGGACCAGGCTGACGCTCGCGTCGTCGAGCCGGCCGTCCGTGTGGGTGATGAGCTCGACGATGATGTCGTAGATGCGCGGATAGCCCGAGCGCGGCCCGTCGCCGGACAGCTTCGGCAGCTCCTGGTAGTAGCCCGCGGGAAGCATCGCGCGGATCTCGGGCAGCTGCTCCATCACCACGAAGAAGTTGTCGAGCAACCATGCGCCGGCCGGTCCGACGTCCGCGCCGTCGGCGGAAGCCCGAGCGAGCGTATCGCGCGCCGCGGTCAGCGCGCGCTCCGTGGCGTCGAGCTGGGCGATCAGTGGCCCACGGTCTCGACGGCGGAGCCATTGCGGCCGCGCGATCGGCGCCAGCGTGTGCCGACGCGCCAATCTTCGCGCGTGCGAGCCAAGGAGACCCGCGCCGAAGATCTCACCTTTTATCGGACTGCGCTCGAGCGCGTCCACTCCGGGCGGAGTCACCGCGCGGGAATCCTTCGTCACGCCTCGGGCATCAAGCTGGACGCGCTGAGCAGCTCTTCGAGCTCGTCCTCCCGCATCTCCTCCCAACCCGTTGGAATCGGCGTGAGCTGCCGGCGCTCGTGCGATGCCTCGAAGTGCAAACATGGCGCGCCGAGGTCTCGCGTGGCGAAACGTGCCGCGCCGACGACGCCCGCCAGCAATCGCGGCTCGCCGCGTCGCTCGCGCGGACGAATGAGCGTCAGCACACGCGGCGGTGACTCGACGATCGCCCATTCGACGCCGGTCGAGTCCGTGAAGGATCGGCGCATCGTCGAGATGGCGCCGATCACGTCTTCGTCGCCGTCGTCAGCCGCCGACAGAATCCCGCCGCGCGTCATGCGTGTACGTCAACGAGTCCCATCGACCGTCGCTCCGCCGCGAAAGATTTCGCGCCAACCGCTCACGCCAATCGACAAACAATGATTCGTCCGGCGACTCTGCGTCGGGACAGGGATACGCCGGATCTTGCCTCGCAACCTGCGATGGCGTGGCGAGCGGACCTCGCATGAACGATGGGTGCCGGTCGCGCGGATCGCCGCTCATCGGTTGGATGACGGTCGCGGCAAGCTCGGGCCCGCACCGACGCCTCGCGCGAGAACGTCTCCCCGGAGAACATCTCCCCCGAGGTGACCGAAGTATGCCTCGACGCACCAGAGAATGACCTGACGCAATCGCCCGCGGCGCGCGGAGATCGTCGTGAATTCAGCCTCGTCGACCAGATCGGTGAGCGTGGTGATGACCTGACTTGGCGAGGCGCCCGCTCCACGCTCCATGCCGACGAGCATCCACACATCGCGTCGCAGTGCGATGTCACTGATCGGCGCGGCGGCGAGCGATGCCGCCACCGCCGAGCGGAGGTCGGCCGTTTCCGCGAGCTCCGCTGCGCCACGTCTGACCGTGGGGCGGGCCAGCGTGACCGGCCGGCGCCTCACTGTGCGCGACCGAGCTTGCCCGCGACCTCGAGCAGCCGCTCGGCGCCATTCTTTTTGAGGACGTACGCATCGGCTCCTGCGCGAGCCGCCCACGCGCGGTCTCTGGCGCGGCCGTGCCGCGTGTACGCCAATACCTTGGCGCGGCGCGCGGGCGGCGGCGTGCAAATCGCGTTCAGCAGACAGCGACTCTTGCGGTTCCCGAGGTACAGCTCGGTCACCACGAGCTTGATCCGCGACTGATCGATGATCGAGAGGGCGTCGTCGCCGCCGCTCGTCGCGATGACGGTGTAGCCGTCGCCTTCGAGCGTCGCGCGAAGCTGAGCGCGCGCGTCGGCATCCGGCTCGACGATGAGAACGGTTCGGTCGGCGTTTCGGCGCATCGCGCTCCCGATCAGAGGAAGGCTGGACCGAGAGGCTCTCGAGTCGCCGCGACCAGCAGAGGCCGCACGACCAGGGGGAGGTGGCACATCGGCCACGCACCAGCACCTGCAATATACACCGATGGCGGACGTTTCGCTCGACGCCACGGAGTCTCGGGATCTTTAGAAAACAGGAAAAAGAGTTTGTCGTGTGTCCGGCGACAGGCGGGAGGGTATCTTTCAACGAACTGCGAGTGGTGCCGAGCACCCTCCTCCCCCGCGTCTCGTGCCATCCCGTTGGGCATCGGACTCCCGAGAGCCGTCCCGGTCAGCCTTCTGCTGTACTTCTCGGAGCGGACGATGAATCACAATGACAATCGGCGGAGCGACGGCCGTCGCGGTACAGTCCTCGTCATCTCGCTCAGTTCGGCGTTTGTCGAGATCGTTGGCGATATGCTCGTCGATAGCGGCTTCGCGCTCGCGA
>Ga0310812_10000945_pt1 | contig 10120 bp, 7 predicted proteins | sample NN3metagenome_FD_205747 | JGI IMG/M metagenome (GOLD analysis project Ga0310812, IMG submission 205747) | Soil microbial communities from experimental microcosm in Duke University, North Carolina, United States - NN3 | ecosystem: Engineered > Artificial ecosystem > Soil microcosm > Unclassified ...
TTCTTCGGCACGCAGCCGACGTTGACGCAAGTACCGCCCAGATAGCGGTCCTCGGCCACGCCCACCCGCGCGCCGTGCGTGGCGGCGATGCGCGAAGCGCGCGTGCCGCCCGATCCGGCGCCGACGACGAAGAAGTCGAAATCGTATTTGGCCATGAGGTGCTCGAGACGTTGCAGGCAGGGGCGATAGGATATCGCGTAGCTTTGCCGTTCCGGCAAGGGTGGAACGATCGCGGCGATCGCGGCGATCGCTGCGCGATCGTGCAGGCGAAGCGAAGCTTCGCCCCGAAGCCGGCGTAGCCGCCGACCTTGCCGGCCCGGAAATCCCGGATATGCTGCCGCCGCGAAGCCGCTGTTTCCAATCCCGAATGGTTCACAATTTCCTCCGCAGCTTGGCGCGCTTGCTCGCCGCATCCGGCGCCCGCCTTTCCTGGCTGGCGATGCTGCCGTTCGCGCCGCGGCGGCGGTCGAGCATCACCGACAATGGCTGGTGGTCGGATTTCTGCGCCCGCAACGCCGCGGACGACGCCCGTTACGCGCGCTTCCGCCGGAGCTTCCGCCATCGCGTGATCGTCGAGGCGACGCCGCCCGCCGAGGCGCGCCGGCACATGGCGCGGCTGGTGCGCCAGACGCCGCACTATGCCGGCCTCTTCTACAAGTTCTTTGCGCTCGACCGCATCGGCGCGCCGCGCATGACCGAATTCGCGCGCGACGTCTGGTTCGCGCCCAGCACCGTGCGCTACATGCGCTATTTGAGCGATTGCGAGACGCGCTTCGGCAATCTCGACGGCGCCACGGTTGTCGAGATCGGCATCGGCTTCGGCGGCCAGTGCAAGGTCTTCTTCGATCGCTTCGCGATCGGGCGCTACATCATGATCGATCTGCCGGGGCCGATCCTATTGGCGCGCCGGGTCTTGACCGAGCTGCTGGGGCCGCAAGCGGTGGCGGAAAAGCTGGTCTTTCTTGAAGCGGGCCGGGCGGGGGCGCCGGCGGGCTTGCCCGAGGGCCGCTTCGATCTCGCGATCAGCACGCTCGCCTTCTCGGAATGCCACCGCTCGATCCAGCAGGGCTATATCGACACCGTGCTGTCGCGCGCGCGCTGCGGCTACATCCACCACAACGAGATTTCGGGCTATTTCGGCGTCGACTCGCTCGCCGTCGCCGAGATCGCGGCCGCGCTCCCGGCCGAGCTCGAAGTCGAGAAGGACGACACCACCTACTGGTACGACCGCGCCGATATCCTGGTGTGGGGCGAAAAGCGCGCCGCGGTTGTCGCGTAGTGGCGTGTACGCGCTACGCCGTCGGCGCCTTGGCGGCGTTCTCACGCCAGTAGGCGCGCCAGCGCCACGTGACGATGATGAGGCAGAGGAGCGCCTGCGCGCCGGCGGAGAGAAGGCAGATCATCCACCCGCCCTGACCGGTCGGCACGACGAGGCCCAAGAGGCGCGTCTGCTGTCCGGCGACGAAGACCGCGGGAACCGCCACGTACAGCACGAACCAGCTGACGGCGCCGGTGAGGCCGGCGAGGTTGCTCTCGCGCCCGAGCGTCAGGATCTGCACGATCAACACGTCGCGCGTGACGAAGAGGAAAGTCGCCGCCAGGATCAGGACCGTCGCTGAGTCCGTCTCGCCCGGAATGCGCAGCACGGCGAGCGCCGGTGCGCCCGTCGCGGCCACGACGATGCCGCCGACGGTGACCGCGGCGAAGACGGCGTAGGTGACGAGCCAGAGCGGCACCAGCGTCGCGGCATGGCCCCAGCGACCGCGCCGGCAGGCGCCGATGGTCTGCCGCAGCGTCAGCGGGTCCTTGGCCTCGATCAGCGTCATCGTCCAAAGCATGAGCGTGACGAGGCCGGCGGGAAGCAGCAGCGCCGCCTGCGGCTGGCCGCGCCCGTAGGCGAGGCCTTCGCCGTAGACGACGAAGCTCACGAGGAACAGCAGCCACGCCCACGGCACGGCCAGCATCTGCAGCTCGCGCCGCATGCGGCGGTAGACGCCGACCACGGCCCAGAGCGCGAAGAACCAGATCGTGACGAGGCGCAGCCCCGGCGCGCCGATCTCGAAGCCGAACCAGCGCGCCTCGTTCTCGAGCGCCCAAATGACGAAGCCGCCGAGGAGCGCGGTGGCGATGAGGCCGACCGCGTGCGCGAGCGTGGTGCCGCCGCCGCGCTCGCCGGGCCGGCCGGAGAGGCGCGCGAGGCTCGCGAGCAGGCCCGTTGCCTGGCAGACGAGCCCGTAGCCGAGGATGCCCGCCACCGTGACCAGGATCGCGCCGAACGGACGCGGCTGCGGCCGCTCGAACACGGCGGCGGCGAGATAAGCGGCGGCGCAGATGATCGCCAAGATCCAGGCGAGCGAGGTCGTGCCGAACAGCTTGCCCCAGGCCATGCTCCAGGGGTGCAGCGTCGAGAGCCGCTGCGCGTCCCAGGTGCGGCCGCGGATCTCGCGCAAGACCGCGCCCGCCGCCTGGCGCCCGGCCCACAGCAGCACGATCGCGATCGCGAGCCAGCGCGCGACGAAGGCGGTGATGTCGGGCGAGAATTGGCGGCGGTTGGCGAGCGCGTAATCGACGGCGAAGGCGCAGGCCAGCAGCAAGCCGGTGAGCAAGCCCGCCACGAGCACGCGCGTGCTCGTGAACTGGATCCAGAGATTGCGCTTGAATTCCGGGTTGCCGATCATGGCGTAGCACCCCGAGGCGCGCCGCCCGCCGGTGGCGATGCGGCTTCCTTCGACAGCGCGAAATAGATCTCTTCGACCCGCTGGCGGTCCTCGGCATAGGCGACGACCGGCAGCCCGGCGCCGACGCAATGCCGCAGCAGCGCCGCGCGCGCGTCGGCATCGGCGGGAATGAACACGCTGGCGCTGGTGCCGTGCACGGCGACGCGCGTCGCGGCCTTGAAGTCCTTGAGCGCGCGCTCGAAGCCGGCGTCCGGCGCCGCGATCTCGATGCGCATGCAGGTCTGGCGAACGGCGTCGGCGCCGCCCTCGGCCTCGGCCCCGATGGCGGCGGCCGCTTCGGAGAGCGGCTTGTGCAGCACGAGGCGCCCGCCGCGGATGATCATCACATGCGTGGAATAGTCCTCGAGCTCCGAGAGGATGTGCGAGGAGACGATGAGCGTCATCCCGCCCTTGGCGAGATCGGAGATGAGCGAGGAGAGGCTCCAGCGCGCCTCGGGATCGAGGCCGGCCGCGGGCTCGTCGAGCAGCAGCAGCGCGGGCTCGTGGATGATCGCCTGCGCGATCGCGAGACGCTGGCGCTGGCCGCGCGACAGCTGCTGCGCGCGCCGGTTCATGAGCTCGCCGAGGCCCATGCGCGACGCCGTGCGCTCGGCGGCCTCGGCCTGCGCGGCCGGCGCGAGATCGTGGATCGCCGCGTGATAGGAGAGGCACTGGCGGACGGTCAGCTCGTCGTAGAGGCCGTAGAAATCGGAGAGGTAGCCGAGCTTCCTGTGGCTCTCGCGCGGATGATCGGCGACGTCCATGCCGTCGAGCCAGATGCGCCCTTCGGCCGGGCGGTCGAGCACCGCGAGGCAGCGCAGGAGCGTCGTCTTGCCCGCGCCGTTCGGCCCGACCAGCGCCGTGATCGTGCCCGGCGCCACTTCGAACGAGACGCGGTCGAGCGCCCGCGCGCCGGGGTAGTCGTAGACGAGATCCTCGGCGGCGATGATGGCCATGCGCGGGGGCGGCGGGTGAGGTGCCGCAACCTAGACGAACGCGCGCGGGCGCTCAATTGCCCGGGCAACACGATGGCCGGTGTGCCGCCCGCTCCTAATGAAGCATGCGCGCCAGATCGGCGCCGCGCACGCGGAGCAGCAGACGCTCGCCCGGAAGCCGCACGGTCGCCATCGTGCCGGCATCCTTGGCGCTTTCGACCGTGAGCGTCCCGCCATGCAGCTCGGTCAGCCATTTGGCGATGAGCAGGCCCACGCCGCGGCCTTCGACGCGGTCGTGGTCGCGGCCGTTGGCGCCGTGCTTGCCGTTGACGGCGGCGGGATCGAGCGCGCGCGCGATCTGATCCGCGTCCATGCCGACGCCGGTGTCGGACACGCGCATGACGACGCCGGCGCCGGGCGGCGCCGCGATCTCGAGCGCCACGCGCCCGCCCGCCGGCGTGAACTTCACCGCGTTGGAGAGGAGATTGATCAGCACCTGCTTCAGCTTCGTCGCGTTGCCGCGGATCGCAGGCGCGGGCTCCTCGACTTTGAGGACGAGGCCCACCGCACATTGGCGCGCGCGCGCCTCGAAGGTGGCGACAGCTTCGGCGGCGATCGCGCGGAGATCGACGTCGGTCTCCTCCATCGGCGGCATGTCGGAGCCGAGCGCGCCGCCGGACAGCGCGCGCTCGATCACTGCGAGGAGATGCCGGCCGCTGTCGTGGATATTGTCGGCGTAGGCGCTGTAGCGCGGATTACCGATCGGGCCGAACACGCCGTGCTTGATGGCCTCGGAAAAGCCGACGATGGCGTTCAACGGCGTGCGGAGCTCGTGGGAGAGTTGCGCCACGACGCGGGCCTTGGTTTCGTCGGCCCTCACGGCGTTCTCGCGCTCGACCGAGGCGCGCGCCCGGCGCTCGGCATCGGTCTTGGCCGCGCCCAGCATGTCGGCGATGCTGCGCGAGCGCCAATAGGCGATCACGATCATCAGCGCGAGCCAGAAGAAGAACAGCGAGGCCAGAGTCGGTTTGAACTGTCCGCCGGCGTGGAAGAGATACCAGCCGAACGGCAGCGTCGCCGGAACGAGGAATGCGACGAAGACGACGGGGCAGACCGCGTAGCCGCTCAAGCCCGCGGCGCTCAAGCCGGCGATGATGAGCACGTAGGTCTGGTCGTTGGCGTCGGCGCCGCCCGACGGGAAAAGCCCGACCGAAGCGCCCCAAAGCACGCCGGCTGCGAAGGCGCCCGCGGCATAGGCCCAGGTCCAGAAGGCGACACCGTCGACGCCGGGCTGGAGCGCGTTGAAGCGGCGCACGAGCGCGTGGCGCAACAGCGTGACGCCGGAGATGAGCACAGCCCAGAGCACGAGATCGGCGCGGACCGCGCTGTCCCACAACAACGCGGCGAGCAGTGCCGCGCCGCCGAGATTGCCGGCGATCAGCGGCTTCCTCGGCCCGTAGAGTTCGCGGACGAGCGCCAGTTCGACATCGGCGTCGAGCGCGCTCCGGTTTCGGCGATCCGCCAAGACGGCTGCAGCGTCGCGCGAGGGCGGCGATTTGGCGTGCATGCCGTGACTTACCCCCTTGCCTGGCGTCGTGCCCAACGCCGATGAGCGGGAGGAAGTTCCCGGATCGAAGCAAAGAGCAGGCGCGGTTAAGCGCGCTTTAATTGGCCACGATTGTTTTGCCTGCCGCGTAAGCGAAAGAGTAATACTTCAAAAGCATGAATCGGGCACCGGCGGGAGGTTAGAGCCCGCCCAGCGCCACGTATTTCACTTCGACATATTCCTCGATGCCGTATTTCGAGCCTTCGCGGCCGATGCCGGATTCTTTCATGCCGCCGAACGGCGCCACCTCGGTCGAGATGATTCCGGTGTTGACGCCGACCATGCCGTATTCGAGCCGCTCGGCCGCGCGCCAGATGCGGCGGTTGTCGCGGCTGTAGAAATAGGACGCGAGGCCGTATTCGGTGTCGTTGGCGATGCGGATCGCGTCGTCGTCGGCCTTGAAGCGGAAGAGCGGCGAGACCGGCCCGAAGGTTTCCTCGCGCGCGAGGCGCATCTCGGTCGTGGCATTCGCCAGCACCGTCGGCTCGTAGAACGTGCCGCCGAGCGCATGGCGCTTGCCGCCGATGACGACGCGCGCGCCCTTGCCCTTGGCGTCGGCCACGTGCTGCTCGACCTTGTCGAGCGCCTGCTTGTCGATGAGCGGACCTTGCGTGACGCCGGGCGTGAAGCCGTCGCCGACTTTCAACGCGCTCACGGCCTGGGCGAGGCGCGAGGTGAATTCCTCGTAGACGCCGTCCTGGATCAGGAAGCGGTTGGCGCAGACGCAGGTCTGGCCGGTGTTGCGGTATTTGGAAGCGATGGCGCCTTCGACCGCGGCGTCGAGATCGGCGTCGTCGAACACGATGAACGGCGCGTTGCCGCCGAGCTCCAGCGAGATCTTCTTCACCGTGCCGGCGCATTGGCGCATCAAGAGCTTGCCGATCTCGGTCGAGCCGGTGAAGGAGAGCTTCCGCACGACGGGGTTGGAGGTGAGCTCGCCGCCGATCGCGGCCGCGTCGCCGGTGACGACGTTGAGCACGCCTTTCGGCAGCCCGGCGCGCGCGGCCAGCTCGGCGATGGCCAGCGCCGAGAGCGGCGTCTGCTCGGCGGGCTTGGCCACGACGGTGCAGCCCGCGGCCAGCGCCGGCGCGATCTTGCGCGTGATCATCGCGATCGGGAAATTCCACGGCGTGATCGCCGCGCACACGCCGATCGGCTCCTTCATCGCGAACAGGCGCTTGTCGCCCCAGACCGTCGGAATCTGGTCGCCGTAGACGCGCTTCGCCTCCTCGGCGAACCATTCGATGAACGAGGCGCCGTAGGCCACCTCGCCCTTGGCCTCGGCGAGCGGCTTTCCCTGCTCGGTCACCATGATCGCGGCGAGATCGTCGGCATTGGCCATCAGCAGGTTGAACCAGGCGCGCAGCACCGCCGCGCGTTCCTTGCCGCTCTTGGCGCGCCAGGCCGGATAGGCGGAATGCGCGGCCGCGATCGCGCGGCGCGTCTCGGCCGCGCCGAGATCGGGAACGTCGGCGATTTTCGCGCCGTTCGCCGGATTGGCGACGGCAAAGCGCTTGCCGCTGTCGGCCGCGATCCACGCGCCGTCGACATAGGCATCCTTGCGGAAAAGGTCGGGGTCCTTGAGCTGCATGTGTCACCTCTCGCCGCTAGATCGCGCCGCGGCGGCGCTTTCGTCAAGACGGGGAGGCGGGCACCCGGCGGCGGCGCGATCAAGAAAATCGGAACCCCGGCAAACGCGGTTCATGCTCGGCTCCCCATCGTCGCGGCCCCGTTCACGGCCGCGAGAAGGGTGATTGCCATCACTGTCGCGCGGCGCGAAAGCGGCCAATCTCCGCCGCGACAGGGAAACGATAGGGGCGATCCAATCGGCGGCCATGCGCGTATGTGCCCGGGCGCCGACGACGAGACTTGGAGGTCGACCATGTCCCAGGACCAGAGCCGCCATCACGCCATCGTCATCGGCGCCAGCATGAGCGGCTTGCTTGCCGCCCGCGTGCTCGCCGATCGCTATGCGCGCGTCACCATCGTCGAGCGCGACGCGCTTCCGGCCGAGGCCGGCCAGAGAAAAGGTGTGCCGCAGGGCAACCACGCGCACGGCCTGCTCGCGCGTGGGCGTGAGATTCTCGAGGATCTCTTTCCCGGCGTCACCGCGACGCTGGTGGCGAAAGGCGCGCTGAGCGGCGAAGTCTCGGGCGATGCGCTTTGGCACTGCGCAGGCGGCTATCTCGCGCCCGTCTATGGCGGCCTCACCGGCATCCTGCTGAGCCGGCCGCTGTTGGAAGGCGAGGTGCGCGCCCGCGTGCGCGCGTTGCCGAACGTCGCGATCCTCTCCGGGAGCGATGCCTTCGGCCTCACCGCTTCCGCCGATTGGGCGCGCGTCACCGGCCTCCGCGTCCAGCGCACCAACGGCGTGGTCGAAGAGATCGCGGCCGATCTCGTGGTCGATGCCTCGGGCAACGGCTCGCGCACTCCGGCTTGGCTCGAAGCCTTCGGCTACGCGCCGCCGCAAGAGAACGAGGTGCGCGTCGGCCTCGGCTATGCCAGCCGCATCTATCGCCGGCGGCCCGAGCATCTCGGCGGCAAGATCGGCCTCGTGATCGCGACGCAGCCGCCGAACCCGCGCTCGGGCGCCCTGCTCGCGATGGAAGGCGATCGCTGGATCCTGTCGACCGTCGGCTACTTCGACCGCCATCCGCCGACCGACGGCGACGGCTTCGTCGAATTCCTCGCCGGCCTCCCGTGTCCGGGCCTGCACGAGCTCGCGCGGACGGCCGAGCCGCTGTCGGAGGTGAAGACGTACAAGGTTCCCGGCAGCACGCGCCGCCATTACGAGCGACTGAAGCGCTTCCCCGCGGGCCTGCTCGTGATCGGCGACGCGGTCTCGCGCTTCAATCCGGTGTTCGGCCAGGGCATGACCTCGGCCGCGCTGCAGGCGGCGGCGCTCGCCGACTGTCTCGGCGACGACGGCGGCGCGCCGCTGTGGCGGCGCTTCTTCGCCCGCGTGGCCCGCGTCGTGGACGGGCCGTGGCAGATCGCGGCCGGCGCCGATCTCGGTTTCGCCGAAGTCGAAGGCAAACGCGGGCCGATGGTGAAGTTCATCAACTGGTATATCGCGAAGCTGCACCGCGCCGCGCACCGCGACCCCGCCGCCGCGCTCGCGTTCCACAAGGTCGCGAACCTCGTGGCGCCGCCGCCCTCGATCCTGGCGCCCGCCATCGCCTGGCGCGTGCTGCGCGGCAATCTAGGCCGTAGGCCGGATGCGCGCGCGAAAGCCCCGCGATTGGCAGGCGCGCCCAACGCCGGCGCTTAGCGCCGGGAGCTCAAGCGCCGGGGTCGTCTTTCCGCGGATTCGCGCCGCGGCGGAACTCCTCGCGCGTCGGCCAATCCTTGGGGTGGAGGAAGCGCGGGACGATCGTCATCGCGAGCGCCAGCACGGCCCCGGCGGCGACCGCGCCGAGATAGACCTCGAGCGAAAATCCCTCGCCGCCGCGGTCGCGCGACGGCGTCGCCATCGCCACGATCATGAAGCCGACGATGCCGCCGGCGACGGCGCTGAACACGTAGTATTGCGCGCGGCGAAGGAACCCGCCGTCGGGGTCGCCGCGGAGGACCGCGACCAAGCGCGCAAGCGCCGGCTTTTCCTCCTCGCTCACTCGACGGTGACGCTCTTTGCGAGGTTGCGCGGCTTGTCGACGTCGGTGCCTTTGATGACGGCCGTGTGATAGGCGAGCAGCTGTACCGGGATCGCGTAGAGGATCGGGGCCACGAAGGGGTCGACGGTCGGCAGTTCGACGCTGGTCAAGGCGATGTCGCCGAGCTTGTCGATGCCGGGCTTGTCGGAGAGGAAGATCACCTTGCCGCCGCGTGCCACGGTTTCCTGCGTGTTGGACGCGGTCTTGTCGAACAATTCGTCGTGCGGCGCGATCACGATGATCGGCACGGTCTCGTCGATGAGCGCGATCGGCCCGTGCTTCATCTCGCCGGCGGCGTAGCCTTCGGCGTGTATGTAGGAAATCTCCTTGAGCTTCAAAGCGCCCTCGAGCGCAATCGGGTAGGAGGTCCCGCGCCCAAGATAAAGCACGTCGCGCGCCTGGCTGATCACGTGCGCGATGAGCTTCAGCTGCTTGTCGTGCGCGAGCACCTCGGCCGCGCGCGCCGGCACTTCGGCGATCGCGTGCGAGAGATGAGCTTCGCGCTTCTTGTCGATCGCGCCGCGCGCCCGCGCCGTCGCCAGCACCAGCGCGGCAAGGACGGTCAGCTGCGTCGTGAACGCCTTGGTCGAGGCGACGCCGATTTCCGGCCCGGCGCGCGTCGGCAGCACCGCATCCGCTTCGCGCGCGATCGAGCTTTCGGGCACGTTCACGACCGCGATGACCTTCTGCTTCTGCTCCTTCGCGTAGCGCAGCGCCGCGAGCGTGTCGGCGGTCTCGCCCGATTGCGAGACGACGATCATGACGCCGCCCTCGGGCATCGGCGCGTTGCGGTAGCGGAGCTCGGAGGCGACATCGAGTTCGACCGGCACGCGCGCGATCTGCTCCATCCAGTATTTGGCGACGAAGCCGGCGTAAAACGCCGTGCCGCAGGCGGTGATCGTGAAGCGCGGCACCTTGGCGAGGTCGAACGGAAGCGCGGGCAGGTTGATCGCGAGCGTGGCCGGGTTGAGATAGCTCGAGAGCGTGTCGCCGATCACGGCCGGCTGCTCGTAGATCTCCTTCAGCATGAAGTGGCGGAACTCACCCTTGCCGATGAGGGCGCCCGAGGCCGCGGTCTCGACGACCTTCCGCGTCACCAGCTTGTCGTCGGCATTGTAGATCTCGGCGCTGGTGCCGTGGACGACCGCGTAGTCGCCATCCTCGAGATAGCAGATCTTGCGCGTGAGCATCGCGAGCGCCAGCGCGTCG
>Ga0310812_10000952_pt1 | contig 10086 bp, 6 predicted proteins | sample NN3metagenome_FD_205747 | JGI IMG/M metagenome (GOLD analysis project Ga0310812, IMG submission 205747) | Soil microbial communities from experimental microcosm in Duke University, North Carolina, United States - NN3 | ecosystem: Engineered > Artificial ecosystem > Soil microcosm > Unclassified ...
GAGGTTGGCCCGCGCCTGGAGATAGTGGGCGAGCTTGTTCCATCGCGTCATGTCGCCCGCGAAGAGGAGATCGTTCGACGTCGGCCTTCGCGCTCCGGTCGCGCCAAATAGCGTCACGGCCGTGTCGAGGTTGGCGAGGATACCGGTGTAGATGAACTGCTGCGTATCGTACTTCGGTTCGCGAATCTCCGGCTTGAACGCGTCCGTATACGGCGCCGGGCCCCAGAAATCGGTGATGAGCTGGAAGTCCCAGGCGAGAAAGAGCTTTCCGATGCCGCGGTAGTACGCGTCGGCGTCCGCCGACGCGTCGCGCGCCATACCGAATGCGGCGTTGCCAACCGTCGCGTAAAAAAGGTTCCACGACGACGCCGCGTCCGTATCGAACAGCTCGTAGTTCTGCACCTGCGAATAAGAGCGACGCGCGGCGTTGAACGCGAACTGCTGCGTCCACTCCGAGCCCCACAGCGCGGTCGACCCGGAGTACGCCGAATGTAGGAACGCGGTCTCGAGCCCGGCGAGCCTGATATCGACCGTCGCGTTCTCGGGTGCGTTTGGGTTCTTGTTGACGTCGAGGAAGTCGGAGCAGGCCGCGGCCCCCAGCGCCAAAAGCAAGGGAGCGAATCGCGCCGGCCTTTTGATGAATCTCATGAGATACCCCTTCACTGATGGCCGGAGGTTAGAAGATGGAGCGAACGCCAAAGAGAATCGATCGCGTTTGCGGCGCCGAGAATTGCCGGAAATACTGCTGGCCGGCGTTGGTGCCCTGCGAGAGATCTTGCTCGGGATCACCCGACGGCGACGCATACCAGCCACGCAGATTTCGGCCGGTCACGAACAGGGTCGCATTCTGAAGGCTCAGGCGCCGCGCGAACTGATCGGTCAGACGATACGCGAGCGTCATCTCACGCAGCTTCGCGAAGCCCGCGCCCTCGATCTGCTGCTCGGCGCGGTCCGTACCGTAGATGAGCGGGTAGTAGTCTTGATCCTTGAACAGCCGCACGGTGTTCGGCTTCCCGGTATTGATGTTGACGCCGTCCCACGTGGTCCACGTGTACCGATCAGCCGTAAACAGCGATCGGCCACTGTTCACTTCGTACTGCGTCTCGAAGTTGATCAGCTTTCCGCCATGGCGAATATCGACCATGCCGGAGAGGGAGAAGCGACCCAGGCGGAACTCCGACGTCGCGCTTCCCGTCCAATCGGGCTGCACGGTGCCGAGGTTGCGCTGATCGTCCGACTTGATCGGGTAGCCGTCGTCGCCGATCAGGAGGGTGCCTTCCGGAACGCCCTGATAGCAGGGATCGGCGGCCACACAGTTCTTCTTCCATCCGTAGCCCCAGATTACGCCGTACGGCTGTCCTTCCATGATTCGGATCTGCGGCCACGAATAGCCGGACAAATAGATCGACGTCACGCCCGGCGCGAGGCTGAGCACCTTGCTGCGGTTCTTCGCCCAGTTGACGCGACCGTCCCATGAGAAGAGACGTGTATCGATCGGGCGGCCGCCGATCGACAATTCGACGCCGCTGTTGCGCAGGTTGCCCGCGTTGCGCGAGATGTTCAGGAAACCAGTCGCCGCCGACGACGGCACCGAGAAGATCTGGTCGTAGCTCGACTTCCGATACAGCGACATCTCGCTGTTGACTCGGCCGCCGAACATTCGCAGCTCGAGACCGACTTCGTCCTCCACCGTCGTCTCGGGCCGGAGCGTCGGGTTGCCGAGGTTCGTGCTGCTGATGTACGAGGTGATGCCGCGGAACGGGAAGGCGATCGACGGCCCGCCGAACTGCTGTTGATCGTTGTTGGCGCCTGGTGCGCTCGCGTTGTTGTAGCGCGTCGTCAGGGCGTACTGCGGCGCATCGTTGCCGACCTTCGCCTTCGATACGCGGATCTTGCCGTAGTCCAGCCATCGCGGGCGCCACGACAGGGCGTCCGTGAAGATCAGTGAGAGCTGCGCCGACGGATAGAAGTACGAGTTCGCGTTCGTCGGCAGCGTCGAGCTCCAGTCGTTGCGGCCGGTGAGCGTGAGGAACGCCCATTCGGCATAGTTGAACTCCATCTGGCTGTAGGCGCCGAGCAGCCGTTTCTGCGTCGTCAGCGTCCCGGTAACGGTCTGCGTCTGGAAGTTGCCCAGGTTGAAATAGTCCGGAATGACCATCGTCGTCCCGGTGCCCGTGAGTTGCGCGAAGTCCTGCGAGTAGAGATTGCCGCCAATGAGGCCGCTCACTCGGAACTGGCTCTCGCCGAGCGCGCGCGAATCCAGCGAGAGCGTGAGATCGTCATTGATCGTCGTGCGCGTCGACTTGCGCTGGTTGGTCGAGCCGGAGTTGATCCCTTGCGACGCCAGCCACGGCCGCTGGTTGATGAATCGGCCGTACTCCGAGACGTAGGTGTCGAGGCCCGCATTGTTGTTCAGGTGCAGCCCGGCCCCGATGTTGAACTTCAACTGCTGCGAAGCGATCCAGCGGTTCGTCAGCTCCTTGTTGAATTCGTTGGCAATCTGCCACTGCAGCGACGGCTGCGGTTGCGTGCCGCCGGAGAGGAAGACCGGCGTCCCATCAGGCATGAAGCCATTCGTAATGTTCCACGTCGGCGGCAAGTTGATCAGCGTGTGATCGATGCCCGAGAAGGAATCGTCCTGGTATGGATTGTTGCTACGAATTCTCTGAACGCTCGCCTCTGCCGTGATCCACTTGGTCAGATGGATGGCCACGTTCCCGTTCAGGTTGAACCGGTTCAACTTCTCGGCCGGGTTGACGCCATGCTGGTTGAGATACGATCCGCCAAGCGTGTAGGTGCCGAGGTCGCCCATCGACCCTGCGCCGCGAAGCGAATTGTCCGATGTCGGCGCGGCCATCTTATAGAAGTCGGCCCGCGCGTCGCGGAAGCGCACCGTCCCTACCGAGTCGAACACGACCTGGGGAATGCTGTCCTTGTGCGGGCCCCACGTCCGCTGAATCTGCGGGTTGGTCGCGCTGTTCGACCCCGGTTCGCACCAGCCGCCCTGATTCACGTTCTTGCCGTTGCAGTAGTAGCCGCGGTCACCCGCCGCCCAATCAGTGATGTACCCGCCGAGAATCGGCGTGTCGTAGCGCAGCTCCGTGCTGAAGTTGAACCGGAGCGGCTGACCTGCCTTTCCCGATTTCGTCTTGATGATGATCGCGCCGTTCGCCGCGCGCGAGCCGTAGAGCGCCGTCGCCGCCGCGCCCTTGAGCACCGTGAGCTCGTCCACGTTCTCCATGTCGAAATCCATCTGCCGGCTGCCCGACGTACCTGTTCCGAGCGCATCACTGCGGCTGTCGTTGCTCGTCGAAACGGGAATGCCGTCGATGACGAACAGCGGTTGACCGCTCGTGCTGAACGAGCTCGCGCCGCGAATGTTGATCAGCGCCCCGGCGCCCGGGCGGCCGCTGCCGCTCGTCATCGTCAGGCCGGCGGACTGCCCGGCCAACGCCTGCATCATCATCGGCTCGGGAATCTTCTCGAGCGTCGTCGAGCTGATCGACGTGGTGGCGTAGCCGAGGCTCTTTTCCTCGCGCGCGATCCCGAGCGCCGTCGTGACGACGGGCGTGATCGAATACGGAATGTCCTTCAGCTCGAAGTTGAGCGTCGCCGTGCCGTTCGCCGTGACGGCAACTTGCAGCTCCCTCGGCGCGAATCCGAGCATCTGCACGCGCAGCGTATGGCTGCCGGCGGGGACGTTGCGGATGACGTATCGCCCCTCGACGTTCGTCGGCGCGGCCAGGGTGGTCCCCTGAACGCTCACCCGCGCGCTTTGGAGCGGTGCTTTGGATTCCACCGCGACCACTTGGCCGACGATCGTTCCAGTGCCTCCGCCAGCCTGAGCCGATGCCACGGTCGCGCTGCAAATAAGCGCTAGGGAAAACGCACTACTCGTCCAGGATCTCATCGCATTCCTCTCTCTCGGACAGGAGTGAACTGCCAACCTGGCTACTACCACCACACATATGGCGGGTCGTTCGGACCGTCGAAGAAGTTCGGCCCCGCGGCGTTCGCGCCATTCATCTGCTCATCGTCGAGAAAGCCCAACCCGGTACCGGCAGCGGCGTCGGTCGTGCCTTGATTCCAATTCGGCGGTTGAACGCCGAGCAGCCATTGCACAAAGAAGTCGTTGCGCTTTTTCGCCGCGTATTGGCCGCCGGCGCCATGTCCACCGTTCGGCACCACGAGCAGATCGAAGTACTTGTTTGCTTGAATGAGCGCGTTGACGACCTGATAGCCCGACGAAGGATCGACGTTCGTGTCGAACTCGCCGATGACGAGCATCAAGTGGCCTTGCAGGTTCTTCGCATGGACCGTGTTCGACGACGCCTCATAGTGCGGACCGAGCGGCCATCCCATCCACTGCTCGTTCCACCAGATCTTGTCCATCCGGTTGTCATGACAGCCGGAGTTGGCGTAGGCGACTTTATAGAACTCGGGATGGAAGACGAGACCGCCCATCGCGTTCTGTCCGCCGGCCGACGTTCCATATAGGCCGACGCGCGACACGTCGTACCATGGATATTTTGCGCCGACGGCCTTGTGCCACAGGATGCGGTCCGGAAAACCCGCGTCGCCGAGGTCGCGCCATGCAACGTCATGGAACGCCTTCGAGCGATTGTTCGTCCCCATGCCGTCGATCTGCACCATCACGAACCCGAGTTCGGCCATCGACTGAAGCGCCATGCCGCCGCCCCACGTCTTCGGGACGAAGCTGCCCTGTGGTCCGGCGTAGATCTGCTCGACGACCGGGTACTTCTTCTTCGGATCGAAGTTGAGCGGACGCACGATGATGCCCCAGATGTCCGTCTTCCCGTCACGCGCCTTGGAGACGAATACCTCGGGCGGCCGCCAGCCCGTTGCCATCTGCGCCGAGGCGTCGCCCTTCTCCAACGGCGTCACGCGATTGTCGCTCACCCGATGCAGCTCCAGCACCGGTGGCAGATCGACGCGCGAGTAGAGGTCCGCGAAGTACTGGTGGTCGGGGGACCACGCGATAGTGTGCATGCCGTTCGCCTCGGTGTACTTCACGAGGCCGGTGCCGTCGAAGTTGATCCGGTAGTAGTGAATGAAGTACGGGTCCTGATTCGGGATCATGCCGCTGGCGCGGAAATAGATCTGCCGTTTCGCGACGTCCACGCTATCCACCCCACGCACCACCCATTCGCCCTTGGTGATCTGGTTCTTCACCTTGCCGGTGGCGCCGTCGTAGAGATAGAGATGCGCCCAGCCGTCGCGCTCCGACATCCAGAGCACTTCCTTGCCGTCGTCGACGTCGTACCGCCAGTTGCTGCCGTGATCCGTCGGGCTGCCGTTGAGCGGGCGATACGAGAAGAACGTCTTTGGTTCATCAGAAACGACGGCGCGCGCGGCGCCGATGCCCGCGTCGACCTCGATGATGCGATAGACCTGATGCCCGCGCTGGTTGTACTCGAACGTGAAAGCGCGGCTGTCCTTGCGCCATACGGCTTGAGAGATCTGGTATGCGTTCGGAAAGACCGCATTCTCGACGATCGTGCCTTTGCGGGCCGCGACGTCCACGACCACCGGCTGGACGAAGTCGAGTAGGTCGCCCGGCTTGCGATAGAAAATCGACGTATCCTTCGGCTGGAGCTGGTCGGCCGGCGACGAAAGCACGTAGTGCACGAGGCGCGTATAACCCGGCCGGCGCCGGTAGGCCACGAGCTTCTTGGAATCGGGCGCCCAGCGGATCGACATCTGCTGGTACGCGTCGCCTTCGGAGCCGTCGTACGTGAGCATCGTAAACGCGGGCGTCCCACCGCTCCCGCCGATGCCCGCCTCCGATCTGCCGCTCGCTCGCACCGCCCGCACCGCGACGTTGTAGTTCTGAACGAACGCAACGCTCTGTCCATCGGGCGACACGCAACCGGTCGTCGTGGCCGTCGGGCCACCGCCGGGCGCGGCTCCACGGCCGCCACCGCCGCGACCGGCGCCGCCACGCCCGCCCCGACCGGCCGCGCCGTCGTTCGCTTGCGGGGGGAGACAGGCCGTCGAGGGCGTCGGCGGCTCGCCGGTCACGCCACCAGGCCCAGCGCCGCCTCGCCCGCCCGGGACGCCCGTCGCGCGGGCCGGCCCGGTGCGCGCGCACTGATACTGCGCGAGACCGCACTGCCATCGCGAGCCGGTCGCGTCGAGCTCGATCGCCGAATCATCGCGATCGACGTATGAGAACTCTGTAAATGGCAGGGTCGCCGCCGTGTAGCTCTCGCCGGTCGCCGTCGATAGCGCCGCGGCCACCCTGGCGTGGTCGAAGGCGGCCTTCTTCGCGCCCGTGCTCGCGTCCACCACGACGAACTCGTTTCCACCCTTCACCGACTTTCGATACCAGAAGCGCGTCGGACCGATCCACGTCGGCATCTGTGCGACGTCCACGGTCAGACCGGCCAATCGCTGCGTCACCGCGGCCGAGCGACGGTAGTCGTCGAGCGTCCCTTGCCCGGGAGCGCTCGCGGGAACGGCCGAGGTCAGGCCGCCGACCACGAGCAGAACACGCGCGCTTCGCACAGACATCGTCATCGCTATCGAATCCGGGAAGAGGTCCAGTCGACGCCGTCGGGCGTCGTTCGCTGCGGTACGCATGATGGTTGCTGCGGCGGCGCGCCTCCGCCTTGTGGCGCCGCCCCGCGACGCGTGCTGTCGCGAAGCGCCGCGGCTTGGCGCTGCTGCTCGCGCTTCCACCAGTCGGGGTTCCGGTCGCGGACGGTCTGCTCCATCTGCTCGCGCGTCTGGTGGGCGACATTCGCCGTGACCGGCACGATCTTCGACTCGGGAATGAGGCGGCTCACCAACTCATAGAGATTGGGATCTTCCGCCTTGAGACCCGCGCGATCGCGGCCGCCGTTGCCGACGTACCACTCCACTCCGCCGGCCCAATACTCGTTGAACGTGTTCCCCGAGTAGCCGTTTGCGGTGCGCAGGCATGTCGCCTTCGCGTTCTTGTAGGAATCCACGATCGCCTGGAACCATTTCGGATCGGCGTTCCCGATCCCAGCGCCCATGATGGCGTGCGAGAATTCGTGGACGCAGATGTTCGTGCCCCAGTAGCGTGTCCGGTAGTAGCCCAGGACGTTCTCTTCCGCGCAGGTCGTGAGCGTGCCGCCCATCCCGCGCGCGCGAGGGTTCCAGTACCCGCCGGCCGTCATCGAGCCCATGCCACCCGGCTCGTAGTATCTGGCGCGTTCCTGCGGCGTGAGCCGCGGATCCAGATACTTGGGCACCGTCCATCCTCGCTGCTCCGGGACGTCCACGGTGTATTCGGTTTCCGCCATCACAACGACCCGGCCGCCGTGCGCGATCATCGTGTCGCGAACGTCGGGCCGATTCCCGAGCATGTAGTTCACCTGGTCGCGCACGATGGCGACGGCCGCGTCGGGGACTTTCGACGACGCCAGGATCGGGTAGCCGTTCGCATCCGCGAACTTCTTATAAAAACTCGTATCGAGCTTGAAGCGCTCGACGATCGCGGTCGGCGGAGCCGTCACGACGTAGCGCAGGTAGTCGTCGACGAGCGGCTTGGGACGGTCCGCCGGCAACGGCGCCGGCGTGAACGGCCTCAGCGTCGACGGCGCTTTCCAGTTGGGCGGCGCGCAATCGGGAATGCGGGCTCGCGGTGGATCGACCACGCCCACGGGTGCGGTCGGCGGCTTCGGATCGGCGGCGAGCGTGTCGGCGCCGTTCGTGGACGGCCAGGGACAGGCAACCATCGCGGGACGTTCGCGCGGCCGCGCGGGGAGCGCGGCGCGCGTCGAATCGGTACGCACTCGCGACGTGTCCGCCTGCCCGTGCGACGGGCGGACGCCGATAATTCCGAGCAACAGCGCGACGAGATGACCGGTGCGACGCGTGCGACCGAGCATGTCCCCTCGTGGTGGGGTTCGGGGTGGCCCCAGTATGCGCCGACTTTATCCAGTATGCAACCAGCCAACCGCCCGACGAAAGCAACGTCGCCCGGCCGTTGGCGCTCGCGACATATTGTATCCGGAACCAACTCCGCCAACCACCGATTCCGTCACTCGGGCCGGCATCCCCGCCGGAATCAGCCGAACGGGCGAATCCCTGACCAGCTAGTGACTCTGGAACGAAGACGGGATACAATATGTTGTCGTCGGCCGTCCACAAGACTCCACCCCGCTTTCCCCAACCGTCATGCCTCGACGAACCTCGCCGACCGGCCCCGCCGCCCATCCCGCCAAGCACGCGAACCGTGAATCCGATCTCGTCCTCTTGCCCCTCCGCAGGCAGACGCTGACCGGAATGACCGCTGACGCAATTCGCGAGCGGATTCTTCGCGGCCACTACGCCGAGGGAAGCCCGCTCCGGCAGGACGCCATCGGTGCCGAGCTCGGCGTCAGCCGGATCCCGGTCCGTGAGGCGCTGCGGCAGCTCGAGGCGGAAGGACTCGTCACGTTCAATCCACACCGCGGCGCCGTCGTCTCGACGCTTTCGTTGAAACAGATTTCGGAATTGTATGAACTGCGCGCCGATATCGAGTCCGACCTCATTCGACGCGCCGTGCCGCACATGACCGCCGAAGACGACGCCCGCGCCTCGGAGATTCTCGACGCCTACGAATCAGCGCTCCACGCGGGACAGGTCGGCGCCTGGGGCGCGTTGAACTGGCAGTTCCACTCCACGCTGTACGCGCCGGCCGACCGCGAATTCACGTTGAGCATCGTGAGCAAGCTGCATCAGCAGAGCGACCGATACTCTCGCATGCAGCTGTGGCTGACGCATGGCGAGAATCGCGCGCGGTACGAGCATCGCGCCATTGCTGCCGCGGCGAAGAAGCGCGATGCGGCGAAGGCGGCGCGGCTCATGCGCGATCACATCCTCACTGCGGGCCGCGGGCTCGTGAGCTTCCTCGAGAAGGAACGGGCGCAGGGCGAGGAAGTCCCCCCGGCCCGCCGCGCCCGCTCGGCGCGACGGTCGGTCTAGCGGCTTTTCGAGGAAGCGTCGGCGTCTCGCACAATCGCGAGGCCGGTCGCGGCGTCGTCGTAGCCGCGGATTCCCGCCAGCGGAATCTTGCTGCGGACGAACACGCCGCTCCCCGAGCCGACGACCCTTCCCTCGTCGTCGAGGATCGACGCTTCAGCGTTGAAACGCCGTCCCTCCTCGCCCGTGACCTTGCCGTAGGCCGTCAGCCGCCCGGCGGTGACCGGCTTCGCGAACTCACCGTGAGCTGCGCCGTGAGCACGAAGACGTCGGTGACGCGGGACGCGACGGCGAAGAACGCGGCGTCGTCGATGAGCTTGAAGTAGACGGCGCCATGCATCGCGTCGGCGGCATGGAAGAAGTCATGCCGCACGACGACACTCACGTCGGCCTCACCGTCGCGGACGGCGATCGTCGGCTGAAAGTACTCGTTGATCGGCGCACCAAGATACAATCGCTCGAGTCGGCGCCAATGGAGCTGCGCATCAGTCGTCGTCATGGCGCGTCTCGCTCATCCGCCGACCATTGCGTCCGGCGTACTTCGCTTCGAGCGGCTCGCGACCCAGAGGAGCCAGATCGCCAATGGCGGACCGGCTACGAGGAGCGCGAGCGGCAGCAGGTGGATCGAACCGGAGTAGAGCTTCGCGCCGCCCTTCACCACGTCGAGCACGAAGCCGGCGTCGCCGAAGCTCAGATTGACGCTTCCATGCTCAGGCGTGTCTCGAGTCGCCCGCCAGATGGCGACCACCGCTGGCCGAAGGCAGATGCCGATGAGCAGGATCCAGTACGCGATCCAAGACGCGAACAGCTTCCCCGCGGACCAAGAGCGGAGAAACTTGAACATCACGCCGCGGCGGCGGGCGCCACGTCGTCGAGGCGGGTCAGCACGCGCGTTCCGTTGTCGGTGATCGCCACCGTGTGCTCGAAGTGGGCCGACAATGACCCGTCGAGCGTGACGATCGTCCAGCGGTCCGACAACGTCTTCGTCGCGGGACCGCCGATGTTGACCATCGGCTCGATCGCGATCGTGAGACCGGGCACGAGCTTCTCGCGGCGCTTCGGCTTCCCGTAGTTCGGGACCTGTGGCTCCTCGTGGAATTCAACGCCGATGCCATGGCCGACGAGATCGCG
>Ga0310812_10000955_pt1 | contig 10066 bp, 10 predicted proteins | sample NN3metagenome_FD_205747 | JGI IMG/M metagenome (GOLD analysis project Ga0310812, IMG submission 205747) | Soil microbial communities from experimental microcosm in Duke University, North Carolina, United States - NN3 | ecosystem: Engineered > Artificial ecosystem > Soil microcosm > Unclassified...
GGTTTGCCGCGGGCGCATGGCGCCCGCGAGACTCCTCCGTACACGGAGTAATGCATCTGATGCACGCCGCGCGTCACCGGCGAGCCATGACAAAGGAGAAACGTCAACAAAAATGGTGCGCGTGACATGAAAAAAGTGCGGAATTATCCTGTGATCAACTTGCGAGTCGGCCTTGTAAGCCTTGCTCTCGCAGGGAACTCCCGCTTGATTCGGTTTCCGCGATAGAGCGGCCACCAAAAGCAGAACCATGGAACAGGAAGCCTATCGCCACGTCCCCTATGATGTCGAAGTCGAGCAGGCGCTGCTCGGCGCCATCCTCGTCGACAATCAGGCGCTCGAGCGCGTCGGCGCGATCCTGAAGGCGGAAGACTTCTACGATCCGCTGCACCAGCGCATCTTCGAGGTGATGCTGACGTCGAGCGAACGCGGCGGCATGATCCTGACGCCCTTGACGCTGCATGCGGCGATGAAGGCGGATCCGGGTCTCCTGGAAGTCGGCGGTCACGCCTATCTCGCGGGCCTTGTCCAGGCGGCGCCCGCTCTGCCCAACGTGCGCGATCTGGGGCGCATCCTGCACGATCTTGCGGTGCGCCGTTCGCTGATCCGCATCGGCGAAGACATCGTGAACACGGCCTATGAAGCGCCGCACGACAAACCGCCAAAGGATCAGATCGAGGAAGCGGAGAAGGCGCTCTATCGGGTCAGCGAAAGTTCGAAATACGGCGCCGGCCCGATCGATTTCGCCGAAGCCTTGCACCGCACGGTGGAACTCGCGGAAAAGGCGCAGGCCCGGGGCGGGCGGATTTCGGGGCTGATTACCGGCTTTTCCGACATCGACTCGCTGCTGGGCGGGCTGCAACCCTCCGACCTCATCATTGTCGCCGGCCGACCGGGCATGGGCAAAAGCTCGCTTGCCACCAACATGGCCTTTCACTCCGCGCGGGCCTATGTGCAGGACAAGGAAGCGGGTGCCGAGGTGCCGCGCGGCGCGCCGGTATTGCTCTTCTCGCTCGAAATGGCGGCGCAGCAACTTTCGGCGCGCATTCTCTCCGAACAGACCGAAATCGATATGTGGAAGATCCGCAACGGGAAATTCTCGGAGCAGGAATGGGAAAAGTTTGTCCTGGCCATGCAGGATCTCTCGACGCTGCCGCTCTACATCGACGATACCGGCGGCATCTCCATGGCGCAGATCGCGGCGCGCTCGAGGCGGATGAAGCGCGAAAAGAATATCGGCTGCATCATGATCGACCATATTCAGCTCGTCGCCGGTTCGGGGCGGCCGGAGAACCGGGTGCAGGAGATCACCGAAATCTCCAAGGCGCTGAAGGTGCTTGCCAAGGATCTCGACGTGCCGGTGATCGCGCTCTCGCAACTCTCCCGCGGCGTCGACAGCCGCGACGACAAGCGGCCGGTGCTGTCGGACCTGCGCGAGTCGGGCTCGATCGAACAGGACGCCGACGTGGTGATGTTTATCTATCGCGAAGAATATTATCTGAAGTCGCGCGAGCCCGATCCGAGCTCGCCCGATCACGGCAAGTGGCTGGAGAAATGCGAGCGCGCGCATCGTCGCGCCGAGATCCTGGTCGAAAAGCACCGGCACGGCGCCACCAACAAGATCGAGCTGTTCTTCGACGACCGCTTCACGCGGTTCTCCAATCTCGCGACGGAGGACTCCATCAGAAACTAGCGGAATGAGGCTCCGAGGAAGGCTCGTCGACCCGCACAAGGGTCGATTCCTGGCGCAGCCAGCGCGCGGCCTGAGCAGGCAAAAGCCGCAGTTCGTAATAGGCGCGCACGACTTCGCGCTTCACATAGCGCCAGTCGAAACGTCTGAGCGCGACGCGCCATTCCTCGATGTCGGTGCGGCCGCCGAGCGCTGTGCTCTGATGGGCAATCGCGGGCGTCATCTGGTGGGGGTGAAGAAGTTCGGCGAGCGGAGAATTGTTGAGGTTGAAGAGCAGATGATCGACCGGAAGCCACCAGCAATCGACGCGCTCGTTGAGCGTCAGCGCGGCGCGGCGCGACATGATGTAGGCCGCAGCGCCCGTGTGGCGCGAACGGAGCCGTCCGATCTTGTGGCCGTTTCCGACGCTGACGCGCTCGTCGATCAGGACGCGCTGGTTCGGCGGGCCATACCGTTCGAGCTTCAAGAGGTCGACATTGCCCGGAATCCAGGCGTCGTCGCGAAGAAGCGCCGCCGCCGCGACATCGAGGGCGACATCGTCTTCCAGGATGATGGCATGGGACTCGCCGGAACGCGCGAAGGTCTGCCACGCAAGCGAGCGTCCAGCGCATCGACACGCTCAAAATCGATGCCGAGCGCGTTCAACTGGTCCGTCATCTTGCGCAGGCGGTCACTCCTGCGCTCGAGGTTGATCAGGTAGGCTCGCATGCCCCTCGTTCCGCTGCTGCCCAGCAGCTATATAAATTCAACTACATGTACGCCATATCCCGTCCATATGCTTGCGACAATGTGTGAGTAGAGTTCACGTTGCGACAATCTGAGACAAAATTCTCCAGTGATTACAACGACAACTTAATTGCGCAGCGTCGCTCTATGAACTCTCAGACGCACTCCTGGAGCCTTCGTCCACCAACTTTCGGCGAGGACTGAGGCAGGAAATGGCCAGGGAACGAGCGATCCTCAGGGCCGACGTGCTGGCGGCGCGGCGAACCGAGCGAATCAGCATTGCCTCGCCGCGCGATTTCGCCGTGGCCGCGGCACATCCTCTCGCCCGCAGCGAGGCGTCGGCCCTGCGCCTTTTGCCCTACTGTTTCGATATTGTCCGCCGCCGTTCGGTCTATGTCGGCGGCGTGGAGGCTCGCGAAGCGGAAGGTGCCCCGTTCTATTATCTGCACCTGCGACGCCATGCCCGGTTTGTGGTCACGATTCCCTGGGAAGAGGGCGCGCTATCGGCGGAGGGTTCTCGCGCGCCGGTGTTGTTGTTCTCGCCCGGACGCTGCGGCTCGACGCTGCTCAGCCGCATCCTCTTTGAAGCGCGAATCGCCAACATCTCCGAACCGGATTTCTACACGCAGTCGACGTCGGGGTGGGCGGCGAGCGCGTTCAACCCCTTGCGTTCGGCGATGCGCCACGCCGTGCTCGCGATGGGCGGCGACCTCTGTGTCCAGCTCGCGTCATCGGGTCCCGTCGTCGCCAAGCTCAGGGCCGAGGCGTGCCGCGCACCGGCTTTGGTGACGGACCCGCGCGAACGCCGAACCCTGTTCATGACTCGGAATTTCGCAGACTGGGCAAAGTCGACGGGTCGGACCTTTCGCAACGCGCCGTCGAAAATGATCGGAAAATATTTTACGGCGCTATCGTGTTACGATTTCCTGCGGCGCCAGAGCGACTGTCATCTCATTCGTTACGAGGATTTGATCGCCGATCCGCTGGTCGCGTGCCGTGGTCTTGCGGCATTCCTCGGGCGCGAAATAGCGCCTAGCGCGATTGCCGTCGCCATGAAAAAAGATTCACAGGAGGGGACGCCATTGGCCCAGGGTGCCCGCGACGAAACGCCCGCTTCCGAGCGGCGGCTGGCGAAAACGCTGGCGCTGTGGAATTCTGATAAAGTGAAGAGGATGCGCGCTCGCCTTGATGCGGCCAGCGAGATTTAGAACGGGCGTGTCCTCACGCTCCGCCCACAATGATTGAACAGGCGTCGGCGTGACGGATACCCCGGTCGCAAGCGAACCAGCGGACTTCTCCTTCGTGTTGACGGAGCGCGGCCGGTTGGATGCCGTTGCGCGCGAGCGCAATCTGCGCCGCGCCATCGTGACGCTGCTCGTTCTCGCGCTGCACGTTCTGATGATTTCGGTTCTCATCGTCAGCAGCCGAATTCCTCTCACTCAGCATATTCGCACGACGATTCCCGAAGCGATTTTCTGGTTCGCGTTTCCGCCGAAGCCTGTGGAACCAAAGCTCATCCGTCCCGAACTGCCCGAGGCAGCCATTCCGGAATATACGGCGCCTATCACGCTGCCGCCGATTCCGGCGCGCCCGTTGGCGGCGCCGCCGAGCGAAGGCCTGTTGGGCGTCGGCCGTTCGCTTGCCTGCGGCGCATCGAGCTATGAATATTTGTCCCCGCTGCAGCGCGAGGCGTGCCTGCGCCATCCCTGGCACTTCGTGAAGCGTTCGGATGGAACGATCGTGCTCGACGTGCCCAAGCCGGTCGAGACGCAGCCTTCGACGATCGACATCATTCGCCACGAGCAGGAAACCGCTCCGCCCTGTCCGGTTTTGTCCAACGTGCCGTGCCTGGGCAAGGTCATGCACGGTGATCCATCCGGCGGGGGCCCGAAGCCTTTCTGACGGGATGCAGGCCTTTGACGGGGCGACAGCCCACCGGCATTGTCCGGCCATGAACCCATCGGATTTTGAAGCGGCGCGCTTGACCGTGCGTTTGGGCGCCGTCTTGTCGAATTTTCGCGTGTGCCAGCGCCTTTCCGGACCCGCGGCTGTCGCAGCCGTCGTGAAGGCCGACGCCTATGGCTTGGGTGCCCGACGCGTCTCGGAAGCGCTGTCGCATGCCGGTTGCGACAGCTTCTTCGTGGCGCGCACAGAGGAGGGCGTTGCGCTTCGCGCGATCGTGCCTCAAGCGCGCATTTTCATTCTCGACGGCGCGGTGGCCGACTGCGTGCCGGCGCTCATTTCCCATCGCCTGACGCCGGTTTTGAATTCGCTGGCGCAGATTGCCGGCTGGCGCGCAGCTGCCAGAGAGACGCGTGCGACGCTGGACTGTGCCGTTCACATCGACACGGGCATGAATCGGCTGGGATTGCCAGGTGATGAGCTGGCGCTGCTCGCCGCCGAATGGAGCAAGCGCGTCGAGGGACTTAGGCCCGTGCTCGTCATGAGCCATCTCGCATGTGCCGATGATCCGGGCGCCAAAATGAACAGCGTGCAACTCGAACGCTTTCGCACCGTGCTCGCGATGCTGCCGCCCATGCCGGCGAGCCTCGCATCGTCCGGCGGCGTGCTGCTGGGAAAAGCGTACGCCTTCGATCTGGTGCGACCCGGAATCGGACTCTATGGCGGCAACATCCAGAACATGCCGGTCAATCCGTTCTCGGTCGCCGCAGTACTCACCGCGCGCATCCTGCAAGTCCGCCGCGTTGACAGTGGTGGGAGCGTTGGCTACGGAGCCACGTTCCTGACGAGGCGGCCGAGCGTACTTGCAACCGTCGCTTTGGGATATGCGGACGGATTGATGCGCGCCATCGGCAATCGCGGACATGCGGGAATCGGCGGTATTCGGGCTCCAGTCGTGGGCCGCGTATCGATGGATTTGACGACTCTCGATGTCACGGACATTCCATCCGAGCATCTCACGCCCGATGCGGAAGCGGAGTTTTTTGGCGACACGATTTCGCTCGAGGACGCGGCGCGCGCCGGCGGCACGGCGTCCTACGAGATCCTGGCATCGATTACACCGCGCGTTCCGCGACACTATTTGGATGTCGCGGCATGAACATCTTCGCTCCCATCGGCCGCGCGTTTCTGGCCATGCTCGCCCAGATCGGCAGTCTGACGGCGTTCACGGTCTCGTCCGTCTCGGGCTGCTTTCGGCCGCCGATCTATTGGCTGCACATCCTGCGCCAGATCATGCGCATCGGTTACTTCTCGCTTCCCGTCGTGGGTCTCACCGCTTTCTTCACGGGAGGCGTGCTGGCGCTGCAGATCTATATCGGTGGCAACCGCTATGGCGCCGAAGCGATCGTGCCGCAGATCGTTGTCCTCGGCATTACGCGCGAGCTTGGCCCGGTCATTGCGGGGCTGATGGTGGCCGGCCGCGTCGCCGCGGCGATCGCCGCCGAGATCGGCACCATGCGGGTTACCGAACAGATCGATGCCTTGACGACGCTCGCGACCAATCCGATCAAATACCTGGTCGTGCCGCGGCTGGTTGCGGCGATCGTCTCCATGCCGATCCTCGTCGGCATCGCCGACTCGATCGGTGTCTTCGGTGGTTACATTGTCTCAACGGAGAGTCTCGGGTTCAGCGGCGGCACCTATCTCAAGAACACGGTCGACTTCGTCACGCATCAGGATGTCACGTCCGGCCTCATCAAGGCGGCCGTGTTCGGCTTCATCATCGCGCTGATGGGTTGCTACAACGGCTTTCATTCCAAGGGCGGCGCGCAGGGCGTCGGCACGGCGACCACCAATGCCGTGGTCTCGTCGTCAATTCTCATCCTCGCCGCCAACTATGTTCTCACCTCGATTCTGTTCTCGAAGTGAGCGCGATGGCAGGCACGCCGAAAATCGAACTTCGCGGCGTCAAGAAGCGCTTCGGCTCCAAGGTTGTGCTCGACGGCATCGATCTGACGCTCGAAAGCGGCAGTTCGCTGGTCGTCATCGGAGGTTCCGGCACGGGAAAATCCGTGACGATAAAATGCGTGCTTGGAATCCTGCGCCCCGATGCGGGCCAGATCTTTGTCGACGGCGAGGATGTGACGAAGCTGCGCGGTCGCGAACGCGAGGCGATGTTGCGCAAGTTCGGCATGCTCTTTCAGGCCTCCGCGCTGTTCGACAGCCTGGCGGTCTGGGAAAATGTCGCCTTCGGACTCATTCAGGGCCGTGGCATGGCACGCAAAGAGGCGCGCGACATCGCAATTCAGAAATTGGCCAAGGTTGGACTCGGACCGGAAGTTGCGGGTCTCTCGCCTGCGGAACTTTCCGGCGGCATGCAGAAGCGTGTCGGTCTGGCGCGCGCGATCGCAGCCGATCCCGAGATCATCTTCTTCGACGAGCCGACGACGGGCCTTGACCCAATCATGGCCGACATCATCAACGCTCTCATCGTCGACACCGTCAAAGACGTCGGCGCGACGACGTTATCGATCACCCACGACATGGTCAGCGCCCGCAAGATCGCCGACCGGATTGCCATGCTCTACAAGGGCAAGATCATCTGGAACGGCCCGACCAAGGACATCGACTCCAGCGGCAATCCTTACGTCGACCAGTTCATCCACGGCCGTGCCGAAGGTCCGATCAAGATGGAAGTGAAGGCCTAGTGGCGCGCGCTGCCGCGACGTTCGTCTGCCAGTCATGCGGGGCCGTCCACCCAAAATGGTCCGGCAAATGCGACGCGTGCGGCGGTTGGAATACCATGGTGGAGGAGGGCGCACCCGCACCGATCGGTTCCGGCGCCGCACGGCGCGCCAAAGGCCGTCGCTTCGCCCTTGAAGATCTCAAGACCGAGGATCGTGCGCCGCCCCGGCGTCTCACCGGCATCGCGGAGTTCGATCGCGTCACGGGCGGCGGTATTGTCCCGGGTTCGGCGCTTTTGATCGGAGGCGACCCTGGAGTCGGCAAGTCGACGCTCATCCTCCAGGTGCTTGCGGCTTATGCCCAGCGCGGCGGCAGCGCGGTGTACATCTCCGGCGAAGAGGCGTTGGCGCAAGTTCGCATGCGCGCCCAACGCATGGAGGTAGCGGGCGCACCGGTGCAACTCGCGTCGGCCACCAGTATCGAGGACATCCTCGCCACGCTCGAGAGCGGCAAACCGCCCGACATCGTTGCCATCGATTCAATCCAGACCATCTGGACTTCGGCACTCGAAGCGGCGCCGGGCACGATCGCGCAGGTGCGCACCGCATCATTCGATCTTGTGCGCTACGCCAAATCGTCCGGTGCCGCCGTCATTCTGATCGGTCACGTCACGAAAGAGGGACAGATCGCCGGACCGAAGGCGGTCGAACATCTGGTGGATGCCGTCCTCTACTTCGAAGGCGAGCGCGGCCACCACTTCCGCGTGCTGCGCGCGGTGAAGAACCGCTTCGGTCCGACCGACGAGATCGGCGTGTTCGAGATGACCGGCAAGGGGCTTGCCGAAGTTGCAAACCCGTCGGCGCTGTTTCTCGGCGACCGCGACAGCGTGTCGCCCGGTACCGCGGTGTTCGCCGGTCTCGAAGGCACCCGCCCGCTGCTGGTGGAAATTCAGGCGCTTGTCGCGCCGGCAGGCTTCGGCACGCCGCGCCGGGCCGTCGTCGGCTGGGATACCGGAAGGCTGGCGATGATCCTTGCCGTGCTTGAGGCGCGCGGCGGTCTTGGTATCGGCGCATCCGATGTCTATCTGAACGTTGCCGGCGGGCTGAAGGTGAACGAACCGGCGGCCGACGCAGCAGTGGCGGCGGCGCTGGTGTCGTCCTTCGTCGGTCAGCCCTTGCCGCGCGAGAGCGTCTTCTTCGGAGAGATCAGTCTCTCGGGCGATGTGCGGCCGGCGCCGCAGGCCGAATTGAGAATGAAGGAAGCGGCGAAACTGGGTTTTTCAACGGCGATCGTGCCGGCGGGCACCAAGAGTGAAGGGACGGCTCTGAAGTTGGTTCAGGTCCGCGACATCTCCGAGCTACTTTCCCATGCCGGAGCGGAACAGGGCGGACCGCGGCGTGGTAGGCTTGAGTCATGAGTCTCGACTATTCGATCGTCGATCTGGTCGCCGCTTTCGTGGTGCTGGCTTCGACCGTTTACGCGACTTGGAAGGGGTTTATCTCGGAAACCCTTTCCATCGTCGCATGGGCCGTCGCGGCCTTCGCCTCGCTTTATCTTGGTCCTTGGGCGGGCGACCGCTTGTACGCTCTAATCTCGCCGCCATGGCTGGCATCGTTGGCCGGCTACGCAATCGTCTTCCTGGTCGTGCTCATTCCCCTCTCGCTCGCCAGCTCTCGCCTTGCGCAGAGCGTGCAGCATTCGCCGGTCGGTTTCATCGATCGCGTCCTGGGCATGGCCTTCGGAGTGGTGCGCGGCGTAGTGGTACTCGGCCTCGCATATCTGGTGTTTACCGCTTTCGTGCCGATCCGAAGTCAACCCAAATGGCTGACGACCGCGCGTGCATTGCCACTGATCCAGAGTTCAAGTGAGGTCCTGCTTTCCCTGGTGCCCAACTCCCACGCGCAGGATGTCGTGCCTTTGACGCGAAAGGCCCAAAACCTTCCCGCCGGGGGGCCTGAGGCGGCCGCCCCAGACAAGCCGAAGTCTGTTAAGCACGTCACAAAGGGCTATGGCGTTGGCGACCGCCGCGCGCTAGACAGACTTTTCGAGGCGACAGGCAACGGCGGTAGCGGCAAGCCATGACCGGCCTTCCAAAAGAGAAGGATTTTCAAGAGGATACTCTGCACGAGGAGTGCGGTGTGTTCGGCGTGTTCGGCCACCCTGACGCTGGCGCCCTAACCGTGCTCGGGCTGCATGCCCTGCAGCATCGCGGCCAGGAGGCTTCGGGCATCGTCACCTACCACGATGGACACTTTATCGCCGAGCGCCATCCCGGGCTGGTCGGCGACATTTTCGCCGGCAAGAACAGCGCACGTGTCCTCAATCTCAAAGGTTCCTTCTCGATCGGGCACAATCGCTATTCGACGGCGGGCGGCTCGGCGCCGCGAAACATCCAGCCTCTGTTTGCCGATCTCACAGGCGGCGGCATCGCGATCGCTCATAACGGCAATCTGACCAATGCCCGGCTCTTGCGCGCTGAACTCGTCGGAGAAGGCCGCATCTTCCAGTCGACCTCGGACACCGAAGTGATCATCCACCTTGCCGCGCGCAGCAAATATAAGCCGATCGTCGACAAGCTGATCGACGCGTTGAAGCAGGTCGAAGGCGCCTATTCGCTCGTGGCACTGACGTCCAAGAAGCTGATCGGCGTGCGCGATCCCTGGGGCGTGCGTCCGCTGGTTCTGGGTAAGCTCGACGGCGCCCACTTCCTCGCATCGGAAACTTGCGCGCTCGATATCATCGGCGCCGAGTTCGTCCGCGACGTTGCGCCGGGCGAGATGATCGTGATTACGAAGGACGGCATCGAGAGCTATCACCCCTTCGCCAAGCAGCCGCATCGCTTCTGCGTTTTCGAGTACATCTATTTTTCGCGTCCTGACTCCGTCGTGGAAGGTCGCAATGTCTACGAACAGCGCAAGCGAACCGGCGTCGAACTCGCCAAGGAAAGTCCTGCGACGGCAGATATGGTCATTCCGGTTCCGGATTCCTCCATTCCAGCGGCGATCGGATATGCCAACGAGGCGGGGCTGCCGTTCGAGCTCGGCATTATCCGCAACCACTATGTCG
>Ga0310812_10000956_pt1 | contig 10065 bp, 7 predicted proteins | sample NN3metagenome_FD_205747 | JGI IMG/M metagenome (GOLD analysis project Ga0310812, IMG submission 205747) | Soil microbial communities from experimental microcosm in Duke University, North Carolina, United States - NN3 | ecosystem: Engineered > Artificial ecosystem > Soil microcosm > Unclassified ...
ATCGTTGGGCGGAACAAAGCGTTCGTCTATGGCGGCAAGGACGCGACGGATCGCGGCAAGCCGTTTCTCACGCTCTTTCCCGGCGACCGTTACAACCTCGCGACGCGACGGGTGATGCATCGCGTCGCGGACGAATCCCCGGTCGCTGCTTCCGTGATCGACTCCCTGTTCAAGAAGTACACCGACCCGTCGGCCGGCGGAGCAACGGTGCTCGTCGCCCAGGCCGGGAAGGTTTTCGTCAACCGCTCATTCGGGATTCCTGACCAGCCGAAATACATGCCGACGACGACGGTGCCTCAATTCGCCGTCGGCAAGATTTCCGAGGTCTTCACCGCGCTTTGCGCGCAGTTGCCGGAGACGCCGGCGCGCGGTGGCGGCGGCGGCGCACCCGACAGTGCCGGGCGCGGCCAGGGACGGGGCGGGCGTGCCGCAGGGCCCCCGTTGACGCCGTTTCAGAGTTGCATCACTCGCCGCGTGTCGACGCCAATCGGAATGCACAAGACCGCCGCCACGACGGAGGGAGTGGTCCTCTCCAGCGTTGACGAGTTGTATCGACTGTCACTCGGGTTGGAGAATCCGCGGACCTTCGGGCGTGACAGCAGCGCGAGCGGCAATGGCTCCGCTGTCGATCTGACGAAGGGCTGGCAAGCGGACACGTATCATGGCGTGTCCAGATTGAGCGCCTACGGCACGTCGGACGGTCATCGTACCGCATTCGTACGCATCCCCGAGCGACGCGCGACCATCATTGTCCTCACGAACGATGACGGCGCCGACGCGAAGCGGATCGCCGACGAAATCACCAACCGGCTGCTGATCGCGAAGACGCGGTGACCGCGGGGACGGTCGAGCGACCCAGACGGCCCGGGGCGCGCCGGCGCCGACTCGGGCGCCGAGCCGCGGTCTTTGGCCCGGCGCTGATCGTCGTCGTTTGTGGCCTGCTGTCGCTGGGCGCGCTGAGGCGCGCCCTGGCGACACGCGAGGGCGTGGCGCATTCGCGCGACGTTCTCGAGGCGTCCAGCGCCGTTCTCGCAGCGCTCCTCGACGGCGAGACGGGCGAACGCGGATTCCTCCTCACGCGCGACACCGTTTTTCTCGAGCCGTATCGAGGCGCACGCGTTCGCGCAGAGCAGAGTTTGACCCGACTCCGTGAGCTGGTTGCCGGTCGCGCGGACGAACAACACCGCCTCGACACGTTGACGGCGCGAGCGCGCGAACGTTTCGCGTCGCTCGACACCGCGATCGCCGACGCGGTCAGTGGCCGCGGCGCGGCGGCCGTCGGGATCGTGCAGCACGGTCCGGGCAAGCGCCTGATGGACGAAGCCCGTCGTCACATCGCCGCGCTGCAAGCATCAGAAGAGGTCTTTCTCGTGCAGCGTCAGCGCTCGGAAGACGCGTGGCGGCGAGCGGCGGTGTTGATACTCACGATTGGAACGTTGATCGCCGGAGTGCTCGCGCTTTTCGTGAATCGCAACTTCGACAGGGCGCTACGCGACCGGCGGATCGCGCTCGACGAGGCACAAGTCGCCAACGAGCGATTGCAGGACCAGGCAGTCGAGCTCGAGCAGCAGGCGGAGGCCGCGCAGTTGGCGGCGTTCGAGGCGGAGCAGGCGACCGAGCAGGCACAGTTGGCACTGCACGTCGCCGAGGATTCGGAACGGCGCGCCGAGCGTTTGCAGGCGGCCACCGAGGCACTGAGCAGCGCCCTTTCACTGGAAGAGGTCGCGACGTTGCTGATCGATCAGGCGATCGCGGCGATCGGGGCAAGCTCCGGCGCCCTCGCCGTCGTCGACGACGATCACTCGCTGCGTTTCGTCGCGCTTCGGGGGATCTCGGTATTCAACGTCGGCGACACGATTCCGCTCGACAGCGCGCTGCCGTTGGCTGCCGCGATGCGTGAAAAGCGGCCGATCGTCCTGGAACGGCCCGAACGGATCCAAGAAGGCTTTCCTGACGTCGTCGCGCGGCATGCGGTCGACGGCGTGCAGTCGATCGCGGCGATTCCGATGGAGAACCGCGGACGAATACTCGGCGGCCTTCTGATCCGGTTCAATGCGCCGCGCGCCTTCTCGCCTGGCGACCGGTCGTTCATGAGCGCTCTGTCTCGAATCGCCGCCGAGGCGTTCGAGCGCGCGAGGTTGTTCGAGGCGGAACGCTCGGCGCGTACGGCGGCCGAATCGGCGAACCGAGCCAAGGCCGCCTTTCTCGCCTCGATGAGCCATGAGCTTCGGACTCCACTCCAGGCGGCGCTCGGCTTTGCGCAGCTGCTGCGTTCCGGGGTGTTCGGGACGATCAACGACGATCAGAGTGAGGCATTGGCGCGCGTCGAGCGAAGCCAAACGCATCTCGCCCGTCTCATCGACGACATCCTCGATTTCGCGCGCCTCGAGGCGGGGCGCGTTCGCGTCCTGCTCGAGCGAGTGCCGGTGAGAGAGATCATCGACGACTTGGTGCCGCTCGTCGAACCGCAGGCCGTGCTGAAGAAGATTTCGGTGACCGCGGAGTCCGCCGACGGGCTGGTCGTCGCGGTCGACCGGCAGCGCATGCGACAGATCATGGTCAACCTCGTCGGCAACGCGATCAAGTTCACGAATCCGGGCGGCGTCGTGCGCGTGGCAGCGCGGCCGGAATCGAACCGCGTTCGCTTCGACGTGCAGGACAACGGCGTGGGTATCCCCGCCGATCGGCTCAAGGAAATCTTCGAGCCGTTCGTCCAAGTCGACGACGCGTTGACGCGCACGGCTTCCGGCGCCGGCCTCGGTCTGGCGATCAGTCGCGATTTGGCGCGTGCGATGGGCGGCGAGCTCTCGGTGCAGAGCGAGCCGGGGCGGGGTTCGGTCTTTTCCGTCAGCTTCCCCGCCGTCGCGGACTAGCGGCGAAAGTGGAGACCTGGACGGGGCGGGATCAGGGTCGAGCGAGCCCGGTCGCTTTGCGCAGCTCCTGCGCGTCGTAGACCCGGCCGGCGCGAATCACCGTCTCGACCTTGCGAATATCGCTGACGTGGTCGGCCGGTCTGCCATTGACGACGATGACGTCGGCGATCTTCCCGGCGGCGAGGGTTCCGTAGTCCTTGTCGTCCTTCATGACGCGCGCCGCTCCAATCGTGGCGATTTGGAGCACGACCGGCGCCGGGATTCCGGCTTTCTCGTACAGCTCGAGCTCCGTGTCGTACGTCGTGCTTCCGAAGCCGTCGGTACCGGCGACGAGCGTCACTCCGGCATCGTAGAGACGCTTGAGAAGTCTCATATAGTTGGCGTCGGCCTTCCGCGTGTCCGCGGGAACGCCCGCCCCGACGGCTTGGCCGATGCCGGTGCCGGCGCTCGTGATCCAGACGCTGAACGTGCCGTCGATCACGGTTCCGTGACGCTTGAGCACATCGATCAGCTGAGTCATCGCCGGTCCGTCCACGTCGATGTTCGGCGAAACCGAGGTGGCGACCGCGGAATACGCTCGCATCGTCGGGACGTAGAGCGAATCCTGATAGAACGTGGAGAACAGAAAGGCCGCGTGGTTGACCTCGTCGAAACCCAACTCGATCGCGTTTGGTACCGTGAGTCCGCGCGGGATGTGGCCGCTGAGCCGCATGCCTCGCGCGTGCGCCTCCGCGGCGATCGTCGGGATCAGGTCAGGGTGGACCAAATTGTAGACTTTGATCTGCTTGTATCCGAGCGAGTCGTAGCGCGCGACCCACCGGCGCGCCTCGTCCTCCGTGCGAACCAGCACCGCGGTGGGGCCGGCCCACTTGCCAGGGCCCTCGATGAATCCGGCGAGCACCATGTGCGGGCCGGCGATGGCGCCGGTTTGCGCGCGATCGCGCTCGCTGACGGCGACGTCGATATCCGAGGCAAGATCGCGCACCGTCGTAATGCCGAAGGAGAGCTGCATCGGCCCGCTGGTCGCCTCGCTCGTAAGCTGCATGTGCCCGTGCATCTCCCACATTCCGGGCATGACCGTCTTGCCGGCGGCGTCGATGATCGTCGCGCCTTGCGGGACCGTAACCGAGTCTGACGGACCGACGGCGACGATGCGGTCGCCGCGGACGAGCACCGTGGTCTTGGGACGCATGACCCCGCGCTCGCTGTCGAACACATCGCCGTTGACGATGGCGACGGTGCCGGACGTCGGCTTCACGAGCCGCTTGTTGAGTGCCTCCGCTTCGGCGTCGCGCACCGCGAATTCCGTTTTTCGGAGCGTCGGAAGCGACGGTTCGGCCCCCGGCTTCACGGTCATGAACCAGGAGACCTCGGTGGCGAACAGATTATCGTCGCGATCGAGCCAGATCATCTGCGGCGCCGGGCCGAAACCGCGGTCGATCGAGACGAGTCGGATTCGCTCCGAGCCATGGGCCGTCGGGACGCTCAGCTCTTTCACCACCTCCAATCGCGCCGACGCGTTCCCCGGGAGCTTCGCGGTTCGCCCGGGCTGCTTCAGGAGATGCCTCGCGAGCAGGACCTGGTCGAAGGGCGAGAACCCAGTGGCGTAGAAGACATCACGCTGGAGGGGCGCACTCGACGTCCGCGCCGGCGTCCATTGTCGGATCGAATCGCCGACGATTTCGAGGCGGAACGTCGGCTCGCCGAGCCGTTCGTCGGCGAGTACGGGGCGGTTCTCGATGGAGAGAATCCGGCCGTCGTGGATGACGTATCGGCTGAAGAGGCGCGTCCCGCGATTGCGGTCGGTGAAGACGAATCGCACGGTGGTCGTGTCGCCCTGGCGAGCGACAACCATCGACCCGGCCAGACGGTCGTGGTTGAGGACGGGGTAAACCGTGCTATCCGCGAGCGCGACGCTCGCCGCGAGGAGAAGAGGGATCATGCCGCCAATCTACGTGAGGATCGTCATTTGGGTTGCACGCGATAGTTCACGAACACGCAACCGCCGTCGATCGTTCGACTCTCGGTAAGACGCAGGCGGACCCGATGGCCCGGATCCCGGAAGAGCGGGGTGCCGGACCCGAGAAGGATGGGGTGCACGTTGAGGCCGATCTCGTCGACGACGCCGGCCGCGATGAGCGGCCGCGCAAGGTCGCTGCCGCCGAGCATGCAGATATTCTTCCCGGGACGCGTTTTCAAATCCCGAACGAATTCGGCAGGGTCGCTCGAGACGAGCTGCATCCCCGGCGTCTCGATGGAGCGACGGGTGCGGGAGAAGACGTAGGTGGCGGTGATCCCCGGCATCTCCGGCGCGCCGCCCATGGTGAGGGAGAAGTCGTACGTCTTGCGGCCCATGATGATCGTATCCACATCCTGCCAGTAGCGTCGCATGATCTCATTCGCGTCGGCGCTGTTGTGCAGCCAATCGATGTTCTCATCGGGCCCGGTGATGAAGCCGTCGAGACTGCAGGCCGCGCCGTAGGTGACCGTTCGCATGGCAGGCTCCCGCTCGAAGTGTTAAACTAAACGTGCCTTTAGAAACCGGATTCTAAAGGACCGTTTAGTAACGGTCAAGCTGGGCGCTCCCGCTCCCCACGATGGCCAGGCCACAAAAAGCCACCGACGACCAGATCTTCGCCGCGGCCTACCGCGTGATGCAGCGCGTGGCGCCGCCGGACTTCACGTTGTCGGCGATCGCCGACGAGGCCGGCGTTACCGCTGGACTGCTCGTGCAGCGGTTCGGCTCGAAGCGGGGGCTCATGGTACGGCTGGCCGAGCTCTCCGCGGGGGCGTCGGTCGGGTTCATCGAGGGGCTGCGCGAACGCTACGAGTCGCCGCTGGCCGTGTTGCGGGCCTACGCGGACTGCATGGCCGACCTGGCCGCGTCACCCGAAGCCTTCGCGCGCAACCTCGCGTACCTGGTCGACGACCTGCGCGATCCGGACCTGCGGCGCCATCTCGAGACCCAGGCACGGCGAACGCGAACGGCCATCGCCAAGCTTCTCACGGAGGCCGTCGCGCAGGGCGAGCTGGCCAAAGGAGTGAATCCGAAGCAGCTCGCGCGCACGATCGAGACAATTATCGGCGGCTCGATGTTGACCTGGGCGACGTACCGCGAAGGGACCGCGGTGCGATGGATGCGCCAGGATCTCGATCTCGTGCTCGCTCCGTTTCTCAAGCGGAGGACGTAGCGCGGAGCGCGCCGTCATTCGAGATTGCGGAACCGCCCGAATTCTGACCGGACGACGGAGAGGCAATGACGCGTTGGGTCGGTGCCAGTGTTCCGAGAAAAGACGGCATCGGGAAAGCCACGGGGCAGGCGCGCTACGCCGACGACCTCGTGTTCCCGGGAATGTTGCACGGGCGAACGATCCGCTCGACGGTTCCCCGTGGTCGCGTCCGATCGGTCCAATTGGATTTCGACCCGACCGGATTCACGGTCGTGGATTTCCATGATATTCCGGGCCGCAACGCATGTGAGCTGATCGAGCAGGATCAGCCATTCCTCGTCGAACGCGACGTCCGCCACATGGCCGAGCCGATCGTGCTCTTGGCGCACGAGGATCGCGAGCGCCTCCTCGCCGCGACGGTCGACATCGAGTACGACGCCGACACGCCGGTGTTCGATCCGCTCGAGTCCCAGGGCGTACTGAAGGCGATCGACATCGTGAAAGGCGACGTCGACGCGGCGCTGGCGAAAGCGGATCTCATCGTCGAAGGTACGTATCGCACCGGGCATCAGGAACACGTCTACATCGAACCGAACGGCGTCGTCGCGGTGCCGGAGGAGGACGGCGTCGTCGTGTATGGCTCGCTGCAGTGCCCGTTCTATGTGATCAAGGCTCTCAAGAGCCTGCTCGGCGCGAGCCGGCACATTCGCGTGGTGCAAACGGAGACGGGGGGTGGCTTCGGCGGAAAAGAAGAGTATCCCTCGATGATCGCCGGCCATGCGGCGCTGCTCGCGCTCAAGTCGGGCCGGCCCGTGAAGATCATTTACGATCGCGTCGAGGACATGGTGGCAACGACGAAGCGTCATCCGTCCATCGTGCGACACCGAACCGGCGTGACCCGCGACGGCCGCCTCGTGGCGATGGACGTGGAGGTCGTACTCGACGGCGGCGCCTACGTCACGCTGAGTCCCGTCGTGTTGTCGCGCGGCTGCATTCACGCCGCGGGGCCGTACCGCTGTGACAACACGCGCATTCGCGGCCGCGCGATGTTCACGAACACGCCGCCCAACGGCGCCTTTCGCGGATTCGGCGCGCCGCAGACCGAGTTCGCGATCGAAGTGCACATGGAGCGGATCGCCGAGACGCTTGGCATGGACTCCGTCACGTTGCGTGAGCTCAACGCGCTCGCGCCGGGCGACACGACGGCGACCGGCCAGGTCATGCGCGACGACTGCAGCGCACGGCTCGTGCTTGATGAGGCGGTACGGCGGACCGACTTCCGCGCCAAGCGCGACGCGTACCGGGGGAGCAATCGCGCGGTCGGGCTCTCGCTCTTCTATCACGGGGCGGGATTTACCGGAGGCGGTGAGCGAACGCTCAACTCGAAAGCACGGCTCGATCTCACCGAGCGCGGCGTGCGAATCGCCGTTGGCAGCACCGAGATCGGACAAGGTACGCGCACGATGCACGCGCAGATCGTCGCCGAGGCGATGGGTATTCCCTACGAGGCAGTCGAAGTCGCGCAACCGGATACGTCGGTGGTTGCCGACAGCGGACCGACGGTGGCGTCCCGAACGTGCATGGTCGTTGGCAAGATCCTCGAAGAGTGCGCGGTCGAGATGAAGACACGACTCGGCGCCATGTCGCCGGCCGAATATTTCGCCAAGCACGGCGGCTTCTCGGTGCTGAGGAAATTCGAGCCGCCCGATTGGGTCGAATGGGACGACCACACCTATCGCGGCGACGCGTACGCCACGTTCGCCTGGGGCTGCGACGTCGTCGAGCTGGAGATTGACCGCGACACGTTCGAGGTCCGACCGATCGCGTTGACCGCCGTCCACGAGTTCGGCCGTCCGATTCATCCGGCACTGGCACGCGGGCAGATCGAAGGCGGAACGGCACAGGGCATGGGCTACGCCCTGCTCGAGCACGTCGTCATGCGCAATGGCGCGATGGCGAACGCGCAGCTCACGAACTACATCATCCCGACGTCGCTCGACACACCGGAGTTCGACGTCGTGATGCTGGAGAATCCGTATCCCGGCGGTCCTTTCGGAGCGAAAGGGCTGGGCGAGCTGCCGATGGACGGTCCCGCTCCCGCCGTGGTGAACGCGCTGCGCGCACTCGCGCTCGACGTGCGAGAGGTCCCCGCCACACCCGAGCACCTGGCCGAATGCGCTTCACGCTGAATGGAGAGACGCGCGAGGCCGCGTCGCCGCCGATGTCCCGGTTGCTCGATGTGCTGCGCGAGGAATTCGGATTGACCGGCACAAAAGAGGGATGCGGGGAAGGGGAGTGCGGCGCGTGCACCGTGCTCGTCGAAGGGGAACCGGTCTGCTCCTGTCTCGTCCCGCTCGTCCAGGTCGACGGCGCGACGGTGCAGACGATCGAGGGCCTCGGAGACGATCACCCGCTGCAGCACGCGTTCATGAACGAAGTCGGCGCGCAGTGCGGCATTTGCACGCCGGGGATGATCATGGCGGCTCTCTCACTGGGGGATAGCCCGTCGCTCGACGAGGTCAAGGTCGCGCTGGCGGGGAATCTCTGCCGTTGCACCGGCTATTCGGCGATCTATCGCGCGATTCTGAAGGTCAAGTCACCGTGAAAACCGCGATCTCGACGCTCGACGTCCGCGGCGTGACGACGGTGCGAGACGCGCTCGCCGCACTCCGCGACGAGGAACGCACGCCGATCGCCGGCGCCACCGATCTGTTCGTCGCGCTCAATTTCGGAACCCTCGCGTCGCGCCGCTTCCTCGACATCTGGCGCGTCGATGAGTTGCGCGGGATCGCAGTGAATGCGGACGCGCTGGTGATCGGCGCACTCGTCACCTATACGGACCTCATTCGCTCACCGATCATTGCCGCGCGGTTGCCGATGCTCATCGAAGCATCGCGCCTCGTTGGCGGACCGCAGATCCAAAACCGAGGAACGATTGGCGGCAATATCGCGAACGCATCGCCGGCGGGTGACTCGCTTCCGATCCTCGCGGCGGTGGATGCCACGGTCGTGTTGCGGAGCGCCACCGGTGAGCGACGCGTTGGGTTCAACGAGTTCTACAGCGGCTATCGAGCGTCCGTCCGCCGGCCCGACGAGCTGATCGTGGCGGTCGAGATTCCGGCGGTGAGCGGCCGACAGTGGTTCCGGAAGGTGGGCACGCGCGCGGCGCAAGCGATTTCGAAAGTCGTGATTGCCGGGGTCCGCGACGGTCGAGCGGCGCGAATTGCCCTGGGAAGTGTTGCGCCCACTGTCGTGCGAGCGCGGCGAACCGAGGAGGCGTTGGCAAACGGGGCCTCGATCGACGACGCCGTCGAGGTGCTCCGCCGCGAGATCGTGCCGATTGACGACGTACGATCGACCGCCGAGTATCGGCGCTTGGTGAGCGGAAATCTCGTGCGGCGGTTTTGGACTGAAACGCGGTAGGTCGCCGGTGATTGAATTCACGCTGCGATCGCGACGCGTCATCACGGGAGGCGATTGCGTCCCGGCGACGGTGCATGTGTCGGACGGCCGAATCGCCGCCGTCGGCGCCTACGACGCGACCGAGCACGCGCACGTCATTGACGTCGGCGACGCCGTGGTAATGGCCGGCGTCGTCGACACCCACGTGCACGTGAACGAGCCAGGGCGCACGGAGTGGGAGGGCTTCGCGACGGCAACTCGGGCCGCGGCGGCGGGCGGGATCACGACAATTCTCGACATGCCGCTGAATTCCATACCAGCCACCACGTCGGTGGAAGCGCTGCGGGTCAAGCGCGAGGCAGCGAAGGCGAGCGCGCAGGTAAACGTCGAATTCATCGGCGGGATCATTCCGGGAAATGCCAATGAGGTCGACGGGCTTTGCGGTGCCGGCGTGCGCGCCTTCAAATGCTTTCTCACTCCTTCAGGCGTCGACGAGTTTCCAAACGTCGACGAGCACGATCTCCGCGCGGCCCTCCCGATCCTCGCGCGCCGGCGCGTCCCGCTGATGGTGCATGCCGAGCTGCCGTCGTTGCTCCACGATGGTCCGGTCGGCGGGTCCC
>Ga0310812_10000957_pt1 | contig 10065 bp, 9 predicted proteins | sample NN3metagenome_FD_205747 | JGI IMG/M metagenome (GOLD analysis project Ga0310812, IMG submission 205747) | Soil microbial communities from experimental microcosm in Duke University, North Carolina, United States - NN3 | ecosystem: Engineered > Artificial ecosystem > Soil microcosm > Unclassified ...
ATGTCGAGCAGCTTTCGCTGCTGCGCCTGCTCGATCAGCAACTGAACCGGACGGTCGGCCAGCTTCAGGTATTTCGCGATGCTCGAGGGCGTGTCGCAGGCGCCGGCATACATCGCCTTGATCATCAGGCTGAGAAGGGTCTGCAGCCCGAGGCCGGTTTCGGCCAAATTGCGCGGCGCGGTGGGCGCGCCGTTCATGATCGCTTCCAAATCCTCGGCGCGGAGCTTGCCTTGCGCGACGAGGATGTCGCCGATGCGGCCGCCTTCGCGCTTTTGATACTCGATTGCCGCCTTCACATCGGCTTGGGTCACCAGCCGGTGGGCGACAAGGATGTCTCCAAGGAACATTCTGAATGTCTCCGCCGTCTGCGCGGCGATTGTGCGCGCGAGCTCGGGCGGGGCACATTAACTTGGACCGTGATTACCAATATCTTAACGGTGTCCTGCCACTGGGCCATCGGCCGCGATATTTTTCGTCGCGCGGGATCTCGGCGGAAATACCTACCGCAGCCGCGTTTGCGCGCGCCTTGCCCTCTGCGCAATAGGCGCCATCACGAGGGAGTCCCGCCAGCTTGCCGCACATCTTGCTTCGCGGCGAGCGTGTCGTTCACTCGGCTCGCGCTATGCCCGTAGGACGATGCGCAATCGAAATCGAGAGACCTCATCATCCCGCGTCGTCCTCGCCATCCGCGCACGCCGCCGCGTGCCGGCTCGATACGTTGCCTTGCGGCGGTATACGCCTCGCGCGCTTCGTCGAATGCGTGATATAAGCAAACCAATGATCGTTCGAGCCCGTTTTCGGGAGCCGCCATGCAAGGCGTCAATATGGATCTGTTGAAGGACAGCGCGGGAGATGCGACGCGCTATTTGAAGGCGCTGGCCAACCAGAACCGCCTGCTCATCCTTTGCCACCTCATCGACGGCGAAAAGTCGGTCGGCGAGCTCGAGCGCGCCATCGGCCTGCGCCAGCCGACGCTCTCGCAACAGCTGGCGCGCCTCCGCTCGGGCAACCTCGTGCGCACCCGCCGCGACGCGAAGTCGATCTACTACTCGATCGCGGATACCGACATCCAATCGGTGCTGGAAGTGCTCTACGGCAAATTCTGCGCGCCCCGTGCCGCCGCACAGCGCCGCGCGCGCGTCAACGGAAAGCGGGCCGCCGCGCGCTGACGCGGCCGCGCGCGGCTACTCCATTCCCGGCTTCTTCCGCCCGCGCTCGTCCTCGGGCGTCACGTCGATCTTCTTCGCCTCGGACTGAATCTCGACTTTCTCCTTGCAGTCCTTCATGCACAGCGTGGCGTGGATGTCGGGGCGGGGATCGGGCACGAAATTGTCGGCATTCGGCAGCTTGATCTTGACCAGCGTCTCGCGGTCGAGCACCGCGTCTTCCTTCAACACGTCGTTCAAGTGCAGGACGTAGGCGGTGATCGCGTAGACCTCGGCATCGGTCAGCGACTGCGCATTGCCGAAAGGCATGGCGCGGCGGATGTAGTCGAACAGCGTCGTGGCGAAGGGCCAGTAATTGCCGACGCCCTTCTTGGGGTCGTCGTCGGTGAGCTTGCCGCTGCCGCCGATGAGCGCGGGCCAGCGGTCCTTGCCTTCGCCGAACTCTCCGTGACAGGCGGCGCAGCGCTCCTGATAGAGCGCCTCGCCCTCCTTGACCGAGCCCTTGCCCGGCGGCAGGCCGTGGCCGTCGGGCCGCACCGCGATGTCCCAACCCTTGAGCTCGTCGGCAGTCACCGGCCGGCCGATGCCGAAGGGCTGCGGCGCCAGCGTGATGCCGGGCTGATGGGGGAGCGTCTTCTCCTGCGCCCCGGCGGTGCCGGCGACGGCGAGCACCGTCGCGGCGGCAAGCACGACCGCGCGCAGCGCGGCGCTACCGGAGCTGGACATTCTCGACCTCGCCGCTCGCCTTCACGTGCCAGGTGAGCATGGAATTGTTGTGATAGATCGAATTGACGCCGCGCACCTTGCGCAGCTCGGCAATCGAGGGCTGCACGTAGTCGGTTTCGTCCTGCGCGCGGCTCATCACCAACAAGGGCTCGCCGTTCCAGCGGAACGGAATGCTCCAGCGCGTCAACGCCTTGGTGAACACCGGCTCGTGCAGGCGCGCCGTCGTCCAATTGCGCCCGCCGTCGATCGTGACGTCGACGCGCTTGATCTTGCCCATGCCCGACCACGCGAAGCCGGTCATCTCGTAGAACCCCTTTCCCTCGAACGGTCGCTCGGGCGAGGGAAATGTGACGACCGAGTTCGCCTCCATGAACCAGGTGAACTCGCGCGCTTTTCCGTCGGGCATGAGGTCGGTGTATTTCGACGTCTCCTCGCGCGTGTGCCAGGGCTGGTCGCCGAACTCGAGCCGCCGCAGCCATTTGACGCTGACATTGCCTTCCCAGCCCGGCAGCAGCAGGCGCAACGGATAGCCCTGCTCGGGGCGGATCGCCTCGCCGTTCTGGCCGTAGCAGACCATCGCGTCGTCGAGAACCTTCTGGATCGGGATGCTGCGCGTCATCGCGGCGGCGTCGGCGCCCTCGGCGAGCATCCAGGTGGCGGTGGATTTCAAGCCGGTCTCGCGCAGCAGCGTGCGCAGCGGCACGCCGGTCCACTCCGAGCACGAGATCATGCCGCGCACGTATTGGCAGCGCTCAAGCTGCGCGCCGCGCCACTCCATGCCACCGTTCGCCGGGCATTCGATGAAGCGCACGACGCTGACCGCGGGAAAGCGCCTGATGTCTTCCACGGTGAAGATCATCTCGCGCTCGACGAGGCCGTGCATCACGAGGCGATGCTGCTTGGGGTCGATCTCGGCGCGGCCGGCGTGGTGGCGTTCGAAATGCAGGCCCGAGGGCGTGATGATGCCCAGCTGCTCGGCGATGGGCGTGAACGACACCGACGATTCCTTGGACGCGGTCAGCCAGTCGACGGTGCGGCGGACGGTGTTCTTCTCGAACGGCGAGGGCGTGCCGTAGGGCCGGTCGCCGACGCCGGGGCCGAGTTGTTTGGTCCAATCGGGAACTTCGGGCGGGCCGGCCTTCTCCGCGCGCGCGGCGCGGCCCGAGAGCGCCACGGCCGCCGCGCCGGCGGCGCCAGCGCCGGCCGTGAGGAAGCGGCGCCGGTCGAAGCGGCGCGTGCGGTTGTCGCCGTCGTCGTGCCTCGCGCGGTCTTCCGCCGACATCATCGAGCCCTTTCGCGTGACGTACCAAGTCTAGCACGGACCGTCCAAGGGCATCGTATTCATTAAATGTAGAATATCAAGGAGACGGCGCGCCGCTCGGTCGCTGGCGCGAGCGGCGCCCTGCCGCGCCCGCCTCTTTTTTTACTTGCCCTCGTGCTCCTTCTGCTCCTTGACGAGGTAGGCGATGATGTTCTTTCGCATCGCTTCGTCCGGGAACTTGTTCGGCATCTTGTTCGCGACCGAATCCTTGGCCAGGTACTTCTTCAGGAATGCGGCCGGATCGGCAAGGTATTCGAATACGCTCGCCTCGTCCCATTTCAGGCCCTTCTCGCCGGCGGCCTTCATGTCGGCGGAATAGGAGTATTTCTCGGCGGTGCCGGCGGTGCGGCCGAAGACGCCCAAAAGGCTCGGCCCGACCCCGTTCTTGCCCTTCTCGAGCGTGTGGCAGGCACGGCACTGCGCGAATTGCGATTTTCCCTTCGCGACGTCCTGCGCCAGGGCGGGCGCGGCGGCGAAGGCGGCGACGGCGACGGCAGCGGCAAAGGCGGCGAGGCGGATCATGTTTTCTTTTCTCCGATTTTCCCTGACAGGCTTCGTGCGGATCAACGTGCGGCGGCGCTATTCGACGCCCGGCAAAAGCGTCGCGCGGCGCCGCTCGTTCGGCGTGTCGAGCTTTGCGACAAGGTCGGTGAGCAGCGACCAGAAGATCTCGTCGCCGCCATAGCCCACGATGCGGCCGATTTCCCGGCCGCCGTCCATGAGGACGAAGGTCGGCGTGTAGACGACGCCGCCGATCGCGGCGAGATCCGCGGGTCGCGGCGCCGCGATGTCGACGCGGCGGAGCGGCGCGCGCTTGCCTTCGACGGTCTTGGGATAGACGGGCGCGACCTCGCGGTTCCAGCGCGCGCAATAGGGGCAGCCGGCGGCCTCGAACATGACGAGCTCGGCGGCTGCGGCGGGCGCGATCCCGGCGCCGAGTGCGAGCAGAAGGAACAGCAGACGCAGCAAGGGAACCTCGATCCGCGTGTCGGCGCCCAAGGGGTTAGCCGAGCTTCGCGGAGGCGGCAAGATGGCAAGGCCGCATTCGGGGGCGGCACAGACGGGGGAGCTTGATAATCTATAAAATGCGAATATGATGATCGGGAGAGCAGAGCCGTTTGCGAGTCGCGAACGAATTCGCCGCATGATATGAAGCGTGTCCCGTGACGACGCCGGCCGTAGGGCCGTGACGGCGCCGCCCAAGGCGGACGGCGAAGACCGACAAGGAGACGATCGATGAGGCAAGGTGGTAGGCCGGCGGGCGCGACCCGGCGGCGCGTGCTCGCGGTAGGCGCGCTCGGCGGCATCGTCGCCGCGCTGGCGCCGCGCTTGGCCGTCGCCAAGCCCGAAGACGTCGCCGCGGCGATCAAGAAGCTCTATGGCGACAAGAAGGCCGCCGACGGCAAGGTCAAGCTCGAGATGCCGCAGATCGCCGAGAACGGCAACGTCGTTCCCGTGACGGTGAGCGTCGAGAGCGCGATGACCGACGCCGACTACGTCAAGGCCGTGCACCTCTTCGCCGAGGGCAACCCGATTCCGGCGGTGGCCACGTTCTATTTCACGCCGCTGTGCGGCAAGGCCGTGTGCTCGACCCGCATCCGCATGGCGGCGACGCAGAACATCGTCGCCGTCGCCGAGACCAGCAAGGGCGAGCTCTACACCGGCAAGACCGAAGTGAAGGTCACGATCGGCGGCTGCGGCGGCTGAACCGGGACCAGAGGAGAATTCGAAATGGCGACCCCAACACCGCGCGTGCGCGTTCAGGCCAAGGCCAAGAAGGGCGAGGTTGTCGAGATCAAGACGCTGATCTCGCACGACATGGAGATGGGCACCCGCAAGGATGCCGACGGCAAGACGATCCCGCGCAAGATCATCAAGCAGTTCGTCTGCACGTTCAACGGCAAGGACGTGTTCAAGTCGGATTGGCAGCCGGGAATTTCGGCCAACCCCTACATGGCCTTCTTCGCGAAAGTTAACGAGTCCGGCACGTTCGAGTTCGCGTGGCACGACGACGACGGCTCGGTCTACAAGGCATCGTCGAAGATCGAAGTCGCGTAAATCCGCTTGGCATCGCGTCCGGCGCGACGCCGGGCCGCGATCGCTCGCGCCGAATGCCTCTCCGGAATGGGGTCCGTTCTTGGTTAACGGGCCCCATTTCGATTCCCGCGCCAGATTCGCCCCGGCCGCGTCAATCATAAGACTTCGTCAAATATCGTGACGGCATGATGGCGCCTCTTGGGGCTCCGCGGGAGCCGAAGCTCCGGGGAGAGGCGGCGGATGCAGGACTGGAGCAGCGACAATTCGAAGCCGGGCCGACCGGCGGTCTCGTTCGGCCGGCGCGCGGCGCCCAATGCAGCGCCCGGGCCGCAGCCCTCGGCGCCCGTGCCGACGGCTCCCTTGACGCCGGCATCGTCATCGCCGGCGCCGCCGGCGCCGACGCCGGTTCCGGTCGCGCCGCCGCGCGTTCCGCTCTCGACGGTGCCCTTGACGCAAGCGCCGCCCGCTGCGCCGCCGAAACCCTCGGCGTTGCCGATTTCGTCGCAGCAGCTTCAACTCTTCACCGGGCCGATGGGATCGCGCGCTCCGGCGGCACAGCCGCCGGCGCCCGCGCCGGAGCCGGAGCCGGCCGACGATGCGCGGCCGTTCGATCCACCGCCGCTCGAGCCGCCGCCCGTCGAGCTTGAAGCTCGGTCGCCGCGCAACGGACGGCGTGCCAAGATCATCGCCGCCGCGCTCGGCGGCGTGCTCGGACTCGTGGGCGGCAGCGTCGTGGTCGAGGCCGGGCGCATGGTCGGCGCCGCGCAGCGCGCCGCGCCGCTGGCGCTCGAGGGATACGCTTCGGCGCGGCCGTGGAAGCGCTATGCTGACTGGCCGAAAGGCGACAATACGAAATACAGCAATGCGGCCGCGGTGCGTACGCCGGCGAAACCTTCGGCCCCGCGCAAGATCCCCGGTTCAATCGCCGGCGATCCCATCAAAGGCGCCGAACTCGTGGTGTCCGGCCGCGGCGCGGCCAACTGTCTCGCTTGCCACGTTGTCGGCGATCGCGGCACCAATCTGCCGGGCAATGTCGGGCCCGATCTCTCCGAGGTCGCCACGCGCGGCCACAGCGACGAATATCTCTTCAACTACATCTTCGACGCGCGCGCGCTCAATCCCGATACGGTGATGCCGCCCTGGGGCGCGCACGGCGTGCTCGGAGAAGACGACATCCGCAACATCGTCGCCTATCTGAAGACGATGAAGGCGCCGGCGCACTTCAAGAACGCGCTCGACGACCCCAAGAAGCGGCCTCTGCCCAAGGAGGATCGCGACAATCTCGATCCCATGGTCAATCCCGGCATGTGGGTGATCGACAAGGCCAAGGAGCTTTGGAGCGCCAAGGGCGCGACCGGCGCCTCCTGCGCGAGCTGCCACCACGCGCCCGAGCCCGAGGTGCGGTTCAAGAATTGGGCCGCGTCGATGCCGCGCTGGGACAAGCGGCTCGGGAAGGTGATGGGCGTCGAGGAGTTCGTCTTCCGCCACGCCAAGGCGACGACGGGAAACACTTGGCTGATGGGCCGCGAGGAGAACACGACCGTTGCGACCTATCTGCGCAATCTCGCCAACGGCGCGACGATTGCGGTCGACTTGTCGAGCTCGGCGGCCAAGGAGGCCTGGGAGCGGGGCAAGGCGATCATGGAGCGCAAGATGGGGCGGCTCAATCTTGCCTGCGCCGATTGTCACTCGGCGAAGAGATCGGCCAACCATTGGGTGCGCGGCCAGTGGCTCGCCGACGCCAAGGGATTTACCGACCATTTCCCGACTTGGCGCACCAGCAAGAGCACGGTCTGGGACATCCGCCAGCGCTTCCAGTGGTGCAACGTCGCCATCGGCGCCGACGAGCTGCCGCCGGACGCGAACGAGTACGGCGACCTCGAGCTCTATCTGACCTCGCTCAGCAACGGGCTGAAGCTCAGCGTGCCGGGCATTCGGCCGTAGCGTTCGGAATTACGCGCGCGCTTCATGGAACGTCGTCCCCGCGAAAGCGGGGACCCATCTCTCCGGCCACCGAGGCACGCAAGGCACCGTGATGCGTGCGCGGCGTCGCCTTGGTGCGTGTCTTGCGGGGGGGCTTGCCGCGGCGGCATGGGTCCCCGCTCTTTCGCGGGGACGACAAGGTGGGGGAGTATATCCTCTCGGCACGCAGGACACTTCACAAATATCGAATATGATTGTATGACGACCGCTGCGCCCGCGGGCCCCGGACCTTGCCTGGACCAATGGCGCCACTTCCGTCTACAAGGCTGCAAGCCGGTCGAAAGACCCTAAGCAGTCCTACGGAGCCGAAAAAGGGAGGGGTGCGTCATGCACCAGACGCCTGACAGGGAAACGAGCCGGGTCGCGCGCGGCCCCTCGCGCAAGATCGCTTTCGTGGCGCTCGGCGCCGTGGCGGGATTGCTCGGCGGCGTCTTCGTCATCGAATCGGGCGCGGTGTTCGGCGAGACGCGGAAGCAGCCGGCGCTGACGCTCGACGGATCGGCGGCGCAACTGCCGTGGAAGCGCTATTCCGATTGGCCGCAGGCGCGCTGGGCCAAGTTCAACACGCTGGCCAAGAGCGACGCCTCGCCGCCGGCGCCTAAGCCGAACGATCCCAAGAAAATCACCGAGGCGATCACCGGCGATCCGGCCAAGGGCCAGAAGCTCGTCTTCGACCGCACGCGCGGCGGCGGCTGCCTCGCGTGCCATGCGATGGGGCCGGCCACGGCGGGCGCCCAGGTCGGCAACGTGGCGCCCGATCTCTCGGAGATCGGCAATGCCGGCCGCACCGACGAGTGGTTCTACAACTACATCTTCGACGCGCGCGTCTATAACCCGGAAACGGTGATGCCGCCCTGGGGCGCGCACGGCCTCTATAACGACGAGGAAATCCGCCACATGGTGGCGTTCCTCAAGACGCTGAAGACGCCGATCAAGTACAAGACCGCCGTCGACGATCCGGCCAAGCGCGAGGTGCCAAAAGAGAGCCGCGACAATCTCGATGCCATGGTCAATCCCGGCGTCTGGGCGGTCGACAAGGCGAAGGAGCTCTGGAGCGCCAAGGGCGCGGCGGGCACGGCCTGCGCCACCTGCCACGCGAAGCCCGAAGCGCAGTTCAAGACCTGGGCGGCCGCGATGCCGCGCTGGGAGCCGCGACTCAACAAGGTCCTCGGAGTCGAGGAGTTCATCTTCCGCCACGCCAAGGCCACCACCGGCCAATCCTGGCTGATGCAGAGCGAACAGAATCTCGCGATGGCGGTCTATCTCCGCTTTCTCGCGAACGGCGCCGAGATCAAGGTCGACGTGACGAGCACGCCGGCGAAAGCGGCGGCGGCGCGCGGGCATCAGCTCATGGAGCGCAAGATCGGCCAGCTCAATTTCGCGTGCTTGGATTGCCATTCGACGGCGAAGGGCGCGCTGAAATGGATTCGCGGCCAGTGGCTCGGCGAGAGCAAGGGCCAGATGGACCACTTCCCGACCTGGCGCACGAGCAAGCTCGAGATCTGGGACATCAGGAAGCGCTTCCAATGGTGCGGCGTCGCGATCCGCGCCGACGAGTTGCTGCCGGACGCGCCGCAATATGGCGAGCTCGAGCTCTACCTCGCCTCGCTCAACAACGGGCTGAAGCTGAACGTGCCGGGTATCCGGCACTGAGCGCCGGGACCGTCGCCAAGGCGTCAACCCGTCCCTCAGCGACGCCGAGGGCACGACTCTCGCGAGCCTGAGCCACGGCCTCGCTCTGAATGACGTGATTAGGAGCCGCGGGGGATCCGTGTCTGCCTATGGGTGTGACGCCGCATGCTGACTCGCCGTGATTTTCTCCAGCTCGCCGCGGCCACCGCGGCGCTGACCGCCGGCGCGGGCGGCCTTTCGCGGGCGCTCGCCCAGCAGCGCCTGACCCAAGACGACCTGCTTCGCTTCGAGCCGCTGGGGCAGGTGACGCTGCTCCACTTCACCGACATCCACGCGCAGCTGATGCCGGTGTATTTCCGCGAGCCGGAGGTCAATCTCGGCGTCGGCGAGGCCAAGGGCCAGCCGCCGCATCTGACCGGCGCCGATTTTCTCGCGCGGTTCCGGTTGAAATCCGGCAGCGCCGAGGCGTTCGCGCTGACGCATCTCGAGTTCGCGGCGCTGGCGAAGACCTACGGCAAGATCGGCGGCCTCGACCGCATGGCCACGGTCGTCAAGGCGATCCGCGCCGCGCGGCCGGGCCGCGTGTTGCTGCTCGACGGCGGCGACACCTGGCAGGGCTCCTACACCTCGAACCTCGCCAAGGGCGCCGACATGGTCGACGCTATGAACGCGCTCGGTGTCGAGGCGATGACCGCGCATTGGGAGTTCACCTACGGCGCCGACCGCGTCAAGGAGCTCGTCGAGAAGCTCAAATTTCCGTTCCTCGCCGGCAACGTGCGCGACACCGAGTGGAACGAGGACGTGTTCAAGGCGACGCAGGTGTTCGAGCGCGGCGGCGTCAAGATCGCCGTGATCGGCCAGGCCTTCCCCTACACGCCGGTCGCCAATCCGCGCTACGTGATCCCGAAATGGTCGTTCGGCATCCAGGAAGACCGCGTGCAGAAGCACGTCGACGAGGCGCGGGCATGGGGCGCCGACCTCGTCGTGCTGCTGAGCCACAACGGCTTCGACGTCGACCGCAAGATGGCGGCGCGCGTCAAAGGCATCGACGTCATTCTGTCGGGCCACACGCACGACGCGGTGCCGGCCGCGATCGAGATCGGCAAGACGCTGCTGATCGCGTCGGGCTCGCACGGCAAGTTCCTCTCGCGCCTCGATCTCGACGTGAAGGACAAGCGCATCGCCGGCTATCGCTATCGC
>Ga0310812_10000960_pt1 | contig 10061 bp, 9 predicted proteins | sample NN3metagenome_FD_205747 | JGI IMG/M metagenome (GOLD analysis project Ga0310812, IMG submission 205747) | Soil microbial communities from experimental microcosm in Duke University, North Carolina, United States - NN3 | ecosystem: Engineered > Artificial ecosystem > Soil microcosm > Unclassified ...
ACAAGATCAGCTCGTCCGGCGGGTCGTCCTTCGCGGAGTTCCGCTTCGACGACGTGACCATCACGTCCCCCTAAGGGCTTCTCCTCGCGAAGAATGAAGAATCGAGGGCTCCGTCCTCGATTCTTCATTCTTTAATTGTCAGGCGCTGATCCGCTGCTGCGCCGGGCCTTCCACGGAGACCAGGTTGAACGCGGTGTTGATCAGCGCCACGTGCGAGAACGCCTGGGGGAAGTTGCCCAGCATCCGGCCCCGCTCGGGATCGAATTCCTCCGACAGGAGCCCGACGTCGTTGCGGACCGCGAGGAGCCGCTCGAAGAGGCGCCGGGCCTCCTCCGTCCGGCCCATGAGCTGGTAGTTGTCCGCCAGCCAGAACGAGCAGGGAAGGAAGACGCCTTCGTCCTCGGCGATCCCGTCCACGGGCTGCGTCATCCGGTTGTCGTAGCGCAGGATGAACCCGTTCCGCGACAGCCGCTCCTCGATCGCCGCCACGGTGCCGCGGACGCGCGGATCGTCGGGCGGCAGGAACCCGACGAGCGGCATGATGAGCAGGCTGGCGTCGAGCTCGTCGGAGCCGTAGTACTGCGTGAACGTTCCCCGGATCGGATCGAAGCCCTGCGTCGACACCTCCGAGTGGATCTCCGCGCGGATCGCCCTCCACCGCTCGACGGGCCCCGGCATCTTGAACTGCTCGACCTCCTTGATGGCGCGGTCCATCGCCACCCAGGCCATGACCTTGGAGTGGGTGAAGTGGCGCCGCGGACCCCTCACCTCCCAGATCCCGTGGTCGGGCATCCTCCATTCCTTCTCCAGGAAGCGCATCAGCGCGTCCTGCAGGCGCCAGGTATCCTCGCTCGACTCGAGGCCGCTCCGGCGGGCGACGTGCATCGCGTCCATCACCTCGCCGTAGACGTCGAGCTGCAGCTGGCGGGACGCGGCGTTGCCGATGCGGACCGGCGCGGAGAGCTCGTACCCCGGCAGCCAGGGGAGCGTCTGCTCCGGCAGCCGCCGCTCGCCCGCGATCCCGTACATGATCTGGAGGTCGGACGGGTCGCCCGCGGCCGCCCGCACCAGCCAGTCGCGCCACGCCTTCGCCTCCTCGGTGAAGCCGGCGAGCTGGAGCGAGTAGAGCGTGAACGTCGCGTCGCGCAGCCAGCAGTAGCGGTAGTCCCAGTTGCGCGTGCCGCCGATCTGCTCGGGCAGCGAGGTCGTGGGCGCGGCGGCGATGCCGCCCGTCTGCGAATAGGTCAGCGCCTTCAGCGTCAGCAGCGACCGGATCACCGCCTCCCGCCACGGGCCGCGGTACGTGCAGCGGCTCGACCAGCGGCGCCAGTGGTCCTCGGTGTACTCGACGACCTTGTAGGGATCGAGCGCGTAGGGGCGGCACGTGATCGCCGGATCCCACGTCAGCGTGAACGCGACGCGCTGGCCGGGAAACACCGCGAACTCGGTGACGTTCGACAGCTTCCTCCCCTCCGCGTTCAGGTCGGACGTCAGCGTCATCCCGTCCGGCCCCGCCACCGCGTGGAGCGCCTTCTCGTAGGTCCGGATCCAGGGAACGATGGAACCGTAGTCGAACCGGATCAGGAGTTCCATCCGCATCGGCACGCGGCCCTCGAGGCCTTCAACGATGCGGATGACGGTGGGCTGCGTCTGGTGGACGGGCATGCAGTCGATGAGGCGGACCCTCCCGCTCTCGCACCGCAGCTCGGTCTCCAGCACCAGCGTCTCGGGGAGATACCGGCGCGACGAGGAGAGGATCGGGGTCGACGGACTCAGGAGCCACCGGCCGTGGCGGGCGTCGCCGAGCAGCGCGGCGAAGCAGGCGCCCGAATCGAAGCGGGGGAGACAGAGCCAGTCGATGGACCCGTCATTGCCGACCAGCGCGGCAGTTTCGGTGTCCCCGATCAGCGCGTAGTCCTCTAGTCGCAACGGCATCGGCGGATCCGCTCCTTGAATCGTCTGAGGCGCGCGTCCGCGGCCGTCGTCCGGCCGGGCCTAATTCGCGGAGGTCCCGTGGACCTCTTTCAACGGCTGGTTCTGCAGGACCCCCTCCGTGATGATCTGGCGGAGGGCGCCCGTCGTCTCCCGCAGGCGGTCGGCCTGACCTTCCAGCTTGAACGCCGCGAGAGACTGCGAATCCCAGAGCTGGGTGGCGATCGCCCGGACCAGGCGCTGCTGCTCTTCCAGCAGACGTGCCCCGGCCTCGATCAGCGCGCTCGCCCTCATGGACTGCCCGAACAGCAGCGTGGGCAGCGTGTACTGGTGGTTCGCGGGGCAGCCCAGAAGCTCCTCGCTCCCGGGCACCGCCGTGAGATTGTCGCCACAGGCCGGACAGGAGAGCGCGAGTCCGGTGTCGATGTTGGAGTCGGGTTCATTCATAGGTGTCCTCCAGCGCGGCTCCCAAGACTACGATGTCCTCCCCGGATGGACGTTATGGGGCCACGCCGGACATCACACTTTCTCCGCCGGGCGCTCAGCAGGGAGAGAGGTCCGTACGAAGGAGGTCCCATGGCCGCACGGAAGAAAGCGCCGTCCACGCGGGCGGGCGAGTACGTCCACGAGGAGATCCATCACGCGCGTCAGGGGAAGCATCCCGTCAAGAACCGCAAGCAGGCCATCGCGATCGGCCTCTCCAAGGCGCGCAAGGCGGGCATCCGCGTTCCTCGCAAGCGGTCGTCCCGCTCATAACGGATTCTCGCACGGGGGGTCACCACAGGACGTTTCTCCCCCCGAAAGACCTGGAGGCTCAGATGGAGCGGATCCTGGCGGCGCTCGACGGCTCCGCGGAAAGCGAACAGATCCTGGACCAGGCCGTCCGCTTCGCCGGACGCAACGCCGCGATCGATCTGCTCCACGTCGTTCCGACCTTCAACCACGCGATCCCCGGCGTCGGCTTCAACGTGGAAGACCTGGCGGCGATCTATCTCGACCGCGTCGCGGAGCGCCTGTCGGGCCGCAAGGTCCGCACGTTCGTCTGGCGCGGCGCGCCCGAGGAGGAGATTCCGAAGGCCGCCCGGAGCCTGAACGCCGACCTCCTCGCGCTGACGACGCACGGACGGCGGGGCCTGTCCCATCTCCTGATGGGCAGCGTCGCGGAAGTCGTCGTCCGGAACTCGCCGGTGCCCGTCCTGATGACCCGCCCCGGCCTCCCGGTGCCGGAGCGGCCCGTGGAGCGGATCCTGGTCCCGTTCGACGGCAGCGAGGCGTCGGGCGACGTGTTCGAGCCCGTGCGGACCCTGGCCGCGGATCACGGCGCGGAGATCCTGCTCCTGCAGGTCCGGACGCCGCTGGTCGCCGACCTGACGCCGCTCGGGTTTCCCCTCTCCTCCTCCGATCCCGGCCCCACGCTCGAGGAACAGGTGCGGCGTCTCCAGGCGAAAGGCCTCCGCGTGAGCCCCGTGGTCGCCCAGGGCGATCCTGCCGCGCAGATCCTGCGGCAGGCCCGCAACCTTCAGGTGGACCTCATCGCCATGGCGACCGTGGGACGCAAGGGCCTGTCGCGGATCCTGCTCGGGAGCGTGGCCGAGGAGGTCGTCCGAAAGATGGACCGGCCCGTGGTGCTCCACCGGGTGACGCCCAGCTCGGAGGCGCTCCGCCGGGCTCAGGAGCAGCATGCTCCCGGGTCCGATTGAGCCGTCGCGGCCGGTCAGTCCCCGCCCCCCAGGTCGAACGATCCCGGATCCGCCGAATCCGCGGGGGAGGGCGTCGCGCCACGGATCGTGGGAGTCGACTCGTCTTCCGGCTCCCAGGGGAACGGGTCGCCGGGGATGCTTGCGCGGCGGGAAGAAACATCGTGGGCCTTGCGGCCCGTGGGTTCAGAATCGTGAGTCATCATGGCGCCACCCAGGTAACACTCGCCTCTCGGACCAAGTCACACTTTCGATGAGCCTGAATGAGTCGTTCCGTTACCGGCCGCGGCCATAAAGAAAGGACACCATGGACGCCGATCTTCGGGCCGATGCCGTTCGTCGTTGGGGATACCTGCTGGCCCGGTATGATCCGCTGGGCCGAATTCCTCCGCAGTCCCTCCCGGCGCTCGGCGATCTGGAACGCGTTCCCGACAATCTCCGTCGCGCGTACCTCGGCCCGATCGGCGTCGAGTTCATGCACCTTTCCGATCCGGACCGCCGGCGATGGATCGCCGGGCGTCTGGAAGCGGATCCTCCCGCAGTCGACCGGCCGCGGCTCCTCGAGCAGCTCCTCCGCGCCGACCTCTTCGAGCAGGTCCTTCAGTCGCACTACGTCGGCACCAAGCGGTTCTCGCTCGAGGGCATGACGTCGCTGATCCCGCTCCTCGACGAAGCGCTGCGCGCCGGCGCGGAGAAGGGCGCGGAGCAGGCCGTCATCGGCATGGCCCACCGCGGTCGCCTCAACGTGATCGTCCACATCCTCGGGACGCCCCCGCGCGAGATCTTCGCGCGGTTCGAGGACGCCGATCCGGAAAGCGTCATGGGCGGCGGAGACGTCAAGTACCACCTCGGCGCGGGCGGCGCGCGGCGCCTGCCGGACGGCCGCCTCATGGCGCTGGAGCTCGTCGCCAATCCGAGCCACCTGGAGGCCGTCGACCCCGTCGCGCTGGGATTCGCCCGCGCCCGGCAGGACCGGCTCGGCGCGCAGGGACGCCGCACGGTCCTCCCGCTGCTGCTTCACGGCGACGCCGCCGTGGCGGGGCAGGGCGTGGCGGCCGAGACGTTCAACCTCGCCGATCTTTCGGGATACACGGTCGGCGGAACGATCCACGTCGTCCTGAACAACCTCATCGGATTCACCACGCCGCCCGCGTCGCTCTACTCCTCGCGGCTGGCCACCGACGTCGCCCGGCGCCTGCCGATCCCGATCCTCCACGTGAGCGCGCAATCGCCGGAGGACGTCGTGCGGGCGGCCCGCGTCGCGGCGGAGTACCGGTTCGAGTTCGGCAGCGACGTGGTCCTCGACCTCGTGGGCTATCGCCGCCACGGCCACAGCGAAGTCGACGATCCGACGACCACCCAGCCGCTCCTCTACCGGAAGATCGCGGCGCTGGCGCCGGTGTGGACGACGTACGCCCGCGACGCGGGACTGGAAGCCGACGAGCTCGCGCGCCGGGTCCGCGACGAAATGGAGCTGGAGCTCCGCGAGGCGCGGGAGCTCTCGGACGTTCCTCGCCTGCAGGTGCCGGCGCCCCATTGGACCGACTTCAAGGGCGGCCCGTACGATCCCGGCGAAGAAGTCCTCACGGCGGTTCCGCGCGAAAAGCTGCGCGAGTTCGGCCGGCGGATCTGCTCGCCTCCCCCGGGATTCCACGTCCATCCGAAGGTCGCGCAGGGGCTCGCGCTCCGTCGGGAGATGGCGGAGGGCCAGCGGCCGGTCGACTGGGGCATGGCGGAGGCGCTCTCGATCGCGTCGCTTCTCGACGAGGGCATCGGCGTGCGCCTCACGGGCCAGGACACGCGACGCGGCACGTTCAATCATCGCCACGCGGTGCTGATCGACGTCGAGAACGAGAAGGAATACGTCCCGCTCAATCACCTGCGACCCGATCAGAAGGACTTCCTCGAGTGCATCGACAGCCCGCTCTCGGAAGCGGCGCCGCTGGGATTCGAGTACGGCTATTCGCGGGATTTCCCGGAACGTCTCGTCGCCTGGGAGGCGCAGTTCGGGGACTTCGCCAACGGCGCCCAGATCCTCGTCGACCAGTTCCTGAGCGCGGCCGAGGACAAGTGGGGCCATCTGTCGGGCCTGGTGATGCTCCTCCCGCACGGGTTCGAAGGGCAGGGGCCCGAGCACTCCCACGCGCGGCCCGAGCGGTTCCTCCAGCTGGCGGCGCACGACGCGTTCCAGGTGTGCCAGCCCTCGACCGCGGCCCAGTACTTCCATCTGCTCCGCCGGCAGATCCTCCGGCGGTGGCGCAAGCCGATGATCGTGCTCACGCCGAAATCGCTCCTCCGCCATCCGTCGTCGGCCTCGCCGCTCGACGAGTTCGAGCTGGGCGAATTCCGGCGCGTCCTTGCGGAGACCGCTCCGGGCGCCGACCGCATCCTGATCTGCTCGGGGAAGATCGCCCACGAGCTCCGGCGCGAGCGGGACAAGCGCCGCGACGCCGGCGCGACGATCCTCACGCTCGAAGAGCTCACGCCGTTCCCGGCCGCGGAGCTCACCGCGGCGTTCGAGACGTTCCCGAAGGCGGGGGAGATCGTCTGGGTCCAGGAGGAGCCCGCGAACATGGGCGCGCTGGCGTTCGTCGCGCCCATCCTCGAGCGGCTCGCCGGCGGGCGGACGTTCCGCGCGATCAGCCGAGCGGCGAGCGGAAGCCCCGCGACCGGGTCGGCGGTCGTCCATGAACGGGAGCAGGCAGAGCTGATCGAACGGGCATTCCGGCGGGTCGAAGGCGTCGTCCAGCGGAGCTACTTGGAGACGGACAGGTAGAGGCACGAGTCCGCGCGCCTCACGCGGAGCAGCACGGGGTCGCCGCTCCGCCGCATCGCCTCGCGCAGCTCGGACGAGCTGTGGACCGGTTTCAGGTCCGCTTCGACGATGAGATCGCCGCGGCGCAGGCCGTTGGACGACGACGAGGGCAGCACCGAGATCACGATCACGCCGCCCTCTTCGTCCACGCCCGCGCGGTGGAGCGTGTCCGCCGACACGGGGCCGACGCCGACGCCGTCGATGCCCGAGGAGGAGCCGGCGGGCTCGTCGCCGCCGCCGTCGGCCTTCGCGTGTCCGGGAGACGATCCCTCCAGCTCCTGGAGGCGGACCTCGATCTCGAGCGTCTTCCGGTTCCGCCAGATCTCGAGCTTGACGCGCGCCCCCGCGCCCCGCATCGCGATGCGGTGGCGGAGTTCCGCGCTCGACTCCACGGGCCGGCCCTCGAACTTCACGATGATGTCGCCCCGCCGGATGCCCGCCTCGCGCGCCGGGCCTTTCTCGGGCGCGTCGGTGACGATGGCGCCCCGCTCGGGACCGTCCTTGAACGCGCGGGCGAGCGGCGGCGTGAGGTCCTGGAGCGTGATGCCGATCCGGCCCCGGCTCACGCGGCCGTCGCGCAGGAGGACGTCCGTGATCTCGGTCACCAGCAGGCTGGGGATCGCGAACCCGACGCCCTGAAACCCGCCGGTGCGCGTGGCGATCGCCGTGTTGATTCCGATCACTTCGCCTTTCAGGTTGACCAGCGGGCCGCCCGAGTTCCCAGGGTTGATCGCCGCGTCGGTCTGCAGGAAGTCCTCGTCGTCGAGGATGCCGATGTTCGCCCGCCCCTTCGCGCTCACGATGCCGGAACTCACGGTCTGCCCGATGCCCAGCGAGTTGCCGATCGCCAGCACCGTCTCGCCGACCCGGACGCGCGACGAATCGCCGAACGCCGCGACGGGGAGGGCATCCGCGGCGATCCGGACGAGCGCCACGTCGGTGTGGGGATCGCTCCCCAGGACGCGGCCGCGGAACTCACGGCGGTCTGCCAGCACCACGCGCAGCTCCGACGCACCTTCGACGACGTGGTGGTTCGTCACGATCACGCCGTCGGCGCGGACGATGACGCCGGAGCCGAGCCCCTGTTCCGTGCGCGTGGACGAGTCGGCGATGCCGAGCGGATCGATCGAGGAGGTTTTCCGGCCGGCCGCGCGGGTGGAGTAGACGCTCACGACCGCCGGAGCAACCCGTTCCACCGAGTCCGGAACGGCCGCTTCGCCGGGCTCCGGATTCCCCCGAGGCAAGGGAGACGGCGCGTTCCGGTCGCCGACATTCATGCCGACCGCCAGGACGGCCGACGCCAGGAGGAGGAGGAGGGGAAGACGGAGAGGGACGGCGAGGTTCATCACGGACGCTCCATGCAGGTAGAGTTCCCCCGGCGGAAAGGGTTACGACTCGTAACCCCCGCGCCACGTCCGGTTCTAATCCGTAGGGAACGAAGCGCGGGTCGGATCGGCATTGCCTATGAAGACCATGCTGCTGGAACGAGTCCTGATCCCGCTGGACGGCACGGCGGCCGCCGAGTCGGTGGTGCCGCTGCTGGAGCCCATCCTCTGCCGAAGCGGATCCGAAGTATTCCTCGTCCGGACGGTGGGCCCCGCGGAAGAACTCCGGGAGGCCGATGAGTACCTGCAGGGCATCGCCGGCCGCTTCCTGGACGAAGGCCTCTGCGCCCATACGATGGTCGGCAAGGGCTCGGCGCCGGAAATCATCGAGCGGCTCGCCACCGGCGAGGACGTCACGCTGATCGCCATGTCCGTTCCGCCGGAAGGCCTGGGTCCCGTGATGGAGCGTCTGATCCGCGTCTCCGCGAAGCCGGTGCTCGCGCTCCGTCCGCCGTACCGGCCGGCTCTCTCCCGAAAGGGCCGCCGGACCATCCTGGCGCCGCTGGACGGCAGCGAGGCGTCGCGCCGGAGCCTGCCGCTCGCGCTCGAGCTGGCCGGCATCCTCGACGCCCGCGTCATCCTGATGCGCGTCATCGTACGCGACGACGAGGAGATCGAGGCGCTTCAGGATCTGCACGACGTCGCCCGACGGCTCGCCGAGCAAGGCCTGACCGCGGAGATCTGGATCGAGCGGGGCAACCCCGTCGAGAAGATCCTCCAGGTGTCCCGCGAAGAGGAGGCCCAGCTGGTCGTCCTGACCACGAAGGGCCGATCGGACGGCCCGGCCGACCAGCTCGGACCGGTCACCGCCGAGATCATGAACCGCTCGCCGGTGCCGGTTCTCGCGGTCCACGTCCGCGGGGCATAACATTCCCCGCAGGCGCCGGTCATGCACTAAGAGTGAGAGTGACGGGGCGTGCGTGGGCCGCGGTTCTTCTGGCGATGGCCTGGGGCTGCGGCGACCGGAAGTCCGGGAACGAAGGCGTCGGCCTCTATCCCGCCAACTACGATTCCTCCCTCGATCCGTTCGACGAGAACGTCCTCACCGATTACCGGCTCGAGATGGACCCGGCGGACTGGGACGCGATCGTGGCCGATCCGTTCAACCGGACGTGGCGGCGGGCGGTCCTCGAGTGGCGCGGGGAAGTCTGGAACGATGTCGCCGTCCGCGCGGCCGGCCAGCGTTCCCGCATCCCGGGCAACCCCAAGCCGTCGATCCGCATCAAGTTCAACTTCTTCGTCCCCCATCGGAAGTTCCACAGCCGGTTCCTCACCGGCGTGAAGCTCACGAGCGACACCAACGATCCGTCGATGATGCGCCGCCGCCTGGAAGACGGCGTCTATCGCGCGTCGGGACTCCCCGCGCCGCGCTGCGTCCACGCGCGGCTGGTCGTCAACGACGCCTATAAGGGGCTCTTCCAGGTGGAGGAGCGGCTCAATCGCGGCTTCGTCCAGCAGCACTTCGGAGACCCCGTCCGCCAGATGTACGATTTCGCGCCCGACGCCGAGGCGAACCCCGATGTGAAGGTCGCGTTTCCCGAGAACGTGCGCGACTTCGTCCAGACGGTCAACACGCAGCCGTGGGCGACGATCGCGCAGTCGGTGGACATCGACCAGTTCTGCCGGTTCATGGCGGCGGAAGTCGTGACGGGCGAGGCGGACGGCTACGTCGCCTTTCGGGTCACCGGAGCCCCGCCGTTCCGCTCGTCCAACTTCAGGATCTATCCCAACCCGGGCTCGGGGAAGTGGATCGTCCTCGCCTGGGATCGCGAAGAGGGCTACTGGACGACCCGGGACTCGATCCTCACCGGCTTCGACCAGCGCGTCCTCACGCGCAACCTGATCCTCGCCGATCCCTCAACGCTCGACCACTACCGCGAGATTCTCGGCAATCTCGCCCGCGGTGCGGCGTCCGTCGCGTCGATGAACCAGCGGATCGATTTCATCGTCGACCAGGTCCGCGAAGCGGCGGCCGAAGATCCGTTCAAGACGGCGGGCTCCGCGGAGAACTGGCTCAGCCACGTCCAGACCATCCGCGACGTCCTCGCGCGGCAGATCGCGCTGGTCCAATCACAACTGGAACGGTAGCGGATCACCTCCTTGGAGGGGTCGGCAGACCTCGAGAGGGGGCAGCTTCGGGGGCTCCAGATCGAGGTGGTCGATGAGCACACATCTTCGTTTCGCGCCCTGGATTCTGCTGACCGCCATGGTCTCCGCTGCATCCGCGACCGA
>Ga0310812_10000962_pt1 | contig 10045 bp, 10 predicted proteins | sample NN3metagenome_FD_205747 | JGI IMG/M metagenome (GOLD analysis project Ga0310812, IMG submission 205747) | Soil microbial communities from experimental microcosm in Duke University, North Carolina, United States - NN3 | ecosystem: Engineered > Artificial ecosystem > Soil microcosm > Unclassified...
CGCCGCATCGTCGTCGACGTGCCGGCGATGTTTCTCTGGCCCGGCGACGCGAACTTCGCGTACTTCGCGCTGCTGCCGCTGCTGGCGGTCGGGGGCGCGGTCGAGGCGTGGCGGCGCCGCGACGTCCCCCTGCGCGGACCGGCGGGCTGGGCGCTCGGCCTCGTCGCGCTGCTGACGTTGTGGCCCGTGACGCTGCTGCCGTACCGGCCGGCCATGGTCGCGTTCCCGCGGATCTTCCTGGTGGCTGCGGTCCCGATGGCGATCCTGGCGGCGTCGTTGCTGCGACGGATCCCCCTCAAGGCCGCGGCGCCGGCCTTCGGGGCGGCGGCGTTCCTCTCGATCGGCGCCGCCCTGGTGCTGCACGGCGACGGTCGCCGCGAATCCGCGGGCGCGCGGATCGCGCACCTGGCCACCGCGGACCTGCCCGTGGTCTCCGACCCGCGGACGATCGAGTTCCTGCGCCTCTACGACGGCTACCGTCCGGCGCGCGACCTGCGTTCGTGGGACCGCTCGCTCCCGGGGCCGCACTACCGGGTGGTCAACGGGATCTGGATCCGGAACATCAAGACCTGGAACGACATCTCTCCGCCGCCCGGCTTCGAGGACCCGGGCGTCGCGCCCCTGCGGACGGAACTCATTCCCGGTCGTGTGCGACTGCGATCGCTCCTTCAGGGAAAGGTGGAGCGCGTCGGCGCCGAAGAGCTCCGGATTTTTAAGATGCCCTGATGCAGTACTTGGGTATACTCACCTCAACTTCGACACCATGAGCATCGACGCCGCCGCTGCCAGTCCCGCCGTCGCGCGGAGCCAAGGCCGTCTATTTCATACGGGCATGGCGGTGGCGCTCCTGCTCACAGCCGTGATCGGTTTCGGGCCGACCTATTTCTTCAAACCCGTCCATCCGTCGCCGCCGCTGTCCCCGCTGCTGCATGCGCACGGCATGGTGTTCACGGCGTGGCTGATCTTGCTGATCGTCCAAAGTGGGCTGGTCCGGGCGGAGCGCACCGACGTGCACAAGCGCCTCGGAATGGTCGGGGCGCTGCTCGCGGCCCTGGTGGTTGTCCTTGGGTTCTCGGTGGCCATCTATGCCGCCCGCCGCGGGACGGCCGCCGACGGCATGACACCCCTGGGGTTCATGATCTTCCCCTTCGGACAGATCCTGTTGTTCGGCGGCTTCGTGGGGGCGGGATTGTGGAACCGTCGCAAGCCGGAACTCCATCGTCGGCTCATCCTCGTCGGAACGATCTGCATGATGACGCCGGCCATCTCCCGCATGGTGGATAAACGATCGGTCCTCGCGATGTTCCTGACGGTAGGCTTCGTGGTCGTCGCCATGATCCACGACTGGCTGTCCCGCCGCCGGGTCCATCCGGTCTATATCGTTGGCGGCTTGCTCCTGCTGGTGTCCGGTCCGCTCCGGGCCGTGATTGGGAAATCGGCCGCGTGGGAATCCTTTGCCCGGATGCTCGTGGGCTAGGGTCGTTCGGCGAGGCGCTTGAGGGCGAGGCGCACGTAGTCGGGCTGGAGCTCGAAGCCGAGGAAGCGGCGCCCGAGGCGGCGGGCCACCACCGCCGTCGTGCCGGAGCCCAGGAACGGATCCAGCACCAGGTCGCCCGGCCGGCTCGATGCCTCGACGATCCGCTCAATCAGCTTCTCGGGCTTCTGGTACGGGTGCGGCGTGTTCTCCGGCATCGACCAGAACGGCACGCAGAGGTCGATCCAGATGTTTGACGGGTGCGTCATCCGGTAGCGCTCGCCGTTCTCCTCGACCCAGTCCTTCGGCTTCCCGTTCACCCGGTAGGGGGCGATCACGGGCTTCTTCCACTTGACCAGGTTGAAGGTGTAGTCGTCGCCCTTCGTGGCGAACCAGATGTCCTCCATGTTCTGCTTCCAGTTCCGCTTCGCCCCGCGGCCCTTCTCGCGGCGCCAGGTGATGCGGTTCCGCACCGCGAGGCGGCGCCCGAGCGCGGCCTGGATCACTCCCGAGAAGGTCCAGTCGCAGCAGACGTAGATCGACCCGCCCGGCCGGAGGATCCGGGCGGCCTCGGCGATCCAGAGCTCGTGCCAGTCGGCGTCCGCGTCGTAGGGAGGGTCGGCGACGATGAGGTCCACCGCCGGGCTGAGCTTGAGCCCTTCGAGGGCATCGCCGCAGTAGACCTGGTCGGGAAGGGCGTGGCCGTTCAGGCGGGGGACGGGGCCGCGGCGCTCGGCATCGCTGAGAGTCAGCGTCCGGTTCCGCGGCGCGGGCACGCTAGATGTTCTCCACGTTGAGCGACCCCTTGCGGCGGAGGCGCACGTGGTTGCGGATCATCTCCTTGACCTCGATCGGGTTCTCGATCCCGACCAGTTCCAGGCGCGGCTCCGTCTGGTCGTGCGGCGCGATCACGGTGACGACGCCGACGTTGAAGATCCGCTGGATGATGTTCTGGTGCACGGCCACGTCGTCCACCCGCACGAGCTCGATCTCGTTCAGGTTCCGCGAGAGGATGCCGGTTTCCTTGAAGAGCCGGTGGGTCGTGAGCCGGTAGCGCGTCGAGAGCTTTTCGATCATCCAGGTCCAGACGATGAGCAGGACCGGGACGGCCGCGGCGGCGACGAAGACCCACTTCGCGTAGGGTCCCTGCCGCATCTGCTCCGACAGCTTGAACCAGACGACAATCAGGACGGGGATCTCGAGGAACCAGAGGACCCACCAGTGGCCCTGCGCCTTGGCGGAGAAGCGGCCCTTCCAGAGCTCCTGCTCGGGGTCCATGGCGACGTTGGCGACCGGCGGCTGGAGGGGGTGGATCGGGGCAGCGCCGGACTGGAGCGCCGCGCCGCACTTGTTGCAGAAGGCGCTGGCTTCCGGCAGAACCGCGTTGCACTTAGGACAGGACATATTCCCTTCGCACGCTATAGCGGGCGAGCCGCTTCTCGAGGACATTATAGCCAATGCCGGAGCCGCGGAAGACCAGGATGGTGCCCTGGGGCGAAACCGTCACGGGCGGGTCGATGACGTCCTCCGCGTAATACCGCTCGCTGGCCGAGATGTCGCCCGGCAGAGTGAAATTGGGCAGCGTCGCGATCGCGATGTTGTGGGCGCGGCCGATGCCGGTCTCGAGCAGGCCGCCGCACCACACGGGCGCCTTGTGGGCCTTGGCCACGTTGTGGATCATCTTGGCGCTGTAGGGCCCGCCCACGCGGGCCTGCTTGATGTTGATGATCCGGCAGGAGCCCAGCTCGAAGGCGCGTCGCGCGTCGTCGTAGGAGCGGATCGACTCGTCCAGGCAGATCGGCGTCTTGATCTGCGCCTGCAGCTTCGCGTGGTCCACGTAGTCGTCGTAGCTCAGCGGCTGCTCGATCATCATGAGGTCGTACGCGTCGAGCTTCTTCAGGTGCTCGATGTCCGAGAGCGTGTAGGCGGAGTTCGCGTCCACGCTCAGCGGAACGGTGGGGAACTTCTTGCGCACCTCCGCGACGACGTCGACGTCCCAGCGGGGCTTGATCTTCAGCTTGATCCGCTGGTAGCCCTTCGCGAGCGCCCCCTCCACGCGCTTGATCAGGTCGGGCACGGTGTCCTCGATGCCGAGGCTCACGCCGGTCGGGATCTCGGTCCGCTCGCCCCCCAGGATCTGCCAGATCGGCTTGTTCTGCGCCTTGCCGAAGAGGTCCAGGATCGCCATCTCGATCCCGGCCTTGGCCATGTTGTGGCCGCGGACGAAGGAGAAGAGCTCCGAGATCGGGCCGGGCGCGGCGATCTCCTGCCCCTTGAGGCGGGGCGCCAGGAAGTCGCGGATGATGTGCCAGGCGGTCTGGACCGTCTCGTAGCTGTAGCGGGGCGCCGCCGAGGCGGGGACCTCGCCGTAGCCGATGATCCCGCCCGACTCCGCCCGGACGATCAGGACTTCGTGGTCGTAGACGCGGCCGAAGCTCGTCTCGAAGAAGTGGACGAGGGGGAGCTTGAGGTGCAGCAGTTCCAGTCGGTCGATCTTCATCGGACCTTGTATCCCTTCTCCAGGAGGTAGAAGCTGCGGCGGCGGCCCACTTCCGGGATGGTCGCGTAGCCGTGGACCACGTAGCCCTTCTTGAAGCTCTCGACGAAGGCCTCCCGCGACGCCTCGCGCCAGCGCTGGGCGAGCGCCAGGTCGTCCTTCTTGAGCGCGTCGATGTCGTCCGGGATCTCGATCGAGAGGCGGCGGTCCCGGCGCTTCGTCCGGACCTCCACGGGCTCCCGCCAGCCCGCCTCGCCGACGCGCGTCTCGAGCGCGGCGGGGTAGGCCTTCAGGTCGTAGGCCGGCCGCTTCCCGGCGATGCGGTCCTTCACCCGACGGGAGCCGATCCACCACTCCGGGGTGAAGCGGTCGGTCTCGAGTCCCGCGTTGAACTGGCTGCCCGAGCCCGGGTAGATGTTCACCGAGTACTCCCGGATGATGCAGCCCAGCTTCTCGATGTTCAGGTACGCATTGCGGCTCTGGAGGGGGTCGAAGGTCCAGACGACCAGGTCGATGCCCTGCTTCAGCACGTACTCGCGCTGCTTGAGCTTCATGGTGTAGCCGATGCCCGAATCCTGGTACCCGGGCATGACGCCGAGCATCCGCGAGTAGTGGAAGACCTTGCCCTCCTTGTACCCGGGGACGCCGAAGCAGAAGCTGGTCATCTTCGGGCCGTCGAAAGCCCCGAACACGTGGCCGCCGTTCTTCTGCATGACGACCAGCTCGTTGAGGGGGATGATCTCCCGGTCGGGGAAGTGCCAGACGACTCTCTGGACGTTCTCCGCCTCGAGGTACTCCTCGGGGGTTGCGAGTTTGCGGATTTCCATAAGCGGTATTGAGGATAGTCCTCCGTAGTTCCTTCGAACAGAAAAAAGTCTTCATCCGGGCGGGGCCTCCCTGCCGGAACATCTTTATCTCAAAGCAGTTACGGCCGAATTGTTAGCCTCCGGCCATGACCGGAAGATCGCCCCTTTTCCCCAATTCCGGTAGAATCCTGCCGTGCGCGACCGCATCAAGATCATCGTCAATCCCGTCTCCGGGCGGGGGAGGGCGCTGCGCCTGGCGGAATCGGTCACGGAGCTGCTGCGCCGTCAGGGCTGCACCGTGGACCTCCAGCTGACCCAGAAGGGAGGCGATGCCCGGAAGTTCGCGTCCGAGTCGGCCGGATTTTCCGCCCTCGCGGCCACCGGCGGCGACGGGACGGTCAACGAAGTCCTGAACGGGCTCCCGGCGGACGGGGCTCCCGCGCTCGCGATGCTCCCCAGCGGGACCGCGAACGTCTTCGCCAAGGAGCTCCGGCTGCCCCGCGGCGCCCAGGGGCTGGCGCGGATCCTGCGCGACGGCCGCGAGATCTCCTGGGACCTGGGGGTGGACCGGATCGGCGGCCGAAAGTTCCTGCTTTTCGCGAGCGCCGGCTACGACGCCCACGTCGTCCACATCTTCCATGCGGCCCGGAAGGGCCCCATCCAGATGTGGCAGTACGTCTACTGGGGCCTCAAGAGCATCCTGCACTTCGAAGTCCCGCGCATCACGGTCGAGATCGACGGCGCCCGGGTGACCACGGAGGCCGCCTGGGTCACGATCTCGAACGTCCCCAGCTACGGCGGCCCGCTGGTCTTCACCCCGCGGGCGCGACCGGACAACAAGACCTTCGAGGTCATGATCCAGCACGCCCGAAAGCCGCGCGACGTCGTCCGGATGTTCTGGGCGGCGATCCTGGGCTGGATGGGCATCCCGTACGCGATGCACGACGTGACCTTCCACACGGCCCGCCGGGTGCGCGTGACGTCGAGCGACGGCCGTCCCGTCCCGCTGCAGATGGACGGCGACCCCGCGGGCGTCCTGCCGACGGATCTGGAGGTGGTGCCGGGCGGGATCCGGGTTCTGGCGCCGTAGTAACGTTTTCCCCTCCGCCGGCATCATCTCTAAAGATGAACGGCGGATTCTACGAGCGTCGGATGGCGGGGGTCATCGATCGCCTGACCCGGGCGGGCTACAGCGACACCTTCCGGGGCGAGGCGGGCGGCGTCCACGCCCTGAAGGCGGACCACGTCCACCGCCCGGAGGAGCTGGTCATCGAATCCATCGACCGCTTCGAAGGCATTTCCGATCCCGAGGACGAGGCGATCGTCGTAGCCCTGCGCTCCCGCACCGACGGCTGCCGCGGCACCTACACGCTCCCCTACGGGGGGAACATGTCGGCCGTCGATGGAGAGCTCCTCGCGCGCATTCCCGACGCGCGCAAGCGCAGCTAAGCAAGAAGCACGAAGTGCGAAGTAAAACCTACCTCCCACGACAACGTGCCCTTCGGGGAGTGTTTGATTCTTGATTCCCCTTGATTCTCCTCCCCCCGGGGCAGGGGAACGCCTGCTTCGTACTTCGTGCTTCTTGCTTCTTAGCCCCCAGACTCGTCGTGCTCGAAGGGAAGTTGCTCGGAGGGGCGACGCTTGGCGCGCTTCGGAGCCTCCTCCACGTCCTCGGGCTCGGGTCCGACGGGGCCGCCGCGGGGCTGGGGGCTGACCTTCCGCTGCCGGAGCTTGGTCTTGCTCTCCTTCGTGGCCGGGCGACGCTGCCCGTGGAGCAGCTCGTTGGTGTCGGGGCCGGGCACGATGTCGTAGAGGGCCTCGCCCGCCTTCTCGCTGCGTTCGGCATCCGCCCGGGCCTGTCCCACGCGGGACACCCGTTCCTCCTTGCCCCCCATGGCCTGAAGGTGCGGCGTCTCGGGGGACTCCGATTCGGGCGTGTCGGTCTGGCGTCGACGCGATTTCTTCATAGCAGACCCTTTCCGTTCCCTTAAGGATGAGGCCCGGCCCAGGGGACCGTTACGCGCGGGCATTCGCGCGTTGCTTCGGAAGGAGTCGTAACAATTCCCCCGGCTCCGGCTCTATACGCCGACCGTGCCCCAGTGGGACGGTTGTGGGAGACGGGGGAAGTCGAACGCCACGCAATTCCCCCCTCGAGCTCCCAAAGCAGTCCCGATTTGTAGATGGAGGAGGCGCAGATGACCAAGAAGACGTATGCCTGGGTCGCGATGATTGCCCTGACGACGATCGTCGCGGGATGCTCCAGCGACAGCGGCGATCACCGGTCCTCGGAGACCTCCGGCTATCGTGCCGGTGGAGAGAAGTCCGCGACCGCGCACGAGACGACGGTGGAGATCACCGAGCACATGTTCTCGCCGCGGGAGATCACGATCCGCAGCGGCGAGTCGATCGTGTGGAAGAACAACTCCAGCGAGACGCACACGGTGACGTGCGATCCCACGAAGGTGATGAACCGGGACGACGTCGTGATGCCGACGGGGGCCAAGGCCTTCCATTCCGGCGACATCCGGCCGGGCAAGACCTACAAGCAGACGTTCAACACGGTGGGGACCTACCGCTACGTCTGCCTGCCTCACGAGAAGGACGGGATGACGGGCACGATCACGGTGCGTCCGCAGGAGCCGCAGACGCGCTAAAAAAAAAGTTAGCAGGCCTGTGTCGTTTGGGGCCGGGCGTCTCGAAGTTTGAGGCGCCCGCCCCTTTTATTTTCTAGAGGCCGTGCTGCTCCATCTTCTTGCGGAGCGTCATCCGGTTGATGCCCAGCAGCTCGGACGCCTTCACCTGGTTGAAGCCCGTCTGTTCGAGCACGCGGCGCAGCAGCGCCTTCTCCCAGCGGGCCTCGACGAGGCGGTAGAGCTCGCCGGGCTGGCCCTGATGGACCAGCTTCTCCACGAGCTCGCGGATGCGCGCCTCCAGGTCCGACTCGCCCAGCGGGCGCGGCGAGGTCACCGTGTCGGGGAGATGCTCAGGCCGGATCGGGTTGCCGCGCGCCAGCACCACGCCACGCTCGATGGCGTTGCGCAGCTCCCGCACGTTGCCGGGCCACGCGTGGTTCTTGAGCAGCTCCAGCGCGTCGCTCGTCACGCCGGCCCCGCGGGCGAGGTCGAGGTAGTGCGCCACCAGCAGCGGGACGTCCTCGCGCCGCTCGCGCAGCGGCGGGATGTCGATCCGCACGACGTTGAGGCGGAAGTAGAGGTCCTCGCGGAAGCGGCCCTCGCGGACCCGCTCCTCCAGGTTCTGGTTCGTGGCCGAGACGATCCGGACGTCCACCGACACCGACTCGGTCCCGCCCACGCGCTCGAACCTTCGGTCCTCGAGGAAGCGCAGGAGCTTCACCTGCGCGGCAAGCGAGATCTCGCCCACCTCGTCCAGGAACACGGTCCCGCCGCCCGCCACCTCGAACTTGCCCGGCTTCTGGCGGATCGCGCCCGTGAAGGCGCCCTTCTCGTGGCCGAAGAGCTCGCTCTCGAGGAGCGTCTCGGGGATCGACGCGCAGTTGATCGCCTCGAAGGGCCCGCTCGAGCGGCCGCTGTTGTAGTGCACCGCGCGGGCCAGCAGCTCCTTGCCGGTGCCGCTCTCGCCCATCAGCAGGACCGTCGCATCGCTCCCCGCGACGGCCGCGACCTTCTTGAAGACCTCCTGCATCGGCGGCGACTTGCCGACGATGCCGGTCGCGTTCGACTGCTTCCGCAGGGCCTCGACCTCGCGGCTCAGCCCCGCGCCCTTGATGGACGCCTGGATCAGCGCGCGCGCCTGGTCGAGCTCCACCGGCTTCGAGAGGTACTCCACGGCGCCCAGCTTCATCGCCTTCACCGCCGTGTCCAGCGTCCCGTGGGCCGTGATGACCACGTACTTGGAGCGGGGCGCGACGCGGCGGACTTCCTCGATCGCCGTCAGCCCGTCCATGCCGGGCAGCTTCACGTCCATGAACACGAGCTCGGGCTGCTCCGCCTTGGCGATCTCGATGCCCTTTTCGCCCGTCGGGGCGGAGAGGAACGCGTGGCCGAGGCTCTCGACGAGCTTGCGGAAGATCCAGATGATGGATTCTTCGTCGTCGACGACCAGTACTTTAGCCATGAGGCAGCTCGATCCAGAACGTTGTCCCGCCCGGCGCCGAGTCGTATCCGATGCTGCCGCCGTGGTCCTCGACGATGCGCTTGGTCAGCGCCAGCCCGAGGCCGACGCCGTCCTGCTTCGTCGTCACGAACGGCTCGAAGACCTTCGATCCGATCTCGGCCGGAACGCCGGCCCCCGCGTCCGTCACCGAGAAGCGGATGCGCCCGTCGCGCGGGGCCACGCCCACGCGCAGCGGGCCCCCCGACGGCATCGCCTGCGCGCCGTTGAGGACCAGGTTCATGACGCAGCGCTTGAAGCGGGCGACGTCCTCCTGCACGTCCGGGACGGGCGCGTAGGCCTTCTCGACCCGGATCCCCAGGTGTTCCAGGCGGCGGCGCATGAGTTCTAGCACGTCGTTCACGACGCTGTCCAGCTTGACGGCTTCCTTGCGCAGCGGCTGCGAGGCGCCCGTCAGCTCCGCGGCGATCAGCTCCAGCCGCTCGATCTCGCGAAGGATCAGGTCGAAGGACTCCGCGTCCTTGCCGCTCTCCCGGAGCATCTGGACGGTCATCTTCATCGACGAGAGGGGGTTGCGGATCTCGTGGGCGACCCCGGCGGCCATCTGACCCATGACGCCCAGGCGCTCGGCCCGGCGGACCTCCGCCAGCATGCGGTTCATCGCCTCGACGAGGTGGTCGAGCTCGGCGCCGCCGCCCACGCGGGTGACTTCCCCTGAAGGGAGCGCCTTCGCCTGCGCGGCCAGCCGTTCGATCGGGCGGGCCAGGGCCGCCGCGGTCGCCAGGCCGATGACCAGCACCAGCGCCAGTCCCGCCGCGGCGACCAGCGCCACGGGCAGCACCGCGCGGCGCTTCTCGGTCAAGACCACCTCGGCCCGATACGTCATGATGAGCTCGTGGGCGGGCCCGAGCGAGGCCCGGAAGACGTAGTCGCCGTCGACATCGGTGCCGGGGGCGTCCTCCCGCACCGATTCTGCCCCGTAGGCCTGCTTGATGAAATCGAAGACGGCCGGGTTCAGCATGCCGGGCTTGACGGACAGGAAGCGGGCTAGGTCCTGGGTCTGCGCCTGCAGCCGGTGCTCCACGGCATTGGCGATCTGGACGGCCGAGATGCCGGACGAGAGGACAAAGGCCACCAGGAAGAGGGCCAGGAAGGAGAGCAGGATCCGCCGGCGAA
>Ga0310812_10000963_pt1 | contig 10038 bp, 7 predicted proteins | sample NN3metagenome_FD_205747 | JGI IMG/M metagenome (GOLD analysis project Ga0310812, IMG submission 205747) | Soil microbial communities from experimental microcosm in Duke University, North Carolina, United States - NN3 | ecosystem: Engineered > Artificial ecosystem > Soil microcosm > Unclassified ...
TGCTGCTCCGCCTCGCCGCCATCGCCGCGCGCTCGACGCTCCCCGCCCTGCGCTTCGCCGACCTCGTCCACGACGCCCTCTTCGTCCGCAAACCCTTCGCTCGCATCGATAAACCGCCCGAGGTCAACCCCTCCAAGCCGAAACCGCGGCTTCACCCCAACCAGCTCGAGTTCTGCTATGCCTAACTTCCCCGGACAGTCCTGCGCTTTCGCGGGGACCCATCTCTTGGGCCTCGGATTTTCGCTGGAAGGCAGGACTTGCGATCGGGTGCTGCGACCCAAGGCCGGCAGCTCATACGCGGCGGCATGGGTCTCCGCTTTCGCGGGGACGACAAGAATCGTGTGGCTTAAGAGCTACTCCGCCGCCTGCGGCTGCTTCGCCGCTTCTTCCTTCGCTTTTTGGGCTTCGAGCTCGGCGGCTTTCTTCTCGACCATTTCGACCAGGTGATCGACCATGCTGCCGTCGCGGAGCACGTGGTGCCTCTCGCCGTTGATGTAGATCTGGTGGCCGCTGCCGCCGCCGGTCAATCCGATATCGGTTTCGCGCGCCTCGCCGGGGCCGTTGACGACGCAGCCGATCACCGAAAGCGACATCGGCGTGCTGATATGCGCGAGCCGCTTTTCGAGTTCGGCCACGGTCGGGATCACCTGGAATTCCTGCCGCGCGCAGGACGGGCACGAGATGATGTTGACGCCGCGGTGACGGAGGCCGAGGCCCTTCAGAATCTCGAAGCCGACCTTCACTTCCTCGACCGGATCGGCCGAGAGCGAGACGCGGATCGTGTCGCCGATGCCGGCCCAGAGCAGCGAGCCGATGCCGATCGACGATTTCACCGTGCCGGTGGTGAGGCCGCCGGCCTCGGTGACGCCGAGATGCAGCGGGTAGTCGCAGGCCTCGGCGAGCTGCTGGTAAGCGGCGACGGCCAGGAACACATCGGACGCCTTGCAGCTGATCTTGAAGTTGAAGAAGTCGTTGTCCTCGAGAATCTTGATGTGATCGAGCGCAGATTCGACCATCGCCTCGGGGCAGGGCTCGCCGTATTTCTCGAGCAAATCTTTCTCGAGCGAGCCGGCGTTGACGCCGATGCGCATGGAGCAATTGTGGTCTTTGGCGGCCTTGATCACCTCGCGCACGCGCTCGGCGCTGCCGATGTTGCCGGGGTTGATGCGGAGGCACGCCGCCCCCGCCTTGGCCGACTCGATCGCGCGCTTGTAGTGGAAGTGGATGTCGGCGACGATCGGGACCTTCGCGGCCTTCACGATCGCCGACAGCGCCTTGGTCGAATCCTCGTCCGGGCAGGAGACGCGGACGATGTCGACGCCGGCCGCCTCGGCCTGCTGCACCTGCGCGATCGTCGCCTTGGCGTCGCTGGTGAGCGTGTTGGTCATCGTCTGCACGGTGATGGGCGCGTCGCCTCCGACCGGCACGTTGCCGACGAAGATTTGGCGCGACTTTCGCCGCTGGATTTGGCGATAGGGCCTGACGCTGCTCATCGGAACGCTCTCCGCAAGACGAACCGGGCCGCGCGGGAAGCCCGGCGGCCCGTTGCCGATAAGCTAGTTTCCCGTGGCGGCCGGAGCAAGCGCCCGCGCGCCGCAGCTAACCGCTAGGGAAGGGCTGCCTACGGAAGCTTGGCCAATTCCTTGGGATCGAGCGGCACGCGGCGGGCCTGGCCGGCGCCAGCGATGGGCTTCAGCGTGCGCCCGTCGACGATGATCTGGAGGGCGGCCGGATTGCCGAGTTCCATCACGAGTTCCGGCTTGCTCTGTTCGGGCACCGCGAACTCGTCGCCCTTATGCATGGTTTTGTGGAAGACGACCTTGCCCTTGCCGTCGTGGATGTAGACCCAGCAGGTGCCGGTGGCCCGGATCAACACTTTGCCCTTGGCCGCCGGGGGCGCCGGCGGCGCCGAGGTCGTGGCGCCGGTCTTGCCGGGGTCGGCGGTTTCGCCCGGTTCTTTCTGCGCGGTGTCGGTCTCGCCCGGCTTCTTGGCGTCGGCGGTCGTGAGCGGCACGGGCGCCATCGGCTGATCGGCGTCGGCCGTCGTCGCCGGCACGCTGAACTCGGCCGGCTTCGCCATGTAGAAGTACCAGGCGCCGTAGGCCGCGGCGGCGATCAAGACGGAGAACGTGATGGCGGCGCGGCCCGGAATGCGGCCGGAGCGGATCGGCTCCGGCGGCTTCAGCTTGGCCGGCTGCGGCACGTCGCCGATCTCGCCCTTGAAGCGGCGGACCATCTCCTCGGGCTCGAGGCCCAGGAAGCGCGAATAGGTGCGCACGAAACCGAAGCAGTAGGGAACCTTGGGCAGCGCGCTGTACTGGCGGCTTTCGAGCGCGCGCAGCACGTCTTCCTTCAAGCAGAGATCGCGGCTCGCCTGCGGCAGGGATACGCCGCGCTTTTCGCGCGCCTTCCGGAGCGCGGTGCCTACGCTCTCGGCGGCGTCAGCCGCGGCATCGGCGGGAGATGACATTTCGGAGGCGGTATAGCTGCGCGTTGCGTCGCTCATGGGTCCACCCGATATCGGCCCCATCCCTATGGAAGCGAGACGATCTCGCCTCCACCCCCACCAAATATCGGAAACCAAGCGGCGTCATTGACGCCGATCAACCGTCTTGCCCGAAACCCGCCGTTCGGACGGAAGACTTACTTTCGGTCGAGTGCCGCTGCGGTTTCCCCGGCCGTCATCGGCGTTTTGGCGCCGCGCGACCGTTCGAAACATCTTGTAACAATAGTCCGCGAACGCGGCAAGATGGGAAGCGTGTTTTTAACTCTGTTTCTGCATTTACCGTGAAGATTTCACGGTCCTGCCATCATCGCCGCCACGCGATCACCGGCGCCAACTCGGTTAAGTTAGAGTGTAATGCCGTGGTCGCGCGCGAAGCCCAGAAGCTTGGAGCGGAGCGAGTGATCGCAGCTCTCGCGGAGTTCCTCTAGGTATTCCGCGACAAGTCCCGCCTCGAGGCTGCGCACCATGGCCTTGACCGGCCCGACATTGGGCGCCGCCATCGACAGCTGACGGAATCCCAACCCGATCAAGGCCATCGCCTCCAGGGGATCGCCCGCCATCTCGCCGCAGAGCGTGAGCGAGATGCCCTTCCCGCCGCGCGCGGCGCGGCAAGTGGCGACGAGCTGGCGGAGGAGACTCAAGACCGGCGGCGCGAGCACGTCGTAGCGTTGCGCCAGGCGCGGGTTGCCGCGATCGGACGCGAAAAGGAACTGGACGAGGTCGTTGCTGCCGACCGAGACGAAGTCGGCGCGCTCGGCCAAGGCCGGGAGCTGAAACAGCAGCGCCGGCACCTCAATCATGGCGCCGACCCTAAAGGACTTGGGCGGCGCGATACCCCGCGCCGCGCAGCGCGCCAATTCGAGATCGAGCAGGCGCCGCGCCGCCGCGAACTCGGCGACCTCGGCGATCATCGGGAACATCACGTTGAGCTCGCGCCCGGCCGCGGCGCGCACCAGCGCGCGCAGCTGCCGGCGCAGCAGCGCCGGGTGGTCGAGCCCGATACGGATCGCGCGCCAGCCCATGGCCGGGTTGTCTTCGGTCTTCTCGCCGAAATATGGCAACAACTTATCGCCGCCGATATCGAGCGTGCGGAAGACGACCGGGCGCCCGACCGCGAGATCGAGAATGCGGCCGTAGAGCGAGGCCTGCTCCTCGGCGCTCGGAAAGGCCGGGCGCACCATGAACGGGATCTCGGTGCGGTAGAGGCCGACGCCCTCGGCGCCGGTCTCGGCCAGCATCTGGAGATCGACGAGGAGGCCCGCATTGAGCCGAAGCGCGATCGCGACGCCGTCGCGCGTCACCGCCGGAAGCTCGCGCATCGCGACGTAGCCGGCGCGGCGCGCCACGCGGTCGGACGCGGTCTGGCGGTACATCGCCAGCACGTCTTCGCCCGGACGGACGAAGATCTGGGAATGGTCGGCGTCGACGACGATGGGATCGTTGGGCTCGATGCGCGCGAGCGCGCCGCGCACGCGCCCCACCACGGGGATGTCGAGCGCCTTGGCGACGATGGCGACGTGGGCCGTGGGCGAGCCTTCCTCGAGCACGATGCCGCGCAAGCGCGCACGGTCGTAGTCGAGCAGCTCCGCCGGGCCCATGCTGTGCGCGACGACGACGATGTCCGGCGGCAGGTCGCCCGGGCGCTGGATGTCGGCGCGGCCGTCGCCGCTCGACAGGTGCAGCAACAGGCGGCGCGCGAGGTCGTCGAAATCGGTCATGCGCTCGCGCAGATACGGGTCCGCCACCGCTTGCATGCGCGCGTTGTTCTCGTTGCGCACTTTCTCGGCCGCGGCCTCGGCGGTGAGGCCGCCCTCGATCGCCTCGCGGATGCGGCCCAGCCAGCCGCGATCCTCGGCGATCATGCGGTAGGTTTCCAGAATCTCGCGATGCTCGCCGCCATGCGCCAGCGCGTCGTCGGCCAGCATCATGTCGAGCGCGCTGTACATGCCGGCCAACGCCGCGTTGAGGCGCTCGAGCTCGAGCGGGATGTCTTCGGCGATGAGGCGCTTCACGACGATGCGCGGTTCGTGCTGCACGGCTTGGCCGATCGCGAGCCCGCCGTTCATCCGCACGCCGGGCAGGCGCAGCGGCAGGAGCGCGATGCCGTCGGCCTCGCGCAGCTCCTCGGCGCTTACGAGCTCGCCGCTTGCGACCATCTCGGCCAGAACCATGGCCACGGTCTGCATCGTCTCGATTTCGTCTTCGCTGTAGTGGCGCTGGGCGCGGTTCTGCACCGCGACGACGCCGACGACCTTGCCGGCACGCAGGATCGGCACGCCCATCATCGACTGATAAGGCTCCTCGCCCGTCTCCGGGCGATAGGCAAAGCGGGGATCCGCGGGCGCGTCCGAGAGCGCCAACGCGCGCGCATGGGCGGCGATGTCGCCGACGATACCTTCGCCGATGCGAAGCCGCGTCTTGTGCACGGCCTCGGGGTTCAAGCCTTCGGTGGCGAAGAGCTCGAGCACGTCGCCGGCGCGGCGGAGATAGATCGAGCACACCTCGGCCACCATGTTGGTGGCGATGATGCGCGCGATGCGATCGAGCCGGCCCGGGGCGGGGCCGCCGCCGGCCATGATCTCGCGAAGACGCTTCAGCAGCAGGCGCGTGTCGCTGGACGCGCCATGCGCAGCCAGCGCCGGCTTCGGGCCCGGCGGCGTCTTCGGCTTCTTGGACGGCAGGTCCGTCATCCTCCCCGCTCCGACGGAATTGGCAGTCGAGTGCGATGGCGCAATTCTGATACGCCCGGATTACGCCCCGGCTTCCGCCATTCCGTCTCATTGTAGCAAGATTCGGGCCGAATTTTGATCCGGCCCGGTGCCTCGTCGAGGCGGCCTTCAAACGACGATTTGATTCGGCGTCATTCGCCGTCGAGGCCGTAGACTGTGTGCAGTGCACGCAAAGCCAGCTCGGTGTATTCCTCGGCGATCAGCACACTGATCTTGATCTCCGAGGTCGAGATCACCTGGATGTTGATCCCCTTGTCGGAGAGTGTCTTGAACATGCGTTGCGCCACGCCGGCGTGGCTCCGCATGCCGACGCCGATGACCGAGAGCTTCACGACGTTGGCGTCGCTCTTGATCGCCTCGTAGCCGATCTTGGCCTTCAGGCCTTTGATGCACTCGACGGCGCGCTCCATGTCGCCTTTCGGCACCGTGAAGGTGATGTCGGTTTTGCCGTCGTCGGAGACGTTCTGGACGATCATGTCGACGTTGATGTTGGCCTCGGACAGGGGGCCGAAGAGGCCGGCGGCGACGCCGGGCCTATCCGCCACTTTGACGACGGTGATCTTCGCTTCGTCGCGGCTGTAGGTGATGCCGCTCACCAGGGCCTTTTCCACGATCTCGTCCTCGTCAACGATGAGCGTCCCGGGCACGTCGCTGAAGCTCGACAGCACCTGGATGCGGACATGGTGCTTCATGCCCATCTCGACCGAGCGGACCTGAAGCACCTTGGCGCCTTGCGAGGCGCTCTCCAGCATCTCCTCGTAGGTGATGCGGTCGAGCTTCCGCGCCTTGGCGACGATGCGCGGATCGGCGGTGTAGACGCCGTCCACGTCGGTGTAGATATCGCAGCGGTCGGCCTTCAGCGCCGCCGCCAGCGCGACGGCCGAGGTATCCGAGCCGCCGCGCCCCAAGGTCGTCACGCGTCCCGCGGCCGTCACCCCCTGAAAACCGGGGACCACGGCGACGACGCCCTTTTTCATGTCGGCGATCATCTCTTCGCCGCGGATGGACTCGATGCGCGCCTTGGCGAAGGCGTCGTCGGTGCGGACCGGGATCTGCCACGACATCCAGGAGCGCGCCGGAATGCCGATATCCTGGAGCGCCAGCGCCAGAAGGCCGGTCGTGATCTGCTCGCCTGTCGAGACCACGACGTCGTATTCGCGCGGATCCGGGTATTTCTGCGCCTTCAGCACGTCCTGCGTCCACTTCACGAGCTGATTGGTCGTCCCGGCCATGGCCGAGACGACGACGGCCAGCTGGTGGCCGGCATCGACCTCGCGCTTCACCTTCTGCGCGACGTTCCTTATCCGCTCGATATCGGCGACGGAGGTGCCGCCGAACTTCTGCACGATGCGCATGACGTCCCTTTGTCGATCCGCCGCGGGCGCCAGCCCGGCACGAAAGCGGCGCCGCGGGCAGACCGCGACGCCTCAATATGGCCGGTTGTTGCTTGCGGGGCGGGCAAGTCATACTGGCTCGGCCCAAGGGATTCAACGGCGGCGCGCGTCCGGGCCAGGAGGGGCCCCAGAATGTCGCAAACGTCCAGCCACCGGAGGCAGCGGCAGGGCCGGAAGAGCACTGGTCCCGAGACGGTGGCCTCCGGCCAGGCCTCCGTGGATGCAGAAGAAGTCGCCCGCTTCGAGGCCCTCGCCGAGACCTGGTGGGACCCCGTCGGACCGATGCGCCCGCTCCACGTCATGGCGCCGGTACGTATCGGCTTCGTGCGCGACCGCGCCGCGGAGGCGTTTGCCCGCGACGTCACGGCCGATCGGCCGTTCGCCGGCCTGTCGCTGCTCGACATCGGCTGCGGGGGCGGCCTCATGGCCGAGCCGATGGCCCGCCTGGGCTTCGCCGTGACCGGCATCGACGCGGCCGAGAAGAATATCGCTGTCGCCCGGCGCCATGCCGACCAGATGGGCCTTGCCGTCGACTATCGCGCCGAGCCGGTCGAGGTCGTAGCCGCCGGTAAGATCCAGTTCGACGTGGTGCTGGCGCTCGAGGTCGTCGAGCACGTGGCCGACCTGGACGCGTTTCTCGAGGCCGCGGTATCGGCCGTGAAGCCCGGCGGGCTCATGGTGCTTTCGACCCTGAACCGGACCGCCAAGGCCTTCGCGCTTGCCATCGTCGGCGTCGAATACGTGCTGGGCTGGCTGCCGCGCGGCACTCATGATTGGCGGAAATTCGTCCAGCCCGCCGAACTCGCCGCCAGCCTCCGCCGCGCCGGCGCCCGCGTCGGCGAACTCGCCGGCATGAGCTACAGCCCGCTCTCGGGACGCTGGAACATCACACGCGATCTCGGCGTCAACTATTTCGCCGTGGCGCGGCGGGCCTAGCGGCGCCGGCGCCCGATTGCGTCGCTTGCCAATTGCGCACGCGTTCGCCATTTTTGCGCGCACTCGCCACGGCCCCGACGCAGCAATGACCTCCGCCGCCAAAACCCTCGACGCCAAAGGCCTTTCCTGTCCCCTGCCCGTCTTGAAGGCGCGGCGGGCGATGCAGGAATTGAAGGCCGGCGACATCCTCGAAGTGCACGCCACCGATCCGGCCGCGCCCAAGGACTTCCTCAATTTCTGCGAGGTGGGCGGGCACCAGATGCTCGCCTCGTCCGAGGCGGCGGGCGTTTACACCATGCGCATCCGAAAAGCCGGCTGATGCCGCTCCAGGGCCTCGTCGGGGTCGTGGCCCTACTCCTCCTCGCCTGGCTCCTTTCGGAGGACCGGAAGGCCGCGCTGGCCGGCGCGCAACGCCGGCTCGTCTTTGTCGGCATGGTGCTGCTGTTCGGCGGCGCGCTGCTGCTGCTGAAAGTGCCGCCGGTCCGCGACGCGCTCCTTCTGCTGAACGTCCTCGTCGACGCGCTCGACCGCGCCACCGCGGCGGGCACATCCTTCGTTTTCGGCTTCATCGGCGGTGCGCCGGCGCCGATGGAGATCAAGCCCAATCAGAGCACCGCGATCCTCGCCTTCCGTTACCTGCCGCTCATCCTCGTGATCAGCGCGCTTTCGGCGGTGTTGTTCCATTGGGGCGTGATGCAGGCGATCGTACGCGTGTTCGCCTGGGCGCTCCAGCGCACGCTCGGCATCGGCGGCGCGCTCGGCGTCGGCTCGGCCGTCAACGTCTTCGTCGGCCAGGTCGAGGCGCCGATCATGATCGCGCCCTACATGTCGCGCATCACGCGCGGCGAGATGTTCGCGCTGATGACCGTCGGCCTCGGCACGGTGGCCGGCACGGTGATGGTGCTCTACGCCACGATTCTCGGCCGCACCGTCGATGGCCCTCTCGGCCACATCCTGGTCGCGTCGTTCCTCAACGTGCCCTCGTCGCTGGTCATCGCCGCCTTGATGGTCCCGTTCGCCTCGACCGCGACCGAGGGCGGCTTCGACCCCGAGCGCAAGACCTCGAGCACCATGGACGCGATCACCCAGGGCACCGCGGACGGCGTGATGCTGCTTATAAACGTCGTCGCCATGTTGCTTGTGCTGGTGGCGCTCGTCGAACTGGTCAACATCCTGCTCGACTTGCTGCCGAACGTGGCGGGGAAGCCGCTCAAGCTCGAACGCATCACCGGCTGGATTTTCGCTCCGCTCGCCTTCGCGATCGGCATTCCCTGGGACGAGGCCGCCGCCGGCGGCCAGCTGCTCGGCACCAAGACGATCCTGAACGAGCTCATCGCCTATATCGACCTCGCCAACCCCGAAAACGCCGCCCTCTCGGCCAAGAGCAGGCTGATCCTCGTCTACGCGCTCTGCGGCTTCGCCAATTTGGGCTCGCTCGGCATCATGATCGGCGGCATGGCGACGTTGACGCCCCAGCGCCGCGCCGAGATCGTGGAATTGGGTCCGCGCTCGGTCATCGCCGGTCTCATGACGACGTGCCTTACGGCGGCGGTCGTGGGTCTGCTGCTATGACCGCGAATTAGAGTCGGAAGATCTTGAGCGCATTCGCGCCGCGCACCTTTTCGCGGATCGGCGCCGCGAGCGCGTTCACCCGCGCGAGGCAGCCCGGCATGTCGCCGAAGTTGAACGGGTAGTCCGAGCCGTAGAACACGTGCTCGGCGCCGCCGACATCGACGCACATCTCAAGCGCGTCCTGCCGATAGCAGACGCTGTCATAGTAGATGTGGCGGAGATATTCGGAGGGCGGGCGCGAGATCGCGGCGCGGGCGCGCTTCGCGGTCTCGAAGACGCGATCGAGGCGGCCGGCGACGAAGGGCAGCGTGGCGCCGGCATGCGAGGCGATGAGCTTCACCTTCGGAAAGCGGTCGAAGAAGCCGTCGAAGATCATGCGCACGATGGCGACCGAGGTATCCACCATGAAGCCGATCGAGCCCACCAGCGCGTAGCGGGCGAGATCGAGTTCGGCCGCGCCTGCCGGCACGGTCGGGTGCAACAGCACCGGCAGCCCGCGCGCGTCGATCGCGCGCCAGACCGGCTCGAACAGCGGATCGGTCAAATGCCGGCCATTGATGTTGCCGAGCACGAGGACGCCTATCGCTCCGAGCTTCACCGCGCGCTCGAGCTCGGCCACCGCGGCCGCGGGGTATTCCCAGGGCAGCGTCGCCATCCAGCGGACGTGATCGGGATGCTGCGTTTGCGCCGCGCGGAACTCGTCGTTGGCGATGCGTGCCGCCTGGCTGCTGACGGCCTCGTCTCCCCAGAAGGCACTCGGCGCCGACATGGTGATGATCGCGAGATCGACGCCGGCCGCCTTCATGTTCTTGACGCGAAGATCGAAGTCGAAATGCGCGGGCTCGAGCGGGCCGAAGCTGGCACCGCGCCGGAATAGCGTCATCGGGCTGTCGACGCTTTC
>Ga0310812_10000964_pt1 | contig 10034 bp, 7 predicted proteins | sample NN3metagenome_FD_205747 | JGI IMG/M metagenome (GOLD analysis project Ga0310812, IMG submission 205747) | Soil microbial communities from experimental microcosm in Duke University, North Carolina, United States - NN3 | ecosystem: Engineered > Artificial ecosystem > Soil microcosm > Unclassified ...
TTCCGACGGCGCTGCGCGCGCCCTTGCCGGCGTCCTCGCCGAACACCTGGACGAGCAGCTCGCTGAAGCCGTTCACCACCGCGGGCGACTGGGTGAAGTCGGGCGTGCAATTGACCATGCCGAGCGCCTTCACGACCCGGACGACGCGGTCGAGGCTGCCGAGCTCCGCGCGGACAACGCTCAGCACGCGGAGCGCGACGATCCGCGCCGCCTCCGCGCCTTGCTTCACGTCCATGTCCTGCCCGAGCTTGCCGACGATGTTCTTGCCGTCGGCGCCCACCGGCGTGTGGCCCGAGACGAACAGCAGGTCGCCGGTCCGGACGCAGGGGACGATGAGCGACCCCGGCGTCTTCGGGATCACCGGCAGCTCGATCTTCAGGGTCTTCAACTGCTCTTCGGCGCTGTGCATCGGTTTCTCCTGTGCAAGGGATCTCGTGTCCGTTCCGCCCGACAGCAGGAATCCGCCGGCGAGCCCTCCCGCCACCAGCACGGTCCGCTCGAGGAAGCGGCGACGATCGACAAGCTGTTCCATGGCGCAGTCTCCTGTTTTCTGAATCGGTGGCGCGGCGAGCCGGAGATCTAACCGTCGATGCGGCAGACGGCGTAGGGCTGAAGGTCGATTTCGATCGGCTGCCCGGAGGCCGTCACGCCCGTGTCGGAGCGATACGCGTCCGCGTTCGACATCGCCTCCATCACGGTGGTTTCGTCCAGCCGCTTCACGCGGACCTCGCCCTTGAACAGCGGGCAGGCCAGCCGGACCTTCTGCGGCTGGTCCGTGAGGTTCGAGAGGATGACGCGGGTCCGGTTGTTCGCGGTCAGACCGATGCCCTCGATGACCAGGTTGTTCCCCGAGGTCCACGGCAGCACGCCCGCGCCGGCAAACTCGCCCACGTCGGCGAGCACATGGTAGAGCGGGAAGACCCAGCCCGGCATCGACGGGAATTTGCGGTGGAGGGGCGGATCCTTCTCCCGCTCCATCACGCCGAGCCGTCCCGTGGTTTCGAAGTAGGTAATGCTGTGAACGCCCGGCTTCGCGAGCGCCTTGAGCGTGCCCACCGTCCACCCCGCGCCGAAGAGCGACATCTGGCGGGAATCGACGCGGGCCGGCAGCTCGCCGGGGAGCGTCTCGGGCTCCGGTCCCGTGGCGTTCGGATTGAACCGGGGCCGGAACGTGATGGGACCGATGGCCATCGGGTGGTCCTGTCCGACCAGCCGGCCGCTCTCGACCGTGGCCTCCATGCCCTCGAGGTTCTCGATGATGGTGAGGTTGTCCCCGGCGTGGACCTGGGGATTGATCGAGTAGCTGAGCAGCTCGATGTCCTTCGGCGGGTGGCCGCGGTTGATCTCGGCGAAGTAGGCGTCGGTTCCCGCGCCGAGGCGCACCTCGGGGAGGAACGGGATGAGCTTTTCGCGCGCGAGCGTCACCCACTTCTTGGTGGTCGACTTTTCCGCCTGGTGGAAGATGAGCCACGTCGCGAGGCGCGCGTCGAAATGGACGAGCTTCGGGATGAGGTCCCGGATCTCGTCTTCGGCCTTGTCGGTGAGGTGCAGCGCCATCTCGAGCGGCACGCCGAGCAGCCGGGAGTCGTTGGTCGCGCGCAGGAGGACGGTGTCCAGGTCGGGGGAGGACGGCGTCACGTCGACCCGCAGGTGGGCGAGCCGGAGCGCCTTGAGTCGGTTCACCTCGAACGGCGAGAGCGGTTTGCCGTGGCCGGCCATGCAGAGGCCGAGGCGGGGCAGCTCGCACACCGGCGAGGTTCCGACCGAGATCGGGATCGACGACGGGATGATCCGGCTCGTCGGCGTCGCGCCTTCCACCGTGAGGGTGACCGACTGGGCGACTTTCGTGCCCTTCTTCAGCTCGACGGGGAACGGGAGCCGCAGCGGCGTGCTGTAGATCTTGTAGGACGCGTCGGCCCAGTTCCGCTGGTCCTCCATTTCGAAGGTTTCGCCTTCGAAGGCGACCCGGGCGCGGACGCCGGGCGCGATCTCGTGCGAGATGGCGCGTAGGTCCTGGAACGGCTGCTGGGCCCAGACGTAGCGGGGAAAGCTGCCCTTGGACACGGCGCCGCTCGTCCGCTCGACGATGCACGACCGGCCGGCGCACTCCTTGATCGGATGGAGGACGCAGATGCCGATGCGGTTCTTCAGGAACGTCGATTTCGCCTCTCCGTCCATGGAGAACACGATCGTGCCCTTGGGGTCGCCGCGGATCGAGCCCTTCCACGCGAAGTGGATCTCGTTCCGGCGGCACTCCGCGTCGAACGTGATCTCGAACGATTCCAGCGAGGCGTCGACTTTCAGGTTGCTCAGGACCGCGGGAACGGTGCCCCAGTTGCGGTCGCGGACGGCGACGTAGATGCGGCGGAGGATTTCGCGGGCGCCCCAGCGGACGTAGCGGAGGCTGCCGTCCTCGTAGAGGGCGGTCAACAGGCCGGACCGGAGCTCGCGCGTTTCGCGCAGCGGCTCCTCGGTCCCGGTGTACAGGACGCGGAGCGGCAGCGGCTTCACAGACGTCGACCCCAACGCGGTTCCCTCTTACCCGATCGGCGGACATGATAGCGGGAAGGGGGGACCCTTGTCACGCGACTGCAGAACCCGTTTTGAACCTACTTCGGGGCGACGAGGAACTTCTTGCCCCACTCGAGGTGCTGGACGATGCGCTGAGCGGCCTGCTCGCCGCGCCCCTGGAGGACCGACTCCGCGATGGCCTCGTGCTCCCGCCATCCTTCGACGATGCGCTCGGGGCTCTTGCGCTGGATTCCCAGGATGATGCGATGGAGCTTGCCGCGCAGCCGCTCCATGGCCTGCGTGATTTCCCGGTTGTCGAGGAACTCGCAGAGGATGAGGTGGAACTCGGTGTCGAGCCCGGTCGCCGTCTCGTTGTTCTTTTCCTTCACGGCGCGGGCCTGGAGGTCGAGGTTGACGCGCAGCTTGGCGGCCTGCTCGGTCGTCAGGTTCCCCGAGATCCGGCGCACCACGAAGGTCTCCAGCGCCATGCGGATGTCGAAGAGGTCGATGATCTCGTGGATCGACGGCTCGCGGACGACGATGCCCTGCTGGGGGGAGACGGTGACGAATCCGTCCATCTCCAGGCGCGTGAGGGCGGTGCGGACGGGGGTCTTGCTCATCCGGAGCCGCCGGGCCAGCTCGCCCTCGGTGAGGAAGTCGCCCGGAGCGTAGGTGCCGTCCTGGAAGAGGGCCTTCAGGTCGTCGTAGGCGCGATTCGCCAGGGTGGGGCGCACGGCGGGTCGGGACCGGGGCACGATGGGCTTCTCCGTGAAATTCGAAAAGTATCTAACTGAAATTTCAGACGGATTTCAATCGGATTGCACCGGCGGGCCGGTGTTGCATAATGGGTCGCCATTCGAGGGTCCTCCCATGCGCCTGATCGGACTGATGCTTCTGATGCTGGCCTCCCCCCAGGAGGTGAAGCACCGCTTTCTCGCCACCGACGGGGAAACGTCCAAGCTGATCTACGTCGACCAGGTCCACCCGGAGAAGGACTGGACCGTCGAGACGCCGAAGGGTCCGCGCGACCTCCGGCGCGTCGGGGAGAAGACGATCCTCGTCAGCCACAAGGGCGGCGCCTTCGAAGTCGATCTGGAGACCGGCAAGACGACCTGGTCGGTGAACGGGTACCGCGATGTCCATGCGGCCATCCGGCTGGCGAACGGCCAGACGCTGCTGGTCGGTCAGACGGACAAGGGTGTCACCGTCCACGAGGTCGATCGGGACGGCAAGGAGACGGCGAGGGTCGTGGTCGAGGGCAAGCGCGGCTCGCGGAACGCCCAGCGGCTGGAGAACGGGAACATCCTGCTCACCAGCGGCAAGGCGGCGCTCGAGGTCGACGGCACGGGGAAGATCGTCTGGGAGGCGCCGATTCCCAATTCGGCGGACGACGTCGACCGCCTCGAGAACGGCCTGACCGTGCTCCCCACGGGGTCGGGCGGTACGGCGATCTATGTCGACAAGGACGGCAAGGTGGTCGCGACGCGCGGCGGGAAGGACGTCCATCCCGACCTCAAGATCAACTGGTTCGCGGCCACCCAGACGCTGCGGAACGGCAATCTTGTCGTCGCGAACTGGCTCGGCCACAAGCCGGGACTCACCGGCCCCCACGTTCTCGAATTCGACGCCGCCAACAAGCTCGTGTGGAAGTGGGAGGACGCCACGCGCGTCCAAACGCTCCACAACGTCCTCGTTCTCGAGTAACATCGTCGCCGTGAACGCCGCCGTCCTCTCCGCCGTCGGGACTCCGCTCCGGATCGAGGAGCTGCGCCATCCCGAGCCGAAGGCCGGCGAGGTCCGCATCAAGATCGCCGCCTGCGGCGTCTGCCACTCCGATCTGCACATTGCGACAGGCGACCTCAAGTTTCCGATGCCGGTGGTTCTCGGCCACGAGATCTCGGGCGTCGTCGACGCGCTCGGCGTGGGAGTCGGCGGCCTCACGCTCGGCGACCGCGTCGTGTCGAGCTTCATCATGCCGTGCGGAACGTGTCTGTCGTGCAGGCGGCAGCGCGACGATTTGTGCGAGACGTACTTCGCGATGAACCGCGTCAAGGGCGTGCTCTACGACGGCCAGAGCCGGCTCTTCCGGCCGGACGGAACTCCGGTCGCGATGCAGATGATGGGCGGGATGGCGCAGTACGCGATCGTGCCCGACACCGACGTCTTCCGGCTCCCCGCCTTGCTGCCGCTCGAGGAGTCGTGCATCCTCGGCTGCGCCCTGATGACGGCGTACGGGGCGGTGAAGAACGCGGCGCAGATTCGCGACGGACAGTCGGTCGTCGTGATCGGCGCCGGCGGCGTCGGCTCGAACGTGATCACGATGGCGCGCCTCTTCGGAGCGACGCGGGTGATCGCCGTCGACGTGCGCCAGGACAAGCTGGAGGCGGCCCGCGCGCTCGGCGCCACCGACGTGATCGACGCGCGCCGCTCCGAGCCGCTCGCGCAGCTCCAGGCGATGACCCAGGGCCGCGGCGTCGACGTCGCGATCGAGGCGATCGGGCGGCCCGAGACGGTTCTCCAGGCCTTCCAGATGGCCTCCGACGGCGGCCGCGTCGTGGTGATCGGCGTCGCGCCCATGGACGCCGTCGCTCCGATCGGCATCACCCGGCTCGTCCGCCGCGGCATCCAGATCGTCGGATCCTTCGGCTGCCGCGTGCGCACCGACATGCCCGAGCTTATCGCGATGGCGGCCGCGGGCCGGTTCGACGTCCGCGCCTCGATCTCGCGCCGGTACCGGCTCGATCAGATCAACGAGGCGTACGACGCGATGCAGCGGGGCGATATCGTCGGGCGGGCCATCGTCGTCCTCTGACCATGGACCGCTTCCACGGGCTCGACGCCTGCCGCGCCGCGGCCATGATGCTCGGCCTCTTCTTTCACGGCGCCATTTCCTTCCTCTACGCCAGCCCTCCCTTCGGGTGGGCGATCCGCGACCGTTCGACGTCCCTCGTGGTCGACGTCCTCATCTTCGTCTGCCACACGTTCCGCATGCCGGTCTTCTTCCTGCTCGCCGGGTTCTTCGGCCGGCTGCTTCACGAAAAACTCGGGACGGCCGGGTTCCTGCGCCACCGCGCCCGGCGGATCCTGGTCCCGTTCGTCGTGGCGCTCCCCCTGCTGATGCCCCTGTTCTTCCTGCTGTGGAAGTGGGGCGACTCGCGGCAGCCGCACGCGATCCCGATCTCGCTCGACACGGTGCCTCCGTCGCCGGGCCACCTGTGGTTCCTCTACTACCTGATGATGATCCTGCCGGCGCTCGCTCTCTGCGCGCGCCTCGGCAGGAGCCTGCCGCTCGGCGGACTCGACCGCCTGATCCGCGCCGCCGTCCGGTTCCGCGTGGCGATCTTCCTGCTCGCGATCCCCACGGCGCTGACGCTCTATCCCATGGAGTTCCTGTCGGCCGACACGCCGATCACGTTCGTCCCGCAGCCGAGAATCCTCGCCTACTACTTCGGCTTCGCGGCGTCCGGATGGCTGCTCCACCGACAGGGTCGGCTCATCAAGGAGTTCGGGCGACATCTCTGGGTGCCCCTGATCGTCGCCATCGTCGTCTTCGTGCCCTTCGGCATGGCCGTGGAGAAGGCGGCGGGGCACGTCGCCTTCGATCCGCCCGCCCTGAGGTGGGGCGCGCTTTATCTCGGGGCCCTCTTCGGCTGGTCGCTCGTCGCGCTCTTCCTCGGAGCGTTCGTGAAGTGGGGATCGCAGCCGCGGGCGTGGGTGACGTACCTGTCGGACGCGTCGTACTGGTGCTATCTCGTGCACCTGCCCGTCGCGGTCGCGCTCCAGATCCTGGTGGCCGATCTCCCGTGGCCCGGGCTGCTCAAGTACGCGATCATCATGACGGGCACGATGGCCGCGTGCCTGGGAAGCTACCACGCCGCCGTGAGGTACACCTTCATCGGCGCCGCGCTGAACGGGCCCCGGCAGCGTCAGCCTTTGAGCGCGGCGGCCGCGATCGACTGAAGCGACTTCCGCAGGTCCGACGCGTCGCCGTTCGGGAATCCGCTGCGCTGGACCATGAGGATGTAGATCGTCTGCGTCCCCGGATCGATCCATCCCTGCGTGCCGAAGGCGCCGCCGTGGCCGTAAGTGCCGGGCGAGAGCATCTCGGTGACGCCGACGGGCTTTCCGACGACCTGAAAGCCGAGCCCCATGACGATGCCGTCCGTGAATCCCGCGCGGAGGTCGCCCGTGTGGTTCCGCGTCATCTTCTCGACGCTCGCCTCGCTCAGGTACCGCTTGCCGTCGGCGGTCCCGCGGTTCAGCATCATCTGGTAGAGCTTCACGAGATCGGGCGCGGTCGAGAACAGCCCTCCCGCGGGAAGCGGGAACTTTCCGTTCACGGCATCGCCCAGGAAGTTCTCGGACCGGGCGAGGCCGTCCTTGTCTTTCTTATACAGCGTCGCGACGCGCGCCTTCTGCTCCGGATTCGGATAGAAGAAGGTGTCCTTCATGCCGAGGGGCCGGAAGAGGCGCTCCTCCAGGAAGCTTTCGTACGACTTGCCCGAGCAGACCTCGATGATCCGCCCCAGCGTGTCGATCCCGGTGTTGCAGTACGCCCACTTCGTGCCCGGCTCGAACTCCAGCGGCCACTGGGAGATGGCGATGGTGGCCTCCGCGAGCGTGCGGTTCCGCTTGGAGTAGAGGTCGCCGAAGCCGGGCGGGAAGCCGCCCCGGAGCCCGGAGGTGTGGGTGAGCAGGTCCTTGACGGTGATGGGCCGCGTCGGCTTGCCGAGCGTGATCGTGGCGCCCTCCTTCTTCTGGATGATCTGCTGGCCGCGGAATTCCGGGAGATGCTTCTCCACCGGATCCTCGATCGACAGCCGGCCTTCCTCCTCCAGCATGGCGATGCCCATCGCGGTGATCGGCTTGGTCATCGACGCGATCTGGAAGAGCGAGTCGGGCTTCATCGGCGTCTTCGCTTCGAGGTCCTGGAAGCCGACGGCCTCCAGGCTGACGACCTTCCCCCGGTGGGCGACGAGGGTCACCGTTCCGGCGGTCTGATGGCGGTCGACGTAGTCCTGGAACTCGGAGCGGATTTTCGAGAGGGCGCCATTTTCCTGGGGCGCCAGGGCGCAGCCGAGGATTAGAATGAGCGCCGCAGAGAGGGTCCTCATCGACGATCCTTTCGAATGGTCCCGCTGTGATAGCACGTTCGCGACCGGGAGGCGAGGGAAATGGCGGACGATCCCGCTCCGTCCAAGCGTTAGAAAGTTGACGATGGCCGACCTCTCCAAAAAATTGAACGGCAACGCTCCGGGCGAGTTCTTCGTCGACTCCTCCTGCATCGACTGCGATCTCTGCCGCCAGATCGCCCCGCAGGTCTTCCGCGAGGAGGATGACGCCTCCGTCGTCGCCCGGCAGCCCGCGTCCTCCGGGGAGTCGCTCCGCGCGGAGATGGCGCTTCTGACGTGTCCCACGGGCTCGATCGGGACGGTCCACAAGCGCGACCTGGCCGGCGCGCTCGCCGCGCTGCCCGAGCCGATCGAGGAAAACGTCCACTTCTGCGGTTTCGCCTCGGAGGCCTCGTTCGGGGCGTCGAGCTACCTGATCGTGCGGCCCGGCGGCAACGTGCTCGTCGACTCGCCGCGGTTCACCGCGCCGCTCGTCCGCCGCCTCGACGCGCTGGGCGGCGTCCGGGAGCGGTTCGGCTGCGATCGGATCCTGCACGCCGGCGACGCTTATTTCCCGGTCGAGAAGACCATCGAGGGGATCGAGCCGGTGCGGCTGGAGGACGACCTCCTCATCGTCCCCACGCCGGGCCACACGGCCGGCCACCAGGCGCTGCTCTACCGCGACCGGTTCCTTTTCACCGGCGACCACGTCTGGTGGGATCCGGAGGCCGGGTGCCTGTCGGCCTCCCGCCGCTACTGCTGGCATTCGTGGAACGAGCAGCGCCGCTCGATGTCGCGGCTGCTCGACCATCGGTTCGAGTGGATTCTGCCCGGCCACGGCGCCCGCCACCAGGCGCCCGCGCCGGTGATGCGGGAATTGATCGGGGACCTGATTGCGCGGATGGACTGAAAAGGCCGCGACGGCCGTCGGATCGCCGGTGGTCCGGCCGCCGTCGGCCCCCGAGCCTTCGCCGAAGTTCCTGAAATCCGCCGGCCCGATGGCCTTCCGGCATCGCGCTCACCTGTCTGATCCTGGGAGGCCGGCTCCTCTGGCCCGGCGTGTTCGTCGGCGCCTTCGCGGTCAACGTGGCGGCCTCGAGCCACTTCGGCTCGTCGCTCGGCATCGCGCTGGGGAACACGCTGGAGGCGGTGCTCGCGGCCTACCTGGTGTCGCGGTTCGCCGGCGGCCGGCACTTCATGGACCGCGCGGGCGACGTGGTCCGATTCATCCTCCTCGGCGCGCTGCTGAGCTCCACCGTCAGCGTCGTGATCGGCGTCGGCAGTCTGGAGCTGGCGGGCAAGGCCACGGCCGGCGAACTCTCCAGGATCGCGTTCAGCTGGTGGCTCGGCGACGCGGTGAGCGACCTGGTGCTGGTGCCGCTGCTCCTCGGGTGGACCACGCTCCAGCGCCGGCCCTGGCCGGTGCTCCGGTGGGTGGAGGCGGCGCTCCTCCTGCTGTTCGTCGTGGCGGTCGCGGGATTCGTCTTCGGGGACTTCATGTCGATCATGGACGGCCCCTATCCGGTGTCGTTCATGGTCCTGCCGTGCGTCGTCTGGGCGGCGCTCCGGTTCCCTCAGTATGGATCGGCGGTCGCCGTGTTCGTGATCAGCTTCATCACGCTCTGGGGCCACCTGAACGGGCAGGGGCCGTTCGTCCGGAGGTCCGTCCACGAGTCCCTCTTCCTGGTCCAATCGTTCATCGCGGTCACGGCGATCACGTCGCTGGTCATGGCCTCCGTCGTGGCCGAGCGGAAGCGCGCGCGCGACGAGCTCCACGCGTTGTTCGAGAACACGCAGGAGGCGATCCTGATCGCCGACGGGGAGTCGCGGTACGTCGACGCCAACCCCGCCGCCTGCGCGCTGACCGGCTACACCCGGGAGGAGCTGATGCGGCTCAAGGTGAAGGACGTCACGCCGGTGGCCGCGCAGGAATCGGGGATCCGGCAGTGGCGGGAGTTCCTCCGTACCGGGAAGATGGAGGGGGAGTATTTCGTCCGCCGCCGCGACGGCCGGCAGATCGAGGTGGAGTTCCGCGCGGTGGCCAACTTCCTGCCCGGGCTCCATCTGTCGGTCATGCGGGACATCACCGAGCGCAAGCAGGCGGAGCTTCAGGTGCGGAAGCTGAACGAGGAGCTGGAGCGGCGCGTCGAGGAGCGCACGGCGAAGCTGCGCGAGGCGCTGCGGGAGATCGACACGTTCTCGTACAGCGTGGCGCACGACCTCCGCGGGCCGCTCCGCGCCATGACCGGGTTCAGCGAGGCGCTCCTCCAGGACCACGCCCCGAAGCTCGACGCGGAGGGCCAGGATTTCGTCCACCGCATCGCCGACGCGGGGCGGCGGATGGACACGCTCATCATGGACATCCTGGCGTACAGCCGGCTGAGCCGGGAGGAAATGCCGCTGGTTCGCGTG
>Ga0310812_10000966_pt1 | contig 9997 bp, 23 predicted proteins | sample NN3metagenome_FD_205747 | JGI IMG/M metagenome (GOLD analysis project Ga0310812, IMG submission 205747) | Soil microbial communities from experimental microcosm in Duke University, North Carolina, United States - NN3 | ecosystem: Engineered > Artificial ecosystem > Soil microcosm > Unclassified ...
CACGTGGTGGATACTCGGCAGGTTGCCCTCCGAGACCTTGAATTCCTCCCCTTCGTAGACGAGCACCGGTTCTAGGTCCCACCCCGCACGCCGCGCCACCCGGACGTAGCCGCGGAAGCTGATCTGCCAGCTGACCTCCCAGGTGCCGGAGATCTGCCGCGGAATCAGGTAAACATCGGGCTTCGGCCCGCCGGGAAAGAGCCCGGAGATGGCCGAAAGGACGATGGCCCGAGCGATCGACTCTCCCGAGCACTTCAGCAGATCGCCTTGCGCGTCCGCGCTGAAAGCCACCCGCATTTGTGAGCGGGCCCGCTTGAGCTGATCGTCCGGGACGCTGATCGGCAGCGCCGCGATCACGCGCGTCGTCATCGTCTCGACGTAGGAGGCATACTTCTCCTTCGGGGACAGCTCCTTGCCCGGCGCCTTCTGTAGGGATTCGCTCATGGTGTCTCCTGCCCCGTCAGTTTGTCGAGAAGGGAGGGGCGCACCTTCGATCTATCGATGGTCCAGCCGGCGGGGCAGATCACCTCTCCCGTGACGGCTGCCCGCAGTTCCGCCTTTTCCTCTTCGGTAAAAAGGTGGCGGATGTGGTTCCAGTCCTTTTCACGAATCAGCATCGGGGTCCTCTCCCCGCGCAATTCGAACGCGGCGCTTAAAGGCGGCGACCTCTTCGGCGCCGCAAGGTTTCTCCGCCGGATGTGGCCACGGCGGAAGATTCCAGCCGTGGCGGGCGTTCATCACCGACCGGCAGGTATTGCAGAACATGTTCCCGTGGCCCACCGCCCCGCACTCTGCGCAAATGTCAAGAATCTCCATCTTCGTCCTCTCCGAACAGCGCATCCAGCCGCTCCTCCGCGGACAGACCGGACGCGTTGATGATTTCCTCGGCTGGGACTTCCACCGCTGGCCGACGCCCCACGCCCGGCCACAGGCCGGACTCCAGGCAACGCCGCCAGACCTCGCGCTGTTGCTCCCACCGGATGCGCCCCGCTTCGATCACCGAACCGCCAGCCGGGATCAGGGCTACATCGAACGGATAGGTCCACTCGCAGATGGCGAAAAGCATCTCGTGGGGTTCGCCGGTGACTGCCTGCATCGCGGACGTGTACGCGTGCGCCTGCATCTGGTAGTAGGGGCTCCAGCGGATGAGCTTCTCCCACTTCGCGACGTTCAACTCGTCCGGGAACTTGGGATCGATCACCAGCCGCTGAGCTGGCGCGATCAGGTCAAGGCGCGCCTTGCAGCTCACGCCGGCATCGTCCCACAGGATCGTCGCCTCTTTGTCCAGCGGGGCGAGATCACCGAGCAAGACGGTCAGGCGCAGCGCGATGGCATCCTTGGCCTCCCGGGCCGCGCTCAGTTCGCGGGGCAGCGCCGGGATCTGGCCCAGGTAGAGCGCCTCACGCTTCTCGCCCCCCCTCTTGCCCCGGTAGTTCTCGCCCTCGACCAGCTTGATCTGCTGCCCGCCTCCGAGCAGCAGCGCGTGGCAGAGAGAGCCCATGAGCGTCGCCTTCGTGTCCTTGCGCGGCGCCCGATTGCCGAGCTTCGGATGCGCAGCCCAGGCGGCGAGCGGGGACTTAGAAAGCATCGTCGCCGCCACTGAGCGGCTGAACCGAGGCGCGCCCGGCAGGTCATCCTGGTGATACCGAAGGTGCGGCACGTCGGGGAGAAGCTCAGCCACGGCGCGCCGCCTCCGCGACGTCCGCGGCGCAGGAGATGCAGAGACGAGCCTCCAGGCCGCCACCAGGCTCCACGTAAAGGCCGGGCTCGCGAAGGATCGGCGCCGGCTCGGGCGCCCACCCTCGGCAGTGCGGCGTCGGCTGGATCGGCGGCTGCTCCCGGAGCTTCCGCATCCGCTGGCCGAAGTTGCCCTCGCGCGGACCGCCGATGTTGAACGGACTGTTCAGCGGATATTGCCCTTTTCGCTTCAACGCATAGACGCTGGTGCTCTTCGGCTTTTCGCCCCGCATGCGCGCTTCTTTGGTGGCCTTCTTCTTGTCCCGCAGCTTCCTTCTCTCGTCAGAACTTCCCATCGGATTCTCCTTTCGGTAGCCGCCCGGCAGCGCGCAGGGCGGATCTTCCGGCGTTCCAGTCTTGGCAAAGGCACTCCTCGCCCGACTCGTGGGTCAGCATGTGCGCCGCGTGCATCGTAGATAGCGCGTCCGCGAGGGCGTCGCCCACGCCCGTCAGCGCGCAGATCTTCCGCTGGCACAACACGTCGGCCCGCAGCCGCTCGACTTCGGCCAGCAGCCCGGCGGCCTTGTCGCTGGTGAGCTTCGCGGTCCGCTCCCACGCTTCCGCATCGTGCCGAGCGGCCAGGAGATCCTCCATGCGGGCGAAAATCGCCTCCTCTTCGGGATCGCTGTCTTCGAGAAGGCGAATCCCCCCGCTGGCGGTAAGGCCGTACCGCCGGATCACCCGCGCCGCCTGCTCCACCGCCAACACCTCGGAAGCGTCTACCCCAGACTCCAGCCTGTCCCGAAGTCTCGCGATGTCCAGCGCGGCTCGCGATGTCGCCTCAGGCGAGCCGGGAGCGGGCTCCTGTGGGAAGGGGCCGACGCTCCCGGGCATGGCGTGGTGCTCATGCCGGCCAGCGTGCCCAGCAGCCAGCGTGCAGCGACGGATCATGCCTGTCTCGGGGTGCTGTTCGTAGCCGGCGCATCGGTCGCTCACGGCCGGCCTCCTGCGATCCCGAGCACCGGGTGGATCTCCCACCAGCGGTGCTTGCCGTCATACCGGCTGATCCCTCGAACCACCACCAGCGAGCCTTTGCGGAAGCGCTTGCAGGTGTCGCGGACAGCCGGGATCTCCGGGATGCACTCGGCCACCACGCACCCGCCGGCTGGCCCGCAGATCCGGAGGTGCACGTCGCCGTCCTCTTCGGAGCGCCGGTACTCCACCCGTCCGCTCGTCTCGACGTGGGTGTGGATGGTGCCGGCGGCGAGCTGATCGACCGCGGGACGGAAGGTGCGCTCCTCCTCTGCCCTGGCCGCGAGGGGCAGGAGCAACAGGCAGGCGGCAAAAAAGGTTCTCATCGTCCTCTCCTCTCGTTCGAGCCTGAGCGGCTCGCGGGGCGGCACCTCCGGGGAGATGCCGTCGCCGTCAACCGTTTCAGAATCGAGTCACGTAAGCCGATGAACCGTGACAGCCCGGGTGCGTCAAGTCCACCCGGAAACCGTCTTCGTCCGGCACGCACCCCTTCTGTCTCGCAAGCTGGAGGAGCGCGGCCTTCGCGGCTTCTGTCGTCGGAAACCACTCAGCCGAATCGTACTGGCTGTTGGCCCACTCGCACGTGAGGGTGGCGCCGCCGGGCGGCTGATCGTGCAGATCGCCAACCTCTCGGTTCCAGATCTGGAGCGGCTTGCCCGCGAGGGTTGCCAGCTCCCCCTCCAGCGCGGCGATGTTGGCGCGAATGTCCTCGACGGTGCGGGTGTTGGTGGTGGTCCTGTCCATGGGGGTCGTCCCCTTTCTGCCGGGTCAGCCCGGCGGTTGTGAGCCCTGAGCGGCTCGCGGTGACCCTGGAGGTCCAGGGCTGCCGCGAAACGCTCAGGGCCAAAGCCCGGCTGCCACTTGGCGGTTGCGCTCTTCCAAGAGCGTCTCGAAATAACGGACGGCGATCTCCGCGCTCTTGAGGCGGCTGCGAGCGTTCGCGAGATGGGCGGCGATACATTCCGGCGAGGCGTGCTCCTCGAAGAGGGGATCGCCAAGCCGGGGAGTCGTCGCTACGGGAAGCCCAAGCACGGTGACTTTCATCGTCTTCTCCTGGGTCAGGCGAACGTCGCGTGAAAGGCTTGGCTGGCCCGGTCCATCTCGCGCCTGGCAGCTTCAAGGGCCAGCCAAGCGGCCTCCACCTTCGAGGGAATGCCCCGCCCCACTGCATCCATGTAAGTCTCCTCTGCCGTCTCCGGCCCTATCGCCGTTGACTGAGGGGAGAGTAACACAGCGTTCGAGCGCTTGTCAACAGGTTTCTTTCGTGGTACGATGCGCTGCATGGAAAAGACAACCTCCCCAACTGAGCACCTCAGGCAGCAAGCCGCGAAAGCCATGGAGCCCTGCGCGACTTGCGGGCATGCGCCTTCCTACCGGGAGGTGGCAGCCTTGTCCGGCGTCGGCCACGTCACCCTCTGGCGCTTCCTGTCCGGCAGGGGCGCCACCTCGGACACCCTGGACGCCATCGCCGCGTGGCTGGCGAAGGGAAAAAGGAGGAAGGCGTGAGCACCCTCGCTGCTGAACGCCGCCAGTTCTCCGCCAATCTCGCCGCCATGAAGCACGAGGCCGGCCGGCTCGGGCTCTGGCGCACCATGCGCGCGCTCGAGGAAGCGACGATGCGGGTCGGCTGGGAGATCGCCGATATCGAGGAGGGCAGACAAGCGGACGTACCCGGTGGTAGGCCCAAGAGGAGCGGGACGTGAGGGACGCGCGCGAGATTATCGTTGAACAGGAGCGCGAAGTCGCTGAACTGCGTCGCTGCCTTCGAGAAAAGGAGGTTGAGCTTGCAGCGGCAAGGGCCGCCTGGAGCGAGCTTTGCGAGCTGCTCGGCCACCACTTCGAAGTCGAGATCGCGCCGCGCAAATTCCAGACCACCATCACGGTTGAGTTCCACTTCGGCGAAGCCCTGCTTCACCAACGGGGAACGACGACAGGAACTGATGCACCACCTGCGTTCCGTTGTCGGCGATGCCGTTGTCATCGCCCTGATGGAGCGATCGGGCCAGGAGATCGAGCAGGATGCCGAGCGGCGAGGGAAAATGCTCCGGCACGCGATCCCGCTTCCGCCGGCATGGCTGTGGCGTCGGATGGTCCGAGAACTGGACGAAGAAGGGAGGAGCGGCCTGTGACCGATACCGTCGAGCGAGTCCGCAGCTACGCCGAGCGGTACTTCAAGCGCTCCGGCCAGACCCGGTTCCCGACCGTGCGTCAGGTCGCCCACGCCCTCGGCATGCGGCAAGTCGATGTCGAGCAGGCGGTAGAGGACAGCGACGCCACGATGGGGCTCACCTACTGGCTCGTCGAGTGGAAGGAGCCCCTCGGCGGGCACTTCGTCGAAGTCTACGACCCGGAGCCCGCCCCATGACCGACCTCCGCGCCTTCTACGCCGGCACTGCTGAGCTGTCGCCCTGCGGAACCTACCGCTACCTGCTGACCCGTAACCTCGGAGTCGGTTCCAGCGGCCTCTGCAACTTCGTCATGCTCAATCCGAGCACGGCGGACGCTGACCAGGATGACCCCACCATCCGGCGGTGCATGCGCTTTGCGCAGTCTTGGGGATGCTCCGAGCTGGCCGTCACCAACCTCTTCGCGTACCGCGCCACCCTCCCCTCGGTGCTCCGCGACGCCGTGCGCCTTGGCCTTAACCCGGAGGGGCCGCAGAACAACCACTTCATCCACGAGACGGCCGCCCGCGCCGCAGTGGTGGTCTGCGCCTGGGGAGCTGCCGGGAGCCTACTCGGACGCTCCGATGCCGTCCGCTCCGTGCTGTTGGCCGCCGGAGCCGAACCCCAGGTGCTACGCCTCACGAAGCACGGCCAGCCCTGCCACCCGCTCTACCTGCCGGGACGCCTCCGGCCGCAAGCCTGGAACTGGCGATGATCCCAGACCTCCGCGCCTTCGTCCTCGCCAGGGGCCACACCCGCGTAGCCGACCTCATGCGCCAGGGGCTCACGTACCACCAGGCGTGCAGAGCCCTGGAGGACCTGGAGTCCGACCGCCTAGTCGGGCACCGCTCCATCCACGGGATCTCCGAGTGGAGCCCCGGTTACCCGGTGGACGAGGAGCGCGTCAAGGCGCTGCGGGAGCTCTACGGGAAGGCGCCGCGGCTGGTGCCCTGTTCCTCTTTTTCCACCTCATCTGAGGGAGGAAAACGAGCACGCCTCCCCCGCGCCGCCCTCCGCCGCCACATCTCCGAGCGCCACCCAGGCACAGCCAGCCGGTGCGCGAGGTGCAGGCGGTGACGCAGGTCCTGCGGCCCGCTCTCCGCTACCACGGTGGCAAGTGGCGACTGGCGCCCAAGATCATCGCCGTCCTTCCGCCGCACGAAGTCTACGTTGAGCCCTACGCCGGCGGCGCCTCCGTGCTGCTGCGCAAGCCCCGCGCCCGCCACGAGGTCTACAACGACCTCTCGGGAGAGGTTGCCAACGTGTTCCGGGTCCTGCGCGATCAGGGAGAGGCCCTGCGACGCGCCTGCCGTCTCACGCCCTTCTCCCGCGAGGAGTACTACCGCAGCTTCGAGCCCACCGAGGACCCCGTGGAGCAAGCCCGGCGGACCATGGTGAAGTCGTTCATGGGGCACGGCAGCAACTCCATCCGGAAGTCCGTCGCGAGCGGCTTCCGCAGTAAGGCCCACGGGGCGATGGACTGGATGCGCCTGCCCAACAAGATGCCCGGCCTCCTCGAGCGGCTGCAAGGGGTGGTGATCGAAAACCGTCCGGCCCTCGAGGTCATGAAGCAGCACGACGGCCCGCGGACGCTCTTTTACGTGGATCCGCCATACCCTCGAAGCACCCGATCGCAGAACGGCCACGGCCGCTGCGCCTGCTGCTCCTACGAGCACGAGATGAGCGACGAGGAGCACCAGGCCCTCCTGCTCGCCCTCGTCGCCCTCAAGGGAGCCGTCGCGGTCTCTTGCTATGCATGCCCGCTCTACGACTCGGCGTTGGCCGGATGGGAGCGCCACGAGCTGGCCGCGTGGGCGGACAAGGGCAAGAGGACGACCGAGGTGCTATGGGTCAACCGCGCCCGCCGCCAGGAGACCCTGCCGCTGTGAGCCGGCGCCGATCCCTCCATGGTGGCGGAGAGGGCCGCCCCAACGCCGCCGCCCGCGGCTACGGCAGTCTCTGGCGTAAGCGAGCGGCCGCCCATCTGGAACGGGTCCGCCAGCGGCAGGAGGCCGAGGGCTGGCCGGGCGGGCCGTGGTGCGAGTGCGAGGTGTGCAAGTGCGTAAGGGTCCGTGGAGCCGAGCTGGCTCATGTGGTCGCCGCAATGGAGAAGCTCCGGCCGATTCCCGCTGGGGTGCATGCGGCCCTCACCCCGGAAGCGCTCCTCCGGCGAGCCGACACCGCAGACCACCGCCGCCCCCGCCGGCTCTTTCCCCTGGAACTCCAGGGCAGCGACGCCCCGGGCGGCTCCGATCACCCCGACAACCTGCGGGCGATGGCGCACGGCCACCACTCGCGGCGACGGGACGACAAGGTAAGGAGGAGAGAATGAGCACGTTCGACGAATGGTGGGACTCGGAGGGTATGTTCGTCATACACCCTGACTACGCACATGATTTTTTCAGGGAATCCTTAGGCCCCCCGGGGTAGGGCGAGACCCGTATTGTGTCAGGCTTCACCCTCGGCGAAAGCGGGACATTTTTTCCCTGCCGGAACCGGAAAACGTGACGCGGCACGGGGGAACCCCCTAGACCTTCGCTTCGGGGGTAGCATGCGCCCGGTGGGCGCCTAGAGCATACCAGCGGTGTCAAGCCCGAGGTCAAGGTGGTGGTGGTCCCGCTCGATGAGGTGGCGGGCGCTGGACTGGACGAGCATGCGGCGGTTGCGGCGGGGGCCGGCGGCCGGCCAATCTCCGTCAACCGACAGGACGGGCCACGGCCGGGTGGGGATCTCGGGGTGATGGCGCTGCATCCAGGCGCGGACGGCGCGGTCGGTCCCTCGGCAATCGCCGTCGTGCAGCTCGGTCCCTCCCAGGCGGGAGAAGAGCGCGAAAAAGGCGACCAGCTCCTCCTCTGTGGGCTGGCGGTGGCGGCTGCCGGTGATCGCGACGGGCACGCGCTGGACGGTTGGCGGGACTGCTGCCTCCCGTTCGAGGGAGAGGCGGGCGAGAAGCTCGGCGGGGGATTCGGCGGCGCTCATGCCCCGAGATTACCACCGCCGGCACGCGCCCCGTGCTAGACTTGCCCCAACATGACGATCGATGACCTCTGGGCCGGCATCACCTCGGGCGCCTACGCTCTGACGGACACCGAGGGGGAGGCGATGGTGGCGGCGGAACGGACCCGGCGGGCGACCGCGTTCGAGGCGGACCTCCTGGCCGCCGTAGAGCTCGCGGGCGATCCCCGGGCGCCCGAGATCCTGAGCCTGTCCCGCCGGCTGGCGGGCGGACCGGACGCGCCGCCGGCAGCCGTGGCGGAGGCGATCGGGGGGCTGGCGAAGATCCTGCGGGCGCCGGCGGTTTCCGAGGTGGTCAAGGAGGCGAGACCCGCTGATGGTTAGCCACGCGGAGATGCCCGAGACGGGGGCGTATCGGCCCCAGCCGGGAATGATCGGGACGCGGATAGCAACGATCCGGAGGACGTGCGCCGCCTGCCCTGCCCAATGGGAGGGCAGCACCGAAGACGGGAAATCGGTCTACATTCGATTTCGCTGGGGCGTCCTCGCCATCGGAGTAGGCCAGACGATGGACGAGGCGGTGATGAACCACCGCCGGGACCCGTTGTTCTGCGCTCGCTTGAGCGATGACCTGGATGGCAGCCTCGGCTACGAGGCGCTCAGGGCAGCAACATCCGGGGTTGTCGAGCTGCCACCGGCGGAGGCCCCCTGATGGCTCGCGGTCGCCCCCGAGTCCCTGACGAGCAGAAGAAGGCGGCCGGCACCTACCGCAACGACCTGGCGAACCTCAACGCCCCGGTCTACCCGGTAGCGGCGCCGGAGCGGCCCGCCTGGCTGAGCCCGGAAGCTGCCGAGGAGTGGGACCGCCTCATCCCCATCCTGCTGGAGAAGCGAGTCCTCGCCGAGGTGGACTTGGGTGTCGCGGCCAGCTACTGCGCCAACCTCGGGGAGCTACGGCTCGCGCATGAGACGCTGAAGACGGAGCCGCGCTTCTACGAAGTCGGCACGGGCCAGCGCAAGGAGCACCCGGCCTCGAAGGCAGCGCGCGACCTCGGCAACAAGATCCGCCTGCTGGCCTCCGAGCTGGGCCTCTCGCCGGCGGCGCGCGCCAAGGTCTCGGCCGTCGCTCCCGAGCTGCGCACCGCGGGCGCCGGCAGCCCGGCCGACCCGATGGCTCCGGAGGCGCCTCGCACCGAGCGCAAGCGGCCGGCGTCGCCGATCAACTGAACAAGAGGAATGGCGCGATGACGATGGACCAACGATTCACGGCAGCCTTCCGGTTGGTGGCCCTGGGAATGCCCTTCGAGGCCGCCTGGAAGTCAACCTGGGGGGGCGCTGGAGCAAGCGCCCTGGACGTTCACGACATCGCGGAGGCTTCCGTCCGGCAGCTCTTGAAAGGCAGGGGCTCCGGGGCCGAGGCAGGAGCCCCCCATCTTCTACCCCTCTACGGAGTGCGGCCCGAGGACGGCCGTCTCCTGCATTTGCGGTCCGAGTTCCCGTTCCCGGGCGGGATCGACCCCGCCTTCAAGGATGACCCGGTCGCCAACGCTGACGATGAGTTCCTGCGGTCCCTCGGCATCGACCCCGGCACCCCTCCTGTAGACTGAGCGGGCATGGCCCTCGCCGCCCCTCGCGATCTGCACCCCGCCACGGCCTACGCGGTAGACGCGGTCGATGGGCGCCTCGTCATCGGCGAGGAGGTGCTGTGGGCCTGCCGCCGGCACCTGCGCGACCTGGAGAAGGGGGAGAAGCGGGCTGGGCTGTGGTTCGACGAGGTCGCGGCGGACAGGGCGCTCCGCTTCTTCGGCGAGCTGCGGTTCGTCGAGGGCGAGCTGGCGGGCCGGCCCTTCGTCCTTGATCCCTGGCAAGAGTTCATCGTCGGGAGCATCTTCGGCTGGATGCGCGCGGATGGCTTCCGGCGCTACCGCGAAGCCTGGGTCCGGGTGGCCAAGGGCAATGGAAAGTCCCCGCTCGCCGCCGGCATCGGCCTCTACTGTACGGGCTTCGACGGAGCCTGGAACGGGCCTGGTGGCGCCTGGCAGAAGGAGCAACGGGCGCAGGCGTTCGCCGTCGCGACCAAGTTGAAGCAGGCGGGCATCGTCCACAAGGTGGCCCTCCTGATGGCCCAGCAGCTCTCGCCGGCCCTCCGCGGCCAGTTCATCATTCCG
>Ga0310812_10000967_pt1 | contig 9995 bp, 5 predicted proteins | sample NN3metagenome_FD_205747 | JGI IMG/M metagenome (GOLD analysis project Ga0310812, IMG submission 205747) | Soil microbial communities from experimental microcosm in Duke University, North Carolina, United States - NN3 | ecosystem: Engineered > Artificial ecosystem > Soil microcosm > Unclassified ...
CGACCTCGGTCCGTTGGGAAGGCTGAGGTAGCCGAGACCGCCACTGACCACAGACAGATGCCCGAGCTCGTAAATCCGACACGGACGCACGGCCTGGTCGACATTCTCGACCGCGTGCTGGACAAGGGCCTCGTCATCGCCGGCGACATCAAGATCAACCTGGCGAATGTCGAGCTCCTGACCATTCAGGTCCGTCTGCTTGTGTGCTCGATCGACAAGGCGGAACAGATCGGACTCAATTGGTGGCGCAACGATCCGAGACTCACAATGTCTGGACCTGGTGCACCCGCGGTTGCTCCCGATCTCGACGCCCGGCTGACACGGATCGAGGAACAGCTCATTCGCCTCGCGGGATCGGCGGGGTCGTCGGGCGGGTCGGTGTCCAAGTCGTCTCGCAAGTGATGGGCGGCATCATGCCTCGCTGTAATCGACCCTAGCCTCTCAAGGACGGGAGAACATGGCTGTCGAACGCACGCCTAGCGGCAGTTCACTGATCGACGTTCTGGATCGCGTACTGGATAAGGGTATCGTGATCGATGCCTGGGTTCGGGTCTCACTCGTCGGCATCGATCTGGTGACGGTGGAAGCGCGCATTGTCGTCGCGTCCATCGACACATATTTGAAGTACTCGGAAGCTGTCGGCATCACATCGCCGATCTCGCGACCCCGTGAGATTGGCGCGGGCGACGAGCTCGAGCGCATGCAGCGGGAGAACGCCGAATTGCGCCGGCAACTCGAGCTTCGCAACGGCTAACACGGTGGGGTAGCGTAGCATGGCAGTGCTCGGAGACCGCTCGATTGCCGGTCTCCTCTCGGGCTTGGCCGAGGCGCCAGATCTTCGCGCTGCCGCGTCATTCCTCTTGACGCAGCTCGCCGAGCTTGCCGGTTCGAAACGCGCGGCGATGTTCCGGCTGGACTCCAATCACGAGAACGTCGAGCTCGTCGCCGCCATCGGCCTCAACGTCGAGCCCGGCGAATTCGCGATTCCGTTGAGCGATTTGTCGAGCCCGCTGGTCATCAGCGCGCTCGCCCTCGTTCGGATTCAAGGAACGAGTCCGCTCGGACCGCGTTCCCTCGCCGGATTCGAGCAGTGGCTGGCCCTTCCAATGTCGCAGCCTCGCTACCGTGGCGCTCCCGGCGCCATGTCCCCGGCGCGTGCCACCGAGCTGGTGGCGTCGCGCACGATCAGCGTGCTCGATACGCCGGAGCGGCGAGTTGGCGTGGCGCCGGCCGGCGTCGTGTTGTTGGAAGGTCCCGGCGACGCGACCGTCATCGACGAAACCGGGGAGATTCTCGGGTTGGCCAGCCCAGTAATGGGGCGGCTGGCGGCGCTCGAGGACTCGCGCGAGCACACGGAACGGCTGTCGCAGCAGCGCGAACGCCTGACACTGATGGTCGATTCGCTCCCCGACCCGATCGTCATCACGAACGCGGCGAACGACATCATCGCACAGAATCAGCGCGCTGATCGTCTGCTCCATGTTCGCGACGACGACTCGGCCGGCCGACGGCGCGCCATCGAGCTGAACAATCTGCTCTTTACGTCCTTCCTGTCGAAGGCGGCGATGATGGGGGCCGCACAGGGCGGAGCGCGGGAGCTGAACCTGGTCGACCCGGACGAGGGAAATGACCTCCTGTTCGAGGTCCTCGCCCATCCGCTCGGCGAGCGCGTCGGACCCGAGGACGCCGTGCTGTCGGTGTTGCGCGACGTCACCGATCTGCGGCGCGCGGCCAACGAGCTCGAGCGACAAGTGCAGCGCGTGCGACAGGCGGAGATCACGGTTCGCGGCGAACGCGACCGGTTGAATCTCGTCCTCGAAAACGTCGCCGATCCGATTCTCGTGACCGACGAGCGCTCGAACATCATCCTGATGAACGATCAGGCCGAGCAGCTCTTTCACAGTGAAGCGGAGGCGCGCAGCCGCTCGCAGCTCGCTGCGGTCCGCGGCAACGATACGAAGTTCACGTCGTTCATCTCCGAGTTCGCGCTGCTCGACGACGATTCGCGGCGGGAGCGAATGACGCTCGTTTTCCCGCGGACGGGCATCGAGCTGCCCGTCGAAGTCGTGTCGGGCAAAGTGAAAAACGAGCGCGGCGAACCGATCGCGATCGTGTCGGTGCTCCACGACCTCACGAAGCAGGTCGAGAACGAGCGGCTGTACGAGGCACTCAAGCGGTTGAACAGCGAGCTCGAACAGCGTATTCGCGAAGCGACCGCCGACCTGGCCGAGCAAAACGCGCGGCTGCAGTGGCAGTCACAGGAAGTGGAACGCGCGAACAAGCTCAAGTCGGAATTCCTGGCGAGCATGTCGCACGAGCTGCGCACGCCGATCAACGCGCTGATCGGCTACTCGGCGCTCATGCTCGACGGCGTGCTCGGCGAAGTGAATCCACGGCAGAGTGACGCACTCCTGCGAGGGCGCGCGGCCGCCGAGCATCTCCTCGCCCTGATCAACGACATCCTCGATCTCGCCAAGATCGAGGCGGGTAAGATGCCGCTGCATCTCGAGGACGTGTCGCTGCGCGAGGTGACGACCGAAGTCACGCAGCAGATCGAGCCGATGGTGCGCAAGAAGCAGCTGGATTTTACGATCGATGTCTCGCCGGATTGTCCGGTCATCTACTCCGATCGGACGAAGATCAAGCAGGTGCTGCTCAACCTGCTGTCGAATGCTGTCAAGTTCACCAACAAGGGCAGTGTGACGGTCCAGGCCGAGTGCGCGCCCGGCGGCGTGCGGATCGACGTAATCGACACGGGCATTGGCATCCGCCCCTCCGATCTCCAGGCGATCTGGGAAGACTTCCGGCAGGTCGACCAGTCGCGAACGCGCGAGTTTCCGGGAACCGGGCTCGGGCTCAGCATCACGCGGAAGCTGCTCGAGCGCCTTGGCGGGTCGGTCGCCGTGCAGAGCAAATACGGCGAGGGGAGCACGTTCTCGGTTTTTCTCCCGGTCCGCGTCCCCGTCTCGGCGCCGTCAGAGTATCCCGCCACAAGCGTGTCCGTCTAAATACAGACGCTAGCGGACAGAACCCCGGCCTAACGACGGGGTACAATTTGGCGTCTATACTCGTCGGTCCGACGCGGTTGAAGACCTGCTCTTGGGAGAGGGGAGAACGAACGATGACGAAATACCGGGCGGTGGGGAGTTGGGTCACCCTCGCGACGTTGATCTCATACGCCGCGGCCTGCGGCGATCGTGGCGCGCAGTCGAAGGCAGAGACGGATTCTGCGCTCGCGCGCGACTTGGCGCTCGCGTCACAGCAGCCGACGGCGCAGCCGACTTTTCAGGATACGGCGGTAGCTCCGACGCCCAAGCCCGCGCCGGCGCAAGAGAAAGCGCCGGTGCCGCAGCCGCGCTCGCGATCGCCGCGTCGTCCCGAGCCGCGGGCCGAGGTTCCACGTCCCGTCGCTCCGCCGCCTTCGACGCAGACGCCGGTCGTGCAGCCGACTCAAATCGCCCAAGCGCCGACACCGGCGCCGGCAGCCGCGCCGGCGCGCGGCGAGATCGGCACGGGAACAGGCTTCGGTCTGACGAGCGGGGCGAAGGTTTGCACGAACACGAATCGGCCTGGCGACAAGATCGTCGCCACGTTGAACTCGGCGGTCACGGGCTCGAACGGCGCGGTGATCCCCGCCGGCTCGACGATCGTGCTCGAGGTAGCGTCGACGAACGCCGGTCAGAACGGCGACGGGGCGCAAATCGCCTTCCGGATCCGGTCGCTCGTCATCAACGAGAAGACGTATGAGGTGAATGGCGACGTGTCGACGATGTCGCCGCTCGAGAAGACGAAAATCGCCAACGCCGACCCGAATGCCGAGAAGAAGAAGGTCGTCGGCGGCGCGATCGCCGGCGCCATCCTTGGCCAGATGATCGGCCACAATACCAAAGGAACGATCATCGGCGCCGCGGCCGGTGCCGCGACCGGCGCCGCCATCTCGCGCTCCGGCGAGTCCTACGAGGGCTGCCTACCGGCGGGTTCGGCTCTCCGCATCACGCTGAATTCGCCGATCCTGATGTAATTCGCGCGGAGATGCGAGGGGCCGTTAGTCTTTCGAAATGGCCCCTCGCGTTCCGCCGGCGCTCAAGCCGTTTCATCCAATCGTCCGCGCGTGGTTTCGCGAGGCGTTGGGTGAGCCGAGCGCGCCGCAGCGTGAAGGATGGCCGGCGATTGCCAGCGGCGCGAGCACGCTGATCCTTGCACCGACCGGCACGGGCAAGACACTCACCGCGTTTCTCTGGGAGCTGAACCAGCTCATCGCGGACGGCGCCAAAGAGCCGCTCCCAAACGCGGTACAGATCCTCTACGTCTCGCCGCTCAAAGCGCTCAACAACGACATCCAGCGCAATCTCGAGCGGCCGCTGAGCGAGCTGCGCGAGCGATTCGAGAAGGCCGGCAAAGCCTTTCCCGAGATTCGCGTCGCCGTTCGGACGGGTGACACGCCGCAGTCGGCGCGAGCGCGAATGATCCGCAAGTCACCGCACGTGCTGATCACGACGCCGGAGTCGCTGCACATCATGCTCACGACGACGCGCGGTCGCGGCATGTTCAGCGGCGTGCGCGCCGTGATCATCGACGAGATTCACGCGATTGCGGGAACGAAGCGCGGCGCTCACCTCGCGCTGACGCTGGAGCGGCTGGAGCGGTTGTGCCAGGCGCCGCCGCAGCGCATCGGCCTCTCCGCGACCCAACGCCCGCTCGACGAGATCGCCCGCTTTCTCGTCGGGTTCGACCCGGCGACGAACGAGCCGCGACCGTGTCGGATCGTCGATTGCGGTCTGGTGAAGCAGCTCGAGCTGTCGATTCGATCACCCGTCGAAGACCTCGCCCATCCGGGGGGCACGATTTGGTCGTCGGTCACGCCGATGGTGCTACAGTACCTGCGCACGGCGCGGACGACGTTGATTTTCGTCAACAATCGCGCGCAGGCCGAGAAGATGGCGGCGCGGATCAACGCACTCGCCGGCGAAGAACTGGCGCTTCCGTACCACGGATCGCTGTCGCGCGAGCGACGGCTCATGCTCGAGCAGTCGCTCAAAGCGGGCGCGGTGCGCGCGCTCGTCAGCACGAGCTCTCTCGAGCTTGGCATCGACATCGGCTCCGTGGATCTCGTGCTCCAGCTGCAATCGCCGAAGCGCGTCGCCAATGGGCTGCAGCGCGTGGGCCGCGCGGGACATTCGCTCGATGCAGTGAGCCGCGGCGTGTTCATGCCCACGTTCCGTGACGATGCGATGGAGCTGCTCGCCGTGGTCAAGGCGATGGGCGACGGCGACGTCGAGCCGACGCGCGTTGTCCAGAATGCGCTCGACGTGCTGGCGCAGGTGGTCGTGGCGACAGTGGCCATCGATGACGACTGGACGAGCGTCGCTTTGTTTGATCTGGTTCGGCGGGCGTATCCGTATCACGCGCTGACGCGTTCCGCGTTCGATGAAGTGCTGGCGATGCTCTCGGGCAAGTATCCATCCGACGTCGCCGCCGAGCTGGACGCGCGCATCAGCTGGGACCGTGTGACGGATACCCTCATATCGTCGCGCGCGTCGCGAATGGTCGCCGTGATCTCGGGCGGTACGATCCCCGATCGCGGGCTGTACACGGTGAATCTTCCCGATCGCACCCGGCTCGGCGAGTTGGACGAAGAGTTCGTGCACGAGACGCGCGTCGGCGACGTTTTTCAGCTTGGCTCCTCGACCTGGCGCGTGAACGCGATCGAGCACGACCGCGTGATCGTGACGCCGGCGCCGGGCGCTCCGGCACGGATGCCCTTCTGGCACGGTGAGTACGCCGCGCGATCGGTGCATCTGGCGCCGCGCGTCGGCGAGCTCCGTCGCGAGCTCGATGCCGTTCGCACCGCCGAGCAGATCGCCGCGCTCGCCGAGCGATATCTGTGCGACGAATCGACGGCGAGCTCGCTCGTCGAATACGTCCACCAGCAGCGCGCATCGACGGGAGTGGTACCGGACGAGCGCATCGTCGTCGTCGAGCAGTTCCGCGACGAGATGGACAGCGTGCGCGTCGTGATCCACGCGCCGTTCGGCGGGCGCGTAAACGCGCCGTGGGGAATGGCGCTGGCCAATCGGGTGCGCGAGACGCTCGGCAAGGGCGGAGCGTTCGAGATCCAGGTGCAGACGACCGACGATGGCATCATGCTGCGGCTGCCGACGCTGCGCGAATGGCTGCCGTTGAGCGTCATACGCGACATGAGCTCCGGCGAGGCGGAGCGCCGCGTGCTCGAAGAAGTCGGCGCGTCGTCGCTGTTCGGCGCGCGCTTTCGCATGAATGCGGCGCGCGCGCTGCTGCTGCCCCGCGGGAATCCGCGGCGACGCATGCCGCTCTGGCTCCAGCGTCTCAAAGCCCTCGATCTTCTGCAGGCAGTCCAGGAATTCCCCTCTTTCCCAATACTCGTCGAGACGTACCGCGACGTGCTGCAGGACGCGTTCGACATGCCTGCGCTGTCGCGTGCGCTCGACGATCTCGCCGCCGGAACGACATCGCTCGTGTCCGTCGAGACGCCGGTGCCGTCGCCGTTCGCGGCCTCGTTGCAGTTCGGCTTCGTGATGGACTGGATGTACGCCGACGACGCACCGCGCGCCGAGCAGCGGGCGGCGCTGCTGTCGCTCGATCGCGCGCTGCTCGATGAGCTGATGGGCGGAGAAGGCGCCGACGAGTCGACGCTGGAAATGCTCGATGCCATTCTGTCGCGGCGACGAGGCACGGCGTCGGGCGCGCGGGCGCGGACAGCCGACGAGTTGGCCCTCTTGCTCGACCGCGCCGGCGATCTCACGATGGAAGAGCTCCGCGAACGCGTCGCTTCGCTCGACGAAGGCCGTCGCGGCGATCCTCTGCACGAATTGCTCGAGCGCGGGCGGGCGATCGCGTTGGACATCCCGAACCGCGGCGACACGATTCGACGCGTCGTCCTCACCGAGAGCTTCGCGCGATACGCGGCGGCATTCGGCCCCGAGGCGTTCGAAACGGTGTATCGGGGAGCCGATCTCGACGCTGTTTCCGCGCAAGACGCCGTTCCGGACTCGTTGCGGCAGCCCGCGATGACGAGGACCGCGGCGCGGCGTGAGATTCTGGCCCGCTTTGCGTCGCTCGCCGGCGCGTTCGCCATCGCCGACGTGACCGCACGCTACGATCTGGATGACGCGTGGATTCGCGAGCGTCTCGACGACTGGACGCGCGCCGGAAAGCTCGTGCGTGGGAAGTTCGGCGGCGACTCCACGATCGAGCGATGGTGCTCGCGCCGGCTGCTCGAGCTCGCGCGGCGTCGCGAGCTCGCTCAGGCGAGAAAGCAAATCGAGGCGGTGCCACTCGACCGCTTCGCCGGGTTCATGTTGCGGTGGCAACACCTCGACGCAGCGCATCGCCTCTCTGGTTCGGACGGAACGATCGAGATCGCGCGGCAGATGTACGGCCTCGCTCGTCCCGCCGAGCAGTGGGAGCGCGACTATTTGCCGGCGCGCGTCGAAGACGTTGATCCGGATGCGCTGTCGCGATTGATCGCGCTCGGGGAACTGGTGTGGATCGGCGGGACGACGGCGAAGCCCGACGAGGTTCCGACGCTGTCCACGGTTCGCTTCGCGCGTCGCGGAACCGTTCGCGCGTGGGTCTCGACCGCGTCGACGGCACCGCTGGGCGAACAGGCGCAACGTGTGCTCGAATCCCTCGAGCGCGAAGGCGCCTCCTTCTTCGACGAGCTGGTCTCATCGACCGGACTCACGGCTCGAACGCTGCGCGACGCGCTGCGCGAGCTCGTCGGTGCGGGCCTCGTGACCAACGATACGATGGATGCGCTGCGCCTCGTGTTGCGTTGGCGTCCGATCGTTTCACCGCGCGACCGCGCGCGGCCGGATCCAACACGATGGCTGCCGGCCGACTTCACGCCCTCGGCGAACCGGTACGTCGTGCAGCGCCGTCCCAATCTTCGCCGCTTACCGAAGTGGAAGCGCCCCGACAAGGAAGGCGGGGCCGCGGTGGAATGGCCTGGCCGTTGGTCCCTGGTGCGCGCGCCGCGCGTGCTCGGCCCCGAGGTGGATGAAAGCGCTTGGGCCGAGTTGATCGCGAAGCAGTGGCTCGAGCGGTACGGCATCGTGTCGCGCGAGATGTGGAGGCGCGAACGACCGGCGATCGCCTGGAGAAGCATCTATCGCGAGCTGAAGCGTCTCGAGTTCCGCGGCGACGTGCGCCGCGGCTACTTCGTGCGCGGACTCTCCGGCGCGCAGTTCGCGCTGCCGCAGGCGATCGAGCTTCTCCGCGCCGACGATTCGCGCGGCGAGGCGGTCGTCATCCCGGTGTCCGATCCGGCGAACGTGTACACTCTCCCGATGCCGCAGGACCCGGCGCGTGATTCCTTCGTGCGTCCGCGCAGCCGCGGCGCGCTGCTCGTGTCGATCAACGGCAACGTCGTGATGATCGCCGAGAGACATGGCGGTCGCATCGTCATTCGTCCCGACACCACGGAGGCCGCGGCAACCGAAGCCGCCAAGGCACTCGTCGCCTACCTCTCGGCGCGGACGAGCCGCGACATCGTCGTCGAGACGATCGATGGACAGCCGGCGAGCGGCAGCCGCTATCTGGACGCGTTTCGGGCCGCGGACTTCAGGCGGGGAACGACGGGGCTGCGGTTCTACACTCGGCGGACGTAGGAACGGAGAGATCCGCTGGAGCGATTACGGATTCGCGTCCAGGAACCGCATCACGGTCTGGGTGAACAGCTCCGGCTTCTCGAGATACATGAGATGGCCGGTTCCCGGGATCACGATCCGGGTCGATCGCGGAATTCCAGCTTCGATTGCGCCGGCGTGTGCATGGACGTCCGGGATGTCGGCGTCTCCGACCAGCAGCAGCGTCGGCACTCGAATCTCACCGAGCCGCGGCAACGCCGGCTTGGGCGGGATTGCCGGTGTGCTGTGCGTAATGTCCTGGGGCGAGGCGAGCAGGAGGTCGAGAAGCTTCTTCCGCGCCGCGTCATTGCCCGGAGCAATGAGATAGCGGTCGTTCGCAATCGCTCGCGCCGCACCCGGCACATCCCCGCGACCTAACAGTTCGCTCCACGGAGCGCCGCGATTCAGAAAATGCTCACTGTACGGAAAACCGCCGACGACCGCGCCGACGAGGACGAGCCGCCGAACGAGCTCGGGATGCTCGAGAGTGAAGTTGATCGACACCTCACCGCCGTGCGAGCTGCCGACGATCGTCGCGTGCGTCACACCGGCTTGCCGCAGCACCGCTGCCATGTCGTCCGTCTCGGCGAACCATCCCGTCGCGGCGGACGATTTGCCGTAGCCGCGCCGATCGTATCGCAGGGTGTGACCGCGGCGACAGAAGGCGGGCCAGACGTCATCCCACACGGCCGAGTGGACGACGCCGTCATGGACGAGCAGCACTGCGTCGGGACCGGTGCCGCATTCATCGTAATAGACCTGAGAATCCCCGACCTTCAACAACGCGCCGGGCGATGACGCACGGGTCTGCGCGGTGAGTGGCGTTGCGATCGCCGCGCCAACCAGCAATGCGTGAGTAACGCGTTTCAAATGGCGCACGTCGAGCGACTCCACGAGGGAATTGCGGAATCTAGCCTTTCGATCGGGCTGATTTGCGTTTCTTTCCGGCGATTCGGCGGCGGCTGTGTCGCGCCATTTCGGGAGGCGGTTAGAAGTCCAAAACCCGCTGGTTCGAGCGGCTTGGGCTCCGCGAGTATGTCGGATCGCCCGTGGCAGCGTGACTCGGCCGGACCAGCGACACGCTCACGGGTTTATGGGGGTGAGATTACCGTTTTCGACCGTCGGATGCGAACCGGGCAAACGTGCGATCATGAGTCTTGTCTTCGCGCATACGCAGGAATAACATCGCAGTCTAGTTGGCGTTAGCCGGCACCGAATCATTACAGAGTTAGACACCGATGCCCTCCTCATCCACGGTTACATCGCATTTCGCGAAGTCTGCGGCGTCCGTGCGGACGACGTACGACACGCTACTGACGGCAGCGCGCG
>Ga0310812_10000968_pt1 | contig 9993 bp, 10 predicted proteins | sample NN3metagenome_FD_205747 | JGI IMG/M metagenome (GOLD analysis project Ga0310812, IMG submission 205747) | Soil microbial communities from experimental microcosm in Duke University, North Carolina, United States - NN3 | ecosystem: Engineered > Artificial ecosystem > Soil microcosm > Unclassified ...
CCATGGTCCGATTGAGACTGGCGAATTGCCCGGCGTCCAGTTTGTGCACGGTTCGCCGGTGGACGAAGACGAGTACGTGGTGACGTTGCGCGATGCCATTGAGCCGCTGCTGACCTCGGTCACACCCCTGACATTTTTCGGGCATACCCACCTGCAGGGGAGCTTCTGCACCAACAATGTCGCCAGCGATTATTTTCGCCCTCAGTACAACACGGTGGGGCAAAGCGAGGCCATGGAGGTTCCACTCAAGGAAGGCATGCGTTACATGGTCAATCCGGGTTCGGTGGGACAGCCTCGGGACGGAGACTGGCGCGCGGCCTTTGCCGTGTTTGATTCCGACGCCCGCATCGTGACCTTTTGTCGCGTGCCTTACAATCTGAAGCAGGCCCAGGATCGCATCATCGCCGCCAATCTGCCGCAGCGCCTGGCCACACGCCTGGCAGCGGGAAGATAACAAGTCACTTCAACCAACTCCGCCACGGCATTTACCCTTCGACTTGCAAGCGCCCGCCTGGGATGGAGTGCCTCGGCCCTGCAACAACTAATGAGGCTGAAAAGAAGGGCTTCAGCCCTGAGGAAGTCATCATGTGGAAGGGAATCGCTTTTCTTGCCCTAGTCGCCAGCATTGCACACGGTGGCGGCCTTTCGCCGGCGAACAGCGTCCCCGGACGAGCGCCGGCTGACGACGAACAGGTTCACCTCAACGTCGGCGGCGTGGACCGCATGTATCTGCTGCACGTTCCAGAGTCTCTGCCAAAGACCGGCCCGGTGCCGTTGGTGCTGGTGTTCCACGGCGGAGGCGGCCACGCCGCCAACATGCCGAACTTCACCCATTTTGACCAGGTGGCCGACCAGGAGGGATTTCTGGTGGCGTATCCCGAGAGTTTCAACAAGAGCTGGAGCGACACCAGAGGGCTTTCTCCGGCCGATGATGTCGGATTCATCCGCGCAATGATTGAAGAATTGCAGCGCACTCACCGCGCCGATCCCAAAAGGACTTACGCCGCTGGAATTTCGAATGGAGGCTTTTTCGCGAACCGCCTGGCCTGTGACTTGACCGACAAACTTGCGGCCGTCGCCGCGGTCGCGGCCACCATGCCCGACACGCTGCCTCCGGCGTGCCATCCCTCCGCGCCGATTTCCGTGCTGTTTATGCATGGCACCAAGGATCCCCTGGTGCACATTGAGGGCGGGCCGATGCTGCGCAATCGCGGAGTAGCGATTTCCCTGGCGCAGGCGGCGGAATTCTGGCGCAAGTGGGACGCGGCGTCGTCCCAGCCAGTGGTTGAGAACTTGCCCAACCGGACCGACGACGGCACCAGCGTGCGGCGCGAAGTCTATGCCGGCGGCAAGCAAGGCACAGAAGTGGTGGTTTACGTTATCGAGGGCGGAGGCCACACCTGGCCCCATGGCCCGCAGTACCTGCCCGCCTTTCTGGTCGGCAAGGCCAGCCGCAATCTGGATGGCACGGAAACCATCTGGGAATTTTTCAAACGCCACCGTCGCTAGTGTGGGTCGGACACTTCCGTCCGACGCCTTTGAAGTTGATTTTGGGGTTGCTGCCGTGGGTCAATGAGGTTGCCGGGAAATAAGTCGAGGGCGAGGGCGAAACAAGGCAAAGGCAAGACAAGGCAAGAGCAAAACAAGTCAAAGGCAAAGGCGTCGGACAGGAGTGTCCGACCCACACGTTCGCAATGTAAACTTTCGATATGCCCTCTCCATCGCGCAGTTTATTTCCTGCGTCACACGCCAAGGTCCCCGCCCGCTACCTGATCGCCCACAGCGACGGGGGCGCGCGCGGCAACCCCGGTCCCGCCGGTTACGGGGTTGTGATCAAGGATGAACGAGGGCAGAAAGTTGCCGCGCTCAGCCAGTACCTCGGTCACCAGACCAACAACTTTGCCGAGTATCAGGGCCTGATTGCCGCGCTGGAGTATGCCATTGAGCACGGGCACAAAGCGCTTAAGGTAATCAGCGACTCCGAACTCCTGGTGCGCCAGATCAAGGGCATCTACAAAGTGAAGAACGCAACCCTGCAGGAACTTCACGGTCGGGCTAAAGAATTGATTGCGCAACTCGAGTGGTTCTCCATTGATCATGCCCTGCGCGAACACAACCGCGAAGCCGACGATCTGGCCAATCAGGCGATGGACAAGGGCACAGGCCGTGTGGTCGCGGGGGACTCGCCCGCGAGGCCCGTCGCCGCGCCGCAGGAGTTCGAAGGGGTGGTGGACGGCGGAGTGATCAGGCTCTTGAACGGCCAGTTGCCGGAAGGCACCCGGGTCCAGTTGCGGATCAAGAAATAGTGGACGGTTTTGTCGTGCGGCCGGATTGCCCTACTGGCTGCTCGATTGTCTCGCGCGCCGAGGGCGGGACGCCCTCGGGACAGCCGGCAGGATGCCGGCGCTACTTTTTACTTTTTGGCTAGGCGCGGCCTTTTTTGGCGGCGGCTGCGGTCAGTCCCGCTTTTTCCCAGGGGCGCTTGGGGCGCTCGGCCTTGGGCTTGTCGCGGTCTTTGATGCGGTCGTAGTGATATGACTCGCTCACCGTGCCCAGCGATTCGTTGTACAGCACCGGTAATCCGAGGCCTTCCTTCAACTCTTCGGTGAATTGTTGCAGCGCCTTGAGGTGGTCTGCCGTGGCGGGGACTTCGGTCTTGGCAGTTTTCAGAAACTGCTGGTAGCCGTGGTTGACTAGTTTGGAAATCTCGCTGCCGATCAGGTATCCGGGATAGGCGAAAATTTTCACGCCGTCGTCGCCATCTTTCTGGATGGCGGCGGACACGTTGTACTTTCTCAGGAACACACGCCCCTGCATGCCCGGCGCTTCGATCAGGTCGAAGCCGTGCTCCTTCAGCCAGCTTAATGCGTCCTCATAACCGCGCTGCTCTAGCTTGGTGGTCATTCGTTGGAGTTTCCAATCCCTTCTACAACTCTAAGCTTCAATCCTCATTCGATGAGATGCAAATTCGCGGAAAAGAGTGCATTTCCACGTTCTGGCTGCATCGAAGCAGCCTCTTTTATAATCCAATCATCCGTTGCAAAAGCGTTAATTCGGGCCAGCCATACGTTACGATGGTCACGGCCCCAGCGTAAATCGATGCGACCAATCCCGGCAAAACCGGCGGAAGTGCCTGATTCTTCGAACGCTGCGCGCAGCAGTGCAGCGGCGCAGACGGCCGGGAATCATGCCGATCCGATTGGCCGGCGCAGCCTCGAACTCATCGGCAACACTCCGCTGTTGCGCCTGGAGCGGATCACGCGCGATCTGCCCGGAATCGTGTTGCTGGGCAAAGCCGAGTGGTACAACCCGGGCGGATCGGTGAAAGATCGCGCTGCCTCGAACATCGTGGCCCAGGGCCGCGCCAGCGGAAAATTTGGCCCCGGCCGGACCCTGCTCGATTCCACCAGCGGAAACACCGGGATCGCTTACGCCATGATCGGGGCCGCGCAGGGCTTCCCGGTGACTTTGTGCATGCCGCAAAACGTTTCGATAGAGCGCAAGCACATCCTGCATGCCTACGGCGCCCACATTATTTATACCGACCCCGGCGACGGTTCCGACGGAGCCATTCGCACCGCGCGCGAACTTTACGCCCAACACCCCGACAAATACTTCTATGCCGACCAGTATTCCAACGATGCCAACTGGCAGGCCCACTACCATGGCACAGCCAACGAAATCTGGCAACAGACAGAAGGACGCGTCACTCATTTTGTTTCCATGTTGGGAACCAGCGGGACCTTTGTCGGCACCACGCGGCGTCTCAAGGAACTCAATCCCGCGATTCGTTGCATCTCGCTTCAGCCCGACTCGCCCTTCCATGGGATTGAAGGGGCCAAGCACATGGCCAGCGCCATCGTCCCAAAAATTTACAACGCGCAACTGGCGGACGAAGACATCGGCATCTCGACCGAGGACGCCTACGGCATGGCCAAACGCCTGGCGCGCGAAGAAGGACTGCTGGTTGGGATCTCGGCAGCTGCGGCGGTGGTGGGATGTCTGCGGGTGGCGCGCCAACTGGGCAAGGGCGAGCGGGCTGTGTTTGTGACGATTCTGTGCGACTCCGGAGACAAGTATTTGAGCGAGAGATTCTGGGAGGACGATTGAGAAACTTAACCACGGAGGACACGGAGATCACGGAGGAGAGCCTTGGGGTTACTCCGTGATCTCCGTGTCCTCCGTGGTGATTTGAGTGTTTTATGTTGAAGATCCGGCGCAAAGAGTACGCAGCTCTCAGGCAACACGGCGAAGAAACCTACCCTCATGAGTGCTGCGGTGTCTTGCTTGGCCAGATGCCGGCGAACGACAACGGCGTGCGCACCGTAACCTCGGTCGCACGTGCCGGCAACACGCGTACCGATTCCGCCCACAACCGGTACAACATCGATCCCAAAGAACTGATCCGCATTCAGCGGGAAGGGCGCGAGCGCGGCGAAGATATCGTCGGGTTTTATCACTCCCATCCTGACCATCCCGCTCAGTGGTCGCCGACCGATCTCGCGGATGCGCATTGGGTCGGCTGCTCCTACGTCATTACCAGCGTGGAAAAGGGCAAGGCGGCACTTACCAATTCGTTCGAACTGGCCGGCGACGGCGAGGACGACAAGAAGCTGGTGGCGGAGAAGATTGAGGTTGCCTGAGCACATGGGCCCGACGCTCCTGAATCCCTACCCCTTCCTGTGGCATCATGTATAGCGTATGCCCAAGATCCAGATCCCTACCCCCCTGCGCCAGTACGCTGGCAAGCAGCCTGCGGTTGAAGTCAACGCCGGCACGATCGGCGATGCCCTTTCTGACCTCGTAGCCCGGCATCCTGAATTGCGCCGGCATCTCTATACCGATGAGGGGAAGCTGCGCGCCTTTGTGAATGTGTACCTTAACGACGAGGACGTCCGTTACCTGCAGAAGGAAGCCACGGCGGTCAAGGATGGTGATAGTATTTCCATTGTGCCTTCCATCGCCGGAGGGCTGAATTGATTGTCGAATTGCCGGATTTTAGGATTGTCAAATTGAATCCCGAACTCACAGTCCGCCGCTGTTGTTGTCCCTCCTGTCGATAGCTGCTCTCAGTTCGTCAATCCAACAATTCTTCAATTTCAAGAGGTTCTCATGGCCACAACACTTGAAGTCAAACCCGAAGCCGTTACCCTGAGCAACGACGAGATTCAGCGCTACTCGCGGCACCTGATCATGCCCGAAGTGGGCATGGAGGGGCAGCTCAAACTGAAAGCCGCGAAGGTGCTCTGCATCGGCGCGGGCGGCCTGGGTTCGCCGCTGGCGTTGTATCTGGGCGCGGCGGGCGTGGGCACGCTGGGCATCGTGGACTTCGAAGTCGTGGATTACACGAACCTGCAGCGGCAGATCATTCACTCCACCGCTGACGTGGGCCGCAAGAAGCTGGATTCGGCGGCGGACAAGCTGAAGGCCATCAACCCCTTCCTGAATATACGGAAGTTCGATACCCGGCTCTCCAGCGAAAACGCGCTGGAACTGTTTCGCGAGTTCGACATCATCGCCGACGGCACTGACAATTTTCCCACGCGCTACCTGGTGAATGACGCCTGCGTGCTGACCGGGAAACCTAACGTTTACGGCTCGATTTTCCGCTTTGAAGGCCAGGCCAGCGTTTTTGCCACCAAGGAAGGTCCGTGCTACCGCTGCCTCTATCCCGAGCCGCCACCGCCGGGCCTGGTGCCTTCCTGCGCAGAAGGTGGAGTGCTGGGCATTCTACCCGGACTGGTGGGCGTAATGCAGGCCACCGAAGTCATCAAGCTGATCCTGGGCAAGGGCGAACCACTTATCGGACGCTTGCTGCTGATCGATGCGCTGGACATGAAGTTTCGTGAACTCAAGCTGCGCAAGAATCCCGATTGCCCGGCCTGCGGAACTCATCCGACCATCACGAAGTTGATCGACTACAACGAGTTTTGCGGAATTCGCGGCGAGGAGAAGCCGGTCGAAACATCAGGCGCGGAAATGCAGGTGGAAGAATTGAAGCGGCGGCTGGATGCGGGCGACGACCTGTTCGTGCTCGACGTACGCGAACCCCACGAGTACCAGATCTGCAACATCGGAGGACACCTGATTCCGCTGGGCGACTTGCCCAAACGGGTCAACGAACTGGATTCCAGCCGCGAAATCGTGGCACATTGCCGCTCCGGCGTACGCAGCGGCAAAGCAGTGGATTTCCTGCGTCAGGCGGGCTTCAAGAAAGTGCACAACCTGGCGGGAGGAATTCTGGCCTGGGCCGATCGCGTGGATCCCAAGATGCCGAAGTACTGAAGGCAGTCGTCGGTCTTCAGTCTTCGGTCATCAGCAGGGGCGTGATGAGCGCCCTCTTTTTTTGGCAAGCTCAGAAGCAGAAAATGAAAGAAGGGAGCGCCTGTGCGCTCCCTCAATCGGGCGTTCAATTACTGAACGCTGGCACCGTTGTTGCCGCCGGCGTTGGATTTGGCGGATTCTTCGCCAATCGCGAAGGCGTACTTCTTCCCGCCGAAACGAATTTCATTCAGTGACTTGCGGCCATCGCTGTTGACTACGGTGACGGCCGAGTCGCGATCCGGAGAGCGCGACAGATCGACCATGCGGGCGGGCACGGTGGCAACCACATTCTTACCTTTCAGGATATTCAGTTCGACATTTGGTCCAGCGCCTTCCCATTTCACGACGTAGTCGCCGGCGGCGAGTTGCTTCCCGTTTACGGTGACGGGATCGCTGACCTGCAGAGTACCCTTGTTGGCGGCAAATACGCTTGTGGCCAGCAGCAAAGCCAATCCCAGCAGCAGGCCCTTGGAGAGTTTCGATACGCTCATGTCACTCCTTTTTTCTTTCCCGATGTCGTCGGGAACCGGTTCGGGGCGGCCTGGATTCGCCTGGGGCAGGAAAACCTTGCGTTTTGCCGTCGAAGGCCTAAAATGCTGCCTCGGGGTTAAGCGAAAAGAGTACGGCCGCAAGGCCGCGTGCTTTCTGCTCCGGGGATTGTCCTCACCTGGGCCGCCAAACCGAGCGTGAGCCAGTCCCTGTAACCCCTGAATTTTTCTCTCTTCGTAGAAGCCGGGTCAGCTGGTTCTTCTCTCAGGCCCGGTTGCAAGCACTGCTACGTAACGTCCCGCTGAAAAGTTCCAGCGCACATTCCGCATGCACATCTTTGGACGACGTGAGAGCGTGGTTGTTAGCAGTCGTTCGGCAACCTGAAAGCCGCAACACAACAGCGATTTGTCTTGTCTAGATTGTGTGTCTGAAGTGTGTGGGTCGGACATTCTTGTCCGACGGCCTTGATCTTGAGTTTGATTTTGATATTGCTTGAGATGCCCTCTGCTCATCCAAAAGAATCAGAGTCAAAGGCGTGGGACAAGAGTGTCCGACCCACACTGGGACAACAACTTTTCCGCACAGAGCTAACCCAGCGTGAGCACGACCTTTCCGAAATTCTTGCCCTCCAGCAGCAAGCGGTAAGCTTCCGCGGCTTTTTCCAGTGGGAACACATGCCCGATCATGGGCCGCAAATATCCTTGCGCCGTCCATGCGGAGAGCTGTTGCCAGGCTTGTTCCATCAGCTCGTGCTTTGCGGACAAATAGGTCAGCCACAAACCGTGCACGCTCGCACCTTTGGCATAGAGGATGCGCGCGTCCAGCAGCGCGGGTTGTCCCGTCGCCGCGCCGTACACGATGACCCGGCCGAAATCGCGGAGGCAGCGCACGCTCTTCGCGGTGTGCTCGCCACCCAGCATTTCGAACACCGCATCCACACCTTCGCCGTGGGTCAGGTCTTCAATCGCTTCTGCGTAATCGCGCTGCTTGTAGTTGATCCCGTGCTGCAGCCCTAGCGCCTTCACCCGGGCCAGCTTTTCTTCCGAAGAAGAAGTTCCGTACATCTCGATGCCCAGCAGTTTTCCGATCTGCACCGCGGCGGTCCCCACGCCACCAGCCACGGCGTGGATGAGGACTCGCGACGCGGTCTTGCCGACGGCCGGCTGCAACAGGCCGGCCTTCCAGTACGCAAAGTAGGCAGTGAAATAGTTGACCGGAAATGCCGCGCCTTCTTCCGCACTCCAATCTCGGGGCACCGGCCACTGTAATTGGGCCGATGAAGAAACCTGTTCGGCAAATGCTCCCCACTGGGCGTAGCCCATGACGCGCTGGCCGTCGCTGAGGCGAGTTCCGCAGAATTCACGCCCTGCCACCAGCGGCGGTTTCGGGGTCCCGGGGTATCCGCCTTGTGCGCTCATGATATCGGCGAAGTTGATGCCGCCGGCTTCCACTTTGACCAGTTCCTGTCCGGGAGCGGAAGCAGGCTCCGGAACGGCGCGTACTTCCAGCACCTCGGGGTCGCCTAAACGGCTGATGACAAGGGCTTTCATGGACAGCAGTGTAACAGCCGGCGGTAGTGGCATGGCGACGGATTGGTCTCGCCGCGCGGACGCAGCCCGGTATTTTGCGGCAGGTATATACTTTCCGTAACGCAGTTGGGGCTCTTCTTCCCGGATAGACCTGCAATATTGGTCCGCCGTGGGAGGGGAGGTCGGAGCGCTTTCATATCCAATTCATAGGCTCCGCTTAACAGATCACTGGTACCGATTTTTTCAGTGGCACCGGGAAACCAGTGCAGGACGCTCGTTTGCGGAGGGGTCCGCGGATGGGTTCTGGGGAGGTCCTTCAGTGGACTTGGTTTTGGTGCGTTTTTTATTTGTTCTCATAATTGCCGTTACTTGTTACCTGACTGATCCGTTCGACCTGCCTGCGAAACTGGACGCAGGAGTGGGCGCGCTCATCGGCCTCGCTATTGTTCTGTTCGAGTGGCGCTTGCGGCGAGTCAGCCTGAAGCGCCTGATTGGCGCTGCCATCGGCAGCGTCCTCGGCATCTTTGGCGCCTACCTCTTCTCCCTGGTCATTCGCAACAGCGTTGCTCCCGGGCATACCCAGAGTTTCCTGCAAATCCTGGTGATGCTGCTGATGGCCTATGTCGGCCTGGTGGTGGGAGCAAACAAGGGCGACCTGCTGAACCTGGCGGCGATGGGTGGCGTCTTCGGTGGGGAGAAGCAGGGCAAGAAGAGCTATAAGATCCTCGATACCAGCGTCATCATCGACGGCCGCATCGCCGACATCGCCGAGACCGGCTTTCTCGACGGTACCATCGTGACTCCGCAGTTTGTGCTGCGCGAATTGCAACTGGTGGCCGACTCCGCCGACTCGCTCAAGCGCAACCGGGGGCGTCGCGGGCTCGACATACTGCAACGCCTGCAGAAGGTACCGTCGCTCCAGATACAGATCGTCGAGGATGACTTCCCTTCCGTCCGGGAAGTGGACCTGAAGCTGATCGAACTGGCCAAGCTGTATGAAGGCAAAATCATCACCAACGACTTCAACCTGAACAAGGTGGCGCAACTGCAGGGCGTCGCGGTGTTGAATATCAACGAACTGGCCAACTCGCTGAAGCCGATCGTTCTGCCCGGCGAGACCATGCGGGTCTTCATCCTGAAGGAAGGCAAGGAATACAACCAGGGCGTGGCCTATCTCGACGACGGGACCATGGTGGTGGTGGACAACGCCAGAAAGATGATCGGCAAGACTATCGACATCTCGGTCACTTCGGTGCTGCAGACCACGGCGGGAAAAATGATTTTTGGAAAGTGGGATGAGCGCCCCGGCAGCCGGAATGAATCGCGCTCGGGGATCAATGCGGTTCCGGTTGCGTCCCCGGCCGCGCCCACGGCGCAAAGTGTGGATGCGAAAAAGTCACCGCCACTGATGGTGGAGCGGCCGGCGGAGTAGCGAGTCGATCCCGACTGTGAGGGCTATTCGGTCACAACTGCCTTGACCTTGATCGTGTCGCCCTCGAGTGTTCCCACGACGTTCGCTCTCTCCCCCGCCAGTCTCTCCAGTTGGTCTCGATGCCCTTCCAGAGCATAGACCTTTTCACCGTCCACGAGGACATAGTGCGCCCCGTGGCGCACGCATGAGAGCGCGCACTCCGCCGAGGTCTTGCCCGAG
>Ga0310812_10000969_pt1 | contig 9975 bp, 8 predicted proteins | sample NN3metagenome_FD_205747 | JGI IMG/M metagenome (GOLD analysis project Ga0310812, IMG submission 205747) | Soil microbial communities from experimental microcosm in Duke University, North Carolina, United States - NN3 | ecosystem: Engineered > Artificial ecosystem > Soil microcosm > Unclassified ...
ACGCGCGGGTGCACCGCGGCGTCGGCATGGCGTCGATTTGCTGGGGCGCCGGCGGCGGACCACCGGCCTACGCGACCGTGCGCATCAACGGCGACGGGAGCATCGAGGTGCTCACGGGCGCGCAGGACCTGGGCACCGGCGCGCGCACCGTGATGGCACAGATCGCCGCCGAGGTGCTCGGCGCCAAACTCGAGGACGTGCGCACGGTACTCGGCGACACGGAGCGTCTTCCCTTCGCGTCGAATTCCTGGGGCTCGATCACGACGGCGTCGGTCGGACCAGCCGTGCGCGTCGCCGCCGAAGAGGCGCGCGACGCGCTGTTCGAGGCAGCCGCGGGAATGCTCGACACCCAACCAGACGATCTCGAATCACGCGACAGCGAGATCCACGCGAAGTCGAGCGACCGTTGTCTGCTCTTCCGCGAAGTCTGCGAGAAGCTCGGCGACGTGATGATCATCGGACAGGGAAGCCGGGGGCCGAATCCCGACGGGACAGCGCTCTATGCGTTCGGGGCGCAGTTCGCCGAGGTGGAAGTGGACGTCGAAACCGGGCGAGTGCGCGTGCTGCGCGTGGTTTCCGCGCACGACTCGGGCCGCATTGTGAACCCCACGCTCGCCGAGAGCCAGCTAGAGGGCGGGATCATTCAAGGGCTCGGCTATGCGCTATTCGAGGAGCGCATCCTCGACGCGCGCATGGGCCTGCCGCTCAATCCGACGATGCACGACTACAAGATTCCAACGATCGCCGACGTGCCGGAGATCGATGCGTTCTTCGTCGACATTCCGGATACGGTCGCGAATCACACGGGGGCGAAGGGCGTGGCGGAGCCGCCGATCATCGGGACGGCGCCGGCGATTGCGAATGCGGTGATGGATGCGCTCGGCGTGGAAGTTGGCGAGATACCGATTACACCGTGGAGGCTGGCGGGTCGGATCGGCGCCTAACGTCTCCAGGGCGGCGAATCGTCTTTCTTTTTCAGCTCCGGATTTTCGCGGAACAACGTCGCCGTTCTCCCGATCACCTGCACGACATCCGCTCCAATCGCCCGCGCCAAGTCGTTCGCGGCATCTTTGACGGTGACGTCCGCCGTCTTGGTGAACTGAATCTTCACCAGTTCGTGCGTCCGCAAATCGTCATCGAGTGATTGGCGCACGGCGTCGGTGACGCCGTGATGGCCGACATGAACCGTCGCGCTCAATCGATGAGCTTCAGCACGGAGCGCGGCGCGTTCCTTGGACGAGAGCGGCATCATCCAAGAATAGCAGGGTCATGGCCGGGGCGTGACGGCGGCGGCTTGGTGCGTGTGGCCGCCGAGGAGATCGAAAGGATTGATCGGCTCGCCGTTCCAGTATTTCCCGTCGGCGGGCCAGCGCATCACCTGAAAATGGAGATGCGGCGTGTTCTTCGGCGCGTTGCCCGTTGTGCCCACGAAGCCGAGCGTGTCGCCGCGAGAGATCGTCTTCCCGGGCGTCATCGCATCGTTGTAGTGATCCATGTGAGCGTAGTAATACACGATGCGCTGATCGGGATCGACGGTGTACATCGAGATGCCGCCGAGGGTGCTCGTCGTCATTCGCACGATGCGCCCGTCGTCCGCTGAAATGATCGGCGTGCCGCGCGGCGCGAGGATGTCGATGGCGCGATGAACGCGCTCGCCGTCGCGTGGATCGTTGAACGAATCCTCGACGCGCGTCATGTCCGCGCCGGCGACCGGGACGAGGATCTGGCGCGATCGCAGGTACTCGACGTCGGCGGACGCGCTGGTCGAGCCGGCCGGCCTGTACTCCGAGACGGTCATGAGCGGCACTCCAGACGGCGACGGTGCGGCTTTGGACGCCGGTTTGGATTCCGCGGGCTTTTCAGCGGTAAGCGGTTCGGGGTAGTACAGCACCGGGCGCGCGCACGCCGCACCGGCGAGAAGGCCTGAAAGCAGAAGTCTGGAGGCGGACCGCATCAGACGATTGACGACTCTCGCCGATGAAGGTTGCAGGTGTCGAAGGTCAGCGACTGAGCAGTCGCTTGCTCAAACCGACGCGCGAAAGCAGCGCCTCGAAGCGCGGATCGGCGCGGATCGGATCGAAGAAGCTCTCGAGCATCGATTCGCTCGAGAAGAAGGGATCGTGAATCGTGGCCGCGCGCTCGAGCAGGCTGAGCGCGCGCCGGTTGTCGCCCAGGCCGATATAGACGCGGGCCGCGGCGGCCGCCGCACCGGCTTTCTTCCCGATCGAGGATTCGAGCCCGCGGGCCAACTCGGTCGCCTGCGACGTCTTCCCCGCTCTCGCGTAGGCGTAGCCCAGCAGACCCATCGTCGGCACTGACGTGGCGTCGAGACGCGCCGCGTTCTCGAGCTCTCGCGTCGCCTCGGCGACTCGGTTCGCCTGCAGATAGACCGTGCCGAGCATGAAGCGGCTGACGAGCAATGTGGAGTCGAGCTCCACGGCGCGGCGCGCCGCGACGACGGCTGCTTCCGGCTGGCGCGCCGCGGCCAGCGCGAGACCGTATGAACCGTAGATGATCGGCGACAGTGGATCGAGCTCGGTGGCGCGCTTCAGTTGCGCCTGCGCGAGCGGAGCGCGGCCGTCGATCAACAGCAGCTCGCCATACCACTGATGCGCCGGCGCCGAGTTCGGGTCGAGACGCAGCGATCGTTCGTAATCACGTTCCGCTTCCGCCCACTGCCAATTGGCTTGGAGCAGCGCACCGCGTGAGGCGAAGGCGTCGGAAAGCGTGCTGTCGAGCGACACCGCGTGATTGATCGCGGCGAGCGCGAGCGGCATCACCGAGTCCGCGCGGACGTTCGCGTAGAGTGGAAGAAGCGCGTAGACGTTCGCGATCCCGGCGTACGGGCGCGCGAAGGTGGTGTCTTTCTTCGCCGCCTGCTCGAAGTAGTCGAGCGCGCGTTTGAGCGAGCTCTCACCGCGCTTGTCGAAGAAGAAGCGGCCGCGGAGGTAGAGATCGTACGCCTGCAGATCAGCCGTTCCGCGCGCGACGGCGGTAGTGCTTGCCGAGGCGACCGTGTCCTTGGCCGCGGGCGTCGTGGTCGCGGCAGCAGCGTGGGTACCGGACAACTCGGGCGAGATCGCCGACACGATCGCCGACGAGATCTCGTCCTGCATCTTGAACACGTCCTTCGACTCGCGCTCGAACATGTCGGACCACACGGTGAAGCCGTCGGCGGTGTTCACGAGGCGCGCCGTGACGCGCAGTCGTCCGCGGTCGCGCTGCACCGTTCCCACGAGCACCATGTTGACGCCGAGGGCTTTGCCGAGATCCACCGGACTCGCCGCCTTGTCGCGCGCGGCGCTCTCGTTGCCGGCGGCGACGCGAAGGCCGGAAATCCGGCTCAGCGCGTTCGTCAGCTCAGCGGTCATGCCGGCGGCGAAGTACGCGTCGCTCGTGTCGCGGCTGATGTTGACGAGCGGTATGACGGCGATCGACCGGCTTGTCGCGGCGGGAGTAGCCGCGGGTGCCGCCGCACTGGTGGGCGGAACGTGATGGTTCGAAAACCAGGCGCCGCCGGCCGCGACGGACGCGAGAATTCCCGCGCCGGCGAGTGCCCACAACACACGCTTTGGCTTCTGCGGCCTGGTCTGCGGCGCGGAGACGAACGTGCCGCTCACCACGGCCGGATCCTCGAGCAACCGCGTTACTTCGGCGGCGGTCTTCGGACGTTTCGCCGGTTCCTTCTCGAGCAGACGCATGATGAGCGTCGCCAGCGCTTCGGGCACGTCGTACCGACGTGATGCGATCTGAGGCGGCGCTTCTGTGAGTTGCGCGGCGAGCAGCTGTTGCGGAGCGCGACCGTGGAAGGGCGGCGTGCCGACCAGCATCTCGTACCCGACTATGCCGAGCGCGTAGAGGTCCGCGCGGTGATCGGTGGACGGATCGCCCGCCGCCTGCTCGGGCGCCATGTACGCCGGCGTACCGATCGATGTTCCGACCAGCGTGATCGTGCCGGTGCGCGTCGGCGTTGCCTGCTTTCCCTCGCGCGAGGCGGACAATGCTTTGGCGACGCCGAAATCGGTGACCGTCGCCGAGCCGCCGGAAAGCAGGATGTTGTCCGGCTTGATGTCGCGATGGATCACACCGCGGCCGTGGGCGTAGGCGAGAGCGCGCGAAACGTCCTTGAGGATGCTGACCGCTTCGCGGACGGAGAGCGGCCCGCGCGCAAGACGGGCGCGGACCGACTCCCCTTCGACGAACGGCATGATGAAGAAGGGCAGCCGGGTCGCGCCGTCACCATCGTTTGGCGTGGTCTCGCCGGAACTGAGCACCGGCACGATGTGCGGGTGCTGGAGTGCCGCCGAGAGCATGATCTCGCGCTTGAACCGGTCTACCGACACCGTTGCTGCGAGCTCGTAGGGCAGCACTTTGACCACGACGAGCCGGCCGAGCGTGTTGTCGCGAGCGACAAACACGGTCGACATGCCACCGCCACCTAGCTCGCGCTCGATGGAGTAGCCAGATCCCAGCGTACGCTGGAGCTCGTCTCGAAGAATGGTCACGTCGTATGCGGGGAGACAGCGGAATGGCCCAAATTAGGCCCGCTCAACACTTGAGACACTGAGACTAACTCCAAGGTTGCGCATCGTATGCAATTCTTACGTAACGCGAACGGTACGGGGTTCGAAAAAAGCGCTCCCGGGCCGAACCGTGTCCGGCTACATTCCCGCCATGGCCAACCACATTGACCGCTATGTACCCGCCAATACGAACGGCGGCTGGGGAGTCGCCAGTGGGGTGATTCTGCTCGCGATCATCTGCATCGCGACAGCGACCTACGTGCACAAGCAGACCTACAGACACCCGACGGATCCGACTTGGCATGGAAAAGGTTCCGGCGACGGCGCGCCGGCCGCTACAACAGGGGCCGAGCAAGAGCGCTGAGCGTTCGCGAATCTTGAACGCGGGGATGGCGGGGCCGACTGGTCCCGCCATTTTTGTCTTGGCACATCCAACGTCCTCATGACATCACCGTTTGTCTATCAGCGTGCAGCGTCGGTCGAGGAAGCGCTTCAGCGCTTGGCGGAGCCGCGAACGCTACCGATGGGTGGCGGGACGGACCTGCTCGTCACGATCGACGAAGGCATCTACGCGCCGGACGTGGTCGTCGATCTGCGCGGAGTCCCGGCGAGCGACGGCGTGGAGGCTCGAGAGGACGGATCGGTTCGAATCGGCGCGTCGGCCCGCATCGAGGATCTCGCGAATCACCCGCTGATTCGTGAGCGATACGCAGCCCTGGCGCAAGCGTGTTCGGTCGTCGGCACGCCGGCCTTGCGCGAGATGGGAACGCTCGGCGGAAACCTCTGTCAGCGACCGCGTTGCTGGTACTTCCGGCGTGGCATCTCCTGCCACAAGAACGGTGGCAACAGCTGTCCGGCGCGCGATGGTGAGAACCAATATCTGGCGATCGTCGACGGCGGGCCGTGTTTCATCGTCCACCCATCGGACCCGGCGGTCGCGCTCACGGCGCTCGAGGCCCAGATCGAGATCCGGTCGCGCAAAGGTGACCGGGTAATAGCGATCGAGGACTTTTACGTGCTCCCCCGGGAACGACTCGACCACGAAACGATCCTTCGGCCGGGAGAGGTGGTGACGGCGATCTTGTTGCCGGTAGCCGCTTCGGCCGGCATCCAGCGTTATCGGAAGCTGATGCAGCGAGAGGCGTGGGACTTCGCGCTCGTGAGCATCGCGGGCTGTCGGAGGGCGAACGGTGACGTGCGGATCGTCCTCGGCGGGGTGGCGCCCCGACCGTGGCGGGTGAATTCGTCGGTCGAGGAGGATGTGAGCTCAGGCGGGCTGGACGAGGAAGCGATCGCCACTCTGGCCGAGCGGGCGTTGTACGACGCCGAGCCGTTGTCGAAGAACGGCTACAAGATCGGGCTGGCCCAGGCGCTGATTCGAGATGTGATCCGCGACCTCGGGTAACGAGGCGGTGTTGGGTGAGCCTAGCCTACCTTCCCGCCTTAAATCCGACTAATTTTATCTGCTTAGCTGACCCCGCCTGAGGTCTCGGCGGCGAGCGCGGTGTGCTGAGACCGCAACCGATTCATGGAGAAGGACTTGCGCCGTGCCTTCGGTACGGCGCTCGCGGTCTCCGGTCGCTCGGTCCAAGCGGCGACAAACGAATTTCGCTAGCGGGTTGAACGGGAGTATTGATGAGCAGTTCAATCGAGTCACTGATCAGTCGAGAATATCCCGCCGGGTTCGTGACCGACATCGAGTCGGACACGCTGCCGCCGGGATTGAGCGAGGACATTGTCCGCGCGATCGCGGCGAAGAAGAACGAGCCGGCGTTCATGGTCGAATGGCGGCTCAAGGCATATCGCCGTTGGCTGACGATGAAAGAGCCGCACTGGCCGAACGTCACGTACGGCCCGATCGACTACCAGGCGCTCAGCTACTACTCGGCGCCGAAGACGAAGAAGCCGCTCGGCAGCCTCGACGACGTCGATCCCGAACTGCTCGCGACGTACGAGAAGCTCGGCATTCCGCTGCACGAGCAGAAAATGCTCGCCGGCGTCGCGGTCGACGCGATCTTCGACTCGGTGTCCGTCGGGACGACGATGCGCGAGGAGCTGTCGAAGCTCGGCATCATCTTCTGCTCGTTCGGCGAAGCGGTGCGCGAGCATCCCGAGCTGATCAAGAAGTACCTCGGCTCGGTCGTGCCGTACAGCGACAACTTCTTCGCCGCGCTGAACAGCGCCGTCTTCTCCGACGGTTCGTTTGTCTACGTGCCGAAGGGTGTGCGCTGCCCGGTCGAGCTGTCGACGTACTTCCGCATCAACTCCGCCGACACCGGCCAGTTCGAGCGGACGCTGATCGTCGCCGACGAGGGCGCGTACGTCAGCTACCTCGAGGGCTGCACGGCGCCGAAGCGCAGCACGAATCAGCTGCACGCGGCGGTGGTGGAGCTCGTCGCGCTTCGCGGGGCGACGATCAAGTACTCGACTGTTCAGAACTGGTACGCGGGCGACAAGGAAGGTCGCGGCGGCATCTACAACTTCGTGACGAAGCGCGGCAAGGCCGCCGAGAACGCGAAGATTTCCTGGACGCAGGTCGAGACGGGATCGGCGATCACGTGGAAGTATCCGAGCGTGATCCTCCAGGGCGACAACGCGGTGGGCGAGTTTTACAGCGTCGCCGTCGTGAACAACAAGCAGCAGGCCGACACGGGGACGAAGATGATCCACATCGGCCGCAACACCAGGTCAACGATCGTCTCGAAGGGTATCTCGGCCGGCCAAGGGAACAACTCGTATCGCGGCAAGGTGCAGGTGCTGCCGAAGGCGGCCGGCGCGCGGAACTACACGCAATGCGACTCGATGCTGGTCGGCAATAGCTGCGGCGCGCACACCTTCCCGTACATCGAAGTCGGCAACAACAGCGCGATCGTCGAGCATGAGGCGTCGACGTCGAAGATCGGCGAAGACCAGATCTTCTACTTGAAGGCGCGCGGCCTCTCGGCCGAGCAGGCGGTGTCGATGATCGTGAGCGGCTTCTGCAAGGAAGTGTTCAAGGAGCTGCCGATGGAGTTTGCGCTGGAAGCGCAGGCACTGCTCGGGATAACGCTCGAGGGAAGTGTTGGTTGATCGTATTTGGGATCTCCGTAACTCAGACTCTGGAAGATCCTCGATCTTGGGTCCTAGATCATAGATGGAAGGGCGTTTCGCTGTTCATCTAGGATCCAGGACCCAGGATCTAGGATCTCACGAACCTCACATGTCACTCCTCGTCATTAAAGACCTAACAGCCAGTGTTGGAGAGAAGCCGATCCTCAAAGGCCTCTCCCTCACCGTCGAAACAGGCTCCGTCCACGCCGTCATGGGCCCGAATGGCTCCGGCAAGAGCACGCTCGCGCAGGTGTTGGCGGGCAACCCGGCGTATGAGGTCACCGGCGGATCGATCGAGTACGACGGTCGCGATTTGCTCGAGATGCAACCGGAGGAGCGCGCGCAGGCGGGGATGTTCTTGGCGTTCCAGTATCCCGTCGAGATTCCGGGCGTGTCGAACGCGTACTTTTTGCGCGCGGCGTACAACGAGATCCGCAAGGCGCACGGGCAGGAGGAGGTCGATCCGCTCGAGTTCGCGGACCTCATGGAAGAGAAGCTCAAGCTCGTCGACATGGATTCGTCGATGCTCAACCGGTCGGTGAACCAGGGCTTCTCGGGCGGAGAAAAGAAACGGAACGAGATTCTCCAGATGGCGGTGCTCGAGCCACGACTGGCGATTCTCGACGAGACCGACTCGGGGCTCGACATCGACGCGCTGCGCGTCGTGGCCGACGGGGTCAACAAACTCAAGCGGCCGGACAACGCGACGATCGTCGTCACGCACTATCAGCGTCTGCTCAACTACATCGTGCCGGACTTCGTCCATGTTCTCGCCAACGGCCAGATCATGAAGTCGGGCGGCAAGGATCTGGCGCTCGAGCTCGAGGAGAAGGGCTACGACTGGGTCACCGAGCCGCGGGGAGCGGCGGCGTGACGAGTCCCGTCGTGACGAGCGCCGGTGAGTCGTACGTCGCGGCGTTCGACGAATTGACGGCGGCGGCAGTCATTCCCGCCGGCGCGCAGTCGGTGCGCCGCGCCGCGTTCGATCGATTTGCCACGCTCGGATTCCCGACGACCAAGAACGAAGACTGGCACTTCACGAGTGTCGCGGCGATCGCCGAGGAGGAATTCACTCTCCTCACGGCGAAGAGCGGCGACGTGAAGCGTTCCGATCTCGACCGCTTCACCTTCGGCGCCTCCGGCTGGCACACGATGGTGTTCGTGAACGGCCGGTTCACACCCGAGCTGTCCGACATCGGGAGGCTGCCGGCGGGTGTGGCAATCCGCGATCTGGCGAGCGCCTGGGACAAAGGGACCGCGAGCATCGATCGGATCGGGCGGCTGGCGAGCTACGACAACAGCGCCTTTACCGCGCTCAACACCGCGTTCATGTACGATGGCGCGGTGATCGAGATCGGCAAGGAAGCCGACGTCGAGCGGCCGATTCATCTGCTGTACGTGACCGACGCAACCGCCGCGAAGGCGATGATGCATCCGCGCAATCTCGTCCTCGTCGGCCGTCACGCGCGCGCGACGCTGATCGAGAGCTACGTGTCGACGAGCGACGCGATGTACCTGGTCAACGCCGTGACCGAAGTGTCGGTCGGCGAGGGCGCGACGCTTCGCCACTACAAGATGCAGCGCGAAGGGCGGCGCGCGTTCCATGTCGGCACGATCGAGGCCCACCAAGCGCGTGATTCCCATTACGTGTCGTTCTCATTCGCGACCGGCGCGGAGCTGTCGCGCACGAACATCTACACGACGCTGGACGGCGAGGGGTGCGGCGCGACGCTCAACGGTCTGTACATGCTGGACGGTGAGCAGACGTGCGATCACCAAACGCAAATCATTCACGCCCAGCCGAACTGCTTCAGCCGCGAGCTCTACAAGGGCGTGCTCGACGATCGGTCGCACGGCGTGTTCAACGGCAAGGTCTACGTCCACCCGATCGCGCAGAAGACGGATGGCAAGCAGACGAACAACACGCTGCTGCTGTCGGACACCGCTCACATCGATACGAAACCGCAGCTCGAGATCTTCGCCGACGACGTGAAGTGCACGCACGGGGCGACGGTCGGGCAGATCGATCAGACGGCCTTGTTCTACCTGAAGAGCCGGGGGATCGATCGCGCGCTGGCACGTCGCCTGTTGACCTACGCCTTCGCGGCGGACGTGCTCGAGACGCTCGAAGTCGAGGCCGTTCGGGAGGGGTTGGAGAAGATGACGCTGGAAAGGTTCGTGTGATTGTCACCATGAGAGAGGCAGCGCGTTTGTCATCCTGAGGAGCGCAGCGACGAAGGATCTAGTGTGAATCACGGGTGGCTGGGTCCGGAGCAAGGACGATAGATCCTTCGCTTCGCTCAGGATGACAACAGGTCGCTCAGGATGACAACAGGTCGCACAGGATGACGACTGAAGCGCT
>Ga0310812_10000973_pt1 | contig 9933 bp, 9 predicted proteins | sample NN3metagenome_FD_205747 | JGI IMG/M metagenome (GOLD analysis project Ga0310812, IMG submission 205747) | Soil microbial communities from experimental microcosm in Duke University, North Carolina, United States - NN3 | ecosystem: Engineered > Artificial ecosystem > Soil microcosm > Unclassified ...
CGGCACGCCGCTCTACGAGAGGGTGTTCGCGCTGGCCGACTCGGTCGAACGCGGGCCGGCGCCGCGTGCAGTGGTTCCGGACATCGTGCTGCACAGCCCGAAGATCACGCGCACGCTCACGACGTCGTGGTTCGCGCATCGCGTCGACGAGCGATACGGGCAGTGCCTGCGGCGCCGGAGTGCGTAATGCTGGACGTAGACGCGTACTTCGCACGCATCGAATGGGGCGGCACGACGCGTCCCACGCTCGAGACGCTGGCCGCGCTGCTAGGTGCCCACATGCGCCACATCCCGTTCGAGAACCTCGACGTGCTGCTAGGCCGGCCCATCCGGCTTGATCTCGACGGGCTGCAACGCAAGCTCGTGCACGCGCGCCGAGGCGGCTACTGCTTCGAGCATGCGACGCTTTTCGCCGCCGTGCTCGAAGCGCTGGGCTTCGCTCCGGTACGGCATTCGGCGCGGGTCGTGTTGCGAGTTCCGCGCACTGCATCGCCGCGCACGCACATGTTCCTCACCCTCGCGCTTCCCGAGGGCACCTACGTCGTCGATCCGGGATTCGGCAGCCTCGCGCCGGAAGTCCCGGTGCCTCTCGACGCAGCCACCGGTGCGCTGGCAAGCGATCCTTCGCATGCATTGATCCGCGACGGGCCGTACTGGACGCTGCGCGCACACACCGACGACAAGTTCGTCGATTGCTGGGTGTCGACGCTCGAAGCCGACAATCCGGTGGACTTCGAGGTGGCGAACCATTACACGTCGACACACCCGGCGTCGGCATTCGTCAACAACGTGATGCTCCGCGCGCTGACCGGTGACGGAAGCGTGAGCGTGATGAATCGCGACGTGACGATCCGCGAAGGCGCCGGCGTGCGCACGCTGCAGCTCGCCGATCGCGCGTCGCTGCGCGCGCTCCTGGCCGAGTCCTTCGGTGTCGACCTGCGGGAGGTCGAGACGCTGCGCGTGCCGGCGATTCCCGCGTGGGAATGAAATGACGATCTACGACGAGCCCAAGGTCGATTGCCACTGCCACGTGTTCGACCCGGCGCGCTTTCCGTACGGCGCGAACACGTTCTATCGCCCGGCCGGGCAGGAAATCGCCACGGCGTCGCAGCTGAGGCACATGCACGACGCGTACGGTGTGCGCTACGGCCTGCTCGTCGGTCCCAATTCCGGGTACGAGGAGGACAACCGCTGCATGCTCGACGCAATCGCGCGTGGCGGCGGACGCTACAAGGGTATCGCCGTCGTCGCCAACGACATCGACGAAGCGTCGCTCGCTGCGCTCGCGGAGGCGGGTGTGGTCGGCGTCGCGTTCAACGCCACGCACCATGGCGTCGAGCGCTATCTGGCTGCCGGCGACCTGCTCGCGAAACTGCGCGCTCTCGGCCTCTGGGTGTCGCTGCAGGTGCAGCACGACCAGCTCGTCGCGCTCGGCCCGTTCCTCGAGCGCGCGGGCGTGCGCGTGCTCGTCGATCATTGCGGGCGGCCGACCCCCGAGGCGGGGCTCGGACAGCCCGGCTTCCAGGCGCTGCTCCGACTCGCGCAAAGCGGTCGCGTGGCCGTCAAGCTTTCCGGCTACGCGAAGTTCTCGCTCGAGGCGCATCCGTATCGCGACATCCGACCCTACGTCGACGCGTTGCTCGACGCGTTCACGCCCGCGCGCACGCTGTGGGCGTCGGACTGGCCGTTTCTGCGCGCGCCCGAGCGCATCGACGTCGGACCGCTGCTCGCGCTCGCCGAAAGCCTGCTGGCCGACACCAACGTGCGCCGCGCGGTGCTGTGGGAGACGCCCTGCGCGCTGCTGGGATTCGCTCGCTGAGTCGTGGCTCGCGACCGCGCCCTCGCGGCGCGCGATAATTGCAGCCGGAGCGCCGGCTGCACATGCGGCGGCGCGGACCCGTCGCGAGGTACACCATGAGCGCCGCCAAGAAATTCGCGTCCCAGGCCGATCTCCAGGAAAAGAAGGTCAGCTTCGACAAGCTGTCAGACCGCGCATACGCGTACACCGCCGAGGGCGATCCCAACACCGGCATCGTGATCGGCGACGACGCGGTGATGGTCATCGACACGCAGGCGACGCCGGTGATGGCGCAGGATGTCATCCGCCGCATCCGCGAGGTCACCGACAAGCCGATCCGGTACGTGGTCATGTCGCATTACCACGCTGTGCGCGTGCTCGGCGCCTCGGCGTACGGCGCGGGACACGTCATCGCGAGCCAGGACACGTACGACCTGATCGTCGAGCGTGGGGCTCAGGACATGAAGAGCGAGATCGAGCGCTTTCCGCGGCTGTTTCGCGCCGTCGAATCAGTGCCCGGCCTCACGTGGCCGAATCTCGTGTTCAAGGGCGAGATGACGCTGTGGCTCGGCAAGCTCGAGGTGAAGATCATGCAGCTCGGCCGCGGCCATACGAAGGGCGACACCGTCGTCTGGCTGCCCAGCGAGAGGGTGCTGTTCTCCGGCGATCTCGTGGAATACGAAGCCACGCCGTATGCCGGCGACGCGTACTTCGAGGATTGGCCCAGGACGCTCGACGCCGTCGCCGCGCTGAAGCCCGAGAAGCTCGTCCCCGGCCGCGGCGCAGCGCTGAAGACACCGGCGCAGGTGCAGGCGGGACTCGCGGGCACCCGCGCTTTCATCGTCGACCTGTACGCGGCGGTGCGTGCCGGCGTGGCCGCCGGCAAGGACCTTCGCACCGTGTACGACGACACGTTCGCGGCGTTGCAGCCGAAGTACGGGCAGTGGGTGATCTTCGATCACTGCATGCCGTTCGACGTGTCGCGCGCGTTCGATCTCGCCACGAAGTACCCCGATCCCCGCATCTGGACCGCCGAGCGCGACCAGGAACTGTGGCTCGCGCTCGAGGGAGAGCCCGCGCCCGCATCGTTGCGCGGAGCCGAGTGAGCGGCGAGCCGCGGGACGGCTTCGGTGGCTGTCGACTATCAAAAGCTCGAGCTCGCGTACGCCAGGTGCGCGGAGCAGAAGACGGATGCACCCGTTCGGCGGCCCGTGATCGTCGTCGGTGCCGGGCCGGTAGGGCTGAGCGCGGCGATCGATCTCGCGCAGCACGGCGTTCCAGTCGTCGTGCTCGACGACGACAGCAAGCTCTCCTTCGGCTCGCGTGCGATCTGCTTCGCAAAGCGCACCCTCGAGATCTGGGATCGCCTCGGTGTCGCCCAGCGGATGGTCGACAAAGGCGTGTCGTGGAACGTCGGAAAGGTGTATTTCCAGGACGAGCTCGTCTACACGTTCAACCTGCTGGCCGAAGCGGGTCATCGCCGGCCGGCGTTCATCAACCTGCAGCAGTACTACTGCGAAGGTTTCCTGTACGAGCACGCGGCGGCGCTTCGCAACGTCGAGCTGCGCTGGAAGAACAAGGTCGTCGCGGTCGAGCAGACCGTCGACGGCGTCGAGCTCGTTGTCGAGACACCCGAGGGCCGCTATGGAATGCAGGCGCAATACGTCGTGGCGTGCGACGGCTCGCGCTCGTCGATCCGCCGAGTGCTGGGACTGGAGAGCAAGGGTCGCGTGTTCAGCGATCGTTTCCTGATCGCGGACGTGAGGATGAAGGCCGATTTTCCCGCCGAGCGCTGGTTCTGGTTCGATCCGCCGTTCCACCGCAACCAGTCGACCCTCCTGCACATGCAGCCCGACAACGTATGGCGCATCGACTTCCAGCTCGGCTGTGAGGCCGATCCCGACGAAGAGAAGCGCCCCGAGAAAGTGATCCCGCGCATCAGGGCGCTGCTCGGCGACGACGCGAAATTCGACCTGGAATGGGTCAGCGTGTACACGTTCGCGTGCCTGCGGATGGACGCCTTTCGCCACGGCCGCGTCATATTCGCCGGCGATGCTGCGCACTGCGTGTCGCCCTTCGGTGCGCGTGGCGCAAACTCGGGCGTCCAGGATGCCGACAACCTCGCGTGGAAGCTCGCCCTGGTGCTGGCGAGCAAGGCGCCGGAGGCGTTGCTCGATACGTACGCCACCGAGCGCGAGTACGCGGCCGACGAGAACCTACGCAACTCGACGCGCTCGACGGACTTCATCACGCCGAAGAGCGAAGTGAGCCGCACGTTCCGTGACGCAGTGCTGAAGCTTGCGAAGGAGCACGCGTTCGCGCGCCGGCTGGTGAACAGCGGCCGCCTGTCGACACCGACGACGCTGGTCGCCTCGACGCTGAATACGCCCGACGACGAGCCGTTCGCGGGCGCGATGATGCCGGGGGCGCCGGCCGCCGATGCCCCGGTGCGCGTCGCCGGTGAACCCGCGTGGTTCCTGGCGCACACGGGAGGTTCGTTCGTCGCGGTGGTGTTCAGCGACAGCGGCACGCTGGGGGCGGACGTGGCCTCCGATCTCGGCTCGCTCGCGCACGCCGCGATTCCGGTTCGCACGCTCGTCGTCGTGCCGAAGGGAGTCGCGTCGCAGCCGCAGACCGGATACACGGTCGTCGAGGACGCCGAGGGCATGCTCGCGCAGCGCTTCGATGCGCGCGAAGGCACCTGCTACCTGTTGCGGCCCGACCAGCACGTGTGTGCGCGCTGGCGCCGCGTCGATGCTGCGCGCCTGCGCGGCGCCGTTGCACGGGCCACTTGCAACGCATGACGGTTGCCATGGATGCCGACAAACTGAACATCGAGCCGAACCTCGGCGCCCCGGACGACTTCTACGAAGCGCTGATCGAAATGCACCGCGATCTCACGCCGCAGCAGAGCCAGCTCGTCAACGCCAAACTCATCCTGCTGCTCGCCAACCACGTCGGCGATCTCACCGTGCTGCGCGAGGCCATGGCGCATGCGCGCGACGGCGTGGCCGGTGCCTGACTGCCTTCACTGCGCGAGGAAACCATGACGATCGCCACCCCGACCAAGAACCGCGGCGCCGGTGCCGCCACGCAGGCCGATGCGCCGCGCTATCAGTCCGGGTTCGGCAACGAGTTCGCGACCGAGGCGCTCGCGGGCGCGTTGCCGATCGGCCGCAACTCGCCGCAGCGCTGCCCGTATGGCTTGTATGCCGAGCAGCTTTCCGGAACGGCGTTCACGGCGCCGCGCGGTGCCAACCGGCGCTCGTGGCTGTATCGCATCCGTCCCGCGGCCGTGCATCGTCCGTTCGCGCGTACCGACAATGGCTGGCTCGATTCCGATTTCGCGTCCGTCGCCACGCCGCCCAACCAGCTGCGCTGGGATCCGCTGCCGATTCCGACCGAGCCCACCGACTTCGTGCAGGGGCTCGTCACGATGGCCGGCAACGGCGACCCGCATGCGCAGAACGGCTTCGGCATTCACCTGTACGTCGCGAACCGCTCGATGACCGAGCGCGTGTTCTACGACGCCGACGGGGAGCTGCTGATCGTGCTGCAGCAGGGCCGATTGCGCTTGGCGACCGAGCTCGGGGTGATCGAGGCGCAGCCGCACGAGATCGTCGTCATCCCGCGCGGCGTGCGCTTCCGTGTCGAGCTGGCCGATGAGGCGGCGCGCGGGTACATCTGCGAGAACTTCGGTGCGCCGTTTCGCCTGCCCGACCTCGGTCCGATCGGCTCCAATGGCCTCGCGAGCCCGCGCGACTTCCTCGCGCCGCAGGCCTGGTACGAGGATCGCGACGGGCGCTTCGAGCTCGTCGCGAAGTTCATGGGCAACCTCTGGACCGCGGAGACCGATCATTCGCCGCTCGACGTCGTCGCGTGGCACGGCAACTACACGCCGTACAAATACGACCTGCGCCGCTTCAACACGATCGGCTCGATCAGCTTCGATCATCCCGATCCATCGATCTTCCTGGTGTTGCAGTCGCAATCCGACACGCCGGGCGTGGACACGATCGACTTCGCGATCTTCCCGCCGCGCATCCTGGCGATGCAGGAGACGTTCCGCCCGCCATGGTTTCATCGCAACGTCGCGAGCGAGTTCATGGGCCTGATCCACGGCGTGTACGACGCGAAGGCGGAAGGCTTCGCGCCGGGCGGCGCGAGCCTGCACAACTGCATGACCGGCCACGGCCCCGACGCCGGCACGTTCGAAAAGGCGAGCGCCGCCGATACATCGAAGCCCGATTACATCCGCGACACGATGGCGTTCATGTTCGAGACGCGCTGTGTCATCCGGCCGACGCGCTACGCGCTCGAGTCGTCGCAGCTGCAGGCCGAATACTTCCAGTGCTGGCAGGGGCTGCGGAAGCGCTTCGATCCCGTGGCGCAATGACGACGCACGGCTAGGACGGCGACTCCCCGCATGCGCGAGTCCCACGGCGCGCCCGCGACGGCCGCGGCGCGCCAGCTCGTGCTGCTCTCGGTCGCGGCGTTCGCGAGCATGACGTCGATGCGGATCTGCGATCCGCTGCTGCCGGCCCTCGCGCGCGATTTCTCGACGACCACGGGCCGCGCGGCGCAGGCGATCTCGGCGTTCGCGATTGCGTACGGGCTGCTGCAGCTCGTGTACGGGCCGCTCGCCGATCGCTACGGCAAGTTCCACGTCGCATCGCGGGCCGCGCTGGGCTGCGCGCTCGCCAATGCCGCCGCTGCGTTCGCGCCGTCGCTCGATTGGCTGATCGTCTTCCGCGCCCTGACCGGTGCGACGGCCGCGGCGATCATTCCGCTCACGATGGCGTGGATCGGCGACGCCGTCCCATACGAGCGCCGGCAGGAAGCGCTCGCGCGGCTGCTCGGCGCCACGGTGATCGGGATGATCACCGGCCAGTGGGCCGGCGGCTTCCTGGCCGACACGCTCGGCTGGCGCAGCGTGTTCGTCGCGCTCGCCGTGCTGTTTGCTGCGACGGGCGTCGCGATGCGCTTCGCGGTGCGCCGCAGGCCCACCGATGCCGCCGCTACGGTCGATGCGCCTGTCGAGACCTATTTCGCACGCGTTCAGGCTGTTCTTCGCGAGCGGTGGGCTCGCACGATACTCGCGCTCGCCTTCATCGAAGGCGGCTTCGCGTACAGCGCGTTCGCGTTCGTGCCGGCATACCTGCACCAACGCTTCGACCTCGCGATGACATGGGCGGGAGGCGTGCTCGCGCTCTACGGCGTGGGCGGATTCGCCTACAGCCGGCTTGCGCGCAGCATGCTGCATCGTTGGGGCGAGGCGGGCCTCGTTCGGCGCGGTGGCGCCTTGCTTGGCGTCACGCTCGCGACGCTGGCGCTCGGGCCGCACTGGGCATTCGCGCTGCCGGCCTGCCTCGTCGGCGGGTTCGGCTTCTACATGCTGCACAACACGCTGCAGACCCACGCCACCCAGATGGCGCCGCGCGTGCGCGGCACCGCCGTTTCGCTGTTCGCATGCTCGCTGTTCCTCGGCCAATCGTGCGGCATCGTGGCGGCCGCGTGGGTCGTCGACCACGCGTCGGCCAACGCCGTGTTCGCGGGCACCGCCGTCGCATTGCCGCTGCTCGCCGCATCGTTCGCACGCCGGGTCGCACGCAAGTGATCGTTACTCGAGCGTGAACGTGCAGGCGGCGTGACGCGCGCTCTCCGGTAAAGTGCAGTCTTCACCCGATCGGATGGCTTGGCGATGGCCGCTTATTCATGCGCCCGCATTCTCGGCGGCGAGGCTCCCGCGGACGTGCCCGTCACGTTGCGTGGCTGGGTGCGCACGCGCCGCGATTCCAAGGCCGGCATTTCGTTCGTCCACGTGTCGGACGGATCGTGCTTCAACCCCGTGCAGGCCGTCGTTCCCGACACGCTGCCGAACTACGCGAGCGAGGTGATGCACCTTACCGCCGGCTGCGCGGTCGAGATAGCCGGCAACGTCGTGCGGTCGCCAGCGAAGGGCCAGCCGTTCGAGCTGCAGGCGAGCGCGGTGGAAGTGATCGGCTGGGTCGACGATCCCGACTCTTACCCGATCCAGCCCAAGCCGCACACGCTCGAGTTCCTGCGCGACGTCGCGCATCTCCGGGCGCGCACCAACGTGATCGGCGCGGTCACGCGCGTGCGCGACTGCATCGCGCATTCGATCCATCGCTTCTTCCACGACGATGGCTTCTTCTGGATCAACACGCCCATCATCACGTCGTCGGACGCCGAGGGCGCCGGCGAGCTCTTTCGCGTGTCGACGCTCGACCTCGCGAACCTGCCGCGCGGTGAGAGTGGAGCGGTGGACTTCGCGCAGGATTTCTTCGGCCGCGAAACGTTCCTGACCGTCTCGGGACAGCTCAACGTCGAGACGTACTGCCTCGCGCTCACGAAGGTCTACACGTTCGGGCCGACGTTTCGCGCCGAGAACTCGAACACCAGCCGCCATCTCGCCGAGTTCTGGATGATCGAGCCGGAGATCGCGTTCGCCGATCTTTCCGACAATGCGACGCTCGCCGAGCGGCTGCTGAAGCACATCTTCCGCACGCTTCTCGCCGAGCGCGCCGACGACATGGCGTTCTTCGAGGAGCGCATCGAGAAAGGTGTCATCGCGAAGCTCGAGGGCATCGTCGAATCGGAATTCGTGCGGATGGACTACACCGAGGCGATTCGCGTGCTCGGGCAGGCGAAGCAGGCGTTCCAGTTCCCGGTGAGCTGGGGCATTGACCTGCAATCGGAGCACGAGCGCTATCTGTCGGAAACCTACGCGAAGAAGCCCGTGATCGTCATGAACTATCCGAAGGCAATCAAGGCGTTCTACATGCGCGTGAACGACGACGCGCGCACGGTGGCGGCGATGGACGTGCTCGCGCCGGGCATCGGCGAGATCATCGGCGGCAGCCAGCGCGAGGAGCGGCTCGACGTGCTCGACGCGCGAATGGACGAGGCGGGGCTCGACAAGGAGCACTACGGCTGGTATCGCGATCTGCGTCGTTACGGGACCGTGCCGCATGCCGGCTTCGGCCTCGGCTTCGAGCGCACGATCGCGTACGCGACCGGGCTCGGTAACGTGCGCGACGTGATTCCGTTCCCGCGCACGCCGGGCAACGCGCGCTACTAGCCAGGATTCCGCGCGCCTCGGGTTCGTCGTGCTGCCTGTTCACGGCGCCGGGACGCACCGGCACTCATCGCTGCAGTATGTGAGCTCGGTCGTCACCGGACAGCCGGTCGGGGTCGCGCGCGGATCGCACTGCTCGTTCGGTTCGAGCACGCCGTTGGGGTGGCACGTTCCCGAGGTGCCGGCAGCGGAGGCCTTGAGCGCCGCGGCGTCGCCGATGACCTCCTGCAACACCCCTCGCAACTCGTCACAGTCATCGCACGCGGAGGTCATGCCGAGCAAGGCCTCGGCGGCCCCGATTGCCTTGCTCAGGCGGCTCAACTCGACAATGCGATTGTCGGCCATGTTCGCAGTACGAGCGCCTTCCACGGCTACCTCGAGCTGACCGAAAAGGACCGACGACCCGTCAGGAAGGCTTCGAGCGAAGGCGATGTCGGCTGCGAAGGCGATGAGCGCGACGACGAGCGTGTATTCGATAGCCGTCGCGTATGCTTTCTGCGGGACCGGCAGCACGAGCATTGCAGACAGCAGCGCTGTGACTAGTACGCGCGACGCTTTGTTGGCTCTCGACCGATTCATGACGGCTTCCTTGGATGTACGAAAAGGGTGTGTGAACGATTACCGTGCGGCGGTTGCCTCCATTGACGGTGTCCCGCGGCCGCTCTGGGACCTTCCCTGCAGACTCCGATCACAGTCCTTGAACGAGCTGCAGGTCGGTCGTCAGCACCGTAACGGGATCGAGGGTCACGGAATTGATCGTGCATGAAGTCGCGATCATCTTTCCGCTCTGCGCACCGATTTGATAAAGAAGCGCGTTTCGCGTGCTGCGCGCGGCGCCGAGTCTCCCCGCGTCGATGTCGGATTGCATGGCGACAAGCGTGCTCGTCATCGCCCCGCCGATGCCCTTGTCGATGCAACCCGCTGTCGTCATCGTACCGACTGCGTTCGCAATGCTGGCGCTCGTGGCGTAGACGTCCACGCTCACCGAGACAGAATGATCGACAGCCGGCGAGGTTCCGGTGAGCGTCACCGAGAA
>Ga0310812_10000974_pt1 | contig 9932 bp, 9 predicted proteins | sample NN3metagenome_FD_205747 | JGI IMG/M metagenome (GOLD analysis project Ga0310812, IMG submission 205747) | Soil microbial communities from experimental microcosm in Duke University, North Carolina, United States - NN3 | ecosystem: Engineered > Artificial ecosystem > Soil microcosm > Unclassified ...
CGATGTCTACCGCAAGTATCCCTCGGAACTTTCAGGAGGCATGATCAAGCGCGTGGCGCTCGCACGCGCCCTTGCGCTTGATCCAGAAATTTTATTTCTCGACGAGCCGACTTCGGGCCTCGACCCAATCAGCGCGGGCGATTTCGACCAACTAATCCTGACTTTACAACGGACTTCGGCAATGGCGGTTTTCATGGTAACCCATGACCTCGACAGCCTTCACACGATCTGCGACAGGATCGCGGTCCTTGGCGAGGGCAAGATCCTTGAAGCCGGAACAATGGATACGATGCTCAAGTCCCAGCATCCATGGCTGAAGGCCTATTTCCATGGCGCGCGTGCGCGCGTGCTGCATGCTGTGGCCAAGAACTGACGGAGCGGAGCGATGGAGAGAAAAGCACACTACGCCCTGATCGGGCTGTTCACGTTCGCGGTCGTCGCGGGCGCGTTCGGGTTCGTGTTCTGGCTGCACCACTCCTCCGGCAAGAAGCAGGCCGTTGCTTACCGTGTCATCTTCGATAGTACCGTTTCGGGTTTGCACGTCGGCGGCAATGTTCTGTTCAATGGCATTCGCGTCGGCGAAGTTACCCGGCTGACGCTCGATCCGGATAAACCGTCGCAAGTCGTCGCCATGCTGGCAGTCAACAAGGCGACACCGATCCGGTCGGACACCAAAGTCGGCCTCGAATTTCAGGGCCTGACAGGCGTGGCATCCGTGTCGCTGAAGGGCGTTTCCGCGACGACCCCCTTGATCGAGCGCGAAGAGGGCGAGCCGCCCACCTTGAGGGCGGATCCCAGCGCCAGTCAGGACATGATGCAGGCCGCGCGCGACGTCCTCAACAGGGCGGAAGAAGTTATCGCCGCCAATCAGGAGGCGATACGACAGGCCGTCAAGGATATTGCAACGTTCAGTGCGTCGCTCGCGCGCAACTCCGACAATGTCGACATCATCGTGAGTGACGCAAAAGACACGATGAAAAATGCCAAGGAGGCGACCGCATCTGCGCGCACCTTGATGGATAATCTGGACAAGCGCACCGAGGAGATCACGGTTGGCGTAAACCGGATGACGAGCACCGCGACGCGCCAAATCGATATTGCGGGCCGGGCAATTACCGACCTCGCGCATAATCCACAACGTTTCCTCTTTGGAGGCAGCGGCAGTAGCAGCAGCGACAGCAGCTCAAGCGCCAGTTCGCCGCCACCGGCGCGCACGCCACCGGCGCGCACGCCAACGCCGCCGCCGGCACCGACGCGCGCCCAGCGATAGGGACGCTGGGAAACGTCGGCCCTAACGATGAAGCGACTGTGACCCGCCGCATAGACCGAATGGCGATTTGCGCGGCCCACACCTCCTGCTAGTTTAGCGGCCTTAAAGGCGCAGCCGGGGGGTCGCTCGCCATGCAATTCCGCAGCGGCCACATGCTGCCTGTGCCGGCGCATCTTCGCCCGGCGACGATCGCCCTTCCTTTCGTCGTTCTGCTGACGTTGGCGTCGATCCCCATTGCGACACACCAGCTGCCGCCACTGTCGGACTACGTCAATCACCTGGCTCGGGCCCACGTCATTGATGCGATCGGAACGGACCCCGATCTTGGCCGCTACTATGCAATCGAGTGGCAGATCATTCCCAACTTGATGATCGATCTCATCGTCCCCGTTCTGCACCGGTTCATGAGCGTCTATCTCGCCGGCCAGATTTTCACCGTCACTGCCTTCGCGCTGATTGCTTCAGGGACCCTCGTATTCAGCCGCGCGCTCAATGGCGGCTGGTCGCCTCTTTCGTTTGTTGCCTTACCGCTGCTCTATAACGGCGTACTGCTGGTTGGCGTGATGAACTATGTTTTCGGGATCGGGCTCGCGCTTTGGGCGCTGGCGGCCTGGGTCACATTGCGGGAAAGCGCCTGGCCTTGGCGGTTCGCAGTATCAGCCACTTTCGCATTTGTGCTGTTCTTCTGCCATCTGTTTGCTGCTGGCGTTTACGGCCTTGGATTGCTGGCGCTCGAACTGCATCGTCTGTGGCTGCGACGAAACGAGCCCTGGGCAGCGCGCCTCGCCGAGTTTGTCGCGACCGGCATTCCTTTCGTGCCGCTCATCGTACTCCTTGTCGCCAGCCCGACCTGGAATGCCCCGGGCTCGCCGGCGTTTTGGGAGTTAAGTGGCAAGCTGCAAGGTCTCTTCGTCGTGTTCAATGTCTACTATTTGCCGGTAGCCGGAGTCTTGGTCGCAGCGGCCGCAGCGGGTGCGGCCTATGCTTTCCGGCGCGGAATCCTGAAATTCAATGCGGCCGGCTGGGCCATACTCGCCGTCGGCTCTATTGCGTACCTTGCACTGCCTCGCGCCATGTTCGGCGCGCATCTCGCCGACCAGCGCCTGCCGATTGCGATTGCATTTATGCTTGTGGCCTGCTTCGACGTCGACTTGCGAGATCGCGCGATCCGGTACGGCTTCGTCGCTCTGGTCGCGGCGTTGCTTGCGGTGCGTGTCGCCGAGATTCAACTGGTCTGGAATCACCTCGATCGGGGCACTAGTGAGTTTTTCCATTCGGTCGAGAAGATCAAGCGTGGCGCGCGCGTCCTTGTCGTCTACGGCGATCGTTCAACCGGCAAGGAAGTCAGCGACCTAAATCTCGTGCACGCGGCGTCGATGGCGGTCATCGAACGTTCGGCGCTCGTTTCGACGGAGTTCACCGTCAAAGGCAAGCAGATCCTGCATGCGCGCGAGGAATTCCGGAAATATGTAGAGACCGAAGACTGGTCGCCGCCCTCTTTGCCCTACGTGCTGCGGGTCGCCGAAGGCGATAAGGCAGATGCTTCTTATTTCTGGAACGATTGGCCGCAGCACTACGACTACGTCTATATCCTGTTTACGACGCCCGGAATGCGCAATCCCGACAGGAATCACCTGGGACTTGTCTATGAAGGCGGCGCTTTCCAGCTCTATCGCGTGCTCCCGACCATCAGCGCGGTCGGCCGCTAGGTGAACGCTTCAATCGACTTCGAGCGGCAGCTGCACCGGCTGCTTGCGCTTGGCCGAAAGGTCGAGTGCCTTTGTCAACATCAGGTTGCGATGTGCTTCCTCGACGGTTGCCGCGGCCGTCGGCAGTCCAAGCGCGATGCGGTTTAGCCAGGAGTCGGTTTCCTCCGCCATTGGTCCGCGCAGTTCGCCTAGCGCCATGTCGCCGGGCGGGTAGCTGCCCATGAAATCAACCAGCCGGCTGGCATCAGGATTGTATCCTTCCGACTGCGGCTTAGAGACCGCGAGGACGATGTCGCGGTGCGTGTCATCGATGGTGAGAACGCCGGTTGTGCCGACAATGCCGACCTCAAGAGAATATACCGCAGCCGGCCACGTCACGGGCAGCGCCCATGATATGTTCAGGTGATAGATGGTGCCATCGGAAAAATTGATCATGCCGGCGGTGCCGTCGATGCCCTTGTAGGAAGGCCCGAGCACCTTGTCGACCGAGCGCGCGTAGCATTCGACCGCGGTTTTTCCTTCCAGGCACCACATGCAGATGTCGAGAGCGTGCGTGCCCGATATCACCATCGGAGAGATCGTCGAGGGATCGTCGGTGCGCTTGTAGTTGTCGATGGCAACGAGCCGGTTCATGAATGCACGGGAGGTCACCATCGTCACGTCGCCAAGCGCGCCGGTACGGCATTTTTCCTTGGCGGCCAGCCAGCGGCGGCGGAAGCGCTGCGTGTAGCCGACGACGGCGTCGATCTTGGCCTCCTTGATTGCCTTGAGAACCCGCGCGGATTCCTTGAGGTCGGTTGCCAGCGGCTTCTCGATCAGCATCGGGATCCCGCGCTCGACCGCTGTCATGATCGGATCGACGTGCAGGTGCTCGTCGGTGCAGATGATCGCGGCCGTCACCTCCGGCCGCTTCAGCAGCTCGACGTGGCTTTGCGTAACGAAATCGGCGCTGATTTTCGGACCTACTTCGCCCGCGCGGTTCGGGTTCTTTTCGGCAAGGCCAATCCATTCGACTGCCGGATGGCGAGCCGCTACCTCGCCGCGGAAAAGCCCCACGCGGCCCCCGCCAATGATGGCAAGGCCGACGCCCTTGGCGGACCTCTTCATTGGTTCACCCCGGCGCGGGTCTTCTGCTTGAACTCTGCGATCGCCGAAATCGCCTCGTTGGTGAGCGGCAGATCGACCGGTTCGCCGCGGTCCGCGGACAAGTCCGCCGCGCTGTAGGTTTCCATCACCCGCCGCGCGCTCTCCGGCGTCACCATCACCGGCGTATTGCGGATGCAGGCCTCGAGGAAATGGATCGTCTCCGGAGCCATGCCGCCGGCGAACACGTTGTCCACCCACTCGCCCGGCATGGTCGACATCGGGAATTGCTGGCCGTCCTTCATGGTGTTGAGCCAGTTGTCGCGCTGGGTGTCGTCGAGGAACAGCGCGCCCTCGGTGCCGGTGATCTCGATCCAGGTCGCACAGTAGTTCGGATAACTCGGCGGCAGATTCCAACCGCCGGCGATCATCACGGCGACGCCGTTGTCCATGGTAATGTTGGTGAACATGATGTCGTGCGAGCCGTTCACCGGCTGCATGTAACCGTAGGCGCCCTGCGAATAGACTTTGACCGGCTTCGCCGGCTCCAGCAGCCAGAACACGAAATCAAGGTCGTGCGTCGATTCCATCACCACGGGCGACAGCCTCACGCGGCTCGCTATCTTCTTGCCAAGGCTGCGCGAAAGATGCCGGCTCACCATCACCGAGACGACACTACCGAGCGTGCCATCGGTGATCTTCTTCTTGGCGTAGGCGATTTTCGGATTGAAGCGCTGGGAATAGCCGATGGTGAACTTGAGGTTATTGCGCTTGGCGAGCTGGATGAGCTCGTCCGCCTCCCACAGCTCCAGCGCGATCGGCTTTTCCAGCATCACGTTCTTGCCGGACTTCAGGCAGTCACGACAGATCGGGTAATGGTTCGATTCGGGCGTGGTCGAGATGTAGACGACCGAAATATTGTCGTTTTTGATAATGTCGTTGTAGTCGAGCGTTGCGGTGGCGGGCTTGTACAGTTTCTTCACTTCGGCGAGCCGATCGGGGCGGATTTCGCACAAATGCAGCTTGTCGACCAATGCCGTGCGGGCCAGTGTTTCCGCACGCGTGCCTCCGACCCATCCGACGCCGATCACCGCAGCTTCAACCGTTTTCACCGACGCTTTCCTTTCGTTTCTTATGATGTGCCGCAACCGGCCGGCCGCGCGGGCGGCAGACTAGCCCACGGGTTTAACGACCGGAAGGGCAAGGTTTTCAGCGTGCGAAAGCAGGCTGGCCCACACCGAACACTTGCGCCGCAAACTGGGGATAGACCTCGGCGAGTTGCGGGGCGATCACTTCGCGCATCAGCTTGAGCGTTTCGGGCGTTGGTGCCGGCGTCTCGGGTACGCTCCGCGGCTTATCGAATTCGAAGCCGGTGTTTTCGACCACCTCCTCCTGCGTGTGGCCCGGATGCACGCTTGCCAGCGTGAAACGCCCATCGGCAAATGTGAACGCGCAGCGGTTGGTCACCAGCCCGATCGGCCCTCCGGTCCGGAAGACATTTCCGTCGCTAGTGCCCGGTGCGCTGACGAAGTCGACCTTTGGAACGAGCGTGCGGCGGGAATGCTCGGTACGAAACAGGATCACCTTGGGCACGACGTAATAAAGGTAGGCCGAACCAAATGAGCCGGCGAACCGCACCTTCGGGCGATCGTATTCCCCGATGTTGACGAGATTGACGTTTCCCTGACCGTCGATTTGCCCGCCCGAAAGAAAAAATACGTCGATGCGGCCCTGGCCCGCGCAATCGAACAGTTCACGGCCACCGTCGGTGAAGAAATTGTGTTTGCGGCTTTGCAGAAGAGAAACGTAAGGGCGCCCGTTGCCGCGCTCGCGCGCGAGCAGTGCAGCGGTTGCGGGAATTGGCGATGCATTGCCGACCGCGACGTGACGCACATCGCCGATCAGGCGCGCAATGACGTCGGCAAGGAGTTCTTCGTCACGAAAACTGGTCATGACCGGACTGGTGGTTTGAACCTAAGCAGCACGTTTTTCATAGACATACTTGTCCAGGTATTCGGCAAACCCAGCCTCCGTCGCTGCCATGCGCGCATAAAGAGCGAGGTGCTCCGCATCGGCTGCGTAGAAGTCCGGCAGCCCAAGTGGCCATGCGCCGCGCTCCGCAACCACAATTCTCTCTACGTAAAATCCAGGAAGCGTGCCGGCCGCGAGCGTCGGGTCGTCGAGCAGGTTGCCGTCGTAGATTTTTTCCACGGTTACGACGGTCTTCGCCGCGGCGTGCGCCATTGTCGCTAGCTCGCGCTGGCGGCCGATCCAGACATTGCCGAGGCGGTCAGCCATCGGGGCGTGGAGTAGCGCAACGTCGGGCTTGATCGCCGGGAGCAGGACGATCGGGTCATCAGAACCGAACGGGCTGTCGATGACCTTCCAGTCGTCGCGGTATTTCAAAATGTCCGAGCCGATAAGGCCGCGCAGTGGCATGAAAGGCACACCTTTCTCGGACGCCTGCAAAGCGGCGTGCAATGCGGGACATGTTGCGTCCTTTATTTTGATCGCCGCCGAAGTCGCCGCGGCGGAGAAGCGCGGCGCCGGACCGAACTCACCCAGGCTTACTGCGCTCGTCTCCAGTGTCTCGATGCATCCGGCCCCGATCAGCAGATCGGCCTGCAGACTCGACGTCGGCAGCGCAACGAGATGCAGTCGTTTTACACCACGCCTGATCAAGGCGCGCGTTGCGGACATCGGCACGCCAGAAACCTCGCGCGGAACCACCAGCATGCAGCCGTCCGCGATAGGAGCAATCACGTCGTCGATGGATTTCGCCGGTTGAAACATTGGGGCCTGCAAGCTGCGCGGCTTCGGTATTGCTGCCATTTTTCCCATTGTTACCCTTGCATCGTCCACTGGATTTTGCGACTTGGGTCAGATGCCGACGACCTTGCAGGACAAATTGCGCGCCAAACGCTTCGTTATCACTGCGGAGGTGACGCCGCCTGTGTCCGCAGATCGCCGCGAATTGCTCGCGAAGGCGCTGCCACTGAAAGGCCTCGCGGATGCCGTGAATGTCACCGATGCCGCCGGCGCGCGGCCGCATCTTGGCGCGATCACCTCGGCCGCAATTCTTGTCGAGCAGGGGATAGAGCCTGTCCTTCAGTTGACCTGCCGTGATCGTAATCGCATTGCACTGCAGAGCGATCTGCTGAGCGCTGCGGCATCGGGCGTGCGCAACCTGCTCATGTTACGGGGCGACGATCCAAGCGCGGGCGATCAACCCGATGCCAAAGCGGTCTTCGATCTCGACCCGCGCTCGCTGCTCGATACCGCGCGGCGCCTGCGGGACACAGGTGATCTTCCCACGGGCCGCAAGGTTGGCGGCAACTTCGATTTTTTCCTCGGCAGCGCCGACAACCCGATCGATCCACCGCCAGGATGGAAACCGGCCAGGCTGCAGGCCAAGATCGATGCGGGCGCCCAGTTCGTCCAGACGCAATTCTGCATGGATGCGGGCGTCGTGCATCGCTATATGGCGCGGCTTGCCGAGTTGGGTCTGACTGACAAGTTGTCGTTCCTGATCGGCGTGGTGCCGTTGCGTTCGGCAAAGTCTGCGCGCTGGATCAAGGAAAAATTGTTCGGCGCTGTTATCCCCGATGCGTTGATCGACCGCATGGAGCATGCAAGCGATCCGATGGCGGAGGGCGCCCGGATCTGCGCCGACATCATTCGCGAATTGAGTGATGTTCGAGGGGTCGCCGGCGTGCACATCATGGCGCCGGGGAACGATGCGGCGGTACCGGGCCTCATAAAGACTGTGCGCGCCAGCATCGGACGTCTTGCGCCGGCTTGACCGACTCTATCGGGCTGGATTGCCGTCGCACCGCCCGCCCAAATGATGCTAGAATTCCGGGCAAACCAGCGAGACCCAGACGCCGTCAAGGCGCTATACCAGGGAGGATAACGAATGAAAAGCCGCAGAATTGGGCTCGCAATTATCGCCGCCGCCGCGGCATTGGCCGGTTTCATTGCGCCCGGCACGGCGCAGGAAAAAATCTGGAAGCATGGCTTGATCAATGCGAAAGCCGATGCTGGCATTTTCCTGATGGTATCCACGCGTGACTTTGCGAAGAAGCAAGGTCTCGAGATCGAAATTTCCCAATTCAAGGACGATCAGCTTGCGCTCAAGGCGTTGATCGCGGGCGAACTGGACAGCTTCGAAGGCGGCCCGCAAGGCGTATTCGCGGCCGACTCCAAGGGCGCCGACGTCAAGCTGCTCGGTTGTCACTGGATTGTCGTGCCGCACGGCATCTATGCCAGCGAAAAAATTAAGAAGGTCGAGGATCTGAAAGGGAAGCAGATTGCAGTGTCTGCTCCTAACTCAATGCCCGACATGCTGGCGCGCTCGGCGCTGGCAAAATTCGGCATCTCCGACAGCGACGTGAAACTTGCGGCCGTCGGCGGCGACAAGGACCGCTATCAGGCGCTGATCGGCGGTGTGGTCGACGCAGCCGTCGTCTCGAACGAATATCAGCCGATCGCCCCAAAGAGTATCCATTTGCTGGTGGCGGGCCGCGAAGCCGTGCCGAACTTCCTGCGCGTGTGCATGGTTTCCAGCGCCAAGAAACTGGCCGAGCGCGGCGACGATGCGGTGAAATTCCTCGCTGCGGAAATGGCCGCGCTGCGTTTCGCGCTGGCGAACCGGGATGCCACGATTGCTTTGACTCGCGAGCTTATCCACGCCAAGCCCGACGATCCGCGTCCCGCCTTTGTATATGACGATGCCATCCAGCATCGTGCCGTCGATCCGACGCTGCCGCTGCCGGCGGACAAAATCCAGTGGATCCAGGAGCAGATGGTCAAGGCGGGCAAGCTGAAGGTGCCGCTTGATCTGAAGGCGGTGACAGCGCCGGAGTATCGCGAGAAGGCTCTGAAGGTCATCGGTCACTGAAATAAATCCGGAGCTCTGAATGGGTGAGGTGAGTTTCCTCGACGTCTCCAAGCGATTTACTTTGCGCGTGGATGGTGCGGTGCATCATGTGCAGGCGCTCGACCGGGTCAGCTTCACGGTCAAGGACGGCGAGATCGTCGCACTAATCGGCCCATCCGGTTGCGGCAAGACTACCGCGCTTCGCGTTGCTATGGGGCTCGATCCGTCGAGTGGGGGCCGCGTGACCGTAGACGGGCGCGAGATCAATGGTTGCGGGCACGATCGCGGCATGGTGTTCCAGCACGCGGAATTATTGCCCTGGCTTTCGGCCCTGCAGAACGTGATGTTCGGGCTGGAGATGAAAGGCATCCGCGGCACGCAGCTGCGTGAAACGGCCGAGAGATACCTCCATCTTGTCGGCCTGAAGGACTCGCAGAGCCGGCGCCCGCATCAGCTTTCCGGCGGAATGAAGCAGCGGGTCGGCATCGCCCGCGCGCTCGCCATCGACCCCAAGGTTCTGTTGATGGACGAGCCGTTCGGCGCGCTCGATGCCCAGACCCGCGAGACGCTTCAGGGCGAATTGCTCGACATCCACAGCCGCACTGGAAAAACAATTTTGTTCGTCACCCATGATCTTGATGAGGCGGTGATCATCGCCGATCGCGTCGTGGTGATGAAGGACGGTCGCGTGCAGGAGATCATGAACGTGCCGCTCAAGCGCCCGCGTCCGGATCTCGGGCTCGTGCGCGGAATGTCTGAATTTGCCGAGACGCGATACAAAGTCTGGCGTGCGCTGCACGACGGCGCCACGGTGCACTGATGGTCGATATTGCCAACAGACAGGAGAAGGCGACGGCAAAAGCAGAAGTCGCCGAACGCAGGCCACTGCCGCGCTGGATGATCACAGTCGCATCGGTCACCATTCTCCTGATCGTCTGGGAAATATTTGGCCGGCGCATCAATCCGGTGTTCGGCTCCTATCCGTCCGCGA
>Ga0310812_10000978_pt1 | contig 9912 bp, 10 predicted proteins | sample NN3metagenome_FD_205747 | JGI IMG/M metagenome (GOLD analysis project Ga0310812, IMG submission 205747) | Soil microbial communities from experimental microcosm in Duke University, North Carolina, United States - NN3 | ecosystem: Engineered > Artificial ecosystem > Soil microcosm > Unclassified ...
TTCGATCAGCGCAATCACGCCGGGGGAAAGGTACTGCGAGAAAGTCTTGCGGATCTTCCGCTTTTCGCGTTCCTCGAAGATCATGCGAAAGCTTGTGATCACCGCGTAATTCGCCACCAGAGTGCCAGCGGGGATGACGAAGCTGAGCCACCTTCCCATGGAGGCGAAACTGAAATACACGAACCATCCGAACACGGCCAGGGCGCACACCACGGAGAGGGTGGAATAGAGCGGCTTGATGCGGGCGAACCAGGCTCCGAATCCCAGGCCGAACAGCACGATAAAAGCGGCGTCGATCAGGTCTTCGCGAATTCCTCGAGTGAGAAACTTGCGTCCCGGCTCGCCGCTGTGCAGCAGGTTGTCGATGATATTTGCGTGGACCTCGACTCCCATGTAGCTGGCGGTTCCGCTCTGGAAGGGCGTATTGCGCAGGTCGCCGATGGCCATAGCGGTGGCGCCCACCAGCACAATCTTGTCCTTGAGCGCGCTTGGCGGGACGGTGCCGTCAATTACGTCTGCCATGGAATATTGCGGGTACGTCCGGTAGGGTCCGGTGTAGTTGATGAGAGCGGTGCCGTCGCGCGATGGCAGCAGCAGATGCTTCCCGAACTGGATGCGCTCCAGTCCAGTCTCGGCGATGTAGGCGGCGATTTCCTGGTCGGGAATCTTTTCGTACTCGCGTACCGACTGCAGCGCGAGCGAGGGGAAGAAATCCTGGTCCTGGTAGCGCATAATGAGGAGGGCATGGCGCAGCGTGCCGTCGGGATCAGGATTGATATCAATGAATCCGTACGACGATGCAGCTTCCGCGAGTTTTGCGATGTTGGCTTCGGCCCCGGCGGCGACCGTGCCCCCATTCTCGATCCATGACTTCCCCAGGTCGAAGTCGCGTCCGTCCTTGGATTTGACCTTGAGCACCTGCGGAAATGCCTTGGCCCATGCAACATTGAAATATTCTTCGGCTTTTTTAGGATCGGAGAGCCGGGCCCGCTGCTCATCCAGAAAAAGATGCCCAAGGACCACGTTGCCGGACTTCTTGAGCGCCGCGGCAAAGATGGCATCCTGATCGCTGGCCGCCTCCAGTTCTCGAATTTTCTTTAGAAAAGATGGCGGAGCTCCGGGCGCGGTTTCCGCCTGGAGTTTCTGCAGGGCTGCCAGCGCCGAGTTGCTCCCTGGAGTGGGAAAGGTGGAGTCGAAGGCGATTACGCGCGCGCCCGCACCCGACAGGCTTTCTACCAGCTGGGCGTATGAGTTTCGCGGGAGCGGAAAAGATCCCAGCTTCTGAAGAGTTCTTTCATCAATGCCGACGATCACGACGCGATCATCGTGCGGCCGTGTACCGCGCAGGGCAAAACGCAGGTCAAGAGTGCGAAGCTCGATATTCTGAAGAAAGAGGAAACCAGCGCGACGGTTGCCGCCAATTCCGGAATAGGCAAACAGGACCAGCCCGGCCAGCGTAACCAGCACGGCCAGCGCAAGATCCACCTGGCGGGCCGAGACTCTACCCAGACGCGCCGACCATCCCTGATTGGCTTGCGGTGTCATCCCGGTCTGGTCGGGTGAACCTGGGCCACCCGCAACGTTGTTTCCACCCGGCTTACTTGTTGCATTGCGACGGCGGCACGCCCACCGGACAGCCCGGCGGTCGCACCGGGGCCGTAGTCGTTCCCCGGTCCACGGCGAAGGTAAGACCAACCGCTGCTCCGGCGAATGCGCCCATCAGCAATGCCCAATGCCATGGACTGGTCACCCCGGCGGTCGCCGCCGGCAAGGGCACGTCCGGAACATCGGTGGAACCCATGCTCGCGTTCTGTACGTCATGCGGCGTTGACTGCGCCTGGTAGCCTCCCGGGGGCACCTCGCTGGTGATTTCAACCATCTGGCCCGCGGTCAGAGTCACGACGTTACTGGCATTGGCGGCGTTAGAGGTATTGTTCATGGCCTGCGCGCCGTTCAGCGGCGTGACGCTGACCACTCCGGTGTAGCAGATTACGGTCGTTTTGTTGTTTCCGTACTCGACGTAGAAATCGGTGCCGATTACGCCGATTACAGCGTTGGGCGTGTGCACTTCAAATTTGCCGTTGGGCTGCGTGATTTTCACGACTTTACTGCGCAGCCGGCCCGCGTTCATTTCCAGCGAGGTCTGCTGGGACGCGGCATCATGCTGCAACACGCGCAATTCACTGTTAGAGCCCACGCTGAGAATCGAGCCATCGTCCAGCCCGGCCCGCACCCGTCCGCTCGCGGCCGTCTTGAGCAGGTCATTCCAGTCCAGTTCGTCTTTGGCCTTGGTGGTCTGTTCGTTCTTGGTGGCGGCAGGAATCAAAGCTTTGATCTCACCCGCGCGTTGTCCGGCCGCGGGCGGCGCGCCCAGGGCAGGCAGTGAAGACATCAACAAGCAGAGAGCTCCGGCGATCAGGCGTCTGAAGGTGTCCACAATAAGTCCCTTTCCGCAAGCAACAGCCTATTTTTTGGGCTTACGCGAATTGTGCCAGAGCGCTGGGGAAAGTCAACGTTACGGAGCCCTGGGAGTGACCAGTGTGGTTACACTAAGGTGTCGGCCCTGTCGTTCCCAGGCCCGCTGCGTATTAAATTCCTTCCAGCGGCAGACTTAACGATCGAGAAAGAGATGCGTCTGGCTTATCGAAACCCAATGAAGCCTCACTCGCTCCGGTCCGCGACGGCTTGCGTGTCCTCTTTAGTTCTGGCGGGCACTCTGCTGATGTCATGTGGCGGGGGAAGCACGACGCCGGCTTCTTCTCCATCTGTGACCTCTGGCCCGCTCAGCGCGGCTGACGTTCAGCAGGTGGTTCAGGACGCGGCGCAATCAGCAAACGCTCCGCTAGTCATTGCCGTGGCCGATCGGACGGGAAAAATTTTGGCCGTGTTCCGCAATGCCACCGCGCCTTCGACCTCAGTAGGCAATTTCGGCGCCATGGTCGATAGCAATGAGCTTGCCGTGGCTCTGGCTCGCACCGCTGCGCTCTTCAGCAACAATCAGGCGCCGCTCTCCAGCCGTACCGTCCGTTTTATCAGCGGCATTCACTTTCCTCCGGGAGTTTCGAATGCTCCCAACGCGGACCTGTACGGGATCGAGAACACCAACCGGGGTTGCCCCCTCAATGCCAGCTTCCTGGCAGGACAGAGCATAGATCCGGCGCGTTCGATCGACGGGCTGAGTCCGGGTTTAGGAGTAATCACCGGCAAAGCTGATGCCGGTGACAGCAATCCTGCAGCGGTGAATCCGGGAGGCGTGCCCCTGTTCAAGAATGGCGCCGCTGTAGGAGGAGTTGGAGTAGTGAGTTCATCGGCGGCGATCGCTGAGTTTGCCGCGTTCTCCGGCGCCTCGCAAGCGGGCTTCCTGCCGACGGCGGCGCAGCTTCCTCCGCCCGGCGTGGTGATTATCGGCGGCATTGCCTTGCCCTTCGTGAACCAGACGACTGCGCCCAGCGGGGTGGGGCCAGGGGCCGCGACGGGGACATTCGTAGTAGGACCACTAGCGGGAGGCCTGCCGCCGGACGGCGATCTGGTGGGACCCGCGGGCGGGGCGTCGGGACTGACCCAAAGCGATGTGACCAACATCATCAATCATGCGGTTGCCACCGCGGAGATGACGCGCGCGGTCATTCGCCTTCCCGCCGGTTCGCGGGCGCGGATGACGATCGCCGTGGCCGATCTCGATGGCACGGTGCTGGCGTTGCACCGCATGTCCGACGCGACTGTGTTCAGCATCGACGTGGCGGTGGCGAAAGCCCGCAATGTGATTTACTTCAGCAATCCGGCGGGCAACTCGGATCTGCCTGGAGTTCCGGCAGGCACGGCGGTTACGAACCGGACGATAGGATTCGGGTCCCAGCCGCTCTTCACCCCAGGAATCGATGGATCCGGCCCTGGTCCTTTCTTCAACCTGTTTCTGTTTGATCTGGCGCATCCCTGCACCCAGGGTTCTCAAGCCGCCAATGCCAATCAGAACGGAGTCGTATTTTTTCCTGGCAGTCTGCCCCTCTATAAGAATGGTGTGCTGGTGGGAGGATTGGGCGTGAGCGGCGACGGGGTTGACCAGGATGACTTCGTCACCGCCGCCGGCGCCCAGGGATTCGAGGCGCCCACCGCGATGCGCGCCGACCAGGTTGAAGTGGATGGAGTGCGGCTGCCTTATCAGAAATTCCCGCGGAACCCCACCGACTGAACCGCAGCCACCCGACGTGACAATGTCCGCGCCTTTAGACATGGGCCCGCAGGTTCGCTTTGCGTTCTTTTCGGTAAAGATTTTTGGACGATTCAGGCAAACGCAAACCCTTTACCGCCACGGCCGCAAAGAAAACACCGGATATAGCAGACGGCAATTTTAAGTTGCAAATCACGAGCTGTGTTGGATAAGGTTCTACCTCGCCTTCAGCCTGTTGCCCTGGCGCATCCCATGGTTACCGACTGCCACATCCACATCCAGCCGCTGGAGATGTTCAAGCCGGAGGCGCTGGCGCTGTTAAAACATAAGCGTCCGAATTTCGATCAGATCGCGGAATTCTGTCACTCGCCGAAGGCTTTCCTGAAATATCTTGATGCATGCGGCATCGGCAGGGCGGTGCTGATCAATTACGTCGCACCGGAAGTGATTGGCTTTGGCCCCGAGGTCAACCAATGGGTTGCCGACTACACCAGGGCTGAGCCGGGACGTCTGATTTCGTGTGGAGGCCTTCATCCCCGGCACTCCCCCAACATCATGGCGGACGTCGAGCAGATTCTGCGGCTGAAAATACGTATGATCAAGATCCATCCTCCGCATCAGTTGCTGTTTCCCAACGCCTATCTTCATGGCGTGAAGGAACTGGAAATCATCTATCGCGCGGCAGAGGCCAACGGGGTGCCGGTGATGTTCCACACCGGAACATCAATTTTCCACGGTGCCCGTAACAAGTACGGAGACCCCATTTACATCGATGACGTCGCGGTGGATTTTCCCAGGCTGAAAATACTTCTGGCGCACGGCGGCCGGCCGCTCTGGATGGACACCGCGTTCTTTCTATTGCGCCGCCATCCCAATGTCTATCTGGACATCAGCGGCATCCCGCCTAAGACTTTGCTCCAGTACTTTCCCCGCCTGGAGGAAATCGCGGCCAAGACGCTGTTCGGCACCGACTGGCCCGGCCCTGGCGTTCCCGACATCAAGAAGAACCTGGACGACTTCATGGCGCTGCCCCTGAAAGAAGAAGTGCGCCAGCAGATTCTGTCCGGCACTGCTGCGGGGATCTGGCCCGAATAAGACCATAGTCAGGTTCGGCCCAGCCGTTCGATCAGGGCTCGATGCTGCGGATAGAGCTTGATCAGATCCGATCGCTTGCCCAGTTCGAAGTCAGCGAAATCGAAACCCGGCGCCACCGTACAACCTGCCAGCGTGAACGAGGTGGCATCTCGAACCTCGGAAGCAAACCACCGCCCCGCTTTTGCGACTGCCTGCAGCACCTCGCCGGCATCGGGATCGCGGCCCAACTGAAGCTCGGAATGACTGCCCTCCGGCTCGATCACATGCACGGTGATTGGACTGCCGGCATAGAAGTGCCACAGCTCATCCGATCGCAGCCGGTGGAAGGCAGAAAAGTCCTCGCCCTCCAGGAGGAAATAGATCGCGGTCGAAACCGGCCGCGGCCCAGCAAACTGCGACGGCAATGCTTCCCTGGCAATGGCGAGCTCAGAACGGTAAGTCTCGCGATAGTACCCGCCCTCAGGATGAGGGATGAGATTCAGCCGGTCGATCCAGTATTGCGCGGTCTTGGGCATGCTGAATTTATTTTAAGAGACGGCGAAGACCTCGCGGGCGAGTCGCCCGCGACCGCCCGGGCTCACTTGGGCTTGACGCTGAAGTGGCTGGCTATGCATTGCCAGCGCCCATCCAGGATCATCCAGGTATCGGTGAAACGGCCGCGTCGCTCCCAGGGCTTGCCCTTGTCCACTCCCTTTTCGTAGTAGGCGCCGGTCACCACCGCCGTGGTTCCATAGGAATGAACCACCATGTTGGAGGATTGAAGGGCTTCAGGACGGTAGGACTTGTCGGCCACGGAAGCAACGATTTGAGACTTGTTGTAGAGCGTGCCCTCGGCCACGGTCATGACGAAATCGTCCGCCAGCAGGAGCCGCACCGCAGGCGCATCATTGTTCAACTCGGCCCGGTTCCACAGATTCTCCATCGCAATGACCTTCGATGAATCCTGTGCGCCCGCCCGGGACGGGGCAGTCAAGCAAAAGCCCATCGCGATGATGATAAGGAGTCGTCTCATGAGGTCTCCGTCGCGGGTGCGGTGAGAGTATATAGCGGAAGCAATCAGCTTCCGCAAAACGCGAGGAAATGTGAAATGCGACATGAGAACACGTCTCATTCGACCCGAACAGCGCTGAAAACCTGGCATGAGGTTGTACGGGCTGCCGTAGCCTGCTCCAGCGCCCTACTTCTTCTTGGGAGCCGAATCGCCCTTGGCGGCAAAGCTGCGAACGTATGTCACCACGGCGTGGATCTCATCGTCGGTGATGTTGCCTTTGAAAGCCGGCATGTTGCCTTTTCCCTCGGTGACAGACTGAGTAAGTTCCGCGTCCGATTTGCTCTGGACCGCCGCGGACCGCAGGTCAGCTACCTGCAAACTTTTGCCTACCGGCGTGTTGCCGCTACCGTCCTGCCCGTGGCAGGTGGCGCACTTTGCCTTATACACATCTCCGCCGGCGGTACTACCCTGGCCGGCGGCCGGGCTTGCAGCTATCGTGATGGCAATAACCAGCAGGGCCACGGTCACCCATGCGCCAACCAGCGGCGGCTTCCTGTTCGATAGTTTCATAGTCCCCCAAGAATCTGCGCTACCCAGTCGGATCTGCCCCGCCCGGTCGCGTGAAATCACGTCATTCTAGTGGTTCGGCCCAGGCAAAATCAACGGCGCGGAGTCTGCCCCGCGTCATCTCGTCTGCCCTTTCAGGATTCGGCATGGTACGAATTCGTGTACGCTAGCGGGCAGACGCCTCCCGCTTTCCTTTTTTACGATGGCGCTCATTGACCCGTCGCGATAACGGGTCAGGAGACGGCCGATGGCATCCCATGAGTTCCCCTCTTCGATTCCCCGATGGCAACTGGAATACGAAGCCGCCTTAAATGAAACTGACCACAAGGCTCTGTTCAAGCGAATCGAGGTCGCGGAAGCTGCTATTCTCGCTCGCCGCGAAGTTCTGGTGCAGAGTCCCGATGGTTTCGCTGAACGGCAGCAGACAAAATTGGCCCTGGACAAACTGCGCCGGATGAAAAAGGAAGTCCTGAAGTTTTCGTGAAACAGAAGACGCCCTTCAACCCTTAGAATCCGCCTGACCCCGCTAGTCCCTCAACCTGATCAATTTTGCCGGTCTCTTCTCCGGCGCTGTGTTGCGCCGGCGCAGTTACAACGTCTGCCTGGGAATCGATGATCAGGCGGCGCAAACACCCAGCTTCGAAATTCCAACCCGCCGGAAGCGCCTGTACTGCTTTTGGACTAGACAACCGAAAGCAAACGATATAAAAAGAAAGGGCAAACATAAGCCCTGGTTGTGGAACAAACGTGCTCAACGAAGAACGCCGGCGGGCCATTATCGAAGATCTGGAGCGCGATGGCCGTGTACTGGTCGCGGACATGGCCCGGAAATTCGATACCTCCCAGGTCACGATCCGCAAGGACCTGGAAGTTCTGCACGCCCACGGCCTGGTGCACCGCACTCACGGCGGCGCTTTACCTGCCCGAGAAGGGGCGCTGGAGGATCCCTCCCTGCGGGAAAAAGAAAAGCTGCACCGCAAGGAGAAGGTGCGGATTGCGGCTTCCGCGGCGGCCCAGGTCAAGGAAGGGCAGGTGGTGATTCTCGATTCCGGCACCACCACCACCGCCATCGCGCGCGCATTGCGAAACTTTCATAACGTTACGATTATCACGAACGGGTTAAACATTGCAGCCGATCTGACCGGGGCCCCGGTCGAAGTGATCCTGACCGGCGGCACCGTGCGCAAGAACTCCTTTTCGCTGGTGGGACCGATCGCGGAGGAAACATTGCGCGGATTGAACGCCGATATTCTTTTTCTCGGGGTGGACGGCTTTGATGTCCACTATGGGCTCAGCACGCCAAATCTTCTTGAAGCCAAGGTAAATCGCGTCATGGTTGAAGTTGCCAAGCGAACTGTGGCGGTGTGCGATTCCAGCAAGTTTGGCCGCCGGAGTCTGTCCATGATCGTCCCGCCCACGGCTTTGCAGGAAGTCATCACCGACCACGGCATTCCCAAGTCCGATCTTAAGGCTCTGAAGAAGATGGGCATTGAGGTGACGCTTGTCTGACCAGACTTTGTCTGACCAGGAAAAGACCGGGCCGTCCGCGACGGCCACGCCGGGCGCCGATTCCCTGGCCGAAATTCTTTCCCAGCCCCAGTTCTGGGGACGCTGCCTCGAGGGCTTGGAGCGCGAAGGATCGCTGGCACAAATCCGGCGGCCATTTCACGCCGCCCGCCAATGGCTGTTCATCGGCTGTGGCTCCAGCTACTACGTTGCACTTGCGGCGGCGGCAGCCTGGAGCCGCATAACCGGAATCCGCGCTCGGGCAATTCCAGCGTCGGAGTTGTTGCTCTTTCCCGGCCTGGTGCTGGCCGATTCAGAGGACCTTGCCGCGGTTGTGATTTCCCGTTCAGGTAGTACCTCGGAGGCCGTGCAGGCGGCCCGATTGCTGGAGCGGGAAAAGAACATTCGGGTACTGGCCGTCACCGGCACGCCTGACCAGCCGCTCGAGCAGATCGCCACTGCCACCCTGCCGCTCCTGCCCTGCGATGAGAAAAGCACGGTGATGACGCGGTCATTCACGTCGATGCTGCTGGGCCTGCAATACCTGGCAGGCTGCCAGGCCGACGATTCCAGTCTGCGGCAGTCCCTCGGTAAATTACCCGGCTTGACGCAGCCGGCCATGGACAGCCTGCATCCCCGGGTGCGCGATTTCGTTGGTGCACACGAGTTTGCCGATTACGTGTGTCTGGGCCAGGGACCGTTCTTTGGTTTGGCGTGCGAGACTGCGCTCAAGATCACAGAGATGTCGGTATCTTATGCCCAGAGCTTTCATACCCTGGAATTCCGCCACGGACCCAAGTCGATTGTTGGGCCGGAAACGCTGATCATATTCCTGCTGTCCGAACAGGGTTACGACGCCGAGTGCGATGTTCTGGAGGAAATCAAGGGGCTGGGAGGAACGACGCTGGCGGTTGCCAATCGGGCGGACAAACGCGCCCGGGCCGCTTCCGACCTTCTCGTCGAATTTGATCTCGACCTGCCGGAAGTGGCACGCCTGGCCCCTTACGTGTTTGCCGGCCAGTTGACCGGCCTCTATACCGGACTGAGAAAAGGTCTCGATCCTGATCATCCGCGCAATCTAAGCCGCGTCGTGATGCTTGATGAAGAGAAAGCACTTCCCTGAAGTAACTGGCCCCAGAGTTACCAACGGTAGGCCAAACTCGCGGAAATAGCCCATTCGTGCCATTCCCAACTCCCCCCACTAACGATAGGCTGTTCATGAACAATCTTTCGGGGGAGGGCTTGTTCGACGAGCGTCCCATGACTCAAACGAGTCTGGGACGCTTTGTTTTGCGGCCCATAAGCCTCATCATTATTTCCGCCGCCCAGCCTGCATGCATTGAACTGATATATTGACTTCGACATCTCCCCGCCCGGGTGGCGAAACTGGCAGACGCACGGGACTTAAAATCCCGAGACTCGAAAGAGTCGTATCGGTTCGATTCCGATCCCGGGCACCAGGCCGTCACCAGACTTACTGCATGCCGCCGCGGCTGGCGGAGGAGCGTAAACTGGCAGCGGCGTATGGAGAGTAGCTGTCATGCGAATCGTTTCCATGTCCAAACCGGAATGCAGCGCGCTCTTG
>Ga0310812_10000979_pt1 | contig 9911 bp, 7 predicted proteins | sample NN3metagenome_FD_205747 | JGI IMG/M metagenome (GOLD analysis project Ga0310812, IMG submission 205747) | Soil microbial communities from experimental microcosm in Duke University, North Carolina, United States - NN3 | ecosystem: Engineered > Artificial ecosystem > Soil microcosm > Unclassified ...
CCGCCCGCGCGCGGAACGTCGGCCGCCGCGAGCCGTGATACCGTGAGGCCCGTGGCCCCGCTTTCGCCGAAGCGTCTCTTCCAGGCTGCCCTCGCGCGGCGCGGCTACGAGATCCGCGCGATCCCGTCCGCTCCGCGCGACGTCCCCGAGCGCGTCGCGTTCGTCACGTCGGCCGACGACATCCACCGCCGCCACCGGGCGCAGACGCGGGAGCAGGTCGCGGCCCTCCGGGCCAAGTACGCACGCCCCCTCCACGGGATCGTGAACACCTGGGAGCTGCTCGAGGGGCTGGGGGGGTGCGTGGACCCCACCGACGTCCTGCTCTACGGCGCCAGCCAGCAGCTCCATCTGCTCCAAGTCCTGGCCGCGATGGAGCAGGACCACGTCGAGGATCCCGTGCTCCTCGCCGCGGCGATGCTCCACAACCTGGGCAAGCTCCTGCTTCTCGCCGGCGAGGCCCCGGAGCATGTGGTGGGCTCGCGCGCCCCCATCGGCGCCCACGAGCCCGGCGGCGGGCTCGATCAGGCGTGGCTCCAATGGAATCACGGGGAGTTCGCCTACAGCCGGATCAAGGACGATGTGGACGAGCCAGTGGCCTGGCTGGTTCGCTATCACAGCATCGTCCCCGAGCGCTGCGCCCCGCTGTTCGACGCCCGCGACCGCACCTACGTGGCGCGCTATCTCACGGCGTTCCGCCACTACGATCAGCGCTTCAAGTCGCCGTTCACGCTGCCGCGGAAGCCCCTCGCCGCCTACCGCGCCCTCGCCGCGCGCCTCCTGCCCGCAACCCTGGTCGTCTGAGGACCGGCGCGCTACTGCACGCGCAGGCGCGGGTCGAGCACGTCGCGGAGACCGTCGCCGAGTAGATTCAGCGACAGCCCCGCCAGCGTGAGCGCGACCCCAGGACAGAGGCTCACCCAGAACGCTTCGCGAATCACATTCTTCCCGCTCGCGATCACATTGCCCCAGGACGGCACGTAGGGCGGCACGCCCACGCCGAGAAAACCCAGAATCGCCTCGGCGAGGATGGCGTAGGCGAAGATGAAGCTGCCCTGCACCAGCATCGGCCCCACGCAGTTGGGCAGGATGTGGCGAAAGGCGACGGCGAGGTCGCGACGGCCCAGCGCGCGGGCGGCCTGCACGTAGTCCAGATCGCGGATGCCCAGCACGGTGCTCCGGATCAGGATAGCGGTGCGCGGCATGTACACGACCGAGAGGGCCACGATCACGTTCCACACGCCCGGGCCGCGCGCGGCCATGAGCGCGATGGCGAGCAGGATGGCGGGAAAGGCCATCATCCCGTCCATCACCCGCATGATGAGCGTGTCCAGCCGGCGGTTGAACCCGGCGAGCAGCCCCACCAGCACGCCGCCCAGGGTGGTGAGCAGCATCGTGGTCACGCCGACGAGCAGGGACACCCGGCTGCCGTGGACGACGAGACTGTACACGTCGCGGCCGAACTCGTCCGTGCCCAGCACGTGGCCGGGCCCCGGCGGCAGGAGCCGGCTGCTCGGCTCCAGGCGCGTCGGGTTGTGGGTGGACACCACGTCGGCAAGGAGCGCGGCGAGCACGAACACCAGCAAGAGGCCCGCGCCCGCGAGCACGCCGGGATGCCGCAGGAGCCGCCGCCCCCAGGCCGGCCGCGCGCGCTCACTCATAGCGGATCCGCGGGTCGATGAAGGCGTAGAGGAGGTCCACCATCAAGTTGATCACCACGTAGACGGCGGCGGTGGCCAAGACGACGCCCTGGACCACCGGGTAGTCGCGCCGCAGGATGGCGGTGATGACGAGGCGGCCCAGCCCGGGAATGTTGAAGACGATCTCGGTGACCACCGCGCCGCCGATGAGGATCGCGGTGGTGATGCCGATCACCGCCACCACTGGCACCAGCGCGTTGCGGAACGCGTGGACATAGGTGACCGTTCTGGGATGCAGCCCTTTTGCCCGCGCGGTACGGATGTAGTCCTGCCCGAGCACGTCGAGCATGCACGAGCGCGCGATGCGCGCGATGAGGGCCGACTGGCTGAAGCCGAGCGACACCGCGGGCAGCACCATGTAGGTGAGGGCGGCGCGCGGCTCGCTGAGGATCGAGGCGTAGCCGGCTGCGGGCAACCAGCCGAGGCGCACCGCGAACAGGAAGATGAAGTTGAGGCTGAGCCAGAAGCCGGGGATGCACACGCCGAGCAGGGAGACGAGCATGAGGCCGCGGTCCCACCACGATCCGCGGTGTGCGGCCGCCACGATGCCCGAGGGCACGCCGATGGCCATCGCGACCAGCAGCGCGCAGAGGGTGAGCACGATGGTGGGCTCCGCGCGCTCGGCGAGCGCCCGCGTCACCGGCCGGTCGAGGTAGTACGAGTGCCCGAGGTCGCCCCGCAGCACGCGGGCATAGAACGTGACGAGCTGCTGATGAATGGGCCGGTCCAGCCCGAGCGCCGCGCGGGTGGCCTGGATCTGCGCGGGGCTCGCGTCGGGCCCGAGCATGACGCTCACGGGATCACCGGGAATCAGATGGATGAGAAGGAAGACGATGGTGACCACGACCGCCATGACGGGGATGACGGCGAGGATGCGGCGGACGAGGTAGGCGGCCACGGCGGGACGGCACGCGGGGGAGGCGGGCCCGCCGCGGTGGCGGCCCCGCCTCCCTCAGCCGGTTACTTCTCGAGCCACACGTTGTAGAAGCGGATCCGCTCGGTACTCTCGTTGAAGCCCTTCACGTTGGTCCGGGCGGCGCGGAGCCCGAAGAGGTCGCCGTAGCGGATCACCGGCACCTTCTCGTAGAACTGGCGGGTCTGCTTCTCCCAGAGCGCCATGCGCTTCTTCGGATCCGTCTCCCGCGCCAGCTCGGACTGCAAGCTCAGGATGTCCTCGTCGTGGGTCCAGCCCGGCCAGCTCGACGTGAGGTAGATGTGATGGGTGGGATCGTAGAACGCGCCCATGCCCGTGGTGAAGGCGTCGTACTCCTTGGGGTTGTTCCGACGCTTCACCAGGGTCGCCCAGTCCACCACCTGGAGATCGATGTTGAAGCCCACGTCCTCGAGCTGCTGCTTGGTGAGCAGCGCGAAGTCGTACATCCACTTGTACTCCTGGGTGGTCATGAAGCGGATCGGCTCCTTCTTGTAGCCGGCTTCCTGGAGGAGCTTCTTCGCCTTGTCCTTGTTGCGCTCGTTCCATGGCAGGCCCGACATCTTGGTGTGCCAGGCGCTGATTTCGAGGGGGGCCAGGCTGTTGTCCATCCTGTAGAACTCCGACTTTCCGCCCGCCACCGTCTTCATGATCGGCTCGATGTCGATGGCCGCCTGCCAGGCCTGACGCAACTTCTGATTCGTCATCAGGCCTTCCTTCTTGTTGAACACCGCGACCAGCCAGTAGTACGGCTTCGAGACGATGGGCCGCACCGCCGAGTTGCGCTTCAGCCGGTCGTACGCATCGAGGTTCAGGTCGTCGGCGAAGTCGAGCTCGCCCGTCTCGACCTGGGCGACCCGCGTCGCCACCTCGGGCACCGGCACCCAGCGGATCTCCTCGAGGTAGGCGGTCTTGCCTCCGCCGTAGCCGTTGGGCTTCTCGTTACGCGGCTTGTAGTCGTCGAAGCGTACCATGCGGATGTACTGGTCGGGCTTCCACTCCGCGAGCTTGTACGGGCCGGTGCCGATGTACTCGGTGGCCTTCACCGCCGGCTCGAACTTCTCCGCGATCTCCTTGGGGTAGATGGCGCCGAAGTTGTTGGGCACCGCCAGGGAGATGAGCACGATGGCCGACTTCTCCTTGAGCTTCATCTCCACCGTGTACTTGTCAATCGCCTTCCAGGTGTCGACCTGAGCGAACAGCGCCTTTCCGTAGATCGACTGCTTGCCCCAGCGGGCGAGCGAGGGCACCACGTCCTCCGACGTCATCTCCTTGCCGTTGTGGAACTTCACGCCCTGGCGAAGCTTGAACGTGTAGACGAGGCCGTCCTTGCTCACGGTGTGGCTCTCCGCGAGCATCGGGATGGGCTTGTTGTCCTTGTCCAGGCTGTAGAGGCCCTCGTAGATGTGGTTGGTGAGGGTCTCGGTGATGCTCGCGGTGGTCCAGTGCGCGTCCAGCGACGGGGGCTCGCCGAGATTGCCCACGCGGAGCACTCCGCCCTTGACCTGGGCGTCCGCGGGGACGACGGCGAGGCCGGCGACGGCGGCAAAGGCGAGAGCGAGGAACGCGCTGCGCACGACGGCCGAACCCCTCATGGGAAGCCTCCAGCGGTGTGGGAGTCGCGTCAGGTGCGTGGAGTGTGCTGGAGGGCGGCCCGGCTTGTCAACGGGGAGGCGGGCTGCCTCACTCGAAGCCGGGTGGCGGCACGAAGGCCTGGAACTCGCGCTCCAGCAGCCGCGCCAGCTCGATGGTGGTGCGGTCGCCGTACTGGGGGCCCACGATCTGCACGCCCACGGGCAGGCCGCCCGGCGTGAATCCGGCGGGCGCCGAGGTGCCGGGGAGGAACACCACCCCCGAGAGGCCGGCCCAGAAGAGCTGATCCACCGTGGGGACGCGCCGGCCGTTGACGGCGATGGTCCGCTGGTAGCGCTCGCCCGCGTGATCGTGGGGGAAGGCCGCGGTGGCGGCGACGGGGCAGAGCAGCACGTCCCAGTCGCGGAAGAACTCCACCCACTTCCAGCGAAGTTGATGGCGGGCCTCGTTGGTGGCGAGCCACTCGCGGTGGGAGAGGGTGTTGGCGCGAACCATCCGCGCGTAATACGACTCGTCGCCCGGGGCCAGGCGCGCGGCCGTCTCACGGTCGGCTTCAGCCTCCGCGGGTGTGAGGCGCCCCGAGGTCGCCGAGCGCAAGAGCTGAACGTAGATCCGGTGCGACTCGGCGGTATCGACGTCGGGCCGCGCGCGGTCGCTCACCTTGGCGCGGCGCCGCGCGAGGAAGTCTGCCACCGCCTGGATACGGTCCTGCACCTCCGCGTCCACTTCGGAGACGGGATCGGTGAGCATGACCGCGACCCTGAAGTCGCGCAGCGCCCGGCGCCGCGGCGGCGGCAGCTCGAGCCGCCAGCCCTCGGCGTCGATCTCGTCCGGGCCGGCCATCGCGGCGAGGCCCAGCGCTAGATCGTCGGCGCTGCGGGCCATGGGCCCCAGCACGTTGATGTCGCTCGGGGCGATCTTGCCCGGCAGGGCCTGGCCGCGCGGCGGCACCACGCCATAACTCGGCTTGTGGCCGTACACCCCGCAGTAGTGAGCGGGGTTGCGGATCGACGAGCCGATGTCGCTGCCCGCCTCGATCCCGGTGAGGCCCGCGGCGAGCGCGGCGGCGGAGCCGCCCGACGAGCCACCGGGCGAGCGGCTGAGGTCCCAGGGATTGTTGGTGGTGCCGTAGATCTCGTTGTAGCTCTGGTAGTCCGCGAGGTAGATCGGCACGTTGGTCTTGCCGAAGAGGATCACGCCGGCCCCCAGCAGCCGGTCCACCGTGAGCGCGTTCCGCGTGGGGAGATTCCCTTTCAGCGCGGGCACGCCCCACGTCGTGGGCATGCCGGTGACGTCGTAGGACTCCTTGATCGTCATGGGCACGCCGTGCAGCGGCCCCCAGGGCTGGCCCTTGCGCAGCGCCGCATCGGCGGCGCGGGCGCGCTTGCGGGCGGCGTCGAGGTCGGTGGTGACGATCGCGTTGATGCGGGGGTTGTGCTTCTCCATCCTCGCGATGTAGAGGTCCAGCAGCTCCAGGCAACCGATCTTCCGCCGCCGGATGAGCGAAGCGAGGGATTTGGCCGACTCGAACGCGACGTCCATGACGCACCTCCGGAGCAACAATGTATCATGCGGCGGGGACGATGAGGCGACCGGAGCCGGCCACCGCGCTGCTGCTGCTCGGGATCTTTACCGTGTCGCTGCTCCCTCCGGCAGCGACGCGCGCGGCGGCCGCCGATACCTGGGATCTGCGACAGATCTCCGCGGACGAGCGGCGCCGCGTCATCGGCGGCGAGATCGTGCCGTTCACCGTCGCCGAGCGCACCGACCGCGACCTCGCCGCCGGTGCGATGATGTTCCTGCCCCTTCCCGTGCCGCGGGTCGGCGACTACCTGGCGGAGTCGGAGCTGGCGGTGCGCGATCCCGGCGTCGTCAGCTGGGGCGCCCTGCCCGAGCGCGCCGAAGCCGCCTCGCTCGCCAAGCTTCGCCTGGGTCCGGCGGAAGCCGACGAGCTGCTCGACGCGCGGCCGGGCTCGGTCTGGAATCTCTCCGGCGCGGAAATCGAGGCGCTGCGCGCGATGCGGTCGATGCTGCCCGCCGCCTCGAGAACGCTCCAGGCGGAATCCGTGAGCGCTCAGTACCGTGCCATCCTGCTGCAACGCACCCAGGCCTATCGGGCCGGCGGCCTCGACGCCATCGATCCCTACGCGCGCCGCGGCGGCACCACGGCGGATCCCGCAGCCGAGCTACGCCTGGCCGCGGAGGACGCGCGCGCACTGACCGGGGCCGCGCCCTCGCTCGTCGAGGCGCTGCTCCACTACCCCGCGTTGCAGCACGCGGGGAGCGGCAGCCAGCTCTACTGGGTCGAGCGCCGGCTCCAGGGTCGCGTGGATCCGGTGCTGGTCCACCAGTTGGTGGACGTGCGCCCCGCGCTCGCGCTCCACGTGGAGCGGCACTTCTTCGTGGGCCACGCGTACAACTCGAGCCAGACCCTCACCGGCGCGATGCCCTGGGGCAACGGCGCGCTGGTATTCGTCGTCGCCCGCGTCTCCACCGATCTGGTCGCCGGCCTCGGCGGCGACGTGAAGCGCTCGCTGGGCCGGCGGCAGCTGCGCGGCGATCTGTCCGGCCGTCTCGAGCGCGTCCGCGCGGGTCTGACGAGACCCACCCCGCTGCCGCAGAGCCCGTAGGGCCCGCGGGCGCTAGACCGGGATCGAGACGCGCGCGAGGACTTCCGGCTCGTCGAGGAGCCGGCCCGCGCCGCGCACCACGCAGGTGAGCGGGTCCTCGCTGATCGTGATGGGCAGATCGGTCTGCTGGTGGAGCAGCAGGTCGAGCCCCGGCAGCAGGGCGCCGCCGCCGGTGAGGGTGATGCCGTTGTCGACGATGTCCGCGGCGAGCTCGGGCGGGGTCTTCTCGAGACAACCGTGCACCGCTTCCACGATGGCCTCGATCGGCTCGCGCAAGGCTTCGCGGACCTCGGCGCCGCTCACGTAGATCGTCTTCGGGATCCCCGCGGTGAGGTCGCGCCCCTTCACCGCGATGGTCTCGTTGTCGCGGGCGCCGGGATAGGCCGAGCCCAGCGAGAGCTTGATCTCCTCCGACCGGCGTTCGCCGATGAGCAAGCTGTGGCCCTTCCGCACGTGTGAGGCGATGGCGTCGTTCATGTCGTCGCCGGCGATGCGGAGCGAGCTCGAGAAGACGATGCCGGACAGCGAGATCACCGCGACCTCGGTGGTGCCGCCGCCGATGTCCACGATCATGCTCGCGCCGGGCTCCGAGATCGGCAGCCCCGCGCCGATGGCTGCGGCCGTGGGCTCGGCGATCAGGAACACCTTGCGCGCGCCCGCGTGGCTCGCCGACTCCTGCACCGCGCGCCGCTCTACCTGGGTGATCCCCGACGGCACGCTGATGACCACACGCGGGTGCACGGGGCTCCGCCGTCGGTGGGCCCGGCGGATGAAGTGATACAGCATCTTCTCCGTGGTGTCGTAGTCGGCGATGACGCCGTGCCGCAGCGGCCGCACGACCTCGATCGTGCCGGGCGCCCGGCCCAGCATCGCTTTGGCCTGCGCGCCCACAGCGATCACCGATCGGTCTGCCGTACTGAGCGCGACGATCGAGGGCTCGTTGAGCACGATGCCTTCTCCCGGCGCGTACACGAGTGTGTTCGCCGTGCCGAGATCGACCGCCATGTCGCTGGGGAAGAAGTGGCTGAGCGCGCGGAGCAGCATCCGCGCGTAGCAAGGCAACGCGTGTGCCAGACCTACTCGCCTCCGCCGCCGCTGCCGACAAATGTCTATACGCGAGAGCAGGTTCGATCGATCCCTGAACAAAGGGGGCGCGTGGAGGGTTGGCGCGTTCCCGGCACTCTTACACAGGGCCCGTGTAGGGATTACACTCCGGACGTGGATACCGTGACCCTCGGCACTGCCACGCCCGGCGGCGGCTTCCCTGTCTACGGCCAGGCCTTCGCGGAGAGCGTGAACGAGGCCGATTCGACGCTGACCGTCGTCACCCGCCACACGAAAGGCAGCACCGAGAATGTGCCGCTGCTCGAGTCGGGCCAGCTGGATCTGGGCCTCGTGCAGGGGGAGGTGGCCTACGAGGCGCTCGAGGGCATCGGTCGCCCCCGCGCCGATCTCCGGATCCTCTGCGCCATGTACTCCACACCCGGCATGTTCGTGGTGCGCGGGGACTCGGAGTACCGCGCGATCGCCGACCTCACCGGGCGCCATGTGGCCTTCGGGGCGCGGGGCTCGGGTCTCGTCATTCTCGCCCGCTACGTCCTGGACGGGCTGGGGCTCGATCAGCAACGGGACTTTCACGCCGTATTCCTGGACGCCGCCGGCGACGGGCCCGCCATGGTGCTGGACGGCCGCGTGGCCGCGCTCTGGGGCGGGGGCATCGGCTGGCCCGGCTTCCTCGCGGTGGCCCGCGGCCCCGCGGGCGCGCGCTTCATCGTCCCCGACGCCGACGGCATCCGCCGCATCCTGGCCCGGCACGCCTTCCTCAAGCCACTGACGGTTCCGGCCCGCTCCTATCCCGGGCAGACCGCGCCGATCGCATCGGTCGGGTCATGGAGCTTCGTCATGGCGCGTCCGTCGCTCGACGAGGACATCGCGTATCGCCTTGCGCGCGCGGTGCACCGGGGAGAGGCCGCCCTCGGCCGGCGGCTTCCGCAGGCGCGCGAGACCACCGCCGTCAACACCGTGGCGGCGGCGCCGCGGCCGGACCTCATTCACCCCGGCGCGCGGCGCTACCTGCGCGAGATCGGGCTCCCCTCCGCGTAGGCGCCGCCGGCGCCACGCCGCCGAGCAAGGCGGCGAGGCGCGGTCGCGCGCCGGCTTCGAGCTGCTCCATCGTGCACTGCCGCGGCGCCTTGTCGGGCCTCCAGCGCATGAAGCGGGTGCCATGGCGGAAGCGGCCGGCCGTCACCTGGTCGTAGCCCACCTCGACCACGAGCTTCGGCTCGAGCGGCTCCCACTCACCCGAGCGCTCGGTGCTCCAGCGGCTGGGACCCCCGGGCGCGTTGCCGGTGAAGCCGCGGCCTCCCAGGAGCGGTCGGAGGCGAGCGAGCAAGGCCTTGCGCTCCGGCGCGGCGAAGCCCGACGTGAATCCGACGTGCTGGAGCAGGCCGGCGTCGTCGTAGAGCCCCAGCAAGAGCGAGCCCACCACCTTGGCGTTGGTGGCGTAGCGGAAGCCGCCCACCACGCAGTCGGCGGTGCGGCCGCGCTTGACCTTGATCATGCCGTCCCGCGTGCCCGAGAGGTACGGCACGCCGCGCACCTTGGCCACGATGCCGTCGAGGTTGCCCCCGGCCCGCGCGAGCCACGCGCGCGCAGCCTCGACATCGTCCGTCGCGGGCGAGAGGCGGATGGAGGCGGCGCTCGCGAGATACCGGCGGGAGAAGGCTTCGAGCCTCCGCCGCCGCTCCGACAGCGGCTGCGCAATCAGCGACCGGCCCTCCTCGTCCACCATGAGATCGAACACGATGTACATGGCCGGCCGCTCGGCGGCCAGACGCTGCACGCGGCTCGCCGCGGGATGGATGCGCTGGAGCAGCTCGTCGAACGCCAGATGCGCCCCGACCGGCACGACCAGCTCGCCGTCGAGCACGAAGTGCGCGGCGGGCACCGCCCGCACCGCCTCCACCACGTCGGGGAAGTAACGCTCGAGCGGCTTGCCGGAGCGGGAGCGCAACACCACGGAGTCGCCGTCCCGGAAGGCCAGACAGCGAAAGCCGTCCC
>Ga0310812_10000980_pt1 | contig 9895 bp, 9 predicted proteins | sample NN3metagenome_FD_205747 | JGI IMG/M metagenome (GOLD analysis project Ga0310812, IMG submission 205747) | Soil microbial communities from experimental microcosm in Duke University, North Carolina, United States - NN3 | ecosystem: Engineered > Artificial ecosystem > Soil microcosm > Unclassified ...
CTCGGCGAGCCAGGCGGGCTTCGGCAGGCTGCCGGCGAGTGTAGTTTCGAGCATGGTCTCCTCCCAGGATTGGCCGTCCGCGCCGTCGGCCGTCCGCTCTTGTTCGCGTTTTCCGGTTGCACGCCTTTCGCGCCGAAAATACGGACGATTCGGCGATCATTGCAAATCAAAGAGCGCCGGGCGCCGGATTGCCGCCCAATCGGCGCCCAACGCCGCGCGCGCGGCGCAAACGGCCGCGGCCCACGCGCTACTGCATGAACCAGCCGTGGCTGACGACCAGCGATTGCCCGGTCAACGCATTGCTCTCGAACGCCGCGAAGAACAGCGCGAGAGCCGCCACGTCTTCGACTGTCGTGAATTCGCCGTCGACCGTTTCCTTCAGCATCACCTTCTTGATCACGTCCTCTTCGGAGATCCCGAGCTCCTTCGCCTGCTCCGGGATCTGCTTTTCGACCAGCGGCGTGCGCACGAAGCCCGGGCAGATCACGTTGGCGCGCACGCCGTGCGCGGCGCCCTCCTTCGCCACCACCTTGGCGAGGCCGATGAGGCCGTGCTTGGCGGTGACGTAGGGCGCCTTCAGCACCGAGGCTTCCTTGGAGTGCACCGAACCCATATAGATGACGCTGCCGCCGCGCCCCTGCTTGTACATCTGGCGCAGCGCGGCGCGGGTGGTGAGGAACGCGCCGTCGAGATGGATCGCGAGCAGCTTCTTCCATTTCTGGAAGTCGAATTTGTCGAGCGGATCGACGATCTGGATGCCGGCATTGCTGACGAGAATGTCGATGCCGCCCAGCGCCGCGATTGCCTTCGCGAAACCGGCCTCGACCTGCTTCTCGTCGGTCACGTCCATGGCGACGCCGATCGCGCCGCCGCCCTTGCCCTTGAGTTCCGCGGCCGCGGCATCGGAGCCCTTCTGGTCGAGATCGGCGATGACGACCTTGGCGCCCTCCGCGGCGAAGGTTTCCGCGATCTTCTTGCCGATGCCGCTCGCGGCGCCGGTGACGAGTGCGACCTTGTTCTTCAAGCGCATGAGTGTTCTCTCCCGTTCCTGTGTCTATCGGAGGTAATCGTGAACGACCTTGCCCAGGCCGAGGGTGACGTCGGATAGAATGTGGACCGCGGAAACCACCTCGAGCACCGGCAGCTCGGCGACCGGCGCAAGAGCGTGCGGTGTGAGCGAGAGCGCCGCGGGCCCGGTCCAGGCGCCCTTCACCTCGACGTCCTCGAGATAATATTCGACGAGCTCGCAGATCCGTGGCGTGCCGTCGACGTGCGGAATGATCTTGAGCAGGAAATTGGGCGCGGCGAGCGCCGCCTTGACCGCGGCACGGTCGGCCTGCTTGTGCTTGTAACCCATCGTCGCGGTGGCGACGCGGACCGGGCCGTAATCGAGCGTGCCGACAAGCTCGTCGATCTCGGCTTTGAGGCTCGGCTCCGCCAGTTTCTTGGGAAAGCCCCAGAGCTCGCGTCCGCCCGCGATCGGTGGATGGTCGTTCAGGAACATGCAATGCGAATAGCCGCCCTTGCGGCCGCGGAACGACACCGGAATGACCTGGCCGCTCTCGGTGTAGTCGCCGAAGCCGGTCGAATCCGGCATGCGGATGAACTCGAACTTGACCAAGGGCTCGTCCATCTCGAGCGGCTCCGGCACGATGCGGCGCAGCTGCTCGGGCTCGGTGCGGTAGGTAATGATGAGGAATTCGCGATCGACGAATCGGTAGGGTCCGGGCGGGTAGGCCGGACTGGTGAGCGGCATGGCAAAGGCCCGCTCGCGGACGTCACGCTCTTTCATGTCAGCGTTCCTTCGATTAATCCATGTGCGTCGCGCACACCGTTGCCGCGGCAGGCCCCGGATCAGATGGCGCCGAAATCGAACGTCTTGACGCCGAGCGTGCGGTCGGCCGGCTCGAAAATCGCGGACTTGCTCAAGCTCCGCATCGCGTCCTCGTATCCGGCGCGCCAATGGTCGCGCATGCTGAGGCGCGAGAACTCGTAGTCCTTGGCCTGGTTCTCGTAGCTCTTGGTGCGATAGATGAGGTGCACGATGTTGAGGCTCTCAGTGCACACGAGCGGCCGCAGCTCGGCCACTTCGGGATCGTCCAAGAGATCCGGCGGCAGCTTCGCCAGCAGGCGCGCTACGGCGCAGCGGAATTTCTGCGTGGACTTCACCACGTCGGTCATCGCCCGCGTGCGGCTCGAATATTGGATTTCCTTCTGGCGGACCGCGACCTCGGCAAGATTGCGCGGCGGTTTGCCGCGCGCGCTCCAGAGATCGACCTGGAAGGCGAGCGTGTCGCACTCGCGCGCATTGTCGAGCAGCCATTGCAGCGGCGTGTTGGAGATGAGGCCGCCGTCCCAATAGAGCTCGCCGTCGATCTCGGTGGCCGGAAATCCCGGCGGCAGCGAGCCGCTGGCGACGATGTGCTCGGGGCCGATACGGTGCCGGGCGTTGTCGAAATAGACGAAATTGCCGCTCTTCACGTTGACGGCGGCGACGGAGAAGCGCGTCTCGCGGGCGTTGATGCGGTCGAAATCGACCAAGCGCTCGAGCGTCGTCCGGAGTTCCGCGGTATCGTAGAAGCTCGTGGGGCCCGGCGCGCCGGGCAGCGTGAACCACGGCGGCGGAATCCGCGGCGCGAAGAAGCCGGGCTGGCCGCGCCACAGGGCCGAGGCCGCGCTCACGTCGAGCAGCGCGCCGCGCGCTGCCTGATTGTCGAGCAGCGATGCCAGGCCGAGCCCGCCAAGATCGGGCAGTAACGGGGTCGTGATCGCTTCCCAGAAGCTCCGGAGACGATCGACTCGCTTTTCCCGCGGGTTGCCGGCAATCAGCGCACTGTTGATCGCGCCGATCGAGATGCCGGCGAGCCAATTGGGCACAAGGTCCGCCTCGTCCAGCGCCTGATAAACGCCCGCCTGATAGGCACCGAGCGCGCCGCCGCCCTGTAGCAGCAGCGCCACGCAGCCGAACCGAGCACGGCGCTCCGCGCGGTGCGAATAGCGCCGGTCTGCCTCGGAGCGTTTCTGTTTGTTCGCCGGCGTCGGATCGGGATCGAGCATGAATGACCTTCGTTGCGCGAACGGCGCCGCGATATGGGCGCGATACGGCGCCGAGGGAAGGTCTCAACGTGCGACGCGTGTGTGGCAGCACGGTGACGCGGAGATTGAATCGCCGCAATCTTCGCCGTGCCGGAGCGTTTATTGCCGCTTGTCCACGAACCGCGGCGCCTTGACGCTGCTTTCGAATTCGCGCGCGAGCGTGCCGATCGGCAGCACTTCGACGTCGGGGCGCACCTCGAAGGTCTTGCGCACGGCCTCGGCGACTTTGCCGGAAATGCCGCCCGCGTCGAGGCCGCGCTTCACCTCGATCATGAGCTTCAGGATCTCGCGGTCGGACGCGGTCTGGAGCTCCACCTTGAAATCGTTGACCTCGGGCATGCGGAAGACGAAGTCCTCGAATTCCGCGTGGTTCATGTTGATGCCGCGGATCTTGAAGAAGCCCGCCGTGCGGTGGGCGTGGCGCATCACGGGGAAGACGGAGAAGGGGCCGTCGAGGCTCGTCTCCTCGCTGACCGTCACGATGTCGCCCGAGCTCCAGCGCAGGAACGGCGTCGCGTTGTTGATCCAGAGCGGCGTGATCACCATCAGGCCTTCGCGGCCCTCGGGCACGGGCAAGCCGGTCTTCTCGTCGACGACTTCGAACAGGGCCTGATCGGTCTGGATGTGAAAGCCTTCATGCACGTGGCTGTCGGCGCCGAGGATGCCGATCTCGGTCATGCCGAAGAGATCGTTGACCTCGGCGCCCCACATGCGCTCGAGCTTCTCGCGCTTGGCCTTGGAGAGCGCCTCGGCGCCGACGAGGACCTTCCGCACCGAGCCCGCGGCGAGATCGACGCCCTGCAGCTCGGCGAGATTGGCGAGGTGCAGGCCGTAGCTCGGCATGCCCATCCAGAGCGTGGGCTTCATGCGCTGGATCAGCTCGAGCTGCACCTGCGAGGGCGTGTTGGCGCCCGAGCCCGCCCACATCACGCCGACGCCGGCCATCGGCGCGCTGCGCGCCCAGAGCTGGCCCGCCGGATGCACGCCGAACGGGAACGAAACGTGGCAGACGTCGCCGCGCTCGACGCCGGCGCAGATCCAGCAGCGCACGAGCTGCAGATACATGCATTCCATATCGGCGAAGCTGCGCGGATAGAAGAGCGGCACGCCGGTGGCGCCGCCCGAGCGCCAATATTCGGCGATGTCGCCTTTCGCCGCGATGCAGAATTCTGAAAGAAACCGCTCGGGCGGGATCCTGCGCAGCACTTCCTTGTCGAGGATCGGGATCTTGGCCCATTCCTCGGGGTCGTCGAGCCGGTCTGCGCGCACATGGTCGAGCTTGCCGCGGTAGAACGGCGCCTTCTTCGCCTGCGCCAAGGCCACGCGCTTGCGCTCGCTCTGGATGCGCGCGATGTCCGCCTTGGATAGCGGCAGCTTCAAGTCGATCACGATTCCTCCCGCACGTCTTCTTCGTCGCGGCGCATTGTTTCATGCGTTTTCACGGCTGCCAATTGCCGGCGCCGCGCCGCTGCGTTGGGCGTTTCCCACGCCGGCGCCGCGTCGCCCACCGATTGGGCGATCAGCGCGGCGCGCGGATCACGAGGGAAGTGAGGTCGCGCCGCACCCATGCATCGACGAGGATGCGATAGGCCGGATTGGCGAATTGGCGCGCGCCCGCGGTGCCGGGCGCGGTCACGCGGCCGGTCAGCACGCAAGGCGCTCCCTTGTGCGCGGCCCAGGTCGGGCGGTACACGCGAATGGCGGGGTGCTGTGTGTCCCAGCCTTGCGCGATCGCGGTCTCGGCCGCCCGCGCGGCGGCGCAGTCGGCGAACGCGAGCAACAGCTGCGCTTCGGCATGATCGCTGTACTCGACATCGGCGAACAGCAGCGCGGAATAGGCGATCGGCGCATGGTCGGCGGTCATCGAATCCGCGGGCTCGGGCAGCAGCATCGCCTGCAGCAACGATCCGCCGCCGCGGTCGAGCGCGGCCAGCAGCGCGGCCACATCGGGCCTCGCCGCGAGCCCGCCTGCAGCCTGCGCCTGCTTCGCCGCGATCAGCGGTTCGGGCGCGAACGCTTCGGCCAGGAACGGCAGCGCGGGCAGGATGAAGCTCGACCGCCCGAGAGCGCCGCCGAACGGATCGTCGGCATCGACCTTGCTGACGTCCATCTTGCGGGGTTCGCCGCGCCCCCAGATCGGTGCCGCCGCCGAAGGCGTCTCGCGGAAGCCGCGCGCGCGCCACACAGCGGTGAGCGCTTCGAGCCGCACCGCCGGCGCCAGCCGGAAGAAATGCACGGTATCGGGCGGGAATCCCGCCGTGCCAAGCGCGCCGATCTCCTCGAGCATGAAGCCGGCGGTGCGCTTCCACGCGGCGGCGCGGCCGAGCATATGGCCGAAATAGGGAATATTGGCGCGCCGCCCCATCGGCGTCAGCGCCTCGAGGCCGCGTTTGACCGTGATCGCGGCCGCGACGCGGAGGTCGAAATAGTCGACGCTGATCCGGCGCGGCGGGGCCGGCGTCGCCGGCACGAACGCTAGAAAGGCTCGCAGCTCGTCGCCCGTTGCCGCGCCCGCCGCAGAAGGCCCGACGTACGCGAAAGTCGCCGCGGCCAAAGCCGCGCAAACCAAACGTAAGCGCATCAACCGGGCTCCCGAATGCAGCGGCACGAGCCTGAAACGCGATTTGCGGCTGCGCAAGGCAAATCAACAGGCGCGCAGCACGCGACGGCGGCGCGGCAATGCCCATTCAGCCGTTCGGACGAAGGCAAGAGAGAATTATGGAATCGCGGGGACACTCGGACTAAAGGTGCGATGACGACACATTTACCTCGAGCTTCCCGCATCCATGCAGCACTTTGCCATCCTCGCGATGCCGCGCTCGGGTTCGACGCGGCTTTGCGACATTGTGGGACGTCATCCGGCGGCCGCGTGCCATCAGGAGATATTCCATCACGACGAGGTGCAGGCGTACCTGCCGCGCCACCTCGAAATCATGGACCGCGCCCGTCGCGACGCCGATCCGGGGCGGTTCCTCGACAAGTTCCTCGCCTTCAACGAGGTCCACTTCCGAGGCCGCCAGTGCCACGGCTTCAAGGTTCTGTTCCACCAAAAGCAAGCGAAGGCTCTGGTCGAAATCGTCGGCCCCGATCGGCGCCTCAAGAAAATCATCCTCAATCGCAATAACGTGCTCGCCTGCTTCGCGTCGCTGCGAATGGCCGTGGCAACCGGCGAGTGGCAGCGCACCGGGACCGGCGGCGACGCCGCCGCGCGCGATCAGAAAATTCCGTTTGAACGGGAGAAGTTCAATGCCTTCGTCGGCGAGCAAACGCTGATGCGCGCGGCGGTCGAGCGCGCGGCCCAGCAGAGCGGCCGGCCGCTGCTCTCGATTTCATATGACGAGACTTTGACCCAGGCCGGGCTGGGCCGTGTCTGGGATTTTCTTGAGCTCGCTCCAATCGCGGACGAGGGCATATTCCGCAAGGTGCGGACCAGGCCGCTCTTGGATTGCTTCAGCAATCCCGACGCGGTGGTCGAAGCCGCGCGCAGCGTTGGCCGCCCCGATTGGTTGGAGGAATGAGTGAGGCGGGCAATGCGGCGCGAGCGGCACGTGATCCGAGCCTCAGATCTTCCGCCCGCGCCCTTCCCAATAGGGTTTGCGTATGAGGTTTTTCTGCACCTTGCCGATCGCCGTCTTGGGGAGGGCGTCGACGAGTTTCACGAGGCGCGGGCGCTTGTGGCGCGCGATCTTCATCGCGACAAAATCCGCGAGCGCCTCGGGCGAAATCTTCTGGCCCTCGGCGAGCACGACATGCGCTGCCGGAACCTCGCCCCAATGCGCATCGGGAATGCCGAACACCGCGCATTCCTTGACCGCCGGGTGCTCGAACAGCGCGTTCTCGATCTCGGCGGGATAGATGTTCTCGCCGCCGGCGATGATCATGTCCTTGGCGCGGTCGACGAGGAACAGGAAACCCTCCTCGTCGCGATAGCCGATGTCGCCGGTCTTGAGCCAGCCGTCCGGCGTGAAGAGCGCCTTGGTCAGCTCGGGCTCGCGGTAATAACCGACGCAATTCTGCGGACCTTTGACGCAGAGCTCGCCGACCGCGTCGGGTCCACGCGCGTTGTCGGGCAGGCGCTTCCCGTCGCTGTCGAAGAAAGCCACTTGCGTGCAGACGAAGGGAATACCGTTGCTGGCGGCCTTGTCGCGCGCGCGATCGGGCGGTCGGTAGGCGAGGGCGCCGCCCTCGGACTGGCCGTAATGGTCGAGCATGCCGAGCTTCGGCAGCGTCTCGAGCACGCGCTCCAGCAACGGCACCGGCATCGGCGCGCCTCCATAGTTCAAGAGCCGCAGCGTCGCGAGCCGATGGGGCGCGAAGCCCGCATCGCCGATCACGCCATTGACCATGGTCGGAACGAGGAAGCCCATCGTCGCGCGCTCGCGCTCCACCGCGGCGATGAAGGCGGCGGGATCCCAGCGCGGCAGCAGCGCCATCGTGGTGCCGGCCGTCATCGCCGGCACGAACCACGAGCCCAAGCCGGCCAAGTGGAACATCGGCGTGCCGAGCACGGCGATGTCGCGCGGCGTCAGCTCGAACGGCTCGATCAGAACCTGCGCGATGTAGCTGCGCGAGCCATGCGTCGCCAGCACGCCCTTGGGGAAGCCGGTCGTCCCGCCGGTAAAGGTGATGCAAAACGGATCTTCGGGGCGGATCGCCACCTTGGGCGGCTTGTCGCCGGCGCCGGCGTGGAAGCTGTCCCAGCTCATCTCGTCGGCGGCGAGCGTCGCCGTGCCCATGACCACGACGGTCTTCAACGATGGCGTGCGCCGCCGCGCCGCGCGCAGGGCTGGCAGCAGCGACGCATCGGCGAACACCGCCTCGGCCTCGACCTTGTTGATGACATGGACGAGGTCCTCGGCCGTGTAGCGGATCGAGAAATGCGCCTGCAGCGATCCGGCGCGCGCGGCGCCCATGTGGAAGATCGGATACTCGATGCGGTTGGGCGAGAGGATCGCGACGGTGCGGCCGGGGCCGAGTTCGGCATTGGCCAGCGCGGCGGCGAGGCGCGAGGCCGCGCGGTCCATTTCGCGGAACGTGATGCTCTTCCCGCCGGCGATGACGGCGGTGCGCTCGGGCCAGCGCGAAGCGGCGCGCGAGAGAAGCTCGGCGGCGGGGAGTGCGGCAGGCGTGTCGTTCATGCGGGCGCGATGCGGGCGAGTAAATCCATGAGCTGGCGGCGCTCGGCCGCCGAAAGGTTGCGCGCGATCTCGGCCTCGTGGCGCTGAAGGCGCGGCTGCAGCGCCTTCAGGAACGCCTCGCCCTGGCGCGTGAGCTTCAATGCGTGCGAGCGGCGGTCGACGGCCGAGGGCGTGCGCGCGACGAGGCCGCGGCCCTCGAGGAGATCGATCATCGCCACCAGAGTCGAGCGGTCGATGCCAAGCGCCTTGCCGAGCCGCGTCTGGTTGATGCCCGAATTGGCCTCGCACATGAGCAGCACGCCGAGCTGCCCCGGGCTGATGCGGTCCTCGGCCAGATGCGCGTTGAAGCTCTGGAACGTGAAGACGTCGGCGCGGCGCAGGAAATAGCCGAGCAGGCCTTCGAGCCGGCCGCGGTTGGGTTCCGCCTCCGCGCGCTCCTCCGCTTCCTCGGTGCCGCGGCTGCGCAAGATCGCCTTTTCGGTCATGATGCCCTGATAGCACATGTTGCTTTGCGACTCAAATAATTGGTATAACTGATAATCAGCGATACGGACTATATGACCGGATAGGCGCCCGTGAGCTTCAAGATCGCGATCAAGGGGCGGGGGGAGAAGGTCGTGGCCGAGATGGGCGAGACCATCCTGGCGGCGGCCCTGCGCGCGGGCGTGCCTTATCCCTGCGGCTGCCGCTCGGGCAATTGCGGGGCCTGCAAGAGCCGGCTGATCGCGGGCGAGATCGAGATGTCGCCCTATTCGGACTACGCGCTCTCGAAGGCGGAAAAGGGCACCGGCCTCATCCTCGCCTGCCGCGCTGTGCCGTGGTCGGATTGCGAAGTCGCCTGGCTCGAGGCCGACGACGTGGCGATGCATCCGATCCGCCATCTCGATTGCGAAGTGACGGCCGTCGAAGCCGCGACGCACGACATCCGCATCCTGCGCATGGCGATTCGCGCCGGCGGCCCGTTCGATTTTTCGGCCGGCCAATACGCCTCGGTGATCTTCGATCCCACGCGCACCGGCGCGGTGAAACTGCCGCCGCGCGACTTCTCGATGGCCAACCGCCCCGGCGGCGACACGCTCGAGTTCCACATCCGCCTGATGCCGGGCGGGGCCGTGACACCTTACGTGGCGAATGCGCTCAAGGCCGGCGAGCGCGTGCGCGTCGTCGGCCCCTACGGCAACGCGTTCTATCGACCGCGCCACACCGGGCCGATCCTCGCCATTGCCGGCGGCTCGGGGTTGGCGCCGATCCAAAGCACGGTGGAAGAAGCGCTGGCACAGGGCGCGCGGCAGCCGATCCATCTCTATTTCGGCGTCCGCGACGAGCGCGATCTCTACCGCGAGGACCATTTCCGCGCGCTCGCGGCGAAACACCCGAACCTGAAATTCGTGCCGGTGCTCTCCGAGCCCGGCGGGCCGACGACGCGCCGCACCGGCTTTCTCTCCGAGGCGATCGGCAAGGATTTCGCCGACGTCGATGGGTTCAAGGCTTATCTCGCCGGTCCGCCGGTCATGGTCGAAACCTGCACCGCCGTTTTGAAGCACCGCGGCCTCGCGCGGCAGAACCTGCACGCCGATGCCTTCTATACCGAGGCCGACAAAGCCAAGCTGGAAAGCGCGCAATGACGAAGCTGTTGGACGGAAGAGTCGCCATCGTCACCG
>Ga0310812_10000982_pt1 | contig 9877 bp, 6 predicted proteins | sample NN3metagenome_FD_205747 | JGI IMG/M metagenome (GOLD analysis project Ga0310812, IMG submission 205747) | Soil microbial communities from experimental microcosm in Duke University, North Carolina, United States - NN3 | ecosystem: Engineered > Artificial ecosystem > Soil microcosm > Unclassified ...
ACATAGTCCGGAACGCCACCCTGCACTCCACCAATAAGCAACTCACTGAGTTCATAAGGAATGCCGTTAAGCATTGATAGATCCTGCAGCTGATCGATATAAGCCTTACCGAGCCACTTCTGTTTGAATTTGTTATTGAAGCCTCCCTGGATTCTCATTCTAAGAGTGTAAGGAGTGGAGCCGTCAAATATTGATTGCTGGGTATTGAAGCTGTTTGATGCTTCTATCAATACAGTATCCTCGCATTCATCAGAGCTCATTACATTTAGATATTCAGTACGCAAAACGGCCGCTATATCGCCAACGCCAGCGATGAATCTTATGTAGTAAACCCCCAGGTCCCAATCTGAGGTATCAAGCTCCATCTGCCAGAGTGTGTAAGGGTTAGTTACCGCAGCGCTTGTAATAGTATCGAGATTTGTAGCGGGGATGTATTCTGTGCCGTCGCACTTGTAAACTGTGTATGTAACCGGATCAAGGCCTCTTGTAATAAGTTGCTGTGTAAGGATATCCCCCTGCTGTACCGGCTGGTAGTAATTCATCTGGTTCATCCATTGACCTATCTGATCTTTGAATAGGAACTCATTACGACTGCGGGTATGATAAAGAGGATTGAGTGGCTGATTCTCAGGCACACATTGAATGCCTGATATTGAAGGATAGAAAATTGAATTGTCGCTCATTGTTAGAAGTTGTAAGCCATCTTGTCTTTGCGTAATCTCAGCCAGTACCGATAGATCGGTGGCAGGCGATAACCTTCCTTTGAAGGTTTGAGATTCGTTAAGAGCTGGTTTTTGCCTTACATCATCAGGGAAAAAGTAAAAATCATAACCTAAGAACGTGCAATGAATATGAGCGTTTCTTGCACCTGTAAGGACTTCGGCAAAGTTGAGCGGGACTTTACATTTAATACTTATTTCAATCGGGTAAAATAACCTGTCTGCTTGTAGAATTTTTTCATCAGCCGATTCGGTAATTGTTACCCCCTGATACGTGGTGGAAAGGTACTGATTTTTGCTGAGAGTTTGAAATGTCATATCCCCTCCAACTTTATTCAGAAATGTGGATTTGACGTAATTTTTCCACCTGTTGTAGCAGCGTTTTGGGGTAAACGGCTCTATGTTATACGGCGCCCCTGGAAGTACAGTAGAAAGCTGCCCTGTAGCAGGATCTACCACTATATTAGGTATTCCTATTAATGAGTCATATTGATACCTGAGAAGGCTGTAGGCCTTTACATCTGTTGATATAAATTTTACGTTTATATCTGTTATTGCGATGTTCATTCCATTTGGAACGTCCATGGCTACAAAGACAATATCACCCAATACAAATGTTGTCGTTGCAGGGAAGGTAACCGTAACACTTTGAAGCGTTCTTGTAGCCTGGCAAGGGACTTGAATAGTTTGTGCGTTAAGGACTCCATTTATCCAGAAATGCAGCGTTATAAATCCTGCGGTTCCTTGGGTATACCCAGATACATTTGCCTCAATATTAAAAGTTGTATTTACAGCTAGGCTATTGAAAATAAAGTATTGGTAATTATAATAAACAACGCTACTGCCATCATATGGGGTAGAAGATGGGATGACTGTTGGCATTGATAACACCTTGACAGCTATACCCGCTTCTACAGGAATGAATTGGCCAGACATTACAACATATGGGCCAGATCCAATCGTAAGCTCGATCGTGTTTATCTGTGCAACGCCTGTTGGACTTGTGCTTGCCGTTACATAAATAACATCCCTGAACTGAAGCGCCTGCGAGAAATTATAATTGATAGATATTGGCGTATTTACTCCCGTTACAGTAACCAGGCTGCTATAAATTACGACACCGTTCAACCATAATTTAATTTCTATTGTGTCATTAGGCTGCCCGGGTACATGGTTAACGCTATTTACTACCCCATCTATTGTAAGGTTGCAGTTTTCTGTTGCACTATATCCAGGAACGTTAAATACGAAAATTCCCTGATCAAGATTAGGCTGAAAGTATTCTCCGTCGAATAATGTAAGGCTTATTGGTTGATTATTCCTGTCGCTTACCATTATTTGATTTGTACATATTGGGCTGTCCGGATCAGGGATAGTGGAATGGAAGTACGCGTTAAAATAATCGTAAATGAATTTTGAAATATCGGTAGAAATAAGAAATACGCTACTGTCGCTATCGTTCCTCGTCGTTGAAGTTACCGCCTGGCCAATATTTGATCTTAGCCTTTCAATGCCGTAGCTATCTGTTCTGTACCTGCATATTTTCTGTAGCTTTTTCTCGAATGAATTAACAGGTGCTTTGAGTGCAAGCGTAGTATTGTATTCGTTCTTTCCAGATACCTGATCATACGTCTGCGCCGGATAGCCTATATCGAGGTCGGAGAACTGATCCTTTATGTAATTCCATTTAAGTTCTGCAACCTCTCCAAGCTCCATATCGACTGAGGAGGAATCAAAAACATATTCTAGTGATTCGATGAATAACTGTTCGATCTCATCTACGTTCTGCTCGCTTCCAAGCGCCGCAGCAAGAATTGTTGATACAGATTCAAAGAATTCCCTTAGCGAAGTTTTTATGACCGGGCCGTAACTTGTTACTCCGTTAATATCAGCTGGATGAAAAAATCTTTGGTAAGAAGCATCTCCACTGGCCCGGATCGCATCGCCACAAGATGCCATTATTCCCAAATACTGCTGCAAAAGGTCGCTTTTGGCACCGTAGTTGAATACCTGGCCTTGAATGCCAGCCTGCAAACAAATATCCGCAACCAATCTTCTGAACAGGTCATACAAACTAAGTCCCCATGCCCTTGTGGCCGGGTACTGTGACGAATAGCTTATCTGAATATTACCTGATACGATAGCTGTAGGAAAAGGCTGATTGTTCTGCTGAAAAACAAAAAGTTTCTCGTAAGCATCCAAAGGAATAGAAACGTCAAAAGTAAACGTCTGTTCACCGTATATAGTTTGTTGTCTTGGATTACTCATTCCGACCGGCCATGTCGGATAACCAGAAGGGATCGGGTAGCTGTCATTTATAAATTTGACCAGCGATCGGCAATATGTTAATTGGTTTATTCCTGAGCCGCTTTGTGTTTTACTTGTTGCTGTAGCCAGTACAAAAATGCTTTCGTGGTTTGGGTCCAAATCAAATGACCGTAATGTAATTTTTCCTCTCAGCCTAACAGTGGTTGGCAAAGCAAAATAGATAGCGCAATTACTAGATGATTGGTAATATCCTGGACCTACATCTTGTAATGTCGGGCTACCATGGACTACGCCGAAACTATCGCCCGTCTGCCCAATAAGTGACATTGGAAGTATCGCGTCCCCATTTGCATACTGTATTGGAGTGATATCCCAATAAGCGGTATTAGGAAGTAAAAGGCCATCAAGGTTAGCCTTTACGTTCTCTGGCAGTGATCCGTCACAAGGGATCTGAAAAACAGTATTCTCATAGGACTTGAGTAATTGAATTACACCTCCCTCCAAAAGATTAACCGATAGTTGCTCAACAACACTATCTACAGTTTTTGAAAGGTCAAGAGGCGCCTTATAATATAATTTGTAGCCTGGTTCGCCTGCCTGTGGCTTTACGTTGTATTTAAAAACCGCCAGTGTTAAAGGAACTTCTGTGCCGATCCCATCAAGCATCAGCTTCTCGATCATGTATTTCACATTCTTCACAAAATCCTGCCCTGTAGCGAAGGATCTGTTGATACCCATGTAGAAATCATTACGGATGAACCCTAATTATGTTAGTGGATTGAATTACCCCGCCAGAATCCATATAATAAGCCTTCCCGGTAGGAGTATCGAGTAAGTAGAACAGGAAAGGTTTGCGAGGTATCAAGATTTTTGTTTAATTGACTACTGTTTTTTGTAAATGAGCATTCCACCCCGGATCGATGATGATCGTTGTGCTTGCTGCTTTCTGGCCTTTTATAGCAGCCAGGATCGCCCGATTGCCATATATAAGCTCTTTGGTCAGCTCGTCGTTAGAATTAATAGCTCCAGCCGTTTGCTTGATCATAGCGGCATACAGCACGTTATCTATGCTATCTCCCAACGGTTTTACCTTGGTGCCCTTCACTGCGTTCATTAGCATTGGTTTGGTAGTGATGAAAGAGCGGCCACCAGGTTCAGTAACAAGTTCTGGCTCGTAGCCTCCACCCATTGGCTTTTCACCTACTATCATAGGACCTCCCGGGTGACTATCTGTACCATCTCCATATGCAGGGATTGGCTTGGATAATAATAAAGCTATTTGAAGCGCTCCGGCCGCAGCAATTGCCAGTCCAAGGGGATATCCGGCTTTTATAGCCTGATATGCTGTCTCTCCTGCAATCTTAACTACTGCTATATCACGGTCAAAAATTGCTTCTCTTCTTCTTACGGCAGCCTGCTCTCGGGCAAGACGAGCATTTTCTGCTGTCGTCCTGGCCTCTAGTCTTATAAGCTCAGCGGCCTTCTCCTGCGATGAAAGTGTTGAGGCGTTTATATTGGCAACCTCCTGCTCTTTCATGGCATTATTGGCATCCATGAGCTGCTGAATGTAATTGAGCTCAGTTTCATACCTGTTTCTGACAAGCCCGGTAACAAAATCATAGGCGAGCACAGCATCCTGCTCTATCTGGGCATAAAGCGCCTTGTTGTCTTTTTTATCTTTTTCCTCCGGCTTATTTTGCAGGCTGACAATCTGCGATTTTATTGCTGATATCTTATTTTGGAGAGTAGAGAGATTTTGCCCCCTGGCCTGTGCAATAGAAAGCTCTCCTTCAAGCTCTTTTTGCTGAGCGCGTAGAGAAAGGATAGCAGTTTCGGTAATTAGTTTTTCCTTGGCCTTCTTGTAATCTTTGTCGGTAATTATTTTTTGATTCAATGCCTGATCAAGAGTTGCTATTTCTTTATCTTTATAGGCTTCTATAGCGGCCTGCTCTTCTGATAAAATATTCTTGAGAGATTCTAATGCCTGTTGCCACATCTTTTCACGCTTGGCGAACTCGTCTGCATTGATCTTATCAGTTCTTTTTTTAACATCATCAGTCAAAGCGATAACCTCTGCATCTGCTTTACCTTTAGCAAGTTTGATGGCATTTTTAGTGTTCTCTATCTCGATAATAAGATTATTGCGCTCAGTACCTTTTGCCTTTTTCAGGTTTGATTCTTGAGCTTTAAGCTTATCCTGATCTGCTTTTATATCGTGCGATGTCTGCTTATCGATAAACTCTATCTGGGCGTCTGTAATTTGCTGAGATAGCTGTAATCTTTCTTCAGCGGATTTCTTTTCGTCATCAAAAGCATCATTAAGAAGCTTTATTTTTCGCTGCTGAGCGATCTTATACAACTCGAATTCTACATCCAGCTTTTCCTTGGTGGACTCTTTTGTAATCGGCGATACCTTATCCTTTGCTGGCTTTCCGATTATCTCGTCAATTAGATTTTTTGCACCAACCAGGTCAATAATAAATTTTTCCTTCTGAGTTATTTTAGCAAGCAATTTATCCTGCTCATCCAAAGCCGCATTTCTTCTATTAGTTATAGTGACTAATTGCTGCGCCCTGCTAAGGGTCACGGTCTTATTAGGATCATCAAATTCTCCAGGCCGTAAATTTGCTTTTATCTGCTTGTCTTTGGCCGCCGCCGCTTCGCGCTCAGTTGCGTTCAGTATCTTTTGCTTAGTGAATTCCACCTCAAGTCTTTGAGCGGCCAGTTTATCCAATTCTCCTTTCGCGGCGCTGGCTAGAGCAGTTTTTAATATTGATGCCGTTAACGCATCATAACCATTCTTGGCCTGACCTAATAGTATTTGTTCAGTAGTAAAATTCTTAAATGTGTCCGGATAAGTTTTTTGTAGAAATAGAGCCGCTTTTGTCCTTTCTTTTATTGATAATGTTACGTTCTGCGTGCCTTCATAAAGTATCTTCAGACTGGTAAGTTCCTTGCTGGCATTCTTGTCTGCTTCAGCGTAAACATCGTTTAACAACTTATTCCTTGCAATCATTTCTTTTGTAGCGTCTGAGGTTTTGGTTAGCCACCTGAAAAGCTCAGTTAATGGATATATAGCAGCAAGGAAAACACCGCCTATTCCAAGGCCTGGAATGATGTTGGCAAGATTACGCATCCATCCCCATACTCCTTTAAGCGCACTTCCATAATTACCTACGTTTCGCTGTGATAGCCCGACAGTCTTATCTATTGATTGTAGTTCTGCATTTAAAGCTAATGCTGAAGCCGCAGCCAGTTTAGCCTCTTTGCTATTTACCCCAAAAGTAGCCGCAAGATCTTGTGCATTTTTTTTGGCAATGTTGTACTGATCGCTTAGAATCTTATAAGCTCCTACCTGATCGCTTTGGGATTTGGTTTGCGAACGTATCTCTGTATTAAGTGAAGCAATCTGACTCTTGTATTTTTCAGCTTGTACCGAAGAAGAAAGGAGACGCTTGTTATATTCGTCCCTTGTAATTATCCCCTGTTTTAATAAAGCAAGGTCTTCTTTTTGTATAGCTAACTCGCGATTAAGGGAATTGGTAAGTTTTATCCTTGCTGTGATATTTGCCTCCAATGAAGCGGTAACTTCTTTGTTAGAGGCAATTAATTTTGTTTGGCTGGCAATTAACTTATCCTGCTCTTGTCTTAGTTTTTCGGTAATGTCTACCTTTTGTTTTAATTCTGTGAAGCCTCCCATGCTTCCAGGCTTTATCTCCTGTTCACTTATCTTTTTGGATAGGTCGTAAACCTTCAGCTGTTGTTCTATGACAGCTTTTGTTTGTGCTGAGAACGCTTCTAAGTCCCAGGCAAGTCCAATTATGTTCTGTTCGGTTGTGTTTGACATTTAAGCACCAGGCTGATTCTGCTGGGCTTGCACTTCACGGTTATGTTCTTTGATCATGATAGCGAGATCCTCCATATTGGTGGTATCCCGATCGATCGGACCGTAAGATTTGCGTAGAACGCTCAGCATGATTACAAATGAATTTCTAGCGTCAACTGTATTGTGCTGCTTGATATTTTCAAGAGCACTCAGTTCCTTTTGTAACCTCCTGAGCTGGGAGATATGTTTTTTTTCTTTTGCCTCAATTTTTTGAAGCTGTGATATGAATGTTTGCGGATCGGCTGTTATTCGGTGGCCATACGGCTTGATATCATCAAGGGCCGGTGTATATATCTGGCCAGTAAGATTGAATATCTTGTATTGTGTTTCGAGCCATGAGGTGATGAACTGTAAGCGGCACTCAGTATTATGTATGCCTACCAAAACGCCCAGATGACCCTCTTGAGAAAGGCCGCTTACGTCAATGTATGAGGTATATATCTCATCCCAATTCGGTACGCCAGTAGTATCATTATTGAACAAGCAACGCATAAAAATCCTTACCGAAACATCAGCTAAGGTGAGGGGTTTTATTTGATCGTTCTGTTCGCTCATATACTAAGGCCTGTTTTGGCTTTGAATACCTTTTTGAACTCTGGTAAAGTTACGTTTTTAGCGAAAAATAACCTGTTTTCTGGATCTAATCCATATTCGTTAGGGCCTATCCTTTCGATCATCTTGCCGTAAGTCTCAAGCGACGAAATAATGCTGTAATTATCCCCATTACGACTATAGTAAAGGGACTGAGACAAATTCCCGGTCATATAGAACGTTACCCGGTCTATTATCGCCCCAGCCCCCACACCAACCATCCTCTTGTATGCCTTTGTGAACGGTCTGTATTCGTCAATTCTTGGCTTGCCTTCCCGATGCTTTCCGGCGATCAACTGCTCCCTTTCCATCTCTACAAGCACCTCGTTGTTTGCGTCAATGATTTCTACAACCTCTGCCTTTACATCCAGCGACTGCAGGCTTTTTATCAGCTGTTCAAGTGGTTGCAAGTTGGTCATAAGGCAAAAATGTAAGGGATGTACCTTTTTAGCACATCCCTTATTATTACTCCTCAGTGCCTTTTGATTCGGCTTTTGGCGCCTTTGGAGGGGATAAGATATCCCATAGCTCCTTATTGGCAGCATCGGCCTGTTCTTTGGGCAACTGAGAATAGATATCAAGCTTTTTTAAGTCAGCCAAACTCTTAACCCCGCTGAGTGCAGCCAGGTTAATATCACTTCCGGCTACTATCATGGTACAGGTACGGTTGCTGCTTTAATACCTTCATAACCTTCGATGCCATTTGCCTTCAGTACAGAAGGAGCGGCAAGTTCAACGGTTATGTTTGTGCCGGTAGTGTAAACGCCAGTCAGTTTAACCTCAGATGTACCCTCCATTGCGGCGGCAGATGGCGTGATAGGCGTACCGTTAGCTGCCGTTACCACGAAGTTAGAAACCTGCGCGATATGACCAGCGCCAGTACCTGCAAACAACTCAACGAGGTCCGTATCGCTGCACTCGCTGGTAACAGTCACATAGATATTGGTTGTTGTCTGGGTAGTAGTACCTACACCAACCTCTGCATCCAGCAGGCCGTTCACATTAAGAACATCTTCTGTGGAATCGGTGCTGAACAGTTCGCTGTTCTGGATGTAATTCAGCGGGCTGAATGACAGGAACAACTTGTTCTTGTAGGTAGTCTTCAGGTTTGCGATCTCAGGAGCAGGGCCATAAGCAAGGTTGGTAGGAATACCACCGAATTCGCCTTCTGTTGGCTGCCATACGAGAACCTGTCCTTTGATATCCACTTCGATGAAGCTATATCCGCGTGGGAACCTCATCAGATGCTGAGCCAGGCAAAGGCCACCATCCGTGAATACGAATGTCCTGTTATACATACCGTAACGAACGAAAGCCATTGAACCGTCATCAAGCGTTTCGATAACATCCGTTTCATTACTGTCGGTGATAGCCCTTACAGGGGCAAGTGCGCCTCCTATAGGATACCAACGATCTGCAGGGGCTGCGTGAACCTTTGCTTCCAGGAAAGCCGTAAAGCTTCCATTGTAAGGAGATGCGGCGATATCTGCTAGCGTAAATCTTGCAGTACGCGGAACCAAAATGATCATTGCTGTTGCCGCCATGGCAGCAGAGCAATCTACTCCGGTATTGACCGGGTTTATATTTAAGTTACATGGGTTTTGAAGTGACATCTTTTTTAATTTTTAAAAGTTAGCATTCTTGTTGAAACCTTAGTTTTAAGTTGACCAGTTCTATCCCATCAACATAATCATTAAGGCCTTGTTCTCCGGCAGGCTGAGTTCCCCAGTATAGCCGGTCGTACTTCATGGCGCTGATATTACCCGGGTCGGTTTGAACGATCATCGGGTGCAGTGCCAGGCATTTCATGAACCATCCATAAATAGGGTATAAGGTTGGTTTGAATGTCCTGTCGTACCGGTCATCAGAGAAAATCTCCTTTTTTGTATCGGTAAGAATGATCACGTTTAGAACTACATCAGCGTAATAATCTATACCGATCTGCTCAGGGAAATCATGGAAAAGAACTATGAGCGGATATTTGACAGATTTATTCCTGTCTTTATTCTGGAGCCGTAACTCAACCTGCTTACGGCTATCGTGAATGTAATTAATGGCGCTTCCCCAATACGCTGCTGCCCGTTCTACTACTTCCCCAATAACATCAGCGACATAAACCGGTTCCTTCAGGTGTAGCTGCTTTGGCTTTGTAAGGCTCATGCGTCAAGGAAATTTACCTTGTGACTGTAATTGCCGCAGTAGAATGTGCGACGATATTTCGCCCAATCGCCTGTTCCTGTAGTGCCAAAATACTTATCCATGTAAGCGCCGTATGCTCTCAGCCAATCCACCATACCGCTCCAGGCGTCGATCATTTTCTGTTCCGGATATGCTTCATAGCTGTTCTGCGACTTGGACCTTACCTCTCCGGCGCTGGTGGTCTGGGTAAAATTGTTACCCTGCCATTCGTAGT
>Ga0310812_10000984_pt1 | contig 9868 bp, 10 predicted proteins | sample NN3metagenome_FD_205747 | JGI IMG/M metagenome (GOLD analysis project Ga0310812, IMG submission 205747) | Soil microbial communities from experimental microcosm in Duke University, North Carolina, United States - NN3 | ecosystem: Engineered > Artificial ecosystem > Soil microcosm > Unclassified ...
GTCGCGTTATTCTTCGCCCAGAGCCTCATCGCGATCCTGCTCCTCGAAACGATCAACTACGTCGAGCACTACGGGCTCAAGCGCCGCGAAACCGCGCCCGGCGTCTACGAGCGCTACGGCGCCGCGCACGCCTGGGACAGCCGCTTCCGCTTCAGCAATTGGCTGCTGTTCAACCTGCCCAATCACGCCAATCATCATCTCCACCCCGGCCGGCGCCACGACGAGCTGGTCTACGAGGCCGGGGCCCCGCGCCTGCCGATGGGCTATTCGCTCGCGGTCGTGGTGGCGATCGTGCCACCGCTCTGGTTCCGCTTCGTCGATCCGCACCTGCCTGCGGCCCAATCGCCGGCCGCCGCCTGAGGCCCGCAGCCGGGCCGCGAACGGAGCGTCCGGTGCTGCGTATTATGAGAACCGCCGGGTCGGGCCTGCGCGCCCGCCCGGTCTCGCTTGGCGTCGGCCGGAAATCCGTTTCGGCCTCGGGTGGGGGAATCGATGAAGCGCGCGATCCTCGTGCACAACCCGACCGCGGGCGACGGCAAGCATTCGGCCGCGGCGCTGGCGGCGCTGCTCGGCGAGGCCGGCTATCGCGTGAAGCACGTCCACGCAAAAAAGCGCAAGCAGCTCCGCACGCTGCGCGACGCGCGCGGATTGATCGTGGCCGCCGGCGGCGACGGCACCGTTCACCGCGTGATGAAGCAGGTCGTCGGGCGCGGCAAGACCGTGGCGCTGCTGCCGCTCGGCACCGCAAACAACGTCGCGCGCTCGCTCGGCATCGAGGGCAGCCCGCGCGAGATCATCGCCGGCCTTTCGCGCGCGCGCCGCGTCGCCATCGATGTCGGCGTCGCCAAAGGCCCCTGGGGCAAGCGCGTTTTTCTCGAAGGCGCGGGCGGCGGCCTTTTCGCCGATGTTATGGCGGCGCTCGATTCGGGCCGCGGCAAGAACGGACGGCGGCGCACGAACGGCGAGGAGAAGGAGGTGATCCGCTTCTCGCGCCACGCGGGCTCGCTCCAGCCCGCCTTGCACGCTCTCGCCGAAGCGCTGCCGGAGTTCAAGGTGAAGGCGTTCGATGTCACGGCCGACGGCCGCCGGATCGCCGGCGACTTCCTGCTGCTCGAAGCCATGAACATGCCCTATCTCGGGCCCAACCTGCATCTCGGCCCGGATGCGGATCCCGGCGACGGCATGCTCGATTTCGTCCTCCTCGGCGAAGCGCAGCGGCGGGAGTTCGCCGGCTATCTTCGCCACCGGCTCGACGGCGGGCGCGACGCGCCGGTGCTGACCGTGATGAAGGGCAAGCGTTTGCGTTTCGTCTGGCGCGGCGCCAGGCTGCACATCGACGACAAGATCGTGCCGATCGCGAAGGAAAACGGGCACGGCCCCGCCGAAATCGAGATCAAGGTGAAGCCGAGGGCGATGGAATTCCTGATCCCGCACTACAAAGGAAGCGGTCGGCCGCGCAAGCGCGGCTCCGAACGGCAGAGCCGCATAGGATCTCGGCGAAATTCGCTTGGTCGCACATCTCCGCCGTCGTAGCGTGGCCGCGCGTTGTGCGCATGGACCGCGCGAATGCGCGTCCGGCGGGCGAGGAGATCGATTCATGCGTATCTTGGCCGCTCTAACGATGGCGCTCACGCTCGCGCTTACGGGCGCGAACGCGGCTGAGGCGGAGGATTCGCGCGCGCTCGTGCAGCTACCGGCGCCGATGCAGGAGCACATGCTCGCCAACATGCGCGACCATCTCGCGACGCTGGACGAAATTCTCGGCCGTCTTGCCGAGGGCAAGTTCGATGCCGCGGCCAAGCTCGCCGAGGAGCGCCTCGGGATGAGCTCGCTCGAGCGCCATGGCGCGAGCCATATGGCGCCGTTCATGCCGAAGCCGATGCAGGATATGGGGACGAACATGCACCGCGCGGCGAGCAAATTCGCGATTGCCGCCACGAACGCGTCGGTGACGCCGAGTTTCGACGGCATGCGCGCCGTTTTTGGCGCCTTGCACGAGGTTACCGCGACCTGCGCCGGCTGCCACGCGGCCTATCGGCTCCGATAGCAGCGCCCCTTACGCGGTCGTTCATTCGGTCGCGATTCCTTCACGATCGAATGCCGTCTAATCTCTGCCGATGCCCCGGCTCGATCTCCCCAAAATCATCGGCCATCGCGGCGCCTGCGCTTATGCGCCCGAGAACACGCTCGCCTCGATTAGGAAGGCGGCGGCGTTGGGCGCGCGCTGGGTCGAGTTCGACGTGCGGCTCACGCGCGAGCGCGACCTCGTGCTGATCCACGACGACGACGTGAAGCGCACGACCAACGGGCGGGGGCGCGTGCGCGATCTCGCCGTGTCCGAATTGCAGGCGCTCGATGCCGGCGCCTGGTTCGGCGGCGCGTTCGCCGGAGAGCGCATCCCGGCTCTGGTCGAGACGATCGCGCTGCTCCACGATCTTGGCCTCGGCGCCAACATCGAGATCAAAGCCGAAAGGGGCGAGGCGCGCGCCACGGCGGAGGCGCTGGCGCGCATCCTCGCCGAGCATTGGCCGCGCGATGCGTCCCCGCCGCTCGTCTCGAGCTTCGAGATCGACGCGCTCGAGGGAATGCAGGCGGCGGCACCGCACTGGCCGCGCGGGCTGCTGCTCGCGGAATTGAAGGGCGATTGGCGCGGTCTCGCCGACCGGCTCGGCGCCGCCACGCTCAACCTCGATCATCGCCCGCTCGATGCTGCCAAGGTGGCGCTCGCACGCGAAGCCGGCCGCCCGATCCTCTGCTACACGGTCAACGACGCCGCCCGCGCGCGCCAGCTCTTCGCCTGGGGCGTAAGCGGCGTCTTCACCGACCGCCCCGACACGCTGCTCGAAGCGGCGTGAATTAAGGGAACAGGCAGGCTCAACGACGCAAAATAGATTTGGGATCGCCGAATCGGGTGCCTATACCCCTCGTCAAGAACCGAGGTTTGGCGCCCGTGCGCCTTGAACCCGACCCGCAGTCCGTTTCTCGCCCCCGGCCCGAACCCATCGGCCCGAGGAGGGGAGAGGGTGCGGCCGGGTCGTTGTGCATGAGTGTCAAGATACTGGGATCATTGGAGAAACAGGGGAGCGCGGCCGCTGCGGCCATGCCCGACTTCCGCACCAAGAGCGCGTTCAGCTACGACGACCTGCTGCGCTGCGGGCACGGCAAGCTGTTCGGTCCGGGCAACGCCCGTTTGCCGCTGCCGCCGATGTTGATGTTCGACCGCATCGCCTACATATCCGAAACAGGCGGCGCCCATGGCAAAGGCCAGGCGATCGCGGAACTCGACGTACGCCCCGATCTCTGGTTCTTCGCCTGCCACTTCGAGGCCGACCCGGTGATGCCGGGATGTCTGGGGCTCGATGCGCTCTGGCAACTCACCGGCTTCTCGTTGGGCTGGCGCGGATTGCCGGGTCGCGGCCGGGCGCTCGGCGTGGGCGAGGTCAAGTTCGCGGACCAGGTTCTGCCGACCACGAAGCTCGTGCGTTACACCGTCGACATGAAGCGCATGAGAACGGGAAAGCTCGTCCTCGGGATTGCCGACGGCAAGCTCGAAGCGGACGGCAAGGTCATCTACGAGGCCAGCGACATGCGGGTCGGCTTGTTCGTTGGCGAGGCTGCTGCGGCATGAGACGCGTCGTCGTCACCGGTATCGGCATCGTCTCCTCCCTGGGCAACAACCAGGATGAGGTGCGCCAGTCCTTGAAGGATGGGCGCTCCGGCATCGTCTTCGTACCCGAATACAAGGAAATGGGCTTCCGGAGCCACGTGCACGGCGCGATCACGCTCGATCCCGACACCGCCGTCGACCGGCGTCTCCGCCGCTTCATGGGGGACGGCGCCGTCTGGAACTACGTGGCCATGCAGCAGGCGATTGCGGATTCGGGCCTTCCCGAGAGCGACGTCTCGAACGAGCGCACGGGCCTCATCATGGGCTCGGGCGGGCCTTCGACGAAGGACCAGGTCGCGGCCGCCGATCTCTTGCGCGAGAAGAAATCCTCGAAGCGCGTCGGCCCGTTCATGGTCCCGCGCACGATGTCGAGCACCAATTCGGCGACCTTGGCGACGCCGTTCCACATCAAGGGCGTCAACTACTCGATCACCTCGGCCTGCTCGACCAGCGCGCACTGCATCGGCAACGCCAGCGAGCTCATTCAGTTCGGGAAGCAGGACGTGATGTTCGCCGGCGGCGGCGAAGGCCTGCATTGGACGCTGTCGGTGCTGTTCGACGCGATGCCGGCGCTGTCATCGGGCTTCAACGACACGCCCACCAAGGCCTCGCGCCCGTTCGACGCCAAGCGCGACGGCTTCGTGATCTCGGGCGGCGGCGGCTGCGTCGTGCTCGAGGAGCTCGAGCACGCCAAAGCGCGCGGCGCCAAGATCTATGCCGAGCTCGCCGGCTACGCCGCCACCTCCGACGGCTTTGACATGGTGCAGCCTTCGGGCGAGGGCGCCGCGCGCTGCATGCGCCTCGCCGTCAACGGCATCGCGGCGCCGGTCGACTACATCAACACGCATGGCACTTCGACGCCGATCGGCGACCAGCAGGAGCTGAAAGCGATCCGTGAAGTGTTCGGTGCGCCCGGCAGCAACCGAATTCCCTATTTCACCTCGACGAAATCGCTGACCGGCCACGCGCTCGGCGCGGCTGGCGTGCACGAAGCGATCTACACGATCATGATGATGCAGGATCGGTTCATCGCCGCCTCGGCCAATGTCGACGAGCCCGATCCCGAGGCCGCCGGCATGCCGCTGGTCACGAAGCGCAAGGACGACATCGACTTGAACGTGACGATGTCGAACAGCTTCGGCTTCGGCGGCACCAACGCCTGCCTCGTCTTCAAACGCTACGACGCCTGAAGTCGGTTCACAGGAGCCGGGGAGTCGGGGGAGGTATTTCCTCTGGGGCGCGCCCTTGGCGCGCCCTTATTGATTCCCCCTGGCTCCCCGGCCCTCCGGCTCCCGTAGATTCCTTTTCGTTCGTGAGAGGTTAGGGCATGAGCGCCGTTGCCGTGCTGAATGCGGCCGAGGCCGAGGCCGAGCTCGATGCGCTGGCAGAGATCCTCTGGGATTGCGTCGATGGCGGCGCCAGCGTGAATTTCGTCAAGCCCTTCACGCACGAGGAGGCGCGTGAATTCTGGCGCCGAGTCATCGCCAGCATGCGCGCCGGCGGCACGGTCATGCTCGCGGCGCGGCATGAAGGCCGGCTCGCCGGCACCGTGCTGCTCGGCATCGACACGCCGCCGAACCAGCCGCATCGCGCCGACATCAAGAAGCTGCTCGTGCATCGCCGTGCGCGCCGCTACGGCCTCGCCCGCGCGCTGATGGCGGCGGCGGAAGCCGAAGCGCGCCGGCGCGGCCGCCAACTCCTGACGCTCGATACCCAATGCGGCAGCGCCGCCGAACGCCTCTATCACGCGCTCGGCTATACGCTTCTCGGCATCATTCCGCGCTACGCCGTGGCCCCCGACGGCGGCGCCGTCGACGATTGCGCTTTCTTTTACAAGGCGCTGGCATAGGGTATCGGTACGGAGGCGGTCCCGGGCGCCCCCGAATCTTCCCCCGTCTCCCCGCCGCCCTGTTAATCCTTCCCGGCAGAATCCGAGAAAACACGATGAATGCACCGGCAGGGCTGATGGCGGGCAAGCGCGGGCTGGTCCTGGGCGTGGCCAACGACCGCTCGCTCGCATACGGCATCGCGCGCGCGGCGCGCCAGCAGGGCGCCGAACTCGCCTGCACCTATCAGGGCGAGGCGTTCGGCCGCCGCGCCGTTCCGCTGCTGGAAGAGCTCGGCGCGAAACTCATTCTTTCCGCCGATGTCGAGAATGCGAAAAGTCTCGACGACGTTTTCGCCGAGATCGCGGCGAAGTGGGGCGGGCTCGATTTCGTCGTCCACTCGCTCGCCTTCTCCGACCGCGAGGAATTGAAGGGGCGCTACGTCGATACCACGCGCGCCAATTTCCTGCGCACGCTCGATATCTCCTGCTACTCGTTCACCGACATCGCGCGCCGCGCCGAGCCCTTGATGAAGAACGGCGGCGCGCTCTTGACGCTCACCTTCGAGGGCGCGCGCCGCGTCTTCGCCAGCTACAACGTGATGGGCCTCGCCAAGGCCGCGCTCGAGGCCTCGGTGCGCTACCTCGCGAGCGATCTCGGCAAGCACGGCATCCGCGTCAACGCGCTCTCGGCCGGGCCGATGCGCACCTTGGCCGGCGCCGGCGTGGGCGACGCGCGCTACGTCTACGGCTGGACGCAAGCCAATGCGCCGCTCCGCCGCAATCCCAAGCTCGACGAAGTCGGCAATGCCGGCCTCTATCTGATCTCGCCGCTCTCGGGCGGCGTCACCGGTGAAATCCACTCGGTCGATTGCGGCTACCGCATCATCGGCATGGGCGTCGTGCCGGGAAAAGGATAGCGCTGCGTATCGGCAGACTCTGAATCTGCTGAATTTCAAGGCATCTAATCGCGTCGATCAAGCGCGCGGCGCCTTGTCTTGAGGTGGCGCTGAAATATTTGTGTTCAGGGCGGCATGGCCGCTCTACCCGTGCATTGCTTGCGGAAGCGAAGCCCCACTGATCTCTTGCTCCGCGAAACTCGATGCGAGGAGAGGCCCAATGACCGCCAAACTGGTCTCCGCCGTTCGTGCCTTTCTCCTCGCATCCTTGACGGTCTTGCCGTTCGCGGCACCGGCCTCGGCCGAGGCGCCGCAGAGCCGCTTCGCCGAAGCCAATGGCGTGCGGCTGCACTATCTCGCTGCAGGCAAAGGCGCGCCGGTAATCCTGTTGCACGGCTACGCGGAGACCAGCCACATGTGGCGGCCGCTCATCGCCGAGCTCGCCAAGACGCACACGGTGATCGCGCCCGATCTGCGCGGCTTCGGCCGCTCCGCGAAGCCGCCGCAGGGATACGACAAGAAAACCATGGCGCAGGACATCCACGCCCTTGCCGTCTCGCTCGGGCATCGGCGCGTAAAGCTTGTTGGCCACGATATCGGGCTCATGGTCGCCTATGCCTACGCCGCGCAATTTCCCGCCGAGGTCGATCGCATCGCATTGATGGACGCGTTCCTGCCCGGCGTCGGCGATTGGACGAAGGTTTGGCTGTTGCGCGATCTCTGGCATTTCCATTTCTACGGCGAGGTGCCGCTGAAGCTCGTCGCCGGCCGCGAGCGCATCTATCTCGAGCACTTCTGGAACGATTTCGCCGCTGACCGCACACACTCGGTGCCCGAGCGCGACCGGCGCTTCTACGCCGCGCTCTACGCCCAGCCGGGCGCGATGCGTGCCGGCTTCGAAGTGTTCCGCGCCTTCCAGCAAGACGCGGCTGATTTCACGAAGCTCGCCGAAACCAAGCTCACGATACCGATGCTCGTGTTGACCGGCGAGAAAGCGTCGGGCGAATTCCTGATAGCGCAAGGCCGGCTCGTCGACGACAAGGTGGAAGGCGTCGTCGTCAAGGGCGCCGGCCATTGGCTGATGGAAGAGGCACCGGGCCAAGTCATTCCAAGGCTCGTTGAGTTTCTCGGTCGCTGACGCGAAGGCGCGCGGTCGTCCGCTCTCGGTTTTCTGTGACGCGGCGGGAATGTTTCGAATCGGCAGCCGCACGGGCGCTGCAGAAATTCCTTAAAGCCATTCCAAACGGTGCCCTAAGGGCTTGTTTGGGCCGTTGAACTTTCGGCGGCCGCGGCTATATTCGGCGTATGAGCGCCAGCCGCCCCTACGCCGAGTTGTTGCAGCGCCTGCGCGGCGCGGGCCTCAGGCCCACGCGTCAGCGCCTTGCTTTGGCGCGCCTTCTGTTCGCCAAGGGCGACCGCCACATCACCGCCGACGAGCTGCACGCCGAGGCCGAAGCGGCCGGCGTCGGCGTCTCGCTCGCCACGGTCTACAACACGCTCAATCAGTTCACGGCGGCGGGCTTGCTGCGCGAAGTCGCGGTCGAAGCGGGCCGCGCCTATTTCGACACCAACACCTCGGACCATCACCACTTCTTCTTCGAAGACGGCGGCAAGCTCGTCGACATTCCGGCCGCGAGCCTCTCGGTCGCCGGCGTGCCGGCGGCGCCGTCCGGCACCGCGGTCGCGCGCGTCGACGTGATCGTACGCTTGAAACCGCGCGGTTGAGCGTTCTCTGCGTTTCGCGCAAGGCCCGCATCTCAAATTAGAATAATTCTAAACTGCTTGACACGCGTTTCGCGGCGCGCGCATAGTGCGGCTCGGGAAGGGCGGTAGCTTCTGCTGTTCGCGGCCGGACTCCGCCCTCGCGCCGTCGCGAGATTCGCCTCGCGCCGCCGACCCGAAACGGGATCCATTGCTTGACACTCGAGGAGGAATAGCAACCATGGCAAAGCTCAAAGGCAGCAAGACCGTCGATAACTTGAAGGCCGCGTTTGCCGGCGAAAGCCAGGCTAACCGCCGCTATCTTTATTTCGCGCAGCAGGCCGACGTCGAAGGCTACAACGACGTGGCGGCCGTGTTCCGCTCGACCGCCGAGGGCGAGACCGGTCACGCGCACGGGCATCTCAAGTTCCTGGAAGAGGTCGGCGACCCGGCCACCGGCGAGCCCATCGGTGACACCAAGAAGAATCTGAAGGCCGCCATCGCCGGCGAGACGCACGAATACACCGACATGTATCCGGGCATGGCCCGCTCGGCGCGCCAGGAAGGCTTCGACGAGATCGCCGACTGGTTCGAAACGCTCGCCAAGGCCGAGAAGAGCCACGCCGGCCGCTTCCAGAAGGCGCTCAACGAAGTCGTGTAGCGCGCCGCCGTGCCGGGGCGGTGCGCAAGGGCCGCCCTGCACGCACTTTCGGCCAATCTCATTTTGTCGTCCCCGCGCAAGCGGGGACGACAAGCCACTTTCAAAGTGACCTGAGCATCACATGCGTGAAGGCAGCCTCGAGCCACCGAAACGCGTGCCGATCGATTGGCAATCGGCGGAGTTCTACGACGAGGCCGCGCTCGAGAAAGAGATGCGCCGCGTCTTCGACATCTGCCATGGCTGCCGGCTTTGCTTCAACATGTGCGACTCGTTTCCGCGCCTCTTCGACCTCGTCGATGCGGCCGGCGAGAAGGAGATGGAAGGCGTCGCCACCGCCGACTTCAAGAAAGTCGTCGACGCCTGCACGCTCTGCGACATGTGCTTCATGGCGAAGTGCCCCTACGTGCCGCCGCATCAGTTCAACATCGACTTTCCGCACCTGATGCTGCGCTACCGCGCGGTCGAGCACCGGAAGGGCCAAATCCCCGGCTTCTGGGAAAAGCAGCTCACCAAGACCGACCGCAACGGGCGGCTCTGCGCGCACATGCCCGGCCTCGCCAACTGGGCCACCGACCTCAAGAATGGCGCCACGCGCCCGCTGATGGAGAAGATCGCCGGCGTCGACCGCAAGGCCGCGCTGCCGAAGTATCATCGCCGCACGCTCGAAAAGCGCGCCAAGGCCGAGGCACCCGCGGTCAACGCGTCCGCGCCGGCCCATGGGCGCAAGGCCGCGATCTTCGCCACCTGTTTTTCCAACTATAACAACCCCGACATCGGCACGGCATTGATGCGCGTGCTCGCGCATAACGGCGTCGAGACGGAGGTCGTCTATCCCGGCTGCTGCGGCATGCCGCTGCTCGAGCATGGCGACATCGCGGCTGTGGCCGAGAGCGCCAAGACGGTGTCCGCCGCCATGAAGCCCTGGATCGACAAGGGCTATGACGTGGTCGCGCTCGTGCCCTCCTGCGCTCTGATGCTGAAATTCGAGTGGCCGCTGATCGTGCCGGACGATCCCGCGGTCGAGGCGCTCGGCAAGGCGACGCGCGACGCCGCGCAATACATCGTCGAGATCGCGAAGAAGGAGGGCCTGGCATCCGGGCTGAAGCCGCTCGAGG